>Ga0247763_1000060_pt1 | contig 47481 bp, 36 predicted proteins | sample UWRJL141409B4_FD_179926 | JGI IMG/M metagenome (GOLD analysis project Ga0247763, IMG submission 179926) | Plant litter microbial communities from Arlington Agricultural Research Station in Wisconsin, United States - UWRJ-L141-409B-4 | ecosystem: Environmental > Terrestrial > Plant litter >... | reverse complement strand
GAGCGGGATTTCAACCCGCTGGGTCGCGCTCCTGGTTTCAGTACGTTCTGGTTACATACTCACCTCCAAGACGAGGCTTGCTTGGCGCACGGGAGACCGGGCGCGCTGCGCGCCCGAGGGGGGCATCAACCGCTGTTCCGTCGCCTCGCGCTGGTTTTCGCGTCAGGCCTCGTCCGGCAGGCGGTCGATCAGCTTGTCGATCGTGATCGGATACTCGCGCACCCGCACGCCCGTCGCGTTGTGGATGGCGTTGGCGACCGCCGCCGCGACGCCGCAGATGCCGAGCTCACCCACGCCTTTGGCCTTCATCGGCGACGAGAGCGCATCGACCTCGTCGAGGAAGATGACCTCCTGGTGGGGGATGTCGGCGTGCACGGGAACCTCGTAGCCGGCCAGGTCGTGGTTGACGAAGAAGCCGTGGCGGCGATCGACCGCGAGCTCTTCCATCAGCGCCGCGCCGACGCCCATGGTCATCGCGCCGATCATCTGGCTGCGCGCCGACTTGGGGTTCAGGATGCGGCCGGCGGAGCAGACCGCGAGCATGCGCCGCACGCGCACCTCGGCGGTGAGGGCGTCGACGCCGACCTCGACGAAGTGGGCGCCGAAGCTGGAGAGCTGGTTGTCGTCGTCGAGGGTGCCGAACTCGATCGCGTCTTCGGCGACCATCTCGCTGGCGCCCGCGGCCCGTGCGAGCGGGACGCTGCGGTCGCCCTGGCGGACGCGGCCGCCTTCGAAGACGGCGCGCGCCGGGTCGAAGCCGAGCTTCTGTGCGATCGAGTCGCGCAGCTTGACGCAGGCGGCGTAGACGCCCGAGGTCGAGCTGTTGGCGCCGAACTGGCCGCCCGAGCCCGCCGAGACCGGGAATGTCGAGTCGCCCAGGCGCACGTCGACCTTGTCGAGCGACACGCCCATCATCTCCGCGGCGGTCTGTGCGATGATGGTGTAGCTGCCGGTGCCGATGTCGGTCATGTCGGTCTCGACCGTGACCTTGCCGGCGGCGTCCACGCGAACTCGAGCCGCGGACTTGATGACAGGGCTGTTGCGGAACGCGCCCGCCATGCCCATGCCGACGAGCCAGCGGCCATCGCGCACCTTGCCGGGCGTCGCTGAGCGCCGGTCCCAGCCGAAGCGGTCGCGGCCCTTGCGCAGGCACTCGACGAAGTGTCGCTGAGAGAAGGGCCGCTCGGGTTTCTCCGGGTCGACCTGTGTGTCGTTGCGGATGCGGAGCTCGATCGGGTCGAGGCCGAGCTTTTCGGCGAGCTCGTCGACGGCGATCTCCAGGGCCATCGAGCCCGGCGCGTCTCCCGGCGCGCGCATGGCGTTGCCCTCGGGCAGGTCGAGCACGGCGAGGCGCGTGGCGCTCATGCGGTTGGCCCCTGCGTAGAGCAGGCGCGAATATCGCACACCGGCCTCGGGCTTGCCGCCGGGCAGATCGCCAGACCAGTTCTCGTGACCGATCGCGAGCATCTTGCCGTCTTTATTGGCGCCGATGCGGATGCGCTGGATCGTCGCGGGTCGATGCGTGGTGTTGTTGAACATGAGCGGCCGCTGCAGCGCCACCCTCACGGGGCGGCCCACGGCGCGCGCGGCGAGGCTGGCGAGCAGCGCGTCGGCGCGCACGAACAGCTTGCCGCCGAAGCCGCCGCCGATGAACGGCGAGATGATGCGCACCTTGTCCTTGGCGATGCCCAGCGTCTTGGCCAGATCGGTCGCTGCCCAGTCGATCATCTGGTTGGAGGTCCAGAGCGTGAGCTGGTCGCCTTCCCAGGCGGCGATCGAGGCGTGGGGCTCCATCATCGCGTGTGCGTGGTCGGGCGTCGTGTAGGTCTCTTCGATCTTCACCTCGGCGGAGGCGAAGGCCGTCGCGAAGTTGCCCACGGCCGTGTCGGGGCCGCCGCCGGTCATGCGCTCGGGTTTGGTGGCGCCTTCCTTGACCGTCGCCAGGTTGTAGTTGCCCTGCGCGGGGGCGTAGTCGACGCGCACGCGCTGCGCCGCGGCCCGCGCCTGCTCGAACGTCTCTGCCACGACGACGGCGACCGCCTGGTGGTAGTGCTGCACGTCGGGCCCCGCGAGCAGCTTCGCGGTGTTCCGGTCTGCCTTGGCGAGCTGCCCCGCCTCCTTTGCGGTCACCACCGCGATCACGCCGGGCGAGGCCTTGGCGTCGCTCACATCGATGGATCGGATGCGGCCCTTGGCGATGGCTGCGCCGACCACGTAGCCATGGACGGCGCCCGGCGCGACGTCGTGGCGGTCGTTGGCGTAAGGAGCCGTGCCCGTCGTCTTCATCGGGCCGTCGATGCGATCGGTCGCCTTGCCGACGACCTTCATCTGGTCGATCGGGTTCCGGGTGGCGGGAGTATCGAACTTCATGGCTTGGCTCCCTTCGCTTCCGCGAGCACCGCCTGCAGCGTGCGCTCGACCAACCGCAGCTTGAACGCATTCTCTCGCGTCGGACGGGCGCCGGCGAGCAGCCCCGCCGTCACCGCGCGAGCGCCGCGCGGCAGCTCTGCCTCCGCGGCCTCCACCCGCCAGGGCTTGGGTGCGACACCGCCGAGCGCGACGCGCCCCGTGCCGTCGCGCTGCACGATGGCGGCGACCGAGACGAGCGCGAAGGCGTAGGAGGCCCGATCGCGCACCTTGTGATAGACGTGCGTGCCCCCGACCGGCTTCGGCAGCTCGACCGCCGTGATCAGCTCGCCGGGGGCGAGCGCCGTCTCGACGTGCGGCGTGGTGCCTGGCAGGCGGTGCAGATCGGCGACGGGCAGCGTGCGCACCTTGCCGTCGGGGCGCACCGTCTCCACCGTCGCGTCGAGCGCGCGCATCGCCACCGTCATGTCGCTCGGGTGCGTGGCGATGCAGGCGTCGCTCACGCCCAGCACGCCGTGCTGGCGGCTGAACCCGCCGATCGCCGAGCAGCCGCTGCCGGGCTGGCGCTTGTTGCACGCCTGGTTCGTGTCGTAGAAGTACGGGCAGCGCGTCCGCTGCAGCAGGTTGCCGGCGGTCGTCGCCTTGTTGCGCAGCTGGCCAGAGGCGCCCGCGAGGAGCGCGCGCGAGAGGACGCCATAGTCGCGCCGCACCCGCGTGTCGGCGGCCAGATCGGTGTTGCGCACCAGCGCGCCGATGCGCAGGCCGCCGTCGGGCTTCGCTTCGACCTTGTCGAGGCCGAGCCCGCCGAGGTCGACCAGGTGCGGCGGGTTCTCGATCTCGAGCTTCATCAGGTCGAGCAGGTTGGTGCCGCCGGCTATGAACTTCGCGCCGGGCACGCGCGCCGCTGCTGCCGTGGCGTCCGCCGGCGATCGCGCCCGCTCGTAGCTGAAGGGCCTCATGCCTGCCTCCCGGCGACCTCGCTCATGGCGTCGATGATGTTGGAGTAGGCGCCGCAGCGGCAGATGTTGCCGCTCATCCGTTCGCGCAGCTCGGCGGGGGTGGCCTTCGGGCGCGACAGCAGGTCTGCGCTCGCGTGGCTCGGGATGCCCGCCTTGATCTCCCCGAGCACGGCGACCGCCGAGCAGATCTGCCCGGGCGTGCAGTAGCCGCACTGGTAGCCGTCGTGCTTCACGAACGCTGCCTGCATGGGATGCAGGCGCGCCGGCGTGCCCAGGCCCTCGATGGTCGTGATCGAGTCGCCGTCGTGCATCAGCGCGAGCGACAGGCAGGAGTTGATGCGGCGGCCGCCAGCGATCACCGTGCAGGCGCCGCACTGGCCGTGGTCGCAGCCCTTCTTCGTGCCCGTCAAGTGGAGGTGCTCGCGCAGGGCGTCGAGCAGCGTCGTCCGCGTGTCGAGCTCGAGCGCGTGCGCCTTGCCGTTCACCGTCAACGACAGCTTCGACATCACCGGCAGCCGGATCGGCGGCGTGGACGCTCGCGCCTGGGCCTGTGCTTCGGCGGGCGGCGTCGCGGCGGCCGCCGCGGAGAAGGCCCCGATGACCAGCAGCTCGCGCCGCGTGATCTCGAGGGCGTCAGCGGCTCGAGCCGTCTTATCGTCCACCCTGTCGTCCACCGTCGTGGGGTCATCGGCCATGTCGCACCAGTCCCTTTCCTGCAGCACGCAGCTTTTCCTGGCGGCAGGGGGCCATAGAGCTCGGCGCCTGCCGATCGAGAGCAGCTGAGCATACCCTCCGCTGCCGGCTCATGACAGCGGCGTAAACTGCATGGTGCGTTTAGAAAAGCTACGCAGTCTGAAGCCCGCCGCATGCGAGCGTGTCGCAATGCCACAGGCATTCAGCCGGCGCTGTCGAGCTCGCGGAGACGGGCAAGCGGAGCGAGTGCGCGCGACCCTCGCCCCTGCCACACCCATTCCCAGCGCAGTCAGGAGCTCGTTCGGGAGGGGCAACACTCGGCTACAGCTGCGTCGAGCCGCCATCCACCCGAATCCCGCACCGGTGGTGTAGGTAGCCTCGAAGGCCAGAAAGAGCGCGGCGCGCGCCGCCTCGTCGAGCGCCCCGAGGCGCTTCATTGGACTGCTGTTTCGCAACATCTGCTCGTAGCCGTCAAACATCTCCGGCGGCACGCCCAGTTTGCCGAATGGGGGTGTCGATAGCGCCCGGCATGACAGCGTTCACGCGGGTCCTTACCCCGCCCGCGTCGCGTCCGTGTACGAGACTTGTCTGACGTGAGAGGCCACCGTCGCGGCGTCTTCCGAGAGCTGCTCCTCACTGGCGTCTATCACCCTCATCGAGACAAGTTGCAGGCACGACGACAGCATACCGTCGGCCGCCGATGGAGCATCGATTTCACCATGAGGAACTTCCGCCTCCAGCGGGAGCGCCAAGTCGGACGGCGCTCCTCGACGTGAGTCAACGTCGCCTCGGCGAGTACCCTACGAAGGTCGGGTTGGGCTCGACCCATCCCCTCACTAGGCTTCGAGCGCCCCCGCGTCGTTCCCAAAGACGGAAGGACGTCCAGCTGGCACACGTCTCGTCGACGCCATGCTCGACCCGGCTTGGCACGCGGACTGGGGTTGACCTCGGCACGGTCTCGCGAAAGGTGATTGCGCCGCCGATGTTACACAATCGCAGAAGAAAGGAGCGAGCGGCCCATGACGTTACACCGGTATTCTTCCCTGAGGACGTATTCCGACAAGCAACACAAGTTCCAGTATCGAAAGTCCGTCCCGTATGGCTGGGACACCCATCTGAGTCGCGGAGCATGTGTCGTCGCGTCGCTCCACTGGCTCGATGCGAAGATCCATCAGCGAGAACCGTTCATCGTCACGGCCGACAGGCACAGCGGCAACCGCGATCTGCTCATGAGCCTCGAGAACCCTCACAGCGACTATCTGCTCAACGGGTACACCGTGGAGCAGCTGATCTATTATTCGGATTTTCAACTTCAACTCGCGAGTTCCGAAACGGGGCTCGCGAACGGGGCACCCGAAGGCGGGCTCACGGATGCTGTCGTGGCAGCCCAGAGGCTCGGGCGGGCGGCGACTTTGCTCGGGCCGGGAAGAGGTGCTCTCGTGGGGTTGAATGTAGAGGGGGCCAATGGCGCGCGCACGGACCACGTGGTCGCGATCTTTAGGAGTGCGAACTACGAGCTGTTCTTCTTCGACTCGACTTGCGGCGAGTACAGAGTGACGCACCCCAATGGATTCTTCACCGAGTGGGCCAGGATCACCAGAGCCAGGTTTGTTGCCGGTCGCCACGTTTGGTTCGTGATGGCCCGGTAAACAGGATCTGGTTCTGTTGCCAGAGGATCGTGGCCGATGCCAGCGCCTGCATGAACCGGCTATCGGCAGAGCAGCCCGACGTGGCGGCCGTGCGAACATCCCTGTTCACCGCCGTGCGAGACGGCGACCGGGGCACTCCAGATTCTGACGCGGCTCTGCGCGCTGCTCGCGAAGACGCGGCCCGAGGACGAGGGGAGGCAGCTCAGCTGCCCGCCCCCGCCCTGCTCGCGCCTCACTCCTGATCGAGCACGAACCCGACCGGCACGAGACAGTCGACGTTCTGGACGTAGTCGATCTGCGAGACGCCGTTCGAGATCCGCACCTCGTGGGTGTGCGTGTCCCAGAGCTGGGGCAGCGTGAGGCCATCGGAGCCGTCCCAGTCGCTCGCCGCCACCGGAGGGCCAGCGATCTGCGTGCCGTCGAAATAGGTCAGCTCGTTGGAGGCGTAGTTCGAGTGGCCCGAGCCGCGCTGGCCGTCGCCGCCGATCATCGTGAACAGGCCATTGCCGAGCCCGGGGCTGGGCAAGCTGTAGCTCGCGCTCGACAGGAACATGTTGTCGCCGGGAGGCGCGAACAGAAACAGCGGCCCCTCGGTGCGCTCGTTCCGGAAGATCACGACCAGCGACGCACCCTCGAGCAACGTCTTCGAGGTCGCGGGCGCGCTCCAGGGGTCGTGCCCGGTGGTCGCCGTGCCCGAGTGGAATGGCACGATCACCTCGTAGTCCTGGTTGGGCCCCCCTGTTTGATTGGTGAATTCGGTGACGTCGGCGACGTAGGAGTGGTTGCCGGCGCGCCCCCAGCAGGGGTCGGTGTTGTCTGCCGCCTTGCGCCCGTTGATCAGGTTGCCGTCGAACAAAATCGGAGCCGAGTCGGCGCCTTCCTTCTCGGTATCGGAGAAGTTCCAGAACAAGAAGGAGCGGACGATCTCGCTGCCCGTCGGCACGCCGCGCGAGTGGATGAAGCCGCGGGTGCGGTCGCGGAGCGCGACGCCGCTGGCGACGTGGCTGACGCGCTCGGCGCGGAAGATCGGGTCGACCTTGTCGACCTTGATGTTCTCGCGGTGGGCATACCGTTCGTAGAGCCGCTTGTCGGCATCCTTGGTGAGGTCGAAGCCGCCCGTCGGCTGCTGTTCGTCCTGCGGCTGGCTCGCGCCGAGCGCGCACACGCCGAGCCCTGCGGCGAGCAGCGCGCGCGCTGCACCGTATCGAAATGATCGCATGGTGGTCCCCTTCCCACCGAGAACGAGCTCTCGGTGTATCATCAAATGAGACGGGCCGCGCGGAGTGCGGTCGCGCATTCACCCGTTCGGCACCAGCTCGGCGGCTGGCGGCCGACACCGTCGCGCCCGTCTCGGCGACCATCAGGAAGAGCGAAACGTGACCCATCGCCCGTCCAAGCCCGCGCAAAACCCAAAGCGTCCAGATTCGGACGCCAGCGTGGATCGAACGCTAGGTGCGCAATTGGTCCCTCCGAACGCGCTCAGACAGTTGGCGGAGTGGCGCGCCAAAGTCGCGGCTCGACTCAGCGCGCTTCCTCTCGCAGAGCGCCGAAGCCGAACCGTGGGTCCAGCGCTTCGGCCGTGACGCGCTCGAGGTCCGAGCCCGACTCCTGAACAGGAGGCGTAGTTTCCGCTCTTTCCATCGCAGTGTCCCGAGGCCCGGCGGGACGGAGCTCGAAAGTTCATGCTGCCTTTGGAGGACCCCGGGGTTCGCGCGAGCCACGCGGTAAAGGCTCGCGCTCGAGATCTCTGCTCTTGCACCGCGGACACGAGCCGAGGTCGATGCGCGTGAGCAACTCGACGATGTCGCCAGCGATGGCTCGTCGCGGAGTCGAGGGCAGGTACGCGGTCTGCGCCGACAGTGGGTGCGTCCGGAGTGCCAGCGAGCAGCTGTCGCGCGAGTTAGAGCCGGGTTGTCGCATGCGCTGCCGACATGAGGCCGTGGTGGCGGATCCCAACACGCCTTCGCAGGCCGCACCATCGGCTCCGTCCAACGCGACGATTACGGGACCGCGCCGCCACCGCCTCGCCAGGACCGCGCGGGTACATCCTCGCGCTCCCGCGATCGCGTCAATCCTATGTTAAACCCGGTAATTGTTCAGGATTATCCCCCATTGTCGCATGAGCCTAGCCGACGCGCCAGTCCGCGGGTGTCGCGCCAGGGCATGCGCCTCGCCCGCGAATCGCGGCGCTCGGGAACGCGAGTGGTTTGAGACGCTGTCGCAACTCCGAACGACTCGGGCGGCTCCAGATCTGGGCTCGACAGCAGGGTTGAGCGCGAAACCCCCGCGGAGACCCGCCCACAGCATGACGACACCGGATCAGCTCTGGGATGGCCCCCGGCGGCGGGTGGAGTTCCGGCGTATGCTCAGGGCTTCATCGTTCGCGGGAGGGGTAAGTGAAAGTATCAGGTTCGTTCGGCCTTGGCGCGCTTGCAGCGATGACGCCCGAGCGCCAAACAGCACCCGTCATCGAGCCGCCGAATGCCAAGGTCGACTCGCCCAACTTCTCGCCCGAAGCCCGAGCGCGAGCGGAGGCCGCCGCTCACCCGCGGTTTGGAGTCTTGTCGGTGGCGGCACACCAAGACTCGGAATTGGCGGATCAGCTCGCCTACGACTACGGTCACACCCTGCATCAGCCGCTGGTCGATATCAGTCGCTGGGACGAGGAGGGGTTCATGCGGTACTCGGCTACCGGCGAACCCGTCACTCCCCAGAGTGAAGCTCGCTTCCGGCAGATGGCAGAAAACCTTCGAACCACGAGCCTGGCTCTCTACAACGAAGAGACAGCCAAGGGCACCGACGCTGCGGACATCTTCGACAAGCTCATCGCATTGGGCGATCGGCAGCCAGAGGAGTTTCGAACCCTGACTCGGTGGGGCGCGACACCCGCCGAATGGGACTGAGAGGCCGTCGATGACGACGTTCAACGTGAGTCAGCGACTGCGCGGCCTTGGGGAGGACGGCATCGGGTTACGAGTCCGGTAGAAAATCGAGAGTGGTATGGCTTGCGGCCGTGTGGGATTGACAGTGGACGTGTTACTGGTCGAGGACGACGTCGCCCTGGGGGATGTCATGGCGGTACACTTGGCTGCAGAGGGCCTGCGCGTGCGGCGTGCCGATGACGGCGAGGATGCGCTGGCGGCGTGCGCGGCGCGATTGCCCGATCTCGTCGTGCTCGACGTGATGCTGCCCAAGCGGTCAGGATTGGAGGTCTGCGCGGCGCTGCGCGCGTTGTACCATCCGTCGCCCGGCGTCGTGATGGTGACGGCGCGCGACACCGAGCTCGACATGGTCCTCGGGTTAGAGGTCGGCGCGGACGACTACATCCTCAAGCCGTTTCGGCCGCGCGAGCTCGTGGCACGTGTGCGAGCGCTAATCCGTCGGCTCGGGCGCATCTCTACGAGCATCTCCGTACCGGCTCCCGCGCTTGCGCCAGATCCCAGCGTGGTCCGCGGTGAGCTGCGCATCGACGTCGGAGCACGGCGCGTCACGGTCGGGGATCGCCTCCTGCGGCTGACCCCCACCGAGTTCGAGCTACTGCTGCTCCTCGCCCGCGCGCCCGCGCGCGCCTGGTCGCGCAAGGAGTTGCTCGAGAACGTGTTCGACTCGACTCACGAGGGCTACTCCAGGAACGTGGATTCGCACGTGATGCGGCTGCGCAAGAAGATCGAGAATGCCGGGTTGAGCCCGGCGCCGATCACGACCGTCCACGGCACGGGATACCGTTTCGAGGGCGGCTGATGTTCGGCCGCTGGACGATCGCGAGCAAGACCATTGTGACCGCATCCGTGGTCTCCGCATTTGCCGGCGTCACGCAGTGGTTCGCGCTCGGGCGTCCAATGGGCGGACTCCGGGCTCTCCTGGCGATCGGCTTACCATTGTCTGGCTGTGTGTTCGCGAGCTGGTTGTTCGCCAGGATCGTCGTCCACGTGCGCTCGCGCGTGATCACCCAGGCGTATCGACAAATCGCAGCCGGTAACTTCAAGGCCGATCTATCGCACGCCTTCTTCGGCGAGTTGCAGGAAGTTCGCGACATGTTCCGCTCGATGGCACGCGCGCTCGACGAGCTGACTACGAACCTGCAGAACGCAGACGAGCAACGTCGGCGGCTATTCGCAGACCTCGCGCACGAGCTCGCCACCCCGACCTCGACCATGCTGGGGATCGTCGATGCGCTCGCCCATCCCGAGCGCATCGGCGCTCACGACCCACCGCGCCTGCTCGGGCACCTTGAACGAGAAGCGATGCGCCTGGCCCGGTTGATCGAGGATCTCCGCGATCTCGCCAACCTCGATGATCCCGGAACCCACCTCGAGTCGCAACATGTCGATGTCGCCTCGCTGGCTCGGCTGGCGGCAGAGCGCGCCGAGGTAATGGCGGGGGGCCGCGTCTCGGTCGAGTGCCGCGCCCAGTCGGCGCCGGCGGTTGTCGATCCGATGCGTCTCGATCAGGCGCTGGCAAACCTGCTGTCCAACGCACTCCGCTACACGCCAGAGGGTGGGACAATCACGGTCGCCGTCGAGCCGATCGCCAACGCGGTGCGACTCACCGTCGAGGATACAGGGACCGGGGTGCCCGAAGAAGCCTTGTCACGGCTGGGGCAGCGCTTGTTGCGTCTCGACCCATCACGCAACCGCAAGACTGGCGGGAGCGGGCTGGGCCTTTCGATCGTCGCCGCCATCGTGCAGCGCCATGCCGGAACCATCGAGTTTGGCCGCGCCGGCGCCGGCGGGCTCCGCGTGGTTGTGACGTTGCCTGCCGTCGCCACATAATCGCGACGCATTCACCACAACCTCGCCACACCACTCGCCGCGGCTCGTTCCATGCTGAGCGAGACCGGGAGCGGAGGCAGGTGAGCCTCCGACCCAAAGAAGGACATCGAGCGCTCGATGCGGACCTGCTCAGCGTCCAGGCGTGGACGACGGCGTGGCTCTGCGGCGGGCATTCGACAACAGAGGGGTATGCAATGGGGACGATTCAGATATCGGGCAAGGTGATTTATGGCGAGCCAGCGGGGATGGTCGTGGGGGTGGCGGGCGCCGTCGTGCGCATCATCGACCAGGACCGGGGTGGCAATGGCGATGACGAGATCCTGGTCACGACCACGGACGCGCGCGGGCACTTCGACGGCGTGTCGCGCGACTGGGTCGACCGGAACGATGAAAAGGTGACGATGAGGGTGCCGGGGTTGAAGGACCGCGTAGTGACGGTCGAAGCTCCTGACAGGCTGGCCCTGAAGATCCGCATCGAATACGAGGCGAAGATCGAGGAGTACCCGTACTTGCAGATGCCGGGACGGGCAGTCGTGAGGGTGCTCGGCACCGCGCCGCAATTCGTGCTCCCTGCCGCCGACCAGAACCCGACGCTGCGTACCGCCTGGCTCGCGGCGCAGCGCGCCCAGTATGCCTGGCAGCGCTCCAGCGGCGGGCCACTCCCACACGTCCAGGGCCATCCGCTGCGCGAGCGACCGCCCCAGGACTACGTTGGCCGGCGCCTCGCTGTCGAAGGGACAATCGCCGGCGCCTACGCGCAGAACGAGGCCAGCCTAAGAGTCGACCCCATCAACTCGATCGCCGAATACGCGCGTTTGACCGCGCCGCTTTCCCCGCCGAGTCGGCCCTCGGCGGTCGACGACGACATCGAGTTCGCGCGGCAGCGCGTCGCTGGGGTAAACCCGCTCGTGATCGAGCGCTGGACGAGTCCGCGGGCGGGTTGCCATCTAGCCGACGCCCATCTCCAGTCGCACGGATTGACTGTGCAGCAAGCCACAGATCAGGGGCGGCTGTTCGTTTGCGACTACGCGCTGCTGGCCAAGACCGACGTCACCGCGGGCCGCTTCTTCCCCGCGCCGTTCGCGCTGTTCTTGGCGGTGCCGACGGGGCCCGGAGGGCGTAGCGAGCTCACGCCGATCGGGATCCAGGTGGAGCGGCAGATAAACGACGAAGCCCGCACCCAGATGATCACCCCGGGTCAAACGCAATGGAAGGTGGCCAAGACCGCCGTGCAGATGGCAGATCTGAACCTACACGAGCTGAAAAGCCATCTCTTCGAGTGCCACCTCACGATGGAGTCTCTGGCGGTCGCCGCGGCGCGCAACATGGCATCGAACCACCCGATCTTCGAGCTGCTGCGGGTCCACTTCAACCTGCTCATCCATCAGAACGTGGCGGCGCGGTTGACCCTGGTGAACGACGGGGGGTCGGTCGATGCGCTGCTGGGTACCGGCATCGCGGGGGCACGCCAGATCATGACGCGTTGCCGCGACGCTTGGAGCTTCCGCGGCGCGGCGCTGCGCACCAACCTGGAGAACCGCGGGATCTCGACCAGGATCGAGACCCAGGTAACCTATCCCTACCGGGACGACGCGCTCCTGATCTGGGACACCATTGGGGAGCACGTGACGCGCTGGGTGCGCCTCTTCTACTCAAACGACGCGGCGGTGCGAGACGACAAGGAGCTGCAGGGCTGGCGCAACGAGGCCATGGATCCGACGCTGGGTGCACTCGGCGAGCTTCCTCAGCTCGACGGGCAGCAGGCTCTGGCCGACATGCTCACGCAGATCATTTTCACCTGCACGGCGCAGCACTCGGCGGTGAACTACCCGCAGTACTCGTTCATGGCGTCAGTTCCGAGTATGCCGGCGTCGCTGCGGGGCGACTGGAAGGAGCAGAAAGAGCCCTACTTCATTCTCCCACGCGACGCGTTGGCCAACTCCCAGGTCAAGCTGGCGGCCGACCTGTCGCTGTTTCAATACGATCACCTGGGCGACTACCCCGCCTATAACGGCGCGGCCCTGCAGGAGCTGGTGATCAAATTCCGAAGGGCGCTCGACAAGGCCAAGACGACGATCAATGACCGCAACCAGGCGACGCGGCGACGGCGCGCGTACGAGGCATTACTCCCGGCGAACATCGCCAACAGCATCTCAATCTGAACAGCCTCGACGATCGGATTGCGTTTCTGCACAATCGGACGGCCACGCCGCCTTCACCCGGGTGATCGTCCAGGGGTGAGCTGGCAACGGCGGGACTGAAGCCGCAGTTCTTCCGGCAGGGCTTCGTTCTCCGCCCGTGGCGTACTTGACGGGGTCCTCTCGTTTCTGCACGCGAAACGAGAGGACCCGTTGACCGCGAGCCTCGTGCGAAAACGCGCCCAGGCTTCCTTCCCCCCGCGTACATGATCACCGCCCATTGCCTTCATGGCGACGCTTCTCGTCTTGGGCCGGCGCCGTTTCCCTGGAGGAAGGTGGCCAGCCGGGTTTCGTCCAGAAAGGGCGTAAGCGTCCGGTGGACCCCGTCGCTGCGTAGCCCATCGCGTCCGGCTAAATCCTTCGCGAGGAGGACGCGAGATGCGGACCAGTCGCGAAGAGTGGCGCAAGCGGGTTGAGCGTTGGAAGGACAGCGGACTGACGGCGGAGCAGTACGCCAGCGAGCTCGCGATCAACGCCAAGACGCTTCGGTTTTGGAAGTACAAGCTGGCCAAACCGGTGCCCTTGGCACAGCGCGCGAAGCGGCGCCCGCCCGTCGAGGCAACGCTCCTGGGGCAGAAAGCCGAGCGCTTGCCGCGCAACGATGCGCAGCTCTCGCTCGCCATCCTCGACCTGATGCCGGGCGGAGAAGTGTCACCGAGCGTGCCACAGCCGCCCGCCGAAGAGCAGACCGTTGCGGAGCACACTCGGCGACAGCCGAAGCGCAAGGCACTGCCCGAGACCCTGCCGCGTGGGCCCATCGAGATCGATTCTTCGAATGGTGCGACGCCGAGGTCGACAAGGTGCTGGATGAGTCGCCGCTGGCGACGGCGATCGGCTACGCACGCAACCAGCGCGTCGCCCTGCGCCGCTTCTCCTCGACGATGGCCGGCTGCCCATGAGTCTGACCGAACCCATACATTCTGGCCGTGGACGGGGTCCTCTCGCTTTTGCGTGCAGATAGTCCCGGTTTTGCTTCGCCGGAAGCTCGGATTGTCGAGCGTCCGGGCGTGTTGCATTTTCAATGATTGCGTACGGAAGCGAGGCAGGACACCGCGCGCTTGCTGAGCATCTGAGCGACCAGCGCGAGCGGCAGTGACCCTCACCCACCGGGAAACGACCTTAGCTGTCTCGTCCAACAGCGTCTTGACCAGTGCGGTCACCGATCAGACCCGTTCGGCCAAGAGAAGAAGTCGTGGCCCGCCGGAGGACAAATCCCGGCGCCTCGGGCGCAGTAACTCTCGACTTGACGCTGAAGCGCGGAGCCCAAACACTAAGACGTGACCGCGACCGCCGGTGAGACCGGACCCACTGCGACGCTGACCGCGGCCCTCATTGAACTGTTGGTGTCGCACGGCGTTCCGAGGGAGCAGCTAGAACGCGCACTGATGGTCGCCCCGTCGTCCCAGGACCCCTGCGACCAGGGCCTATCAGAACGAGTTGCGCACAGGATCGCTCGCGCAGCGGTCTCGTATCGGGCGGCAACGTCTGCCCCAGTCGCTGCATCGATCAGGTGCACGGACTTTGGTTTGCCCGGATTCCTGCTGCTAACCGCCCCTAGCCTGGAATGTGGCGTGGAGAGTTTTGCGCGTCACCAGGCCCTCGTATCCGAGATGGTCGGCGGCTGGCATGTGAAACAGATTGGCTGCGGCGCCGTCCTGAGATTCGACTCTCAACGTGCAGCGGGGGAGCTCGATCGAACCTTTGCCGAAGCGACCGCTACCGTCGCGGTCGCGATGTTGCGGGATATCCTCGGATCGCTCCGGATCCATCATGTCTGCCTTCGCCACGCCGCGCCACGACATTGGTCAGCGCTGGCCAGCTTCTTCAATTGCCCAGTCCACTTTGACGCGGAGGAGAACGCCGTTGTTTTCGAGGGCGATGCGATGGAACGACGTCCCCGGATGTCGGACTCCGCGATGTATCGTTACTTCTATCAACACGCCGAGGCCGAGCTGAAATCCCCTGGGGCAGCCCGTGGGTTTCATCGACGTGGTGCGGGCAAAGGTTTTGAGCGGGATTCAAAACGGCGAAACATCAGAGTCCGACGTCGCGCAGCAGCTGGGCATGAGCGAGCGAACACTGCGACGCAAGCTCGATGCGCGCGGCCATCGGTTTCGCCACCTCGTCGACCACTGTCGTCTAGGGCTGAGCGAGCGGTTGCTCGACAGCGATCGGAGCCTGACCGACATTGCGTTCGCGCTCGGATTTTCCGAAGCGAGTGCGTTTTCACGAGCGTTCCGTCGTCAGAGAGAGATGTCACCTCGAACCTATCGTGCGCGTCTTCGCGATCGAGGTCCCCAATGATTGAGGAGACCGAACGCCGCCAGCCGCGATAGCCGTACACGGTCCCGGTCGCGCCGATCCCCCAAGCGCCTGCGAGTTGACGGTGAACCCAGTGCCGACCGTATCGCCGACGACACGAGAACCGTCCGTACTGCCCTCGCGTGTGGTATCTCGGGGCGTGGGAGCACCGCAGGCAAGCGTGATGGGTCAGCGCGAGGAGCTGGCGCGAGTGCTCGAGGTGCTCGAGCCGGTGCTCGACATCGTCGACACTCCGGTCGACACGCCCGCCCCTCCCGCGTGGTGTTCCCAGCGAGGCTGGAGCGAGTTCCTGCTGGGGCTCGGCGACGAAGAGCTGTCCGCGAGCGAGCGGGGCGGCTTCGCGGCGCAGCTCGCCGACAGCGCCGATGCGCCGCCCGATCTGCGCGAGCTCGCCGCGGGCGTCAGCCGATGCACCCGCTTGCCGTCGCTCGGCACGAGCGCGCTCGTGGTTCCCGAGGTCGCGCTCCGCGGCGTCGCCGCGCGCAAGCGAGGGCAGCTCGCCGTGCTGCTCGGTGCGCTTCCGACGCTCGCAGCGCACGCCGAGCGCATCGTCGACGTCGGCGGGGGCCGAGGGCATTTCGCGTGCCTGGCGGCCGAGCTGTTTCAGCGCCGCGTCTTGATCCTCGACCGCGACGCGAGCCTGCTCATGAGCGGCATCGATCGGAGCGCCGCGCTGGCGGGTCAAACGACTGGACCCGGCGTCGAGTTTGTCGAGGTCGACATCGGCCAGCAGCCGCTCGAGCTTCAGACCCACGATCTGGCCGTGGGTCTGCACGCCTGTGGTGAGCTCGGCGATCGGCTCATCGCGGCCGCCGGCGCCGCCGGCTGCGACGTCGCGCTCGTCTCGTGCTGCTTCCAGAAGACGGCCTCGTCGACTCGCCCTGCGCTCTCGCGTGCGGCACGAGGGCTCGAGATCCGCCGCGGCGCGCTCGGCCTGGCGAACCTCGCCGCTCGCGACGACGGCGTCGAAGCCAGCCTGGCCGACAACCTTCGCGCTCGCGAGGCGCGCCTCGCGCTCCGCTACCTGCTGCGCGGCCGCGGGCTGGAGGTCGGCGCCGGAGAAGAGATGCGAGGTGTCAACCGGCGTCGCGCGCAGTCGGGCCTCGGTGACCTGGCGGCACACGTCTGCGCGCTGCGCCGGCTGCCCTCGCCGACGCCAGCAGAGCTTCGCTCGTGCGCCGATGAGGCGCAGCGCGCCTCTGCCGTCATGCGCCGATTGACCTTGCCGCGCCACCTGCTCTCTCGGCTGGTCGAGATCGCCATCGTGCGCGACCGTGCCGCGGCGCTCGAAGAGCGCGGTCGAGCCGTCGCCGTGGCCCAGCTGTTTGAAGAGCAGCTCACGCCGCGCAACACGGTCCTGTTCGCGAGCGAGGACCCAGCGCGCTTGCCACCGCTCTGCGGCGAATGAAGGGGCTGCGCGCCGAGTGCGCGCAGGCCTGCAGGCGTTCGGCGGGCTCGCGGCTCGGCCGTTCGCGTGAACGAGCGCGCCCTCAGCTCGGAAGCTGCGGCGATCTGCCGACCGGCGCGTGCGTCGAGACGGGCACGTCGGCGGCGGCAACGCGGTTGCGCCCTCCGACCTTCGCCGTGTACATGGCGCGATCGGCGCGGTCGACCAGCGCATCCGGCGACTCGCCAGCGAGAAATTCGGCGAGCCCGAGCGAGGCCGTCACCGGTATCGCGACGCCCTCGTACCGAACCTCGAGCTCTTCGATCGCGACGCGCAGGCGCTCGGCCAGGATGATCGCGCCGGCAGCGTTGGTGTTGGGCAAGAGCACCACAAATTCTTCACCACCCCAGCGGGCGGGCACGTCGCACGTGCGCAGCCGTTGCACGAGCAAGCGTCCGAGCGCCGTGAGCACCAGGTCGCCCGCCAGGTGGCCGCGCGAGTCGTTGATGTGCTTGAAGTGATCGAGGTCGAGCAAGATGAGCGAGAGGGGAAGGTCGTAGCGCCGGCTGCGCGAGATCTCGACGCACGCTTGCTCGAGGAACGAGCGCCGGTTCTTCAGGGATGTGAGCGGGTCGAGCGTCGCGAGCCGCTTTTGCTCGTCCATCAGGGTGGCGATGCGCACCGGGCCGCCCAGCTCGCGCGCCACGAGCATCACGAGCTGCGCCGTGTCGCCTTCGCTCGAGGGGCTGGGCGCGAGGGCGAGGCGCCCCAGATCGACCCCACCGAAGGGTAAGCCGCACACCACGATGTCGGGTCCCGCCGGGTCTGCGCAGGGGTCTTCGTCGCTGACTCGCAGCAAGGGGACCTCGGGCGGCACCTGCAGCGCGGCGCGCGCCTGCTCTTCGGCGGCTGCCGCGTTCGCGGGATGATGATGCAAGGCAAACAGGTGGGGAGCGTGCGTCGTCAGCCCCAACCAGCGGTAGTGCACCACCTGTGCGAGCAGCTGGGCGAACAGATCGAAGAGGCGGTCAAACGATCCGCACGCGGACAGCGAGCGCACCTCGGCCGCGATGACCGATTCGAACAGGGCCTGATCGAGGTAGCGCGCGATGCGTTCGCGAATGTCGACGGCTCCGCCCCCGAGCTGGATGAAGAACCCATCCGCGGGCTGGGCGCTCGTCACCGATTTGGAGAGCATCCGGACGAGCTCGCCCATGCGGCCCTTGCGCACGTAGCCCACGGCGCCGGCCCGTTCGGCCCAGAACCGATGCCGCGGATCGTCGTTCTCGCCGCGCAAGATCACCGGCACCTCTGCGGTCGCCGGCTCCGTGCGCAGCAATCGACAGAGCTGGATGCCCGAGATGCTCGGCATCCAGAAGTCGGCGACGACGGCCGCGGGCGGCGCCGAGAGCGCCAGCTCGGCTCCCTGCACCGGGTCGGCGGCGGCGTCGACCTGGTAACCCTGCGCGCTCAGCCGGTGCATCATCACCTCTCGCGACGTCTCCGACGTGTCTATCAGGATGATGCGTGCTTGCCCCACGGGCCCCCTTCCCTTCCAACGAGTACGGCGGCGTCGCCGGGGACCGGAAGGGCACACGGTGCTGCGCAGCGGCGCTGTTCACGCGCTGCACGATGCAACGCTCACTGCTTGGGTGCGTTGAGGTTCACCTCGGCCACCAGCACCCCATCCAGGCTGGTCAGCGCCTGCGCGAAGTTACACGACACGTTGAACTGAGAGATGCGCGACGGCCATTTGGGCCCGTCCGGGGGCATGCTCGGTTTCACGGTGAGGGGCAGGCTGAGCATCACGTTGATGCCGCGTGCCTGCAGTCGGGTCTTCACCAGCCCCATCAGCTGGTTGGCGAGCTCACGCACCCAGTCTTCAAGATCGGCTTGGCGATCCGTCTTGACCGGTAAGCTCTTCTTGAGCTGCTCGCGGTCGAGCCCGATGGTGAGGTTGCCGCTCATGTCGCGGCCGACGAAGTGGATGCGGCCGAGCAAGGGCTGCGGGCTCTCGGGGGCGCCACCCGTGGTGATGTCGATGCCGTAGGCAGAGAACAACTTGCGGCATGATTCCGCCAAGATCTCTTCGAGAGAAGCGTTGGGGTCATCGCCGAGGTCTTTGTGATCCGAGCTCGTGGTCATACGTGGGGTCTCACCTGACGGGTGCCACGCATACAGACGGCTGCTCGTTCACGGTGATTCACCCGTCAGCTCCGAAACGGTGTCACCCGGCGCTGCGCGACGGAACGCCGACATGTGGGCACGTGTGCCCGCGCGGCAAAACGCCTCGCAGCTCAGCGATATGTGCGGGGCCCGAGCCCCACGCTGCAGTCGACGGGGCGCGCGTAGACGTTGATGCTGCCGATCTTGCCGATGTCGCGGCCGTCGGTGATCTCGCGGAAGGCGCTGCAGCTGACGTCGATGTGATTCTTGCGCGCCGCAGTGCACCAGTAGGCGTTGTTGGGGTGGTTGTGCGGGCAGGCGTCGATCAGCTGCACGACCACCGATCGACCCGGCCGGCAATATTCGGAGTGGGTCGCTCCGTCGCCCTGGAAGGAGTGGCGGCCTTCGAAATTGCAGGTCACTTCGACGCAGGTTCCGCAGTTCTGCTGATCGGGACAGGCGGGCGGGGTTCGGCAGACTCCGCTGCCCTCGGCTCCCTGGCAGCTGCAAGGCGCCCCCGCCCAGAGCGAGGAGAGATCGCCGGTGGCGCCGAAGTAGATCCGGTTCTTTTCGTCGAGGCGCGCCGCGCCGCGGCTGACGCAAGCGGCCAGCTCGAGGTCGGAGTCGCCCGGGTCGTCGAAGCCGAAGCGCGCGCAGTCGATCTCGCCGAACATGGTCGCGGTGTAGTCCGCGTTCCAGCCCTCGCCGGGCGGCGGCGGGGGGGGTGGCGGCGGTGGGGGCCAGTCGAGCGCGTCGCAGGGCAGGCCCTGGAGCGCCGGCACCGACGCGGACACGATGCAACTCTGCTCGTGCTCGTAGCCGAAGCCGTCTCCATCCGGGTCAGATTGTGCGGGGTTTCGGCACAGGGGGCGGCACTCGCGCTTGCCGCTGGCGTCGACCACGACGTCGATGCCGTCGCCCGGGGGCAAGGGCTCGACGCCGGGATCACAGGGAAGGCCGCCCAGGGCCGCCGCGGTGCCGGAGACGATGCAGTTGCGCCGGCGTTCGTAGCCCCAGCCGTCGCTCGCGCCGGTGCTCGGGTCGGGGTCGGTGAGCGCGCTCGAGCAGGCGGGCAAGCACCGGCTCTCGCGGAGGATTCCGGGGCCCGGCGGGGGCCGCTGGGGCAGCGGCACGACGTCGCAGCGAGGCGACGAGAGCGCGAGGGTGGTGCCGTCGGCGATGCAGGGGCGCTGGCCTTCGTAACCGAAACCGTCGAGGTTGCCGTCCTTGTCGGGGTCGGTCAGGCGCGGGAAGCCGCAGATCGGAAAGCAGGGCGCGCCCGGCGCGTCGTCGACCACCAGCCCGTCGCCGATCAACACCGGCGGCCGACCGGCATCGGCGCTGGGTACGGCCGGTGCGACCTTCGCGATCCCATCGGCGGCGGCCGCGGTGCGACAAGCGCAGACAGCGAGCGCCAGCGCGAGCGCTGCCTCGAGCACCATCGTCGGCCGGGCATTCATTGGGGGGCCGAGGCTAGTACGAAAAACCCGCGCTGCATCGGGCAAGCGGCGTGGATTCGGGGTTTTCGCGCGGCGGTCCTGGCCCTAGACCTGGAAGGTCGATTCGGCTACCCCCCAACGCTCGCCCAGGGCTCTCGCGAAAGCATGACGGTCTTCTCTGTCCTCGATCTCTCCCCCATCGTCGAAGGGGGTGACGCCGCACAGGCGCTGGCGAACACGCTCGATCTCGCGCAGCACGCGGAGCGCTGGGGCTACCGGCGCTTCTGGCTCGCGGAGCACCACAACATGCCTGGCATCGCCAGCGCGGCGACGCCGGTGGTGATCGGGCACGTCGCCTCGGGCACGCGCAGCATCCGCGTGGGCGCGGGTGGCATCATGCTGCCCAACCACTCGCCGCTGGTGGTCGCGGAGCAGTTTGGCACGCTGGCGACGCTGTTCCCGGGCCGCATCGACCTCGGCGTCGGGCGCGCGCCGGGCACCGATCCGCTCACGATGCGCGCGCTACGGCGCGGCCTGGACGACGACGTGCGCGCCTTTCCCGACAACGTGGTCGAGCTGCTCCGCTATTTCCAGCCGGTCGCGCCCGGGCAGCGCGTGCGGGCGGTGCCCGGCGCCGGGCTCGACGTGCCGATCTGGATCCTCGGCTCGAGCACGTTCGGCGCCGAGCTCGCCGCGGCGCTCGGCCTGCCCTATGCGTTCGCATCGCATTTCGCGCCCGCCCAGCTCGCCTCGGCGATCGACCTGTATCGACGCAAGTTCCAGCCATCGGCCGCGCTGGAGATGCCCTACGTGATGCTCGGGATCAACGTGGTGGCGGCGGAGACAGACGAACGCGCCGCGTTCTTGCTCAGCTCGCTCGAGCAGGCGTTCCTCAACCTGCGACGGGGCCTGCCGGGCCGGCTGCCGCTGCCCGTGGCGGGCTTTGCGGAGCAGCTCGCGCCGATGGAGCGCGCCGGCCTCGACGAGGTGCTGAGCTGCGCCGCCATCGGCTCACCCTCGACGGTCGAGCAGCGCTTGCGCCGGTTCATCCAGCAGACCGGCGCCGACGAGCTGATCGTCACCGCCATGATCCACGACCATTCCGCGCGGCTTCGCTCTTACGAGCTCACGGCGGAGATCGCCCGGCGCTGTTTTCCGTCGGCGGCGAGCGGTGTCGCAGGAGCGGGCGCCGGTGCCTGAGCCGGTCGCGCGGGGGCCGAACGGAAGGTCACGACGCACACCCTCCCACCCCGCGGTCAGCGTGCGCGCCGCCGGCGCTCCGGAGGTGGCCCGCGACGTTAATCTTTGGCCGGGAATTCCCGTTCCACGACAGACCGGGACCCAGCGATCGCGACCGCGTTTTTCATGGTCTAATCTGGCTTCGCGGCGTGTTTCGGCGTGACCTTCGAGCGCTCTTCTCCTGAACACCACCGACGCAGCGACACGGCCCGACCCGGTCCGTCGTCGCTGATCGGGCAAACGCTCGGTGGCCGCTACCGGGTGACCGCGCTGCTCGGTTCGGGCGGCATGGGCGCCGTGTATCAGGCAGAGCACACGGCGCTCAAGAAGACCGTCGCCGTCAAGGTGCTGAACCAGGAGATGGCCAGCCACCGCGAAGCAGCGCTGCGCTTCGAGCGCGAGGCGATGGTCTCGGCGCGCATCGTGCACCCGAACGTGGTGAGCGCCACCGATTCGGGGCGCCTGCCCGACGGCTCGCTCTACCTCGTGCTCGAGTACGTCGCCGGGCGCAGCCTGCGCGAGCTGATCGACGCCGAGCGGCGCTTGCCCCCGCCGCGCGCGCTCGCCATCGGCGCGCAGATCGCCGACGCGCTCGCGGCCGCCCACCGCGCCGACATCGTCCACCGCGACCTCAAGCCCAGCAACGTGATGCTGCTGCGCGAGGAGAACAACACCGAGACGGTCAAGGTGCTCGACTTCGGCCTCGCCCGCATCGCCGGGCAGAGCGTGCCCGGCGAGGCTCTGACGCGCACGGGCAGCGTGTTCGGCACGCCCGAATACATGTCGCCCGAGCAGGCGCGCGGCGAGATCGTCGATCATCGCGCCGACCTCTACGCGCTCGGGGTCATCCTCTACGAGCTCGTCTCCGGGCGGCAGCCCTTCATCGCGCCCGAGCTCGTCGCCGTCCTGATCAAGCACATCCAGGAGGCGCCGCCACCCCTGCCCGCCGACGTGCCCGCGCCGCTCGCGAGCTACATCATGGCGCTGCTCGACAAGGATCCGAAGAACCGCCCCGACGACGCGCGGCAGGTGGCGAAGAACTTGCGGCGCCTCTCGCCCGCAGCCGCCTCGCTCAGCACGGCCCCACCGCGCCCCGACAGCGCCGCGCTCGACGGCGGCGGCGCGGCGCGCAAGGGCGCCGTGAAGACCTTGCTCGAGCTCGGTTGGGCCATCAAGCGCATCGAGTGGCGCGAGCTCGCGCGCGAGTCGCGCGGCTGGTTCGATCGCCTCGGCGGCTCCCTCTCTCACGCCCGCTCCGACGACGCAGATGCCCCGGTCGACGCCTCCGGTCCCACGCTCGCGCCGCGCGCCGCCGGGCGCTTTGCCTGGCTGCGCCAGCACCGCCGCATGGCGCTGGCGGCGCTGATCGGGTTCATCGTCACCATCGCGCTCGGGCTAGGCTTCGGGATGTGGTCGCGCGAGCCCGTGCCGGCTGCGGTGAGCGCGCGGGCCAGCAAGGGCGAGCCGGCAGCGCTCGGGCAGATCGCCGCGCTGCCACCCCCCGATCGCGGCACCAAGGCCGCGGTCGCCCTCGCCACCGGCTACTTCAGCTCGGGCAAGCACCTCGAGGGCATCGAGGCCGTCGAAGACGCGCTCGATCTCGACGCGAGCCTTTCGAGCAAGCCCGAGCTCCTGCGCGGCGTGCGCCTCGCCGCCGAGGCCCCCACCGCTCGCGTGCGCGCGATCGAGCTCGCCGCCAAGCGCCTCGGGCCCGCCGGCGCCGACCTGCTCTTCGACATCTGGGTCTCGACCCCGGGCAAGACCCCCGCGACGCGCGCCGCGCGCGAGTGGCTCGACAGCGAGAGCGTACGCAAGGGCGCGAGCCCCGCGCTGCAGCTCGCGCTCGAGGTGCGCGAGACGAAGACGTGCAACGGCCTGGCCGAGCTGATGCCGCGCATGACCAAGGAGGGCGACGATCGATCGCTCAAGACGCTCGAGCGGCTGCGGACAAACAGCGGCTGCGGGTTCCTCGGGTTCGAAGATTGTTACCCGTGCCTGCGCCAGGGGACTGCGCTCGACGACGCGATCGCCGCGGTGGCGACGCGGGCGGCGCCGAAGTTCTGAGCGCTGCCGCACGTGTGGTTCGCGCCCCCCGAGTCACGCGGGCCGCAGCCGCTCGCACGCTCCGCTCACATCAGCTCGATCGAATCATGTCAAACGAGTCGCCGCGCAGGCGGGTGGCGGCCGATCACGACGGAGCGCGTGTCCGCATTCGAGACGCTGCGCCGCGCGGGTAGCTAGCGTGCCACTCGGATCGAAATGTCGCTGACTGCACGCAGCGCCCGCGTCTGTTCGCGCAGTTAGCTCGTGGCGCGCGGCTTGCAGCTCACGTCGTCGAGTCGCGGCATCGCTGCAACGCGCATTGCTTCGACTGACGGGGAGGCATCGGCATGGCAATAGGTGAGCGCAGGGCATCGATCGAACTCGCGTTGATTCTCGCCGCGTGTGGGTTGCTCGGCGCCAGCGGCTGCCTGCTGGAGCCGGAAGAGCCCTCGCCGGGGGCGTGGTGCCTGCCGGAGACAGCGGCAGACGGGGCGACCTTCAACTATGGCCCGCACCTCGAGCAGGACGACGCCGGCAATGTGCTCCTCTGGTGGAGGGCGTCGGAGGTCCGCAGCGCGGACGAAGAAAGCGTCGATGCGAGGATCCAGATGGCAGCCTGGGACGGCCGCGGGTTTTCTGCCGCGCGGCAACCCGAACCGGCGCACTCCATCGCCTTGCACGGCCCCGGCCGCTGGTTGGCGGTGCGCACCCCCGAAGGTCGCATCGAGCTCGAGACCACGTCGCCCGATTGCGATCGCGACGCGCTGATACCGCCGTCCAACACGGCGGTGGAGACCCCACCCCAGCTCGCAACGAACGGCAGCGGCGAGCTGGTGCTGGCCTGGAACGAGGTCCTGCCCGATGGCAATCGAGCGCTGAACGTGTCGCGCGCGCCGGCGGGGGGCACCCTGTCCGAGCCGCAGTTCGTCTTTCAGGTCTGGCACGAACAGGCCGTCGCGCGGGTGGGGCTGGACGAAGCGGGCGGCGCGGCGCTCGCGTTCTCGAAGGCAGAGCCGGTCTCGCCCGAGCTCTCATTCTACCAGACGTCCGTGATGGAGAGCTCGGGCAGCGCCTTCTCACCTCCGGTCCATCTCGTCGAGGGCATGCCGTCGACGCTCATCGGCGACACGGGCAACGGCCGCTTGCTCGTCGTTCCCGCGATCCAGGCGCCGGCGACGACGCTGCACCTCCAGCGCTTCGATACCGCGCGCGGCTGGACGGCGTTGCCCGACTACGCCTGCCAGCGCCCCGCCTGCGACGCGCAGTTCGGCCTGCTGCAGGGCGGCGCACTCCTGATCGTGGAGCGCACCTGGCAGAGCCTCCACGCGGTCGTGCTCGACGAATCCGGCGCGCGCGACGCGCTCTCCTTCCCCGAATACGTGGTGGGCGCCGCGGTCCTCTCGCACGCGCTGAGCGTCGCGCCTGACGGCACCGCGCGCTCGCTCTGGCTGACGGAGAAAGAGGTCCTGACGGCTACCTATAGCCTCGACTCGGGCTGGTCCGTGCCGAAGGTGCTGCTCGCTCGCCCAATCCAGAAGGAAGACCAGTGGCTCGGGAACGAGTCGGGCTCACCCCTGCAGACGCAGTACCCGATGCGCGTCGCCCGCCTCGCCGATGGCCGACTGCTCGCCGTCTGGGCAGAGCTGGGAGACATCTACCGCGAGACGCGCGGCGACACCGCGTGGCTGGAGGCCCACGAGCAAGAGCTCTGGAGCCTCGTCACGGACGGCACGACGGCGACGGTCGCGCGGGTCGCTCGGGAGCCCTAGTCCCCGAGGTAGCATCCAGCGGTCGGGGTCGCGTGTTCCCAGCTGGAAACGGCGCTCGCGGCCGCCCGGGGGGCATGCCCCTCGTCGGCGACGCGGGTCGATCACGGGCGTTCATCGATTTCCGCCCGGCAGCGCATCACTGCCAGAGTGCCCTATCCGTGCTGAATAATTTCGTTCCGCCCGGCACCTGCTTACATGCAGACCATGGATCGCGCGGAGATCCCGTGGGATGACGAGCTAGAGAAGATTGCCTGGGAGACGAACGCTCCCAAGTCCCCGCTCCAGCTGTCAGAGCGACAGGTGGTCGCAGTCAACCGCTGCTTCGGACAGCGCCGCCTCGATCTCGACGCAGTCGCCGCGCATGCTGATGCGGAAGAGCTGGCCGTCGCGTTCCGGCAATCCAACGTCGTGGCGGCGCGATATCTCTTTCGCCTGAGCCAGTATCCGTCCGCGACGTACCGGGCACGCCGGATACAAGCGCGCAATGGCTCGTGGATCCCGGTCATCCACGTCGATCTGCTGACGACTCACTTCGCCAACCTGCTGAAGGCCAACATCCTGGATCCGACAGTGGCGAACGGAGGAAACCCCGCCGGAGTGATTCCGGGCGGTTACATACGCCCTACGCCGCACGAGAACTGGCACGGCGACCTGCCGGAGGCCAAGCATGGCGAGGCAAACTTTGCACACGTGACCATGCACGAACTGAGCGTGGTGACCAGGGGCGGCACGCACGCATTCGCCGGGCTGACGAGCGAGAAGGACGGTGTCGACGACGCCTTTGCCATCCGCATCGTGATCGCGGTGTCAGCCGCTGGACACCAAGACGACGACCACGGCGCCGTCTCGTCGGGGCCCAAGGCCGCCGCCAGCTATTACTACGATTCGACCGCGTACACGGGCCACGTCCGCAAGATCAAGGGCCAGCCCCAAACGGACGACAGGCACAAGCGGCGCTTGTACAACCGACCCCTCATTCGCATCTACTTCTCCTTCAATCACTACCGACCGATCCAGTGGGACGTGCATTCCGATACGGTATCGCTCAACCCCTGGTTCTGTGTGTCGATGCATTGACGCGACAGGCATTGACGCGACAGGCATTGACGCGACAGGCATTGACGCGACAGGCATTGATGGCGCGCGGGCGCCGCAGGCGTTGAACGCGCGAGCATTCGAAGAACCACACGAGGCATATCGCGAGCGCGTCGCGAGGGAGACCAACCATGGAACGTCTTCAGTTTGGACATTTCGCAGACCGCTTGACCGCAGACATGTTCGCGCTCAACGGGTTCGCCACTCCGGGCCCGAGCGAAGCTCAAGATCTGATCGTGCGCGGCGCGGTGATGCGTTGCATCGGTCACTTCCTGGTCGCTCCACAAACTCGGCACAAGCAGATCGACGCCCGACCCATGGCGCTGGGGGCCGTCAATCACCGGTCGATCACGCGCAGCGCGGGCGAGATCAAGGGCCGCGCCGGGAGCATCGTCATCACGTACTATGGTGAGTCGCACGATAGCCAGCGCGATGGTGCACGCGCCCAGGAACTGATCACTGCTTGTTCGCGCCAGCACGAGGCGCTACCCACGTTGCTCTTGCTGGAGCGCGGCCTGCGCAACGAGCGCAGCCGCGGCGGCGTGCGCATGCGCTACGACCTGGAGGACTGCATCTGCGCCTTTGCCGACGAAGACGAGCTGACCCGATCTCGAGACGCGCCCTTGGAGTATCAGTTCAACTATCGCTCGATCTGGGGCATGGGCTTGTCGGTGGAGCAGCGCAGTATGGTCGTCGCCGGCTACCTCGCGGTGTGTCTGGCAAACGGCAACCCCGAAGCCATCGACCGAGTCACCATTCTGTTCGGCAGCAATCACTCCAACATGCTCGAAACACATCTGGAATACTTCGTGCAGAACGTGGCGACCAACCTGTGGGCTCGTCGGCGTTTCTACCTGGTCGCCGACTCGCTCGGTTGAGCCGAATCGGGCTACGAACCCGCACGGCTCCGCAGGCTCCGGCGGGCGGCTGTCGACCTGAGACATCGCCACTCGGCGAGTGATCGGGGGCGCTCGTCTGGACCGGGTCGGTGATCCACGGACCCCACCTGGCGGACGGAGGCGGCTCGTGCCTCGGATGTGAGCGCCTTTGGTGTTGAGCCGCGCAGCCAGCCGTGCCGGTGCTCAGGTGGCGGCGAGTTCGTGGGGGAGCGACGTTCGCTCGCCGCGGGGCTAGCCGCGTGCCGCGCGCCGACGCGCCGCGATGGCCAGGCCGAGGCCGAACATGAGACACGCCCCGCTCGCAGACCTGGCGCGCCCGAGCGAAGGCGGCATGGAGCACGCGCGTGGCCCCTGGATGTTGTGCCGGGCTGCGGCCTCGCTGCGCGCGTCGTAGGCGAGCTGCGCTTCCTCGCGCGAGGGGATCTCGATCGTTCCTATCTCGGTCCACGCCGAGACGTGGCCCGCGACGTCGACCGCTGCAAAGCGTAGGTCTTGCCGGTCGCCGCCATTGGGCCAGAATCCGCAGTCTGTAACGCCCACGCTGAAGCGTGCCTGGGTGCTGATCCAGCCGATGGGGCGCCCGTCGACGACAGTCTGATCCGGGTCGTCGTCACCGGCAGCATCCCCGTCGGGCACCAGGTCTACGAAGGATGTAAGGTCATCCGGCTGCGCCCATGCTGGAGGCGCATCTGGGAGCGTATGGTCTCCGAGAAAAAACTGGGACGCCGGCAGGGCCTCGAACTCGAGCATTTGCGAGCGCGACGGCCCGAACTCGCGCGAGCCGGTGCGTGGCTCGGAAGCACGGAACACTGGCGGTTCCGGCGCGGTCGTCGTTGGTCCGGCTGCCGTGCGAAAGCGAACGCGGCGGATCGGGTACTCTTCGCCGTCGTCGATCACGATCGAGTAGTCGGTATTGGGCTCGAGCGGCGCGCGTGGGGCGAGCACCCCCAATGCGATCCCGACGAGCACATTCACGGATCGATCGTCGGTTGCGACGGGCTCTCCCGTCGGGCCCTCCAGCCGCGCATTCCGCGAAGAATAGGACCAGAGCAGAGCGTTGGTCGGTATGTCGACGTCTCCGTCTACGGGAATGCGGGGTCCGTCTATTCCACACTCGAAGGCCCAGGCTGTGCCAGGCACGACGACCGCGCCAGCACCGATCCCGAACACCACGCCCATCAGGGCCCATTTCGCGCGTATTTCCATTGCCTAGTGCCTTCCGACCCGCTGTTTCGTCAGCGTACGCGACGACAACGAGCAAGCCCCGTGCCCAGCCAACGGAGGCGACCTCCCCAGCGCCGAGACGACCTCGCGCAACGCCTTGGCGTCGAAGCCCGGCCCCAGATGTATGGCTACCCCGCCACCTCGATGCTCATCGACAGACGACTCGCTCAATGCCGCGCGATCAGCGTGAGTCCGAGCGCGCCGCCGCTGAATTGGGGCGCGACCAGCGCCCGCCAGCCCTCGCCGCCGAACGTGGGCAAGAGCCCGCCCGAGCGGCGCGCCTCGCCCGTGCTTTCGCCGCCGCCGTAGTGCAGCCACTCGGGCAAGAGCCAGCCGCTCGCCAAGCCCACGCCGACGCCGAGCAGCACATCGCTCGCGTAGTGATTGTCGCTCATGACGCGGAGCACGCCCGTGGAGCTCGCGGCGGCGAGCGAGGCCACGCAGATGGCGACGTCGGGCCAGCCGCCGCCGTACAGCGGGAGGTGGCGGTGATGGGCGCAGGTGAGGCCGGCGCCGGTGAAGGCGACAGAGGTGTGGCCGCTCAGGAAGCTCTGATTGAGACCCACCGGGTTGTCGCACTGGGAGGCGTAGTTCGGATCGGTGGCGCAGCCCTTCTCGGAGGGGCGCACGCGGCCGAGCTTCTGGAAGCTGAGCGAGATGGCGCCCGTGATGGCGTAAGATTCGAGGTCCATCGCGAGCATCTCGAGGGCCACGTCTCCCGCGCGATGGATGCCGGCGGTGACGAGCGCGGTGTCGACCAGCAGGGGAAACGCGAGCAGGCCGAAGTACGGCAGGTTGCTGAGGCTCGCGGCCCGGGTGCGCGCGGATTTATCGTCGAGCACGAGCGCGTCGCGGACGGGGTTGTCGAAGAAGAAGCCGCCGTGCAGGTTGTCGTCGGGGTTGGGATACAGGAACAGCGCGCCCGCGATCGGCAGCAGCATGGCTCCGGTGACGATCGCCTCCGAGGTGCGGAAGCGCGGCCAGGCGTCGTTCCAGGCGACAAGTGGTGGCTCGAAGGGCTCTGGCTCATCTCGCGCGAGCTCGGCGCCCTCGGGCTGGAGGCTCGCGGGAGCGGCGCTCGCGGGAGCGGCGAGGGCGATGAAGCCGATGGCGACCAAGCCGATGGTACTGCGACCGACCTCGAGCAGATGACGCGACATCGGCGCGAGCCTGCCGTGCTGACGCCGCGTTCGCAATCGATGACGCACGGCGCCTGCGTGCAGCATACGGGCGGCTAACCATCGCGTGGATGGCCGCGCCGGCGGCCGGCTCGGTGTTCAGGTGTGAAGTCCGAAACGTTCACGTGGCAAAGCGTGAACGCAGCCCGCAAGCGAGCCTCGAACGCTGGTCACCAGAGCGGTCGAAGCAAAGTGGTAGAGCGCTCGCGGAAACGTCGTGAGAGGATGATGCCATCATGGCAATTCTCACGTTGGTTCACGTCGCGCTGAGCCTGGTGGGCATCGGAGCGGGCTTCTACGTCATGTATGGCCTGCTCGTGCGGAGGCCGCTCGAGCGCTGGACGGCGGTATTCCTGGTCACCACCATCCTCACGAGCGTGACGGGTTTCCTGTTCCCGTTCACGCAGTTCCTGCCGTCGCACGCCTTCGGCATCCTGTCGCTGCTGATCTTGCCGGTGGCCGTGGTCGCCCAATACGTCTACCACCAGAAGGGCTCCTGGCGCTGGCTCTACACGGTGAGCTCGGTGACGGCGCTCTACCTCAACATGTTCGTGCTGGTGGTGCAGCTGTTCCTGAAGGTGCCCGCGCTGCGCGCCCTGGCGCCCACGCAGACGGAGCCGGCGTTCATGGTGGCGCAGCTGCTCAACCTGGGGCTGCACGTCTGGCTGGGGATCGCGGTCACCCGCACGAAGGGCAGCAAGGTCAACCCGCTCGGGGCGCCGTCCGCGGTTCCCTGAGCAGAAGGGCGCGAATTCTCCAAGGGGGCGAGGGCGCGGCTCGGTTGAAGCGGCGCGCTCAGCCCGGACCCGCCCTCACCGCCTGCGCCATGCGCGCGATGATCTCGTCGAGCAGCGCGCCCGAGGTCGCGAAGTTGATGCGCGCGTAGCCCTCGAAGCCCTCGCCGAAATAAGCGCCGTCGCTGAGCACGACGTGCGCTTGGCGGCGGAAGAACTCCGCAGCGGTGGGCTCGAGCTCGAGCGAACGCAGGTCGAGCCAGGCGAGGTAGGTCGCGTCGGGCAGGTAGACCTTGGCCTCCGGCAGCTGCTGCGCGAGGCGCTCGATCAGCTGGTGGCGGCGCACGTCGAGCGCGGCGCGCACCTCGCCGAGCCAGGCCTCGCCCCCGCGCCAGGCGGCGGCGGTGGCGTGCTGGGAGAGGATGCCGACGCCGCCGCGGGCGTGGACCGGCAAGACGCCGTTGAAGCGAGCCTGGCGCTCGGCGCTACCGAAGTGCGCGAGGGCGCAGCGCAGGCCGGCGATGTTGAAGGCCTTCGTCGCCGACGAGAAGGTGATGGTGCGCGCCGCGAGCTCGGGGCCGAGCGACGCGAAGGGCACGAACGTATGCCCGGGATGGGTGAGGTCTGCGTGGATCTCGTCGGAGAACACGACCCAGTCGTGCTCGATCACGAGCGCCGCGAGGCCCTCCAGCTCGGAGCGCGTGAAGCACCTGCCCGTCGGGTTGTGCGGGTGGGCCAGGAGCAGCGCGCGCACGCCGGGCGCTTGGGCGCGCAGGCGATCGAAGTCGATACCATATCGGGTGCCCGAGTCGACGAGCGGGCTCGCCACCAGGCGCCGCCCGGTCTCGCTCACGCTGGAGAGGAACGGCGGGTAGATTGGCGTCTGCACCAGCACGCCGTCGCCCGGCGCCGTGAAGGCGAGCAGGGCCAGGTACACGCCCTGCATCACGTCGGACAGCACCTCGACGCGACCGGGTTCGGCGCTCCAGCCATAGCGCTCTCGCATGCGCGCGGCGAAGGCCTCGGGCACGGCGCGCTGGTCGCGCCCCCCCGCGGGATAGCCGAAGTCGTCGAGATCGACCGCGCGCTCGATCACGGCGCGGATCGCCGGCGCGATCGGGTAGTCCATCTCGGCCACCCACGCCGGCAAGGTCGGCGCGGCGTGATGCCGCCATTTGACGCTCAGGCGGCGGCGCAGGCGCTCGGCATCGAGATCTTCCAGGCTCATTCGCACGCTCCCGACATGCCATTCATCATAGCGGCAATCACTGCGCGGTGACGCAGAAGCATCCCGCTTTTTGAATCCCCCCGGAGAATCCGGTCGCCCTCCGCCTCACGGCGCTGGCAAGGGCTGGCCCGCCTGGCGCTGGCGGTAGGCTGCGTAGGCGTGCATCAGCGCGCGATACAGCGAGTGCGCCACGTGGCGCTGGCCCGTGACCGTGGGATGGCGCAGGTCGGGAGAGGCGAGCGGCGGCTTGGCCTTGCGCCAGCGATCGATGGTGCCGAGGCCGCCCATGGCGGTGAAGGTGTCGTAGAAGGCGCAGCCCTCGCTCCTGGCGACGCGCCCCTGGGCCTCGGCGAGCCGCGCCACGATGTTGCGCGAGACGATGGCGTCGCCGACCTTGATGGCGTGGTCGGTGAGCGACATGATCATGCACGAGGCCTCGGGCTTGCCGGCGCGGAACTTGCGGACGACCCGCGCGTACTCCTGCTCGTACGGCTCGGTGCTGGCGCGCAGGTCGCCCTTCTCTCGCGAGAGGTCGTTGCCGCCGAAGATGAACACCATCAGATCGACGTCGCGACGCTTGATCTGCCAGGCGAAGTGGTCGGCGTTTTGATAGTCGAGGCGCTGCGTGAAGCTGCCGATCAGCGACAGCTCGTCCCACACCACGCCGGGCACGTCGCGCTCCATCACGACGCCGTAGGCGTGGGCCACGCCCGAGCCGAGCGCCGCTACCTCGAAGCGATGCTCGCCGTCGGGCACGCGCAGCGTCTCGACGGCGTCGCTGATTTCTGCCGCGCGCGTGTCGACGACCTGCGCCTCTCTCCCGTCGGCACGCAGCTCGAAGCTGCCGCCGTCAGGGCGCTTCTGGTACCAGAGCTCGAAGCGCGAGACCTTGTCTCCGATGCCGGGAGGCGGGTCTTTGGGCATGGTCTCGAAGCGGCTCATGGCCTTGCCGCGCGATGAGCTGGTGACGCCCCCGTAGCCGTAGCGCATCGTGTCGCGCTGGCATTTGAAGATCACGAGGCAGCTGTCCCACTCGCGCACCTCCGAGTAGCGCATGCCGCGATGGTGATACCAGCGGTTGTACTTGCCCAGGATGTGGAAGCCGTGCCCGGCATCGCCGAAGCGCTCCTGCAGCTTGCGGCGGATGGCCTCCGTCATGCCGTCGCCACCGATCACCGAGTCGCCCCAGTGCCCGGCGCGGGTGATGGCGCCCGGCAGCCCGAGCTCCGTACGGGTGAGCTTGCCAAAGTAATAGTCGAGCTGCTCGGCGTTCTGGATGGGCATGCCGACGGGCTCGAGATCTTCCGGGTGGCCCACATAGGCCGGGAACGTGGGGCCTGACGCCGGCTCATCGGGTTCGCCGCGCTTGCCCGCGTCGGGCGACGGCGCCGCCGCACGCACCCCGGCGTCGGCGCGCGGCGCGCCCTCGACGGTTTCCTGAAAAGACACCCGAGCCGGCTGTGCCGTGTTGCGCCAGACGGCGATGCCGCACGCGACGAGCAGCAAAATCGCGGCTGCAGCCACCAGACCGAGACGAGGCTCAGCGCGCAACGTCTGCATCAGCCGGAGCACCCGCGCCAAGATACCATGACGCGGCGGCTCGCGCCGACGCCCCCTGCCCGTTCGCCCGTTCCGGTTTGGAATGCGCGCACCAACCGACCCACGCCGCCTCAGCCCGCCGCTGGCGCCGGGAACCGCTCGGCGAGCCAGCTCGCGATCAGGCTGACCTCTTGCAGGCAGAGCGAGTGTTCCATGTCGAACGCCGCCCAGCGCGTGGTGTAGCCGGCCTTCTCGAGCCTGTCGTGCGCAGCCTTGCCCAGCCCGAACGGCACGACGCCATCGTAGCGGCCGTGCCCGAACAGCACGGGGGCCTGCGCGCTCGCGGCCGTGCGCTCCTGGTCGAAGCGCTGGGGCAAGAGCAGATAGGCGCTCAGCACGAGCACGCCTGCCAGCGCCTCGGGCGTTCGCAAGCCGACGTGCAGCGCCATCGCCCCACCCTGGCTGAACCCCGCCAGCACCACCTGACTCGGCGCGACCCCGCGCTCGCGCTCGCGCTCGATCAGGGCGACGATGTCGCGCTCGGCGTCGCGCACGTCGGCCTCTTGCTCGCGCAGCGGCGGGTCGTCGAACGTCAGGATGTCGTACCAGGCCGGCATTTTCATGCCGCCGTTGATGGTGACCGGCCGCACCGGCGCCGCCGGAAAAATGAAGCGCAGGTACGGCGCCCGCAGCTCGGGGATGATCGGGTCGAAGTCGTGGTTCGAGGCGCCGAGCCCGTGCATCCAGATCACGGTGCCCCGCTGCCGCTCGGTGGGCTCGATTTCGAACGTGGACAGCACGCCTCGAGCCTAGCCGAAGGTGCCGGTAGGTGGCGAAATTTTACGAGGAAAACGCCCGGGTCACGGCGCCTCGCGCGGGCTGAGCCAGCCGATCTCGGCGGCCGTCCAGGGGCCGACGCGCAGCTCGTCGAGGTCGCTCGGGGGCACCTCGCGGCCGGGCTCGAGCACCCGGCCGCGCGCCATCACCTCGGCGCTGTCCTGGGGGTAGAGCGGCTCGCGCTCCGGGTCGCCGAGCCCATCGGGCAAGGTCGCCGTGCCGTCGGCGGCGTAGCGGTCGCTCGCGCCGAGCAGGTGGAGCAGCTCGTGGGTGATGACGAACAGCCCGAAGTCGACGCTGTCCTCGCTCAGCTCGATGTTGGTGACCGCGATGCGCCCGCCGTCCTGCCCGAGTCCCTCCACGAGCGCGCGCTTCGCGCTGCGCGGCGGCGACAGCACGACGTAGATCTTACCGTCGAAGTCGCCCGCGACGCGCGCGGCGGCGTCGCTGTGGCGCGCGAACCAGAGCAGGGCGTACGACACGCGCAGCGGCTCGAGCGGCCCGGGCTCGGGGCTGGCGCGCGGCGGCGCCTCGCGCTCCGGCACCGGTCCGAAGCGCTGGAAGCGGAAAGGGCGGAAGCCTCCCCCGTAGCGCTCGAACTCGCGCTCGAGCGCCCGCTCGAGCTCGGGCACGCGCTCCTCGAAAGCCGCCAGCGCGTCGGCGTCGAGCTCGCCGCGCTCGACCAGCACCAGCGCGATCTCGAGCGGCCGCTGCCAGGCGCGGCGAGCGCGGCGAGCAGAATGATCGCGGATTGCATAAATGATCACCGAGGCCAGAACCGTCAGCAGAACGGCGACGCGCGCGAGATAAAATCTTCGTGCGCGATCTGCGCGCGCTCGGCTCGTCAGGCCACCGTCTTCGCTCGCCCGCGGCTTCGACGCGCCCCGCTGCGGCGGGGGCGTGGCGCGATGCGAGGGATCCACCGGAGGTCAGACGGGCGCGGCTCCGCGCGAGATAAGTGCGTTCCGGGTCGCGCCGATCCAGTGCGGGTCAGCTCTCCACACCTCCCGCGAACACACGTGTTTTGCGGCCCCCGCGCGCGAACAAAACCCTTCATCCGGAAATCGCGCGAGCTGGGCGCCCGCGCGCGGGTCAGAGCCCTTCATCACAAATCGCGCGCGGGTTGGGACGCCCGCGCGCCAGAAAAAAAAGCGGGCGCCCGCGCGCCAGAAAAACCCGCCAGGATAATGACAACAGAATCGTGCAGGTGATCCGGCGAAGGATCCTGAAGGCACGATCACGTGCGATCCAAAGCGTCTCTCGTCAGCGCCGTTGCACCCTGCATATACTCGCGCGAAGCGTCTCGACGCCGTTCGTTGGCAAGCCGTCTCATTCTCTCGGGCGGCCCTGTTCCTCTCCGCGGTCCCGCCTTCCTCAGGCAAGGGGTCGGCGCGAGTGGGGCGAACCGACTCGAGAGCTCGCTCGCGTCCGATGCTGTTCATCCCCATCTATCTGCTGGTCGTGATCGTGATCACGAACCGCTATTTTGCCGGGCTTTTCTGCCGAACCATGAGCCGGGATTTCGACGCGCGCGTCGACGGGTACGAGCCGACGGTGGCGGTGATCGTGCCCATGTTCAACGAGGGCAAAGGCATCTATGCCACGGTGCTCAGCCTGCTCGAGCAAGAGTACCCAGCGCACAAGCTGAGCGTCGTCGTGGTCGACGACTGTTCCACTGATGACAGCTTGACCTGGGCGAAGAAGGCCGAGTCCCTGCACCCGGAGCGCGTTCGGGTGATCGTGAACCCGTTCAACATGGGCAAGCGCAAGGGCATCGCGCACGCCGTGCGCCAGGTGGATACGGAGCTGGTGGTGTCGGTCGACTCCGACGTCGTGGTCGACCGGCGCGCCGTGAGCGAGCTCGTCTGCCGCTTCACGAGCCCCCGCATCGCCGCCGTCGGCGGGCGCGTGAACGTGAGCAACCCGCACGAGAACTGGCTCACGCGCATGCAGACCATCAAGTACTACTTCGGCTATGTGTACTTGAAGAACCTGGAGCGGTCGTTCAAGAGCGTGATGTGCCTGTCGGGCTGCTTGACGGCTTACCGCCGCACCATCCTGCTCGAGCTCGAGCCGGTGCTGGAAGACCGCAACATCCTCGGTATCCCGATCAAATACGGGGAAGACCGCTTCCTGACGCGGCAGATCGTGAAAGCCGGCTACCAGACGCTGTGCACGCTCGACGCGCGCTGCTGGACGGTCGCCCCCAACACGATCGCGAAGTATTTTTCGCAGCAGCTGCGCTGGCGGCGCTCGAACTTCGTCGACTTCCTGCTGGGGCTGGGCCACGTGTGGCGGCTGCACCCGTGCATATCGCTGCACTACTACTCGCTGTTTGCGCTGCAGGTGGTCTACCCGGTGATGCTGGTGGAGAGCCTCGTCTCGGGTGCTTTCTGGGGGCTGGCGGTGAGCCACCTGTTCGTGCTCGCGTTCCTCGGCTGGGTCTACTGGCTCGACACGCGGCGCTTGCCCGAGGGCGAGCGGGTGCACCCGCTCTGGTTCATGTCGCTCGGCCTCATCATGCCGGTGACGTACCTGGTGCATAACGTGCTCGCGCTCTGGACGCTCGACTCGGGCTCGTGGGAGACGCGCAACCACAACGCGACTCTGTTGGCTGGAGCGCGGGCGCCCCAACCCGCGCTCGCTTCGCTAGCTGGAGCGCAGGCGCCCCACCCCGCGCTCGCTTCGCTGGCTCGAGCGCGGGCGACCCAACCCGCGCTCGCTTCGCTGGCTCGAGCGCGGGCGACCCAATCTGTTTACGATTCGATGTCTGGCTCGCCGAGCGCGGGTTCTGTCTCTCCCGCGGAGTAGCCGATGGTCTCGCGAGCGTCGCCCTTCCGCAGCCCCAACGTTGCGCACGTCAACGCCAGCGTGAACAAGCTCCTGGTCAGCGCCTACAAGCTGATCGGGTTCGGGCTGCTCGCCATCATCCTCCTCGGCATCGTCAGCTACGTCGGCGTCCACGGCTTCTACCTGGTGCACCGCTCGTGGGTCGTGCCCACCGTCATCTCGCCCAACGACCCGATCGTGATGGATCTGCGCGCACGCATCGCGCACGAAGACTGGATGCGCCACAAGGTGCTCACCGAGCGCGCGTCGCTCGAGGTACAGCTGCGCAAGGCCAAGCGCGTGGCAGAGCTCGAGAAGCAGTTCCAGCACTACTTCCGGCGCGCCATGAAGAAAGACGCCGCGGTGCGCCGCGCCAGCCTCGAGCAGCTGGCCAAGGTGCGCAGCGAGCAAGCCCAGATCGAGCGCGACATGCGCTCGGCCATCGACGCGCTGCTGGTGCCCGCGAGGAAGAAGCTGAAGGCCGACTATGCCGCCAAGCTGATCGACGAAGAGCAGATGCTGCGCGAGACCTATCAGCTCGCGCAGATGGCGCAGAGCCGGCTCATCTCCAGCCAGAGTCGCGTCGACCTGAACGAGAAGACCCGCCAGCTCGAGCTCGACGTGGCGGCGTTCGAGAGCGCTTCGCGCCGCTTCACGCCGAGCGACGAGCCCGTCAACTACGAGGGCCTGGCATTGCAGCGCGAGCACGAGTCGTCGCTCAACCAGGCGCTCGGCGCGCGAGACGAGGTCGAGGCCCTCGAGCGCGGGCTCGACGAGCTCGACCAGTCTATCGTTCACTACGACGAGATCTTGAACACCCTCGAAGAGTCGCCGATGCTGCGCGCCACGCAGGCCAAGCTCGCGCTCGCCTTCGTGCCCTACGACAACGAAGACCGGGTGGGCGAAGGCGCGCCGGTATACGCCTGCAGCCTGGGCGTGCTGTTCTGCCGCAAGGTCGGCCGCATCCAGGCCTACTGGGAGGGCGAAGTGAAGCAGGCGCACCCCGTCTACGGGCGCGAGCTGCGCGGGCAGCTCGCCGAGCTGGTGCTCGAAGACCCGAGCTTCGCCAAGTACGATGTGTTGCACGTCAACCGCGCGCCGCTGCTCCTGTGATCCTGCTCCCGTGAAGCTGAGGCCACACTCATTTTCGCCGAGAATCCGGCAGCTGTTTCGTTCTGCGGGCCCGATGACACCGGGATGGCACAGGAAGGGCGAAAGGGCGGAAGCAACACGTCATCAAATTCTCCCGCTCTTCCGTACTTCCTGTGCAATCCGAATGAGGGGATGCCTCAGCCCGTGAAGACCTGGCTCTCGACGTCGTGCTGGATCCGCGCGCCCGGCTTCGGCGCGCTGGCGTTCGCCGCCAGCGGGCTCGCCGCTCTCGTCGCGTCCGACGCGGTGGCCGCGCCCGGCGCTCGCGCCGCGGATACGGCCGATGGCGAACGTGCCGACGCGGACGACGGCGCGCCCGACGACGGCGCTTCAGCCGCCCGCGCCTATTGCGAGCACGTCACCGCCGTCGCCGCATCCGAGGGGGCGCTGCTGCGCGCGCCCTGGCTGTTCTCGACCATCGGCACGCTGCGGGGCTCGACCGCGCTCGACGCCGACCTTGCCACGGGCGGGAACGTCGACCGCGAGCTCTCGCTGCGGCTCCAGGCGGGGCTCGGCTTCAGCCCCACCCGCTATTACCTCGCCGGCTTGCTCGACGATCAGGCCAAGGCGGAGTGCGAACGGCACCGCGCCGAAGACGAGCTGCGCGGGCATGGCGGCGGCAGCAGCGGAGTGCCGCGCGGCGCCTTTGAGGCGAAGATCGCGGTGCTGCGGGAGGCGCTGCCCCGGGCCGAGGCCTTGTTGAAGCGGAGCCTCGACGAGCTCGAGGCGTCGCGCACGACCGTTCAGGAGCACGAGGCGCTGGCGCTGCGCATCGACGGCCTGCGCGAGCGGCTGGCGAGCGCAGAGCTCGAGGCGGCGGCGCTGGCCCCCGCGCCCGAGGCCGGCGGCGAGCCCGCGGCGGGCTCGTTCGAGCGGCTGCGGCGCTGGACGGCGGAGAAGCAGGCCGTCGCGTCCCGCCTGCGGCGCGCCGGCGCGCTGTCGCTCACGCTGCGCGGCGGTTATGACGAGGTGTTCGGAGTCGCGCAGGATGTGCCCGTCTTCGGCTCGGTCTCGCTGGAGTTCAACCCCGGGTGGTTCTGGCAGGGCGGCTACGACGACCAGGCCGAGCGCGCGCACGCGCAAGGTGTGCAGGCGGGAGTGCTCGGGCAGCGCGAGAGCCTCGACGCGCTCGCACACCGGCTCGAGGCCGAGCTCGGCATCCTGCGGCGCCGCAAGGGCGAGGTGGCGTCGGCGCTGGCCGATCTCGCGCAGCGGCGCGAACGGCTCGACGCCGCCGGCAGCGCGACGGGCCGCGCGTACGCCGAGTACATCTGGTTCGAAGAGGTGCGCCTGCGCGCCGACGACGCCTTCCTGCGCGAGCGCGTGCGTGCGCTCGCGCGCCTGATAGGCTTGGGTGAACCATGAAGGGTCGATTCCACAACGGCGCGGGCGCAGGCTGCGCGCTGCTTCTCCTGACGGCCTGTCACAGCAGCGGCACCGCAGATCTCTCGCCGACAGCCGCTCACACGCCCGAGTCGTCGCGGGCGGACGAAGCCCCCCCGGGAGACGACCCGGCAGCCTCACCCGCTGGCCCCGGATCCTCTGCGGCGCCCGACTCCTCAGACTTGGGAGAGGCGGCGCGCCCGGGCACTGATCCGCCCACCCCCCCCTCCACCGGCGACACCGAGGGCAACGTGCCGCTCGCTCCCTCTCGCCGGTTCCCTCCCGTCCCGGGGCGCACCCTGAGAGCGATCGCCCCAGCCCAGATCTGTGCGACCCTCGGGGAGCTTCTCCCGGCCGCCGCCGGGCTGCGCGTCGATGATCCCAAGCTGCGCGCGACGCTCGCCGGCTCGGACGGTAACGCCATCGAGCTCTCGTTCCGCTACCTCGGGCCCACCGCGCAGACCACTCGACTCGGCTCGGGCACCGAGCGCCGCCAGCTCGGCCTGGAGCTCTCGGCGCGCGATACCTGCAACCTCCTGTATGTGATGTGGCGCATCGATCCCGAGTCAGAGCTCGTGGTGCAGGTGAAGAGCAACGGCGACCAGAGCACGCACGCCGAGTGCGAGAACCGCGGCTACCACCGGCTGCGCCCGACCATCTCGGCTCCCGTCCCCACGCTCACGCCGGGCGCCGAGCACCAGCTGCACGCCGAGATCGCCGGCGAGACGCTGTCGGTGCATGTCGACGGCTCGCTCGTCTGGAGCGGCCCGCTCGACGACGACGCGCTCGCTCTCCACGGTCGGAGCGGACTACGCAGCGACAACGCGCGCTTCGAGCTGCTCGAGCTGCTCGCCGATGAGCGGGCAGGCGCCCTCGCCACCTGCCCGCCGCGCCCCTGACTCACGCATCAGCGAACTGTGCGGAAGAAGCGCCGGACGTCGGCGATCAACAGGTCGGCGGCGTCGTGCGGCGCGAAGTGGCTGCCCCGATCGAAGCGGGTCCACTGCTGGATGTTCGCGTGGTCCCGATCGGCGAAACGCCGGATGGACTGAAAATCTCGTGCGAAGATGGCCACGGCCGTCGGCGCCGTGGTGGGCTCGCTGGGCTTTTCGCTTTCGCGCGCGTCCGCGTAGTAGCGGCGGATCGACGATCCTATCGTGTTCGTGAGCCAGTAGGTCGCGGCGTTCGAGATGATGTAGTCGGGGTCGACGTCTTGCCGGAACAGCTGCGTGACCCATGCGAGCCAGCCCACGGGAGAGTCTTGCAGGGCATAGGCCAGGGTCTGCGGTTGCGCCGACTGATAGGCGTTGTAGGCGAGGCCGCCGCCGGACGAGAACTGCTGCAGGAACGCCAGCGCTTGCTGGTCTTCGTCGCTCATGCCAGCAAACTCTGCGGGATCGCCCGACGGGAAAGAGAAGAGCTGCGTCACGTGCACGCCTGCCACGTGCTGCGGGTCGAGGCGTCCGAGCTCGGGCGAGACCTGCGAACCCACGTCGTTGCCGTGCGCGCCGTAGCGATCGTAGCCGAGCCTGCGCATCAGTTCTGCCCAGGCACGCGCCACGCGCCGCGTGTTCCACCCGGCGCCGCGCGTCGGGCCGGAAAAGCCGACGCCGGGCAGGGATGGGATGATCAGATCAAAGGCATCGGCGGCCTCGGCGCCGTGGGCGCGCGGGTCCGTCAGAGGCCCGACCCAGTCGAGATATTCGAAGACGGACATGGGCCAGCCGTGCGTCACGAGCAGAGGGAGCGCGTTCGGCTCCCTGGATCGCACGTGGATGAAATGGACGGTTTCCCCGTCGATCTCCGTCACGAACTGAGGCTGCGCATTGAGTCGAGCTTCATGGGCTCGCCAATCGAACCGGGTTCGCCAGTGCTCCGCGAGCTGCTGCACGTAGGCGAGCGGCACGCCGTACTCCCAGTCGACTCCGGGCAGCTCATCCGGCCAGCGCACACGGGCGAGCCGCGCTTGCAGATCATCGAGATCGCGCTGCGGGATCGCGGCCCGAAACGGAGTGATTTCGGTGGGGTTGTTCTTCATGGCGGCGATCGTGGCGCCGCTGCCCCACGGCGGTCTTGAAGATTTGCGACAAACGAGCGCTGCCGGCGCCACCCGTCACGACTTCGGGAGCGTCGCGCGCGCCTCTCTCGCGATCTCGGCGGGGGTGCGCTGGACGAGCTGCTTGAGCGCTCGCGTCAGGTGAGGTTGGTCGGCGTACCCTGACGCGGCAGCCACGGCAGACGGAGCCATGCCGCCGCGCAGGAGCTCGACGGCGCCGCAGGCTCTCTTGATCTGCGCGAACTGCTTCGGCGTCATGCCGAGCACCGTGCGAAAGTGACGTTGCAAGGTGCGCGCCGTCGCCGCCGGCTGCCGCCCTTCGGCGACGCAGGCGACCAGCTCGTCGTACGCGAGGCGCCCGCGGCGCACGAGGCGCTCGACCAGGCCCTCGGCGTTCTCGAAGCCCGGGATCTCCAGCGTCTCCGCTTCGAAGCAGAACTGGTGCGCCGAGGCGAGCGGCCGCAGCAGGCCGCGATCGAGCATTTGAGAGCCCGGGCGCTGCGGGACGAACACGCCCGGCTTGAACGAGATGGACATGTAGCTGTCTCCCGGCTCGTTCACGAGCAACACCGGGCGCGAGATCAACCCGGTGTGCAGCACGATCGTCTTGCCCTGTTTCCCGAGCACGACGATGTCCCAGCAGCCGTCGGGCGTGGTCCACTCACGACTGTGCTCGGTGAAGGTCACCTGCGTGATGCGTTCGACGAAGCGTGAGTCTGAGAGCCGGACCTGATGCAGGGTCATGGACGCGTAGTAGGGTATCCTGCTGGACGAGTCGACGTCGTTCCACGGCGTCGAACGACCCGTGAAGCATACCGCGCGTGCCGCGGTTGACCTGCGCGGTTAACGGTCTTACCTGCCTCTGCATGTTGGACGTGTGCTTTCGGGCGCCCGAGCCCGGTGATGAGGCCGAAATCGCTGACGCGCAGCGAACCATGGGGCGTGAAGGCTTCAACTTCGCCTTCGACTACACGCCGGGTGACGACTTCTCGAAGTGGATCGAGGTCATGGCCGAGCGGCAGCTCGGCAAGAACGTTCCAACAGGGCGGGTGCCCGCCACCTTCGAGCTCGCCATCGTGGAGCAGCGGGTCGCCGGTCGCTTGTCGGTGCGCCACGCCCTGAACGAGTTTCTGATGCAGCAGGGCGGTCACATCGGCTACGGCGTCCTGCCCGCGTTTCGAGGTCGAGGCATCGCCAAGCGGATGCTACAGCGCGGGCTCCAGGTCACGCGCGCGCTCGGCATCGAGCGCGTCCTGGTCACGTGCAACGAGACCAACGCCGCCTCGCGCCGGATCATCGAGGGCGCTGGCGGCGTGTACGAGTCGAGCTACGCCGAGCCCGGCGTCGGGGTGCCGATCCGCCGCTACTGGTTCGCTTGATTGCGACCCGGGCGCGGCGCACCCGGGAGTGACCGAGGCACCCAGCTCGCGCGCCGCCATATGCTCGAAGCCGCTCCGCGCGGAGGCGTCGTCGAGGCTGTGCGCGATGTCTTCGACGGCGTGCTGTGCCTCTCGACGAGCACGCGCCGCGGCGGGGGCGTCGCCCAGGCGCTCGGCGATTTGACCGAGCAGCGCCTGACAGCGCCAGTCGACGAGCGGAACGGCGTGGGCGCGGGTGGCGTCGAGCGCGAGCCTCAGCTGCTCGAACGCGCGCCGCGTGTCGCCCCAGCGCGCGAAGGCGACCGCCAGCCAGTGGCCGGCGCGCTTCATCCCCTCGGCGTCGGCCCGAGCGCGCGCCGAGCGCAGCCAGCGCCGCGCCTCTCGCAGCAGGCGCACGCCGTCGCCCGCGGCAGCGGCGACCTCGCAGCGCGCCCCCCAGAGCGGCCCGCTGCGCCAGGAGCAGTCGTCACGCTCGGCCGCCAGCAGCGCCTCCGCCTCGCTCAGCAACTCCTCGGCCGCTGCCCGATCGCCCTGTCGGCACGAGGTGACGGCCAGGCTCGACGCGAGGCGCCCGAGGAGCTGCCGCTCGGCCTTGCCGCGCAGGTAGCTGAGCGCGGTGCGATCGAGCTCGCGCGCGGCCTCGAGCTGCCCGAGCTCGCGCAGCAACGCGCCGTGAAGCGACGGAAAGCCGGGGGAGATGCGCTGCCGCAGGCCATCGGCGCGCCGATAGGCGTCGAGGGCTGCCCCGGCTCGCCCGGCCGCCGCCAGCGTCGCCCCGAGCTCGGAGAGCACCTCTGCAGCGCTGCTCGCGTCGGGCACACGACTCCACAGCTCCTCATACGCGCCGCGAGCGCGCTCGTGCTCGGCTTGCATACGGTGCAGCCGCGCGCGCGACGCGAGAGCCACCCGCAGCGCGCGCTCGTGATCGAGCTGGCGCGCGAGCGCGACCGCAGCATCGAGCTCTTGCCGAGCCTGCTCCGCACGCCCCGCGTGCAGGGCGTGCACGCCGAGCCAGGCCAAGGCCTCGGCGCGCCGTGGCCCCGAGCTCGACGCCTGGGCGACCCGTTCGAGGGCGCGCGCGTGCTGATACAGGTCGTCGTCGCGCCCGGCCGCGTGCGCGACGTGGCAACAGCAGTGAAGGCTTTCGGCGAGCAGCTCGCTGGCGACATCGCCCGATGCGGCGCGCGGGAAGATCCCTGCCGGGCGGCGCATCACCACGTCCGACCAGGGCCGCCCGAAGTATTCGCTCGCCAGCGCCAGCGCCGCATCGCGATCGGGGGCTGGCGCCGCGACCAGCTCCCGGGCGAGCCGAGCAAACTCCGAGAAGTGGTGCCGCGCGGCGTCGGAGTGCGAGAGGCCATGCTCGGCCCAGCCCCGGCCGTGCTCGAGCACGAGCCGCCTGAGCGCGCGCTCGCCGGCGGGTAAACCGTCGAGCAGGGCCGCAGCGCGCTCGTAGCACTCGAGCGCTTCGCGCTTGGCGAAAGCACGATCGGCCGCGTCGCCCGCCTCCGTCCACCACGCGACGGCTCGGGAGGCGTCGCGGCCACGCTCGAAGTGGAACGCGAGGCGGCTCGGCGAGGACGCCTCGGCGCGTGACCCGAGCAGCACCCGAGCGACGCCGAGGTGCAGCTCTTGCCGGCGGTGGCTGCCGAGGTGGTCGTAGAGATGCTCGCGATACAGCACGTGGCGAAACCGATAGCGCACGTCGAGCGTCAGCCGCTCGTCACTGACCCCCAGGTGCTCGATCAGACCGTGCGTGTCGGCCAGGTGTTGCAGCATCGACTCGACATCGGCGGGCAGAGCCCCCAGCACCTCGGACAGGAGCGCCGTGCCGAACTCTGCGCCGTCGACGCTGGCGACCTCGAGCAGCTGGCGCGAGCGCGCGGGCAGCAGCCCGAGCTGGCTCTCGATCAGCGCCGCGACGCTCTCCGGGGCGCCGAGCTCGATCGCCTGCAGCGGACACGCGAGCGCCCACGCCCCCGCCTCGTCGCGCCGCACCACCTCGCGATCGAGCAGCGACTCGACGAGCCGCACCGACAGCAGCGGCAAGCCCTCGCTCAGTCGCTCGATCGAGGGGGCCAGGGCCGCACCGAGCGCCGGCGACTCGAAGCGAGCGGCGATGTAGCGCTCGAGGTCGCGGCTCCGCCACGGCCCGAGCGCGAGCTCCAGCCGCTCGCCTCGCCCGGCGAGCTCGTCGAGGAGCGCACCGAACGGGTGGCGCCCCGCTCGTACATCTGCCGGTCGGTACGTGCCGAGCACGAAGATCGCGCGCCCGTGCACCCGCCCGCAGAGCCAGCGCAGCACGTCGACGCTCGACGCATCGGCCCAGTGCAGGTCTTCCAGCAGCAGCAGGATGGGCCGGCTGGTGGCGGCGGCGCGCAGCGCGTCGCCCAGCTCGAGGGCGCCGGCGTGCGCTCGCCAGGGCTCGCCAGCCTGGGCGCGAGCGCCGACGAGCGCGGGCGAGAGACGCGCGCACCAGCCCGGGGCGTGACGCTCGAGCGCGTCGAGCAGCTCGCCGCGCGCGTCGCTCGACAGCCCGTCGCCGAGCGCCTCGCGGAAAGGCAGGTGCGGCTCGGCGAGCCCAAAGAGCTGAATGCACTGCCCCCGCATCGGGAGCGCGAGCGGCGTGCGCGCCAGCGCCAGCGCCATGAAGCGAGCGAGCAGCGTGCTCTTGCCGATGCCGGGCTCGCCGCTGACGAACACCACGCGCCCTGCGCCCCGGCGCGCCGCAGCCCAGAGCTCGTCGAGCCGTCCGAGCTCGGCTTCGCGCGCCACGAAGTGCTCCGCCCCGAGCGCGCTCTGCGGCTCGGGCCCGCCCTCCTCGGGGGCTGCGACGATCGCGACCGCTCCCAGGCTCGAGCCGCCCGGCGCCAGGCGATACCCGTGCCCGGCGACGGTCTCGATCCACTCGGTCGTCGCGTCGTGCTCGTGCAGCGCCTTGCGCAGAGCACGCACGGTGACGGCGATGTTGTTCTCGTGCACCGCTATGCCGGCCCAGAGCGCGTCGACCAGCGTGGCCTTGTTCACGACCTGACCTTCACGGCTCACGAGCAGCTCGAGCAGATCGAAGACCTTGCCGCGCAGCGCCACCCGGCGCCCGCGATGCGACAGCACCCGTGCCCCCGCGTCCAGCCGGAACGGCCCGAACCGATAGATCGCCTTCCCCAGCTTTGCTCCCGCCATCGCCTTCGCTCCCCGTCCCTCTGAGTGCGGCGCAACCGGCGCGATTCGCCGAGCTTCGTCTTTTAGAACAATTTTATGAGCTTCTCAGGACATTCCCGCGTCGCTCGGTGGGAGCATCGCGACCGAAAGGGAGGTAAACCACATGAACCACATCATCGAGACGGCTCGCGCGCGCATTCGAACCCACCGGGCCTGGCTGGCGGCCACGGGCATGGCGCTGGTCGGCGCCGCGACCCTGGGCATCAGCCGCGACAGCGCGGCGCACGGAGAAGGAGCTGCACACGGGGAAGGCGCAGCGTCGAGCTTCGAGCGCCGCTGCATCGGGACCTACCTCGTGCTCGAAGAGGCGAGCCAGGCCCAGACGCTCTGGACGTTCCACGCCGATCGCACGCTGATCGCCTCCAGCACCGGCGAGGAGGTCTTCGTCTTCAGCGGCCAGCAGGGCAGCTGGCGCCCCGAGGGCGAGACGGGCGCCAAGGCCGTCGAGCTCGTGTTCGACTGGGACGACGCCGGCACCCTCGAGGCGATCGGTCGCGTCGACATCGACGTGCGCGCCGACGATCGCCGCTGCGACACCATCCGCGGCGAGTTCGAGGGCCGCCTCTTCCTGCCGGGACAAGACCCGCTCGAGCTCGGCGACACCGCCCCGCTCTACGGCGATACCATCGTCGGCCGACGCGTGTCGGTGCCCTGAGGCCCGCCCGGCGCGGCGCTCGCTCGAAGCCGCGAGCTCGGGGCCCCGGAGGGGCTGCGACCGACGCCGGTCGCGGCCCTCCTCGTCAGAAGAGAAGGTGCGCGCCGAGCGCGATCCTCGACCGCGGCACGCACCGACGCCGAACCCAGCGAGAACACGGGCGGTTGCGTCATCGGCGCAGCTCGAAGCAACCCGCACGCCAAGCTGACCGTCTGAGCAGTATTCAGCGAGGAAGGCTTCTCCAATGTAGGGCCCTTGCCTCACAAAGCTGCCCAAATTGCAAGCGTCGTTCTCGAGAGACGCCGCTCGCGCCGCACGCCGCATGATACCTTCCGGCCGTGTCGGTGCCCGTGAAGCCAGAGCTCGAAGTGAGCGAACCCGCGGAGAAAGTCATCTCGGCCCCGCGGGGCGCGCGGCGCCGACCGCCCTCGGCCATGAAGGACAAGCCCACGATCCGGGTCGTGGCCGAACGCGCGCAGGTCGCCGTGAGCACGGTGTCGCGCGTGCTGAACGGGGGTTACGCGAGCGCTGCTGCAAAGGGCCGCGTTCAGCTCGCCATTCAAGAGCTCGGCTATGCGCCGTCCATCACCGCGCAGAGCCTCGTCACCGGCCGGGCGGGCTGCGTCGGCGTCGTTGCACATTCGACGCAGAGCACCTGGTTTTCGCAGATTTTGGCGGGGATTCAGGAGCAGCTCGCCGACAGCCGCCAGAGCGTGCTGCTCAACAGCTTGATGATCAACAACCGCTACGACTCGACCACGGTCGCGGCCTGGATCACCGAGCGCCGCGTCGACGGGATCATGTTCATCCGCTACACGCGGCGCGAGCACGGCCTGTTCACGGCGGCCGCCGCGGCGGGGCTGCCCGTCGTGCTGATCGGGCCTGATATCAAGGCGCCGGCGAGCTCCATCGTCCGCTGCAACAACGTCGAGGCCGGGCGTCTCGTCGCCGAGCACCTGATCAAGCTGGGCCACAGGCGACTGGCCTTCGCCGGCGGCCCGCGCGAGTCGATCGACACGCGCGACCGGCACCGGGGTCTGGCCCAGGCGCTGACCGACGCGCGCATCG
>Ga0247763_1000058_pt1 | contig 47630 bp, 38 predicted proteins | sample UWRJL141409B4_FD_179926 | JGI IMG/M metagenome (GOLD analysis project Ga0247763, IMG submission 179926) | Plant litter microbial communities from Arlington Agricultural Research Station in Wisconsin, United States - UWRJ-L141-409B-4 | ecosystem: Environmental > Terrestrial > Plant litter >... | reverse complement strand
CGTGCGTGCCGGTCGACGCGGGCGCCTGCGCGGCGGTGAGCTGCCTCGAGGGCAACGCTTGCGAGGTGGTCGACGGCGAAGCGACCTGCGTGCCCGTCGACATCAACCCGTGCGCCGCGGTGACGTGCCTGGTGGGGAACACCTGCGAGGTGATCGACGGCGAGCCCGCGTGCGTGCCGGTCGACGCGGGCGCCTGCGCGGCGGTGAGCTGCCTCGAGGGCAACGCTTGCGAGGTGGTCGACGGCGAAGCGACCTGCGTGCCCGTCGACGCGAGCGCGTGTGCCGCCGTGCTGTGCGGGCCCGGGACCACCTGCGAAGAGATCGACGGACAAGGCGTGTGCACGCCGGTCGAGCCGGCGGGGCCGTTCTGTGGGGGCTTTGCCGGGATCGAGTGCCCTGGCGCGGGCGCCTGCATCGACGACGCGAGCGACGAGTGTGATCCGAACAACGGCGGCGCCGACTGCGGCGGCAGCTGCGTCTGTCCGAGCGTCGGCGATTGTGAGCGAGGCTTCGTGTTCGACGAGTCGCCGAACGTGTGCGCTTGCGTCGAGCAGGAACCCGAGGTGGATGCCTGCGCAGCGGTGCGCTGCCGCGAGGGTACCGAGTGCGTCGTGGTCGACGATCGTGCCGAGTGCCGACCCGTCGAGGCGAGCGAGTGCGCGGCAGTGCTGTGCGAGGTGGGCTCGACCTGCGAGGTCATCGACGGCGCGGCGGTGTGCGTCCCGAGCGAGCCGAACCCGTGCGCCGCGGTGCTCTGCCCGGTCGACACGGTCTGTGTCGTCGACGGCGACGAGGCCCGCTGCGAACCCGCCGAATGCAACTGAGCTAGCGCGACGCCTGCTTCGCCGACTGCGGCGAGAGGGGCCGGGGCTCCCGCGTTTCGCGGGGGCCTCGGCCTCGGCGCGTTCAGCGGGCCGCGGGCTCCGGGCTCGAGTCGAGACGGATGACGAGCGCATCATCTCCGGTGAGGATCAGGCGCTGGGCAACGCGCTCCGACTCGCGTCGCTGCTCGGTCGCGATCACCACCTGCCCGCTGCCGACGGCCTCCATCGACAACAGTCCCGGCCTCGGCCCGAGGTTGAGCGCGATCAGGAAGCGATGACCGATGTCGGCCTCGCGAACGAAGGCGAGGACGTCACCGTTGGAGACGAGGGGGCGATACGAGCCGACACACAACGCCGGCTCCTTCCGGCGCAGCTCGACCAGCCGGCGATAGAGCGAGAGCAGTGAGCCCGGCTCGCGCGACTGCTGGTCGACGTTGCAGTGCTGATAGTCGTGCCCGAGCGGCAACCAGGGCGCGACGCGGCTGAAGCCCGCGTGCTCGCCCGCCAGCCACTGCATCGGCGTGCGCGACGGGTCGCGGCTGATCCCGATGTTCTTGCCCTGGGGGTCTCGAATGTCCTCCGGGAAGATGACGGCGTCACGCATGCCGAGCTCGTCGCCGTAGTAGAGCGTGGGCGTGCCGCGCAAGGTGAGGAGCATCACCGCGGCCACGCGCGCTTGCGAGAGCCCGACTCGGCTCGCCACGCGAGGCTGATCGTGATTGCCGAGCACCCAGTTCGGCCAGGCGTCGGGCGGTAGCGCGCCCTCATACTCGCTGATCGCGGCCGCTATCTGCCGGGCGTTCCAGGGCAACGTGATGAGCTGGAAGTTGAAGGGCAGGTGAGCGCCGTCCCCCGACGAGCCGTAGTAGCTGACGAGCCGCCGGATCGGCAGGTAGATTTCGCCGATCAGCACACGCTCGTCGTATTCGTTCATGAGCGAGCGCATCTCTCTGACGATCTGCTGCATCTCGGGCTGATCGGTGGAGTAGGCGGGGATCAGCTGGTTGTACGGGGCCTGACCCGGCACGTAGTCGGGGTTGGGAGGGTTGTTGCGCCACTCCGCGTCCTTGATCAGGTGCCACAAGACGTCGACCCGGAACCCGTCCACGCCCAAGTCCAACCAGAACCGCATCGCGCCATACATCAGCTCGCGCACCCCGGGGTGGCGCCAGTTCAGATCGGGCTGCTCCTTCAGAAAGGCGTGATGATAATACTGGCCTGTCGCCTCGTCCCACTCCCAGGCGCTGCCGCCGAACACGCTGAGCCAGTTGTTGGGCGGTTCGCCGTTGGGCCCCGCGTCTTTCCACAGGTAATAGTCTCGCTTTTCACTGCCGCGCGAGCGCCGCGCCTCGCGAAACCAAGGGTGCTCGTTCGAGGTGTGGTTCGGCACGAAGTCGAGGATCACCTTCATGTCGCGCGCGTGGGCCGCGGCCAACAACTCGCGCATGTCGTCCATGCTGCCGAACACCGGGTGGACGTCGGTGTAGTCGGAGACGTCGTAGCCGAAATCGGCCATGGGTGAAGGGTAGATGGGGGAGATCCAGATGGCGTCGACGCCGAGCCACTCGAGATAATCGAGCTTCTCCAGCACGCCGCGCAGATCGCCGACCCCGTCGCCGTTCGCGTCGAGAAACGACCGCGGATAGATCTGGTAGACGATGCCGTGTTGCCACCACAGATGTGACCTCATGATGCCTCCTCGCGAAAGACGCAGGCCGAGCATGCCGTCAGCTGCCACACCCCCTCGCGCTCGGGCTCTGCGTAACCCTTGCCGCCGTATTTCACGTCTTCGCTGTCGAGCAGCAGGCGCCAGCGCTGCCCGAGGCGCGGAGCGAGCAGCGGCTCGGGCGCCGGATCGAGCGTCAGATCGTCGCCCAGGTTGAGCACGACCAGGCGGTGTCCGCTCGCGTGAAAGAACCTCGCCAGGAGCGCTCGCGGCCCCAGCACTGCCCCGTGGAGAGACGCTGCCTGCTGCGCCGCGAACGCTTCTTCGTTCCGCCGAAGCGCCAGCAGATCGATGTGGAGGGCATACAGGTCCGCGTGCTTCTCTCGCTCCGAGAAGTCGAGCTTGCAGCGCTCGAACGTGGCCGGTGCGGCGGGATCGTCGATGCGCTCGGCGCCGCCCGCCGTGGCGATGGACGGAAACTGCTTCAGGAACTGCCGACGCCCGGCGTGCACCACGGGCGAGAGCTCGGAGTTGTGGTCGGCGAAGTACAAGAACGGGCCCGATGCGCCAAACTCTTGCCCTTGAAACAACATCGGGGTTGGCGGCGCGAGGAGCCAGAGCGTGGTGAGTGCTCGCAGCAGGGCCGGACTGGTCAGCGCCTGGATGCGCGCGCCGGTGAGGCTGTTGGCGACCTGGTCGTGGTTCTGCAGATAGCTGATGAAGTGGGCTGCCTCGAGTTCCAGCGCCGACTCCCCGCGGGTCTTCTTCTGCCAGTGGTAGTGCTGGCCCTGATACAGGTATCCCCACTTGAGCGCCGAGAGCAGCTCCTGCGGGCTGCCCTGGTAGTCGTGATAATAGGCCTCGCGCCTGCCGACGAGCGCGACGCGCGCCGTGTGGTGGAAGTCGTCGTTCCAGAGCGCGTCACAGCCGTGACCGCCGCGAGCTACCGGTCGGGCGAGCCGGGCCTCCTGTGGCTCGTTCTCGGCGCAGATGAAGATGCGCTTCTGCTGCCGACGCCCCGCGGCGCGGGCAGCTTCGGTGATGTCCGCGATCACGTGGCGAGCCGACTGGTCGATGATGCTCTGCGTGGCGTCGAGCCGCAGGCCATCAAAGCGGAACTCGTCGATCCAGTAGCGAGCGTTCTCGACGAAGAACTCGCGCACGGGCTCGCTGTCTTCGCCGTCGAAATTCAGCGCCTTGCCCCATTCGTTCGGGTAACGGTCGGTGAAGTAGTCGGGTGCGAACCGATCGAGGTAGTTTCCGTCGGGCCCGAGGTGGTTGTAGACCACGTCGAGGATCACCGACATGCCGAGCGAGTGCGCCGCGTCGACGAGCTGCCGCAGGTCGTCGGGGCTGCCGTACAGGTGCGTGGGAGACCACAGCGCCACGCCGTCGTAACCCCAGCCAAACTGTCCGGGAAACTCGGCGACGGGCATCAGCTCGAGCGTCGTGACGCCGATGCGCGCCAGCTCGGGGAGCTCGCGCGCCGCCGCCGCGTAGGTGCCCTCCGGCGTGAACGTGCCAATGTGCATTTCGTACAGCACCTGCCCACGCTCCGGCGGGCCCGGGAACGCCTGAGACGTCCAGCGGTAGCTCGTGCCATCGACGACCTGAGACGGGCCGTGCGGGCCGAGCGGTTGAAAGCGTGACGCCGGGTCGGGATACACCTGTTCCTCACCGTCGAGACGCAGGCTGTAGAGCGAGCCGGCGTCGAGCTCTCGCACCCAACCGGAGAAGTATCCGTTCGAGTCTCTCTCGAGGCCGTGCGCCCGCCCCAGCCGATCACCTTCGCTCCGTTCGACCACGTCGACTCGGTGACGGCGCGGCGCCCAGACTCTGAAGTGTGTTCCGCGAGTGCCATACGGCTCGGCACCCACAGCAAATCGACGGCTCGTGTCAGTCAAAACGGTAACTCTTCGCGCGGGGTAACGCCACGTCGTTGGCGCGCTTGGCGAGCTCGCGCGCTTCGGCGATGCACGCGCGCTAACGTGGCAATTTGGCGCGCGGCGACCCAGGCCGTTTTGGTCATACCGGGTCCAACATCGCTTGAACAGTTGAAACCGAGCGCGCCGCTCGACCCAGCGCGAACGAAGATGCTCGAGCTGCGTCGGCACGAAAGGTCGGATGATGAACGCAGGCGGCGCCGCGAGCGATGCTTCGATGGGATGAGCGTCTGGCATCGCGCGCCGAGAACGCGGCTGAACGCAGCCGCAACCTCGCTCTTCCGGACCGTGGAAGCAAGGCACCGGGGTGCGGAAGCGAGGTCGCCGCGTGGCAACGCGCCACGTAGGAACCATCCGCCCGTTCGTTGGCGCGACGCATGAGCGAGTGATAGTTTTCGCGTCCCATGGATGACGTCTTGGCTGTCGTGCTCGGGGGCGGGCGTGGATCGCGTCTGTTCCCGCTGACTCAGTTTCGTTCGAAGCCGGCGGTGCCAATCGGCGCCAGCTATCGCCTGGTCGATGTCGCGGTGAGTAACTGCATCCACTCCAACCTGCGGCGCATCTTCGTCATCACGCAGTATCAGTCCGAGAGCTTGAATCGGCACGTCGCCAATACCTACAAGTTCGACGCGTTCGCTTCGGGGTTCATCGATCTACTGGCGGCGGAGCAGACCGATAGCCGCGAATCCGATTGGTTTCGCGGCACCGCCGACGCCGTCCGCAAGTGCATGAAGCACATCGGTCGCGAGTCGTGGAAGGCCCTGGTCATCCTGTCCGGAGACCAGCTGTATCGGATGAACCTGAATGAAATGCTGCGCGTTCATTTCGAGAGCAAGGCGTCGGTCACCGTCGCGATGAAGGCGGTGCCGGAGGAACAGACGAGCGCTTTCGGGCTCATGAAAGTGGACGAGACGGGGCGAGTCATCCATTTCGATGAGAAGCCGCCCAGGGAACGCCTGGCAGGCCTGGCGTCGCCGCTGCCGGGCGCCAAGGACCCGGGATACCTCGCGTCGATGGGCATTTATGTGTTCGAGCGGCGCGCCATCGAGGCAGCGCTGGAGCAGTCTGAGAACATCGACTTCGGCAAGCACGTGTTGCCGTCGATGTTGTCGACCACCCGCGTGCAGGCCTACTACTACCGTGGCTACTGGGAGGACGTGGGCACCGTGCGCTCCTATTTCGAAGCCAACCTCGCGCTGACGAAGCCCGACCCCGAGTTCAACTTCTATCATCCCCGGTATCCGATCTACACGCAGCGCGCCTTCCTCGCCCCCAGTCGCTTTCATGGCTGCCGCATCGTCGACGCTCTGGTGGCCGACGGCTGCACGCTCGACGGTGCCGAGATCGAGTCCGCGGTCATCGGCGTGCGTTCGCGCATCGGCAGCGGAGTGCACATCAAGCGGAGCCTCGTGCTGGGCGCCGATGAATACCAGACAGCGCTCGAGGGCGAGCCGTCGCGCGGCGACGAGCGGCCACCGCTCGGCGTAGGTGACAATACGTGGATCGAGAACGCGATCATCGACAAGAACGCGCGCATCGGGCGCAACGTCTCGATCAAGAACCAGCGCGGCGTCGTCGACTACGACGGTAGCTCGTACTTCGTGCGCGATGGCATCGTCATAATCCCCAAGGGCGCGACCATCGCAGACGGCACCGAGATTTGAGGCCCGTCGTATGGGCCTGACCCGATGACCGCCTGCCATGACCCGGTGGGCGCGTCGAGGGGACGCGCCGAGCGGACGCCTCGAAAGCCGATGCCGCCGCCGAGGGAGCGGGATCTGGCGCTCGAAGGGGCGGCGAGCTAGGTGGATGCCACGACCCCCAGCTGCCTCATCCTGCGAGGTCGACCGAGGCTCCCATGTGCCGTAACATCAAGACATTGTTCAACTTCGACCCTCCAGCCACCGACGCTGAGGTCCGAGCGGCCGCGCTGCAGTTCGTGCGCAAGCTATCGGGTTTCACGGCGCCCTCGAAGGCGAACCAGGCCGTCTTCGACCGCGCGGTCGTCGACACGGCGAAAGTGGCGCAGCGCCTGATCGAGTCGCTCGTGACCACTTCGGCGGCGCGGAGCCGAGAAGAGGAGGCCGAGAAGGCGAAGGCCCGCTCTCGCGAGCGGTTCGGGCCGAAGGCAGAGCGGGCGAGCTTCTGACACCCCCCCGAGTCGCCAGCGACGGTCGAGCGCCCCGGGGCCCGAGGAGGAAACCCGGGGCTCGAGCTCAGCTCGCCTTGCGCAGAGCGGCGATGGTCTCTGCCTTGAAGAGCGACGAGCGGCCGTCGGCTTCGGCTTGCAGTGCCAGGTTGTACAGCTCCTGCTGCGTTTGCGCGTCGACGCCAATCTCCGCGAGCGCTCGCACGAAGTGGGCCTCGTCGAGGCGGTGCTGGCCGCCGTCACTGGTGCTGCGCGACGCGGCGTAAATTTCTTGGTAGCGCGCCGCGGACGCCGCATCCAGCTTGCCAAACAGCGGGAGCTGGCTGGGCGGAGTCGGTTCATCGCGGCTCACCGGTTCACGCAGATGGGCGGGGCGCTGCCAGTTTCGCACCGTCTTCGGTGGCGTGTCGTCTGCGTGGCCCGATACGACGTGCAGGCTCGCCCGGCGCCAGCCGAGCTGGATCGCGAGGCTCTCGCGATCGCCGGACTGCTCTGCTCGCAGCTCGATATCGACGGCGCCGCCCGGCCGCAGCCACAACTTTTGCCCCCCCTGGCTCAGGCTGAGCGTGCCGCTCTCGAGGGCCTCGATCAGCCCCTGAAGTTGACGGATGCAGGTGTCGAGCGCTTGCTGCTCGGAGAACTCGATCTTCTGTTTCTTCATCGCTTACCTTTCATCGGTCGGGCACGTGCTTCGCGAGCGTCCGACGGGGACCGCGAAACGGCGTGGTTTGGTGATGCTCTCTGCGATCGGTCACGCGCGGAACGGCGCTGCTTTGCACGACTCGAGGGGTCGCAGCACGGGTTTGCAAGGTGGGTGCCAGGTAGACGTTCGTGCCAGAGGCACTTCATCTTGGATCGAGAGAAGCGCGCGGGCTCGTGCCAAACGTATCGAGCAGAGCTTCTGCACAGAACGCGCACCGACCGCGAACCCGACGAGCAAATGATCTGGCCGCGTGTGCCGGCGCGGGATGCCACGTTCGTGGCGCACATGCGTGGGGCGCTGGGCGTCTCCATCTTGCATTACTTCGGACGCTCGAAGCGCGCGCGGGTCGCAGCGTGCTGGAACGAGCCGACTTCGCCGTCGACGCCCGGATGCGGCGCGGCGGCTCGGAACGGCACTGCGCGACCGCCGTCGCGGCCACCTCGTGCGCCGCGGCCGTGTTGCTCCGACTGAACGCGGTGCGGGGCGGTGGGGCCCCGCCGCGGTGGAGAGCAGCACCCGCTAGCGACGGACGGAACGGCGACGGACGACCAACGCCGCGGCCAGCGCGAGCCACGGCAGGTGAGCCGAGTTCGTCGAGCGATGGCTGAGCGCGCAGGAGCGCTCCGTCGCGTCTTCCGGATCGCGATACGGTGGCGAGAGCCGCGCGCCGCCTTCGGCCTCGCCGGGCCTCGGAATGACTGCGACCAGGCTAGCGAGCGTGGGGGTGGCGCCGAACACGCACGTCGTCTCCGACGTGCACATCGACTCCGGCGGGCAGTAGTGGCCCGCGAGGTCGCAGCAGTCGGAGCCCGCGGGAGCGCAGCCCCCGCCGCAAGGTACGTCGTAGCCGTCGCAGTTGGCGGCTCCAGCGGTCGCGCACTGGCTCGGCGTCGCCGCGCAGGTGCCGTCGCCGCAGCAAAAGGGCGTCGATGAGCTGCAGCAGCCCTGGGCGCTGGTCGGGCAACACTGCTCTGAGCTGAGGCAGCAGCTGTCGTTGTCACACGCGGTGTATTCGCTCGGGCAGACCTGGGCCGTAGCCCGCGCCGCGATGCCGAGGCTGGCCATGAACACGAGTATTCTCATCGCGCGCTGACTCATTCGATGCTCACTCAGTAAAAGACACAACCCACGCCCGCGCTGAACGCGGTGGGCAGGCTGCCGACGTACGGCAGCCAGGTGAGGAACGCCCGCAGGCCCGGCACGAAGCCCTTCGCCGCCGGCGACACTCGGCCCCAGTCGACGCTCAAGCGCATGCCGGCATGGTTGAGTTTGCCGCCCGACTCGAAGTCGTCGTTGCCGAAGAAGTGAACGTAGGTGGGAACCCAGGCCAGGCCGAGCACCGCGCCAGACCAGGGCTCGCCCGAGGTGCTCGACCAGCGGCCGCTCGCGACGTGAACGCCGATGATCCCGTAGGTCTGGTTGGAGATGAAGTCTGTGTCGGGTCGCGCGCCCTCGCCCTCCTCCCAGCGCACCCAATGCGTCGAGTTGCCCGCGCCGAGCTCGAACTCGATCCAGCGCAGCACGCCGGAAGAGAGGGCGGCGGGGGGGCGGAAGTGAAAGGACGCCGAGATGCCACCCCCGGCACCTTGCCCGCTGTACCAGGCTGCCGAGTCACCGATGTCGTAGTGCTTGAACAGCGAGATGGCCTCGGCGTGGATGGCCCAGCCCAGGGACACGCCCGGCCAACGGTCGATAGCCGACGGCTCTCCTGCACCCGAGTCGAGCGCGGTGGCGGGCGAGGGTAACTCGGCGCGTGCCGGCGCGGCAGACATCGTGATGACGGCGGCGGGGCCGGCGATGGCCAGCACGACCGCCCCAGCGATGCGCTTCGCGGGCGTACTCATTGCGGGATGGCCACGACGTTGCAGGGCGCCTGATTCTCCGGGTGCAGCTCGATGGTCGCGCGTTCGAAGGCCTGCGACACGATGCCGGTGTCGGGGTTTCGCTCCGGCGGAGCGATGGGCGCACCCATTGCCAGCTCGCCGCCGAGCGCCTCGAAGCCGACCCACATCCGCCCGCACACCTCACGCGCGCGGTCCGTCCCCACGGGGACGCCGAAAGAGGCGCAGCCCCAGTTCCGCTCTTCCACGCACGGCTGGTAAAGCGCGGGGCCGGGCGTGAGATCCATCGCCGGGCGACCCCAGCGCCAGTCGACATAGTGGTCGATGGTGTCGAAGGCGTAGCCTGCGGCGTAGAGCCCATCGATCATGGCGGGCAGGGCGTCGCGAGTCGCGTTGTGGGTGTCGTGCATGAGCACGATCATACCTTCGCCGTTGGCGAACTCGTCCGATGCGAGCACCGAGTTCTGAATGCGGGCCACCTTATCTTCATAGGTCGGAGGTGGCATCTCGTCGTCCTCGCGGGCCGGGAGCGAGGTGCTGGAGTAGCTCTCGCCGATCGCCCAGTCGGCGGCGTCGGTCGACGTGATGTTCCACATGATGTTCAGGCCATGGCTGGAGATGCGCTCCGAAGCGCGCGGTGGCGTATTGCCCGCGATACCCCCGTTCCACGGCGACCCATACGGCGGTCGAAACAGGGGCATGAGCACGGGCAGACGACCCATCCTCAGCAGCGCGCGGTTGACCAGCAGCTCATTCTGCTCGATCTCGCTGGTGAGCTGAGCGCGGGTGATGCGGGCCAGATCGGGGTGGTTGACGGTGTGATTGCCGAGGATGTGTCCGTCGTCGACGATGCGCGCCAGCAGGTCCCTGAAGACCACGGTGTTGCCCGAGGCGTCTTCGTACGTTCCGTCGAGGCCGGCGTCACCCTTGAGCTGTTTCGCCGTCACGAAGAAGGTCGCCTTCACGCCCTTCTCGGCGAGGATGTCGAGGAACTGGTGCGTCCACTCCGAAGGCCCATCATCGAACGTGAGATACGCCATGCCCGGCGGGATCGGGTTTTCGCCCTCCTGGTAGCCGATGCCGAGCGGGCGCAGGGGGTTGTGCTGGCTCGGCGCGACGCCCTCACAGGTGGCGGGGCTCGCCTCGGCGTCGGCGTCGGCCAACTCGGGCGCGGAGGGCTGCGCCTCTTGGCGCGCGGGCGCGCAGTAGCCGCCTTCGGGCACGACCAGCGGAACGGGCTCTGGGCGTTCGGGCAGGATGGTGGGCGTCAGGTCCGGCCCGGAGCAAGTGAGGGCGGCGCTGCCGAGCAGGACAGCCCATGGCCTATGCTGGGTTTGGCGGCAGCGTCGGCGCTGGCTCGCGGAATGTGCGATCGGTGTCATCTTTGAACCAGCTCCTCGGCGCGCAGCGTCGCGCTGAACTCGGCATTATCGGAGCGCACGCCGACGGGCCCGTCGAACTCGAAGGCGGCGACGGGCAGCTCGCCCACCCAGCTCTCTCGTCCGTCGATGCTCACGTGCAGCCGGCGACCACGGATATCTGCAGCGAGCACGTGCGGCTCTCCGGGCTGGACGAGCGGTGCAGGATCCGAGGTGATCGGCTGCAGAGAGCTGTACCCCCGGTCGCGACACTCCGCGTGTCGGCTCTGCCCCGGGTTGCTCTTCACCGACACGACGATGCCGGGAGAAGGCGCGATGTGCCACATCACGTAGACCACGTTGCACGTGTCTCTGGCGCGTAGCTCGAGGCCGATCTGACGGCGCAGCTCGCCCGACGCGAGCGGAGCATCGCGCGTGGTGGGCCCGCGGTAGACGAAATCGAGCTCGGCGGCAGTTCGGGGTGATCGGCCCAGCCAGGCCCGCAGCGTTGGGGATCGGTTCGAGAATCGGCCCGCGCCTTCGCTCTCGACCGCGCCCGACGTCACCAGCAGATCGTGTGCCTCGATGGGCACGAGCCTCGCGCGCGAGGTGCCCGGCGAGCCAGCGCTGGTGCTGCTCGGCGAGGCGCTGCCGCTCGGCGGCGGGGCGTCACGCCTGACGCCAACGCAGCCGGCGAGCACCGCCAGCACGAGCCAGGGACTATTGCGATTGCCCATCACCCGGCGCCTTGGGGGCTGGTCGCCGCCGAAACCACTCGGAGACGGGGGGCAGGATCGAGCGCGGCTTCTTCTTGCTGGTGAATCCCTCGAAGCCGTTTGGAGTCCACGGCGTCTCACGCCAGCCGACCCAGAACTTGCCGAACGGCACGTCACCGATCAGCACGGAGCGCGCGGCAAGTAGCACCGCCCGCCTCAGACGGAACGCCAGGGCGATGCGCTCGGAGCCGCCCTTGATCAGTGTCGACTCGGGGGCGAAGCCGGTGACGTTGCCGAACAGGAACACGTCATGCACGAAGCCGACAGCCGCAGGCACCCACTTGAAGCAGAGCGTGTAAACCGGCGTGAGCGGCACCGCGAGCAGCAGCTTCCAGTAGCGCCACTCACCGTTCAGCGTCAGCGTCACCCCCGTCAGCACGCCCGCGATGAAGATCTGCGTGAAGTAGGCGAGCACGATCAGCGTCAGCGTGCGCGAATCGAAGAAGAGCGCGGGCAGGATCAAATAGGCGACCACGCCGAGCAGCAGCGAGCGGGCCATCGAGGTCTTGACGATGATGGCGGGGAGCCCGAGCGTCCAGTGATAGCCGAGCGAGCGCCAGAAGCGCCCGGTGAGCTCGATCCGCGCGGTGTTCCAGCGTCGGCGCTGCCGATAGAGGGCATTGATCGTGGTCGGCGACGAGGTGTAGACCCGAGCCTCGGGCTCGTACTTGATGGCGCGATCGATGAGCAGTCCGCGCAGCATGTAGTAGAGCGCGTGCAGCGGAGTGCGCGGCGGGTCAAAGTTGAAGCGCCCGTTCTCATATCGCACCAGCGTCGCGGTATACGCGCTCACCGTGTCATCCGTGTCACCTGCGACGAGCTCCGGGATGGCCTGCGCTTTGCTTTCCGAGTAGTTGGGGGCGGCGTCGCCCAGCCACCAGCGCAGCCAATGCGAGGTGCGCAGCGTGCGCATATAGCCCATGAACCTCGGGATCTCGAGGAAGATGGACGTCCAGGTGCAGTAGAACGCGCCGGGCACGCCAGTCACCGGCAACCAGCGGATGTTGTAGCGACCGACGTTGGAGACGTAGTAATCGCGCGCGACCTGGATGTTGAGCTGCCCGCTGATCGTCAAGAAGTGGCCGATGCCGCGCCAGAAGTCGTCACCGCGCACGTGCAGCGCGCCGGCCACCGCGCGCGCAGGAGCCCCGGTGATGAAGTTTCTGCGCTGCAGCCGGTACACCATCTTCTCGAGCGAATGGGGCCCGAGGTCGGCGTCGGCGTCGGTGCTCACGTAGACCTCGGGAAACGAGGCGTGCTCGCCCGACCGCACCAGCTCTTTCACGAATTCCATGGCGTGGTCGATCGCCATCGGCTTGCTGCGACGTTCGGGCGTGCCGGTGACGTACAGCCAGGTGTGGTCGTCGTAGCTGGTGTTACGGCAGAAGTCGCGCAAGCGCTCGTACAGGTGCGGAGCATCCTTCGTTCCGTCGATCGACACGACGATCAACAGCGAGCCCGGGTAGCCGTTCGTGGCTACGCTATCGATCGTGCTGAGCATGCTGGTGAGTTCATCCTCCTTGCGCAACAGCGAGGGGATGACCACCAGCGTCGAGAGTGCCTTCGCATAGGGAGGGAAGCGGCGCGAGCGGCCGAGCGCACGAAACACGAGCGCATAGACCAGCACGATCGGGTAGTCCCAAAAGGCCGTCAGCGTGAAGAACAGCACCGCCAGCATCGGCGCCAGCGTCGTGAAGCCGTTCGCGGTCTGAAGATTCCACAGCACGGATTCCACGATCGACCTCCTCTGATCTCGCCGTCAGCTGCGGGCTCGCTCGGCCAGTGTCTGCAGCGCCCGCACCAGCGCGCGAAGGAACACCGAATCCGATTCGACGCTGAGCTGCTCGATCGTCAGAATTTCGCGAGCCTGGGCCACGCTCTCCGCCTCCGACGACGCGAGCGCCGTGTGTGTTGCGCGCAGCACCTCGAGCGAGTGCTCGACGACGCCGAGGTCGCGCTCGGCCTGCCCGAGCAGCGCGGCCACCTCCTCGCGAAACTGGCGCAGCCGAAGGTCAACGCCGTCGGTCGCTCTCGCGAGCGCCTCGCTGCGGGCCTCGACGTACTGCTCTTCGTGGGCGCCGCGCACGAGGCCGCCGAGGCTGAAGCTCAGCTCGACCGTGCCGTACCAGTCGGAGGGCGTCTGCGGGATGACGCCACCGGTCATCTGCAACCGCCACTCGTCGAGGCGGCGCAGCGACGACACTTCGCGCTCGTAGCGCAGCGAGGCATCCAGGTAACGCCCAGCGAGGGAGGGCAGCGTGGTGACTGGCAAACGCAAAGGCGCCGCCCCGGGCTGGGCAATGGTCGGGGGCGCGACACCGGGCTGCGCAACGATTGGCTGAATGGCTCCGGGCGCCGGAGCCGCGCTCGGCGAGCTCGAGGCCGGCAGCAGGCGCGTTCGCGAAGAGCGCGCATCGAGCTGGCTCGCATCACCCTCGATCTGAACGAGCTTGCGCTCGAGCCCGTCTACGAATCGCTGCACGTTGGCGAACTCGACCACCGTGATGATGCGCTTCTGCAGCCGCGCCTCCGCTCGCGCGTGGAGCGCGCGCCAGTCGGCGCTCTTTGCGCGCAGGAACACACCTTGCTCGCGCAACGCACCGAGGCGAGCGTCGTCTGCGCCGCGTGTCAGCACCGCGTCGAGGTCGAGCTCGGCTTCGTGCCGCTCGCACTCCGCGTCTCCGACGTCGAGCGTGGCCCAGCCTTTGTAAAAATCGACGGGCGAAAAGGAGAAGCCGGCCCGTAGCTGGTAACCCTCGGCGCTCGTCGCCCCGGAGTCGAACTGCTGTGCACCTTCGGGGAAGCGGATGCCCTGCACCAGCACGCGAGGCATCATGAGCAGGTCGGCGTCGCTCTGAGCGCGAGCGCGAACCTGCTTGCAGTAGGGCGTGTCTCGAGCAAATGCGAGCGCCGGGGAGAGGCTCGCGACCAGGCAGGTCAATCCCGAGAGCAGCATGCCGCGCACGATGGGCAACATGTAAAAGCGAAGAGCCGAATCGAGGTGTTCGATGAGGTTGGACGGGGGGGGACTCGTGGCGTGTCAACTCGCGCGTGCGCTCAGCCCGACTCACTCGCCGTCTCGAGCCCAGGCGCCGGAGCCGGCGGCGCTGGCGCCGGCGCGCGACGCCCCCAACCGCGGATGCGGAGCGTCTTGGCGCGAGCCGCTTCGTGATCCGTCAGATCGAGCACGACGTATTCGCCGCGCACCTGGCTGCCCCAAGGATCGGCCTGGACGATCTCGCCGGGAACCATCTGAGACACGCTGCCGACCGCGTCGCACCAGAACAGACCCCAGACGCACTCGTACACGGGGGCGCCCGGAGCGACACCGCCGAGCTGTGTGTACGGAACGAACGCGAGCTCGAGATCTCTCTCGACGGCCTGGAAGAGCGGCCGCTCTTCGATCTGCTGCACCATCTCGTCGACCTGCGCGACGCGCTCGACCAGCGCGTCACGCTGGGCCACCTTTGCGCGGCGCTCGGCGTCGATGCGTACGATCTCGAGGTCTACGCGGATCATTTGTTCTTGTCGGGTGACGAGCTCGGGCATCTGCGGCGCGCTCTGCTCGGCGAGGGCTTGGCGCGCGAGCTGGCTCTCGACCAGCGCCGACTGACCGCGCGACATCGCGCGCGTGTTGTCGAGCAAAGCGAGTTGCACCTGGCTGAGCGCCTGCTGCTGGCGTGCGAAATCGCTGCGCGAGATGATGCCGGCCTCGACGTCTTTCTGCGCCTTGCTCGTCAGGTCCTGCTGTTCGGCGAGCATGTCGGCGATGACGCGCTTCTGGCTCTCGAGGGCCGTCAACTCTGCCTCGCTCACGGTCGCCTTCTGCGACGTCATCTTGCTGGTCCAGTGCAGGGCGTCACTCGAGGTGCGCTTGAGCTCCCGCAAGCGACCGAGCGCTTGCTCCGCACCGGAGAGATCCGCATCGATACCCTCGATCTCGGCGACGGCGCGCACGCGCTCGACGTGCAACTCACCCAGCTTCAGCGTGGTGGCGGCGACCACCTCGCTCGACGGTGACAGGATGGTGGGGACCGAGAACGAATCGCGCGCGCAGGCGTACACCGTGTAGCCGCCATAAGCCAATGCGGCGGTGACACCGCAGAGCGCGGTGAACGCGCCGAGCCGCGTGGCGATGCTCGAACCACGTTGGCTCGAACCATCGAGCTCACCGTCAGAGACGCTGGCGGCGGTGGAAACCTGGACGACGTCGTTGGCGCTGGCCTGGGCCAGCGCGTCGGACCGCTTGAGCACTAAGGTCGGGCTGTTCACGGGTACCAGCTTGCGTGCGTTCGACACGACAGATCCCTTTGATGCGAAGGTGAGAGTCGAAGAATATGGGGGTGACTCTGTCAGACAACGACCCACCTGTCGAGGCCGGTCCAGTCATGTTTCGACATTGTCAAGAAATCTGCCCCACACGGTTTGGTGAGAGGCCCAACGCTTCCCTCACACCATCAACCGTAGTTTCCGAGACGCTGGCGCCGACGATCTGTAGCGCCGATCGTCTGCGCGCGTTTGTTTGATCCGAACCGTAGCGTGCGACGTAGCAGGGACTTTCAAAGAGACGACGGACCCGGACGCCGCATGACACATGTTGGTTGGCGTGAACCGATGGCTCGCGCGCGGCTTCCAGCCAGCGGCGACGGCCCATCGATCCAGACGACCTATAAAAGCAGAGCCAGGTTCGAGCCGAGCCAGGTTCCAGCGGCGGACTCTCGAAGGCGCTGACCCGAAGGGCTGGTGACGCCGGCGTGCCGAGGGATCGCGTGCGAGCCATCCCTACGCGGGCCCTCGCGGGCTTTCGCGCAAATGATGCGATGTTGCGGTGATTCACGACGACGACCTTCCATTTGCGTCATCTCTCGTGGCGCTTTGCCACTTGGGTCTGCAGCGCTTTTGCTCGGCAGGTGCTCGGGATCAGCAGTCGGGGTCAGAGCCCCCGCCACCCCGCCTCCAGCAGCTGGGTTCGGGTCAGCTCGCCGGAGAGTGAGAACGGGAGTGTGACGTTGACGCTCTCGCCGCCGATCGTCACGTCGCCTCGAAACTCGTATGGGATGCGCTCGGCCCCGAGCAGGGGCGCAAGCGCCGTCAGGTTTTCCCAGCCGATGTGGACCTGTGAGGCCACGAGGCGGGTGCTGCCGGCGGGAATGCTCTCGCGCGGGCTCGAGCTCCCCTGGCCCAGCTTCTGATCCCGCGCGCCATACAGCGTTCCATTGACCGCCTCCGCCGCCAGCGGGAACGAATTCGGGTTATGCACCTGCAGCTGGACGTCGAGATCGAGCCCGCTCGGGCTCACGCCGCTCACGCGGACGACGTGCGGCACGACGCTCGGAGGCTGCGGTTTGGCGCAGGCGCCAGCGAGCGCCGCGGCCACCACTGTCACCGCGAGCAGGGGGGAGCAAAGCACACGCGGTAAGCCCCGAGAGCGAAGGTCACCGAACATAAATCGCGTAACGATACCCGAAAGCGCCGCCGGATTCTCCCCAAATCGGCGTTCGATGAAGATGCGCCGCAAATGCCGCTCGGGCGGTCGCGGCGCTTTCGCTGTTGGCTCTTTGCTCCTTGCTTCGGAGCTCTGCCGTTGGCTCCTTGCTTCGGAGCTCTGCCGTTGGCTCCTTGCTTCGGAGCTCTGCCGTTGGCGCTTTGCTTGTCGGCTCTTTCGCTGTCTCCAGCCGGTAACAGGGCGTGCTGCCGGTTCCTCGAGACGGGGCCTGTTCGGGCGCCGCGGAGCTCTATGCCGTGAGGCGTGTGATTCATACAGCGACGCATTGAGGCAGGTTGCCGCTCCGGCGCTGTCTCTGCGGCATCCGGCGTTGTCTCGGTGGCAGTGTTTGTATCGCGGATTGTATCGAAAATCATCGAGCCGATGGCCGAGGCGGCGCCTCCCGGCTGTTCCCTGCCTGCAACGGCGGATTGGAATTCGCTGATCTCGGATTCAGACTTCGGTCGTCTCTCAGCGCCGATGACGGGTACGCCGGAATCAACCGTGCCCTGGTCGACTGTGCCGGAGTCGACTGTCGTAGTCGACGAGGTGAGTCAGCCGCCTCCCACCGCTCCGGCGGCCAGGGCGTTGCTGGCGGCGCTGACGATCCGGATGCGGACTACTCGGCAGCGGCCGGTCGGCGGAGCCCCGCCCCGCGCGGGGGTCCCCGGGCTCGATGCCTCGGACCGCTCGACGCCTCGAACGGCGCTCGAGCCGGCGGACCTCCCCGGGCACGAGCGGATGGCAAGCTCGGTGCCGTGAGCAGAGCCGAGCCGCGTGCCACCGACGTGGGCCTGGCCGTGCTCCAGCGCCCGGGGCAATGCGACGCTCGGCAACGCGACCGAGGAGAGCGAGATCGGTCCCGGCGCGGCAGCCATCCCCGGAGTGGTCGCGGGACTCGCCGACGCTCATCATTATGTGCAGATCTCGCGGCGCGCCTTCGCCGGTCGGAACACGCTGCTGTCCGATCCTGCCTTGCTCTGTGCGGGCGCGGATGGCCGACATCGATCCCGAACGGGCCACGCGGTCGTCGAAGGTGGCGCGCGAAGCTCCCGATCGCGGGCACGGGTGTCATCCGCAGCAACGGAACGGACGACTTCACGGCCAAGCCAGGCTCTCCCGATCAATTGGGGCTGATTCAGGCCGGCAAGACGCGATCGCACCGGGCAAGCGCATGCTGAGCAGCATGTCGCCCACGATCATCGTACCCGATGGAGAGCGGCGGGCAGTGGTCGGGTCGCCGGGAGCCCGACGATCAGCACGAACGTCCGCAGATCGTGATGCAACTCATCGACACCGAACGCGGCCTCGATCACGCCAATTGCATCGAGATCGACCCTGGAAATCACAGCGCGCGAGCCGTCGCTGACGTCGCGCGCCACGGGGGCAAGGCCGCCGCCTACCGAGCGGCCTCGCCGCTCCGAGCGGCCCGCGTCGAGCCCACAGCCGCACACCGTCGCCGGCGCCGGCGGACAAACGCCCTCTGTTCCCGCAGCCTTGCGCGCGCTCACACACTGCCCCCGTGTGCTCTTTCGTCGAGGCAGCAAATCGCCGTCACCAAGGGCCGAACCAGTCCACCTCCCTCGTGTCGCTGACCCACTCGAACCCGACGCCGGCAGACTCGAGCGGCACTCCCGCTCTGAAGCGGAGTGCCGAGCTGTCGGCGCGGTTTGTTCCCATCGGGCTCAAGTTCGCGGTGGTGAGCCTGCTCGTCGTCGGCATCGCCACGGCGGTGGCCTTCTTTCAGGCCACGCACCGCGAGAGGGAACGCTTGATCGATGCCAAGCGCATCGCCGCCGACATGGTGGCAGACCTGCTGGCGCAGTCGCTCGAGGCGCCGCTCGATTTCGGCGACGAGGACGCCCTCAGGAAAGAGATCGATCATCTCAGACAGAACAAGGATGTGACGTACGCCGCCGTCTGGCGCACGGGGGAGGCCGAGCCGTGGCTCGACCTGCGCGCGCCCGGACCGTCCTTTGCGCTGCCTGCCGACCACACCACGCCCGGCACCAGCGCTTTCGCCGATCGGGTGCAGACCATACGCAGCGTCGTCGGTCGTGGGAACAAGCCGCTCGGCTCTGCGTTGATCCAGTTCTCGCTCGCCCGTGAGAACGCCGAGCTCGCGATCGCGCGGCGTGACATCTTGCTCTACTGCCTCGCCCTCGCGCTCGGAACCACGGCGCTCTTGATCGGCGTCACGCGACGCCAGATCGTGAAGCCGCTCGAGACGCTGCTCGGCGCGGCACGCAGCATCGAGCGAGGCGAGCGAGGCGTGCAGGTGCCGGTGCAGGACAACGACGAGATCGGTCGCGTCGCCAGCGCGTTCAACGCGATGAACGCCGCCATCTCCGATCGCGAGCAGCGCCTGGCGACCGCCAACAAGAGCTTGCGAGAGCTGTTCGACCATATGCGCCAGGGCATCGTCGTGTTCGGGCCCGACGGGAAGGTCGAGGGCACGCACTCGCGCGCGGCGGGCGAGATCTTCGGCGGTCAGCGGCTCGAGGGCAGAGACGCGCGCGAGCTGCTCTACGGCGAGTTCGGGCACTGGGACGCCGAGCGACGTGCCTTCGAGGAGTGGTTACCGCTCGGGTTCGAGGCAGCGTCCGAGCACTGGTCTGAGGTGGTGGCGCTCGCGCCCCAGGCGCTCACGCTGAACACGGGCACCCCGGAGCAGCGCGACCTTGCGCTCGAGTTCAGACCGATCGCTCAGCAGGGCAAGGTCAGCAAGATCATGCTGCTCGCGACCGATGAGAGCGAGCGCCGCCGCCTGGAGCGCGAGATGGAGCGCCAGGGCGCGCGGCACAAGAGCCAGATCGCGCTGATGCGACGGCTCGTGGCGGGCGGCGGGCAGCAGTTCGTCGCGTTCCTCGAGCGTGCGCGCCGTCGCTTCGATCGCGCCGCGGCGCTGCTGCCCGAGGACCGCGATGGGTTGGATCTGCCATCGATCGGCGAGGTGTTCCAGATCGTGCACACGCTGCGGGCGGAGGCGATGACCTTCGAGCTGAGCGAGCTCGGACAGGTTCTGAACCGCCTCGAGGAGCATCTCTCCGAGCTGCGTGAAGAGGCGCGACTCACCGGTCGAGCGGTGCTCGGACGCAACCAGGCCGAGCTCAGGAGCGGGATAGCGTTCGCTCGCGCGCTGATAGAAGAGAGCGAAGAGCTGTTTGTCGAGGCCTCGCCGGCAGGGCGCGCCGCGCTCGAGACGATGGCCGTGCAGAAGAGCGACCTGGCGGCGCTGGTCGAGCTGAGCCGCGGGCGCAACGACGAGATCGAGGCCGTGGCACTGCGCCTCGCGTCGCGCCCCTTCGGCGAGTGCGTCGCGAGCCTGCTCGAGCAGGCGTCGTCGTGGGCCGAGAAGGCGAACAAGCGCGTGCGGCTCGAGGTCGATGGCCGCGAGGCGCCGGTGCCGCCGGCGCTCGCCGACGTGCTGGGCGGCGTGCTCGCGCACCTCGTGCGCAACGCGATCGCGCACGGCATCGAGCCCGTTCCGGAGCGCATCAGCCTGGGCAAGCCGGCGGTGGGCTCGATCGAGCTCAGCTGCCGCCCCGATCCGGCGCGCGGCGCCGTGCTCGTCATCGATGACGACGGCCGCGGCATCGCTCAGAACCCTGTCTTCGCGACAGCGGCCGAGGGTGCGCTGTCGCTTCGTAATCTGAAAGACGTGTCTTTCGGCACGTCGCTCTCCAGCGTGCCGGAGCCGACCGAACTCGCGGGGCGGGGCGTGGGCCTGACGGCGGTGGAGGAAGACCTGGCACGGGTGGGGTACGCGGTTTCCGTCGCGACGCGAGACGGCGGCGGCACGCGCTTCGAAATCCGTCCGCGCGGCGCAGGTCGAGGATGAGGGACGCGGGCGAAATCGTCGTCGTGGACGACAGCTACCTGATCCTCGACCGCATCCGCGAGCGCTTGACGGCCGAGGGTTACAACGTCCGCACCACGACCGGTCAGTCTGCGGCGCTGAAGCTGGTCGAGTTCGCAGACCTCGCGATCATCGACTTTCACATGCCCGGCGTCGACGGCGCCGAGATGCTGCGCTCGCTCAAGACGTCGCACCCGCATGGCCCTTGCTTGTACTATCTGTACACCTCCGATCGCGAGATCGCGACGCGCTACATGCAGCTCGCCTTCGACGGCGCCTTCCTGCGCAAGGGCGAAGACGCGGCGCTGGTTCCCCAGGTAAACGCCGTGTTCCGCACCATCCGCATGCGGAAGCTGGCGCAGAAGCTGCGGAGCGAGCGGCGGCGATGAGGGGAGGCCCGCGCTCGCCGCGGCTTCCGCGCTGGCTCTGGCCCGCGGGGCTCGCGCTGCTCGTCTTCTGCTCTTCGGTTCGCGTCGTCGCCGAGGACGTGAGCGTGCCGATCTCGCTGCAGATGGAGCTGCTGCTAAAGGTGGCGAGCTATGACAAGAACCTGAAGCAACGAGCGCGCGAACGGGTGCGCGTAGCCGTGCTCATTCGGCAAGACGACCCGGATTCTGGCCGCTCCGCCGCGCAGGCGCTCAAGGCGCTCGGGGAGGCGGACGACGTCGATGGCATGCCGCTCGACCGGTTGAGCACGACCTACACGGACGCGACGGTGCTAGCCCGATTCATAAACGAGGGGAACGTGGCGATCCTGTACGTAACACCCGGATTCAGCGAGGGAGACATCGAGGCGATGGCGCGCGCCCTCGACGGGGTGAGCGTGCTCAGCGCGGGAGCGCTCGCGAAGTATACAGCGCAGGGTATGGTGCTCGGCTTCGACCTCGCGGGCGGCAAGCCGAAGCTGATCGTCAACCTTGGCAGCGCTAAGCGACAAAACGTCGAGCTCAGCTCGAGCGTCCTCAAGCTCGTGAGGGTGATCGAATGACCCGGGCGCTCACGCTGCACGCTCTGGCCGCGGCGCTGGCGCTCGCGGCACCCGCAGGTGCAGACGACACGAGCGAGCTCGAGGGCTTGCTCGATCAGGACGTCGTCTCGGCGGCGAGCAAGCTGCCCGAAGCGGCGAGCACGGCACCCGCGATGAGCGTGTCGATCAGCGCCGATGAGATTCGCCAACACGGCATCCGCAGCATTGACGAGGCGATCAACTTCCTCGCGATCGGGATGCAGATCGAGAGGCTCTACTACAACGGGGAGATCGGGGCGCGCGGCGTGCTGCTCAGCCGAGACGCGGGCGCACACGTGCTGCTGCTCGTCGACGGGCACGCCGTGAACGAGGCCTGGGGCGCCACGGCCTACTACGACCGTGGCACCGGCGTGCCGATGGAGATCATCGACCACATCGAGCTCATCATCGGGCCGGGCTCGGTGCTGTACGGATCGAACGCGATGCTCGGCGTGGTGAACATCGTCACGAAGCGCGCCAAAGATTTCCCGGGCGCGCACGTCGTGGTCGAGTCGGAGGTGCCGATCAACCTGCGCGGTGCGGTGGGTTACGGGCGCGACTTCCGCTTGTTCGGACGCGACGCCGAGATCGCTTTCGAGCTCGAGCACTTCGAGCAGAAGGGCCCGACCGTGGACTATCCCACGTTCGAGGCCGAGCCCGACGCGGTGTCGGGCCTGCCGCGCCTCTATTCGCGCGAGCAGCCCCCCGGCATCTGGGGCGGACCGGGCGATGACACCGCCACCATCCGCGGCAGCGCGGGCTACCTGCGGCTGCGCCTCGATGGGCTAGAGGTCGGGCTGCGGGGCGTCCTGTATCGACGCAGCCACCCCACTGACAGCGGCAACTTCGACGATCCCGACTCGTTCGTGCGCGACCGCTGGCTCGCAGCCGACGTGAAGTACAGTAGCACGCTGAGCGAGGTGCTTCAGGGGTCGATCCGCGTCTACGCCGATCACTACGACTACCGCCAGGATTGGGGCTCTTACGCGGCCGCCGACTGTCTGATGAACCAGGAGTCGGGCTGCATGTGGCGCCTCATCGGACACGCCAACTGGGCGGGCGTCGAGCCGCAGCTCTCGATCGACTGGCTCCGCAATCGCTCGCTCGTCACGCTGCTCGGCATCGACGGCCGCTTCCGGAACGTGGGCTCCGACGTCAACTACTACAGCTACGTGGACGGCGTCAGCCCGGGGCCGATCGGCGCCTTCGAGAAAGACGAGCAGTCTCTCGGGGCGTATCTGCAGAACACGTACTGGCCTGCGGCGTTCCTCGGTCTCAACCTCGGAGCTCGCCTCGACGTTGACAGTCGCTTTGGTCGGGCGCTCTCCCCGCGCGCGGCCGCGACCGTGCTCCCGTGGGCGGGCTCGAGCCTGAAGCTCATCTATGCCGAGGCGTTTCGAGCGCCGACGGCGTGGGAGGTCTACTACACCGATCCGCGCTCGTGGGTAGCTGGCGGCGATGGAATGGATCCCGAAGGCGTGCGCAGCGTCGAGCTGAGCCTCGAGCAGCGCTTCGGCAGCCAGCGAGCGGTCGTCGGTGTGTTCGAGAGCTGGTGGCAAGATCTGGTGCTCATCCAGGACCTCGATGACGAGGAGCTCGCGGCGGCCATCGCGAGTCGGGCGCTCTTGCCGGACACGCCGGCGGGGGCGCAGCCTCGCAACGTCTCGGAGATCGAGAGCTACGGCCTGAACGCCGGCTACTATGGCGCGCTCGCGAGCGGCGCTCTGCGCTATGGCGTGAGCCTGACACACGCCGTGACGCGCATCACGGAGCCCGGAGGCGCTTCTGAGCGCGTACCGGTGGCCGCGCCAACAACAGGCAACGCGCGCGTATCGTACGACCTGCCCGAGCTCTGGCCGACGCTGGCGCTCGCTGCGCGCTACGTCTCGCGCCGACCGATCGATGACTACACACCCGAGGCGCCGCTCTACATCGGTGCGCAGCTCGAGCTGCGCGCGGCCGTCACCGGCGCGCTGCCCATCGACGGCCTCACGTATCGCTTCAGCGCGAACTACGCGGCGCGCGACGAGGGCCCGTATGGCGTCGGACCATACCCCGCGGACGGTTCACCACGACGGTTGATGCCGGTCGATCCGCTCAGAATCGGTGTCGGGCTTCAGTACGATCTGTTCCCCTGAGCGGCCATTGGCTTCATTGCGCGTCGAGCTCGGGATGATGGCGCGGCTCTCGGGGCCGGTCGCCTTGTCGCAGCTCGGGATGATGACGATGGGCGCGGTGGAGACGCTCGTCGTCGGCCACCTCGGCGCGACGGAGCTCGCCGCCAGCGCTCTCGGCAACGTCTGGGAGTGGACCTGGCTGTGCCTCGGGCTCGGCCTCGTGATGGGCATCGATCCGTTGATCAGCCAGGCGCACGGGCGTGGCGACGGGCCCGGCACCGCCCTCGCGTTGCAGCGCGGCCTCGTGCTGGCAGTGCTCGCGAGCGTGCCGATCTGCGCAGCGCTGGCCTACACGCGCGAGGGCCTCGACCTGCTCGGCCAGGACGCGACCGTGGCAGCCCTGGCGGGCGAGTACAACCTGTACAAGCTACCCACGGTGCCATGCTTCCTGATCTATTCGGCGCTCCGGCAGTATCTCCAGGGCCGCACGCTCATGTTCCCGGTCACCGTCGTCATGTGGTGCGGCAACATCGTGCACGCTCTGCTGGCGTGGACGCTGGTGTTTGGCCTGGCCGGGGTGCCCGCGCTCGGGCTGATCGGCGCGGCAGCGGCCGAGTCGCTCACCTTCTTGCTCTTGGTTCTCGTCCTGGGCACGTCGATCCGCGTCTTCGACTTGCACCGCGGCGCCTGGCGCAGCTGGCGGCGCGATTCGTTCGCCGGCTATGGACTGTTGCAGACCGCGCGGCTCGGGGCGCCGATCGGCATGCAGATCGCGTGCGAGGCGTGGGCGTTCTCGATCGCCACCTTCATGGCAGGGTGGCTCGGACGTGACGCGGTGGGCAGTCACCAGATCGTGCTGAACCTGGCCGCGCTCGCGTTCATGATCCCGCTCGGAGTGTCACAAGCGGCCGCCACGCGGGTGGGCAATCTGGTCGGCGCGGGGGACGCTCAGGGGCTATACACCGCCGTCCAGGCCGCCCTGCTGCTCGGCGCTGCAGTGATGGTGCCTCCGGCGCTGGCATTCACCTGGCTCAGGAGTGAGCTGCCGGCGCTGTATGGCAGCGAACCCCACCTGGGCGAGCTCGCCTCTCAGATCTTGCCGATCGCGGCCGCGTTCCAGCTGTGCGATGGCGCTCAGGTGGTGGCCGGGGGCGTGCTGCGCGGAATGGGCCGCCCCGACGCCGGCGCGGTGCTCTCGCTCGTGGGTTACTACGTCGTTGCCTTGCCGCTGGCCTACGTGGCGGCATTCGTCTGGGGTTACGGTCTGGCGGGCATCTGGGCGTCGCTCGCGGTCGGCTTGACGATGGTCGCCGTCGCGCTGATGTTGCTCGTTCGCAACGCCGCTCGACACCCGTTGATGGCGCTGCAGCTGGATATCGAGCGGCGCATGTCGAGCCATCCGCCCCCTTCTCGCACGGTGGGCTCCGGGAAGAGCACCTGGGTGATGTGAGGCGAGCGGCATCAAAGCTGTTTCACCTCTCTAGCACCTCTGGCGTTCGCGTCACCGGGCTCGCTCTCCAGGCTCTAAGCGCGGCGGCCGATCATGGAAGCGCCGTACATCGTCACGCCCAGCAAGGTGCACGCGCTGAGGACGCCAAACCACACACCTGCGTTGAAGATGCCTCTCACCACCCCGCACCCCGCGAGGTTGATGGACAGCAACCAGAGCAAAGGGACGAGGGGCGACAGCGTCGAGCGGTTCGAGAGCCGCCACGGTAGGCTTCGGTCCTGGTGGATCATTCAGCCCCTGCCATTAGCAGAGATCGTGCCAGGCAGCCCCAGTGTCACTTTGTTGCAGTCACCAATGCAACATCGCGACGTTGGCGGGAGATCTGCCTCGGGGGGGTGTGTGCGCTGACCCGGGCACGAGCGCCGCACCGGTGACATTTGCCGCAGCAGAGACGCCCTTCTTGGGCCGCTGCGCGTGTATCGAATCGGCTCGCTGCTCAACGCACGGGAGGCACTGGGGCGCCGGAAAGTGGTTTCCCTGACGACGCTGGCGGCTCCGGGGGCTGCGCAGAGGCGCCGACGAGGTGCACGTTGCGCGCGGGTATTGCGAGCGCCGTGCCGGCCTCTTCGATGACACGCATGAATCGCAGTAGTAGCTCTTCTCGAATCAGCACGAACTCGTCCCAATCGGTCGTGCCGAACCAGGCGCTGATGTCGAGGTTCAGACTGAACTGACCGATCTCCTTGAAGCGTACGGTGGCCCCTTCGGGCCATAGCTTGGGTTGCGCTCGCAGCGCAGCGTCGATGCCTGAGAGCACGGAGCGCATCTGAGGTTCGGTGGTCTCCAGCACGAGCCCGAGCGGGCAGACGAAACGCAGCCGGTCGCGCACGGCGAAGGACTCGAGCCGCAGCTCCGCGAGCTTGCCGTTGGGAATGCTGATGACGGTGCGGTCGAGCGTGCGAATGCGGGTCGAGCGCAGGCCGATGCTCTCTACGGTGCCGACCAACAGCCCTTCGGCGCTCACGAAATCGCCTTCTCGGAAGGGTTGGTCGGCGCCGAGCGCGAGCGCGCCGAACAGATTCTCGAGCGTCTTCTGCGCCGCGAGCGCCACCGCGAGCCCGCCGATACCGAGCCCTGCGAGCAGGCTCGCCACCGGGTAACCGAGCTCGGACAGCAGCGCGACGACTCCGACCGCCAGCAGGAAGACTTGGCCAAACTTCGCGCCCAGCGTCAGCAGTGAGCGCGTGCCGGGGCGTTCGCTGATCCAGGTCGAACCGGAGAGTTGCTGCTGAGCCACGTCGACGCCGCGGGCGAGGGCCCAGAAGAAGACGATGAGAGCGAACGCCTTCAACCAACGATGGAACAGATCTTCGGCGCGCGGGTTGAGCTCCAGCGGCACCAGCATCCCGTAGGCGCAGGCGATCGCCCATCCGACGGTCAGCGGTTTGCCCAACCGCGACAGGATCGCGTCGTCGTAGGGAGTGGGCGTACGCCGAGTCGCTCGGCCGAGGATGGCGCGTGTGACCCGGCTCAGCAGCGACCCGATCGCAATGGCGAGCAATGCGATGACCGGCAGCGCTAGCCACTGCCAGCCCAGCAGATCCAGGGGGCCCGCCCGAAAGAGAAAGGAGGAGTGGGGTAATCCGAGGCTCACCCGCTCGCGACTATCATCCAACCTGGGTCGATTCCAGCAAATGAAGCTCGCGCGGGCGGGGGATTGGAGTTCCGTGCCCCACCCGACAACGTCCAGCACGAGGCACGCCGCCACGAAGAAACGTGGAAGGCGCAGTTCGCGTGCTGTTCCAGAGGGGCATACGGCTTGCACCCGTCGCTCGCGCGCGCGAGCCGCCTTTTCGGCGCCGCAGAGCGTGGAGAGCCATCGTGACGGAAATTCATCTGCGGGGCATCGATTACGCCATCCTCGGCGTCTACTTCGCGTTCGTCATCGGTATCGGCTGGTGGTTGAGGAGCTCGCAACGCACGAGTGAAGACTTCTTCCTCTCGGGGCGCTCTATCCCGGCTTGGGTTGCCGGGCTGGCGTTCCTCTCGGCCAACCTCGGCGCTCAGGAAGTGATCGGCATGGCCGCGTCTGGCGCGAAATACGGCATGGCGACCAGCCACTTCTACTGGGTGGGTGCCGTCCCCGCCATGGTGTTCGTCGGCGTCTTCATGATGCCATTTTATTACGGCTCGAAGGCGCGCTCGGTGCCCGAGTACCTCAAGCTCCGCTTCGACGAGAAGACGCGCGGGCTGAACGCCATCTCGTTTGCTGCGATGACGCTGTTCTCGTCTGGCATTTCGATGTACGCGCTGGCGCGGCTGCTCGAGCTACTGCTCGGGTGGCCCTTCGGCGTCAGCGTGTGGGTCTCGGCGGCCATCGTGCTCGCCTATATCTACCTGGGCGGGTTGACCTCGGCCATCTACAACGAGGTGCTGCAGTTCTTCCTGATCGTGCTCGGCTTCTTGCCGCTCGTGTACCTCGGCTTGCGCGACGCCGGCGGCTGGAGCGGGCTCACGGCGCGGCTCGACACCGTGGCGACCTCGAACGGCTTTCAGCGCGGCGCGTGGCTCGATTCGTGGTCACACCTCGATGCGCCCGCCAACAACCCGATGGGGGTGGAGTGGTTCGGCTTGCTGATGGGGCTCGGTTTCGTGCTCTCGTTCGGCTACTGGTGCACTGATTTTTTGGTCATCCAGCGTGCGATGGCCGCCAAATCGACCGATGCGGCCCAGCGCACGCCGCTGATCGCGGCGCTGCCGAAGATGGTGTTCCCGTTCCTCGTGATCGTGCCGGGCATGGTCGCCGTCGCGCTCACCAGCGGCGGCGCGCCTGACTCGGGCTTCCAGTTGCCGAACGGCGCCGACGGAAAGCCCGACTACAACCTCGTGATCCCCGCGATGCTCGGGCACTATTTCCCGCCCGGTCTGCTCGGCCTGGGCCTGACCGCGCTGATGGCCTCGTTCATGTCTGGAATGGCCGGCAACGTCACGGCGTTCAACACCGTCTGGACGTATGACATCTACCAGAGCTACCTGAAGAAGGACGCCTCCGATGCCCACTACCTGTGGGTCGGCCGCGTCGCCACGGTGGTGGGTATCGTGCTCAGCGTCGCCACGGCTTATGTCGCCACGCGCTTCGACAACATCATGGATTTCCTCCAGCTCGTGTTCGCGTTCGTGAACGCGCCGCTGTTCGCGACCTTCTTGCTGGGCATGTTCTGGCGCCGCACCACGGGGCACGGCGCCTTCTTCGGGCTGTTGCTGGGCATGCTGGCGGCTGCCGCACATCATGGACTGTCGTTGCCGCTCGACAACGAGACCGGCATCAAGGGGGGCTGGATCGACGTGATGAAACAGTATCCGAGCGAGATGGCCCAGAACTTCTGGACGGCGATCTGGTCGTGGAGCACCGCCTTCCTCACCACTGTCGCGCTCTCTCTCGTGACCCGCCAGATCAAGACGAACGACGAGCTCAGCGGGCTCGTCTACGGGATGACGCGCCGGGTGGAGAGCACGGAGGGCCCGTGGTGGCAACGGCCGTCGCGGCTCGGCGCGATGGTGCTGGTCCTGGTGGTGGTGCTGAACATCGCATTCTGGTGAAGCCGTCGTGTCGAGCCTGTCGTAAAAGGATTGGGTGGCCCCATGAACTTCGATCTCCGCCGGCCCCTCGGGGCCATGTTCACGCTGCTCGGGGCGATGCTGTTTTTCTACGGCATCATCTCTCGCCCCGAGGTCTACGAGCGCTCGTTCCAGATGAACGTCAACCTGATCTGGGGCGCCGTGCTGCTGGTTTTCGGGGCCGGCATGCTCTGGCTCGGGCGCCGACGTCGAGCCGAGTCGTGAACCGAGCACGGTTGCTTGGATGATCGAGGGCGAGTTCGCGGCGTTCTTCCTCGAGGTTTGCGCGCGGCTCGGGCTCGCTGCCGATGGCTATCGTCGCACCCGGGGTAGCGTTCGCAAGCGGATCGGCCGCCGGTTGCGCGAGCTCCGACTCGCGGGGCTCGCGGAGTATCGGCGATACCTCGCTGCACAGCCCGACGAGTGGCGTTGGCTCGACCGGTGTTGCCGCATCACCATCTCTCGATTCGCGCGCGACGGGGCTGTCTACGAGGCGCTGGTTACGCGCCACTTGCCGGCGCAGGCGGCCGCGGCGCGCGCGCGGGGGCAGCGCTGCGTCAGGGTCTGGAGCGCCGGTTCGGCGTCGGGTGAAGAGCCCTACGGTCTCGCCATCGCCTGGCGCATCGACGTGCAGCCCCGCTTTCCGGAGCTCCAGCTCGACGTGCTCGCCACCGACGTCGAACCGACCGTGCTCGCCCGGGCCGCGCGCGGCGGCTATCCGGAGGGGGCGCTGCGCGAGCTGCCGGCGCGCTGGCGGGTGGCGTTTGAACGTCGCGACGACGAGTGGTGGCTCACCGAGCCCTATCGTGCCGGCGTTCGATTCGAGCGAGCCGACCTGCGCAGCGAGTGGCCCGCGGGCCCCTACGATGTGGTGCTCTGCCGAAACCTGGCGTTCACCTACTTCGACGAGCCCACGCAGCTTCGGCTCGCGGGGGTCTTCGCTGCCGTGCTGCAGCCGGGGGGCGTCCTCGTCGTCGGGCGGGGTGAGCGCGTGCCGACGGGAAGCGCCGGCCTGAGCCCGAATGAGCCGGAGCTGTACGTGCGAAGCGGGGGCAAGTGCGTGCCGGTCGTCCCGAGCGGCAGCGCTTGACGCCGGGCGCTCTCGAGCGGCACCGTGCCTGCGATGGGACTCGAGTCGCGCTGTGAGGTTCGCTGGCAAGGCAACACCTGGAACGCCGCCGTGCACCTCGATTCGATCGCGCTCGAGGTCCGTGGACGGCCGCGGCTCGTGCTGCCACTGAAGCAGATCAGGGGCGTTCGTCCCGTCGCCGGTGAGCTCCGACTCGACACGGACGACGGCACGCTGACGCTGCTGCTCGGCGCGGACGCGGCGACATGGGCGCGCAAGATCCAGGCGCCCCCGAGCCGGCTCGCGAAGCTCGGGGTGAGCGCCGAGCTGCGTGTCGGCATGATCGGGCTAGACGACGCGGCGTTTCGGGCGGAGCTCGACGCCGTCGGTGCCAAGCAGGTCGTTCGTGGCAAAGCCGACGCGATCTTCTTCGGCGTGGAGACGGCCATCGAACTCGCGCGGCTCGTCGACCTTCGCGAGCGCATCGCACCCGACGGCGCCGTCTGGGTCCTGCGCGTGAAGGGGAAGGCGGCGACCGTGAAAGAGAGCGAGGTACGCGAAGCAGCCCGGGCTGCAGGGTTGGTCGACGTGAAGGTCGTTGCCTTCTCGGAGACGCACACGGCCGACAAGCTCGTCATCCCCGCCGCCAACCGCGAGCGCCCGCCGATGCGAAAGAGCGCGGCCGGAACAACGACGCCTACCGTGGCGCCAAGGAGCGGCACCAGCAAACGGAATGGCGACCCGGCGCCGGGCAGGGCGGGCAAGTCGGCGGGCGCGCCGGGGACAAAGAAACGCCGCCCCCCGCGCGCGAAGGCAACGGATTAGGGCGGCGCACTGGGGGAGAGCACTGGGAGGCCTCCAGCGAGGCCCAGCCCCCAGATCAGGGCATCGCTGGGGCCGCCGGCGCGGCGGAGGAGCTCGGCGTCAGCGCGTCGGGCGAGGCTCGCGCGGGAGCCTCGGCCTCGGGCGCTCGCTCGGAGGCGAGCAGGTTCGTGCAGCCCACCTCGCTGCCTGCGGTACAGGCACCCGCGAAGAGACGGGCCGCCACGGCCTCGTCGGGATTCACCCCGCGACCCTGCGCGTAGAGCACGCCCAGGTTCGAGCAGCCCAGGGCTGAGCCGCGGCGGCAGGCCGCGTTGTAGAGGCGTTGCGCGTCACCCAGGTTGACTGCGACGCCGCGCCCATGCTCGTAGAGTGTGCCCTGGTTGCTGCAGCCCTCTGCGAACCCGAGGCTGCACGCCCGCTCGAACGCCGTCATCGCGCGCTCGTAGTCGCGAGGAGTGCCGCGCCCGCTGTCGTATGCGAGGCCGAGGTTGTTGCAGGCGGGGCCATGCCCGAGCTCGCACGAGCGCTGGAAGAGTCGGGCGGCCAGGGTCAGGTCGCCTGGGCTCGCGTCGGGGGCCTCGGCGTATCCCACGCCGGCTGCGTTGCAGCTGATCCCGTCAGAACACAGCGTATCGGGCGACGGTCCCGACAACGCACGCAGAGCGGCGCCGCCGACGGCCACGCAAGCGAGCGCGCCAAGCCCGACGCCGACCATGATCCACCACCGCTCGGTCGCCGCGGCGGCTTCTTTCCAGGCCGTGACCGGCTCGAGCACGCTCATCGTCACCGGACCTTGCGATGGAGTCGTTGCGCCGACCCCCTCACTCGCTCGATTGCTCGTGGATTGCCGCATACTGACCTCCTGAAACCCGCGCGCTCGCACCACGTGCAGGGTGCACGCGAGCCGAGTCGCGGGAGTGGACACGCCACTCAGTTGTAATCTTCAGCCTGGATCTCAGACGTCAAGCGTCCAGCGCTCGCTTTGACCATAGACGCAAGTATCGGCAAACACGTCGGCGCGTCGCGCTGATTACAGCCAGGACGCTCGGCTCAGCGTGGCTCGGCGCCCATGCGTTGCAGACCCTTACGAAAGTGCGTCGGTTCGGCCATCTTTCACCGCTTTTCGTGCGGTATCGTTACCAGCGTAGCGCTTCGCCTTCTCCTCGTCTTCTCCTCGCCTGCTTCGACATGAGGTCGGCTTCAATGCGTTCGGGCAACGTTCGAACTCTGGCCACGAGCGTTTCGGCCACGCTGCGTTTCGGTCACGCTCGAGTTCCCGGCCACTCGAGTCCGATGCATTCGAGCGGGGTAGACCGCTCATGGTCTCGAGCGCGCTCGTCTGCCACCGGGGGGCGCGGGCGCCAGTGTCGGCGCCGAGCCGAGGGACCGGCAACGGTCACGCCGGTCGAATGCCGCGTTCCTCGACGGGCCGCCCTTCACGACCCGTGCAGCGCGATCCGCGCATGTGCACAGGCCGGGTCGTGCATCTACAGTTGCAGCGAGAAACATCGGGTGGGGAGCGCTCCGGAGGCGTTCGCCGGGCAGCTGCGATTGCACAGTTTGCTCGCGGCCGTGCACAGTTTGTCTGCACAGTCCGTGCAGGTGACGGACGCGGAAGAGCGGCGTCAGTGTGGGTGGCGGGTGTCGCGGCTTTCGAAGCTGGAACGAATTTTCGCCTGATCTGCGCCAGTTCGAGACGCGAGGGGAGCCCACGTACCATAAAGGCTGGGTTAAGGATTTGGCACGCGCGCTGCACTAGTAGCGGCAGTGGTGGCGGTTGAACGCTGCGGTCGATCCGCAGCCCCGCACCAATCCTCCCACTCAAAGGCTTTGGTCCGTATGACGTTCCACTGGCGTAAGCACGTCTCCATTCTTTCTTTCTCGTGCGCGGCATCGATGCTCGCCGCTTGCAGCGGGAGCATCGACACACCCGAGCCCGACGCCCCCGCGGACGCCACCGAGGAGAACGGCGTTGTGCTCGGTACGAGCTGGCAGGAGCTGTATTATCCCTACTGCATGAGCGCGGCGTCGGACCCCGACGGCGACGGCTGGGGTTGGGAGTTCAACCGAAGCTGCCTCGTGATCCGCGCTCCGGCACCGGGCGGCTTCGGCTATCCCTCCTGCACGAGCGCGGCGTCGGATCCGGACGGCGACGGCTGGGGTTGGGAGCTCAACCGGACCTGCATCGTGAATCGTAGCGGCGGTTCGAGCAGCAATGGCGGCGGGATCTGCTCCAACCTCGAGGGCACCGCCTCGACCATGGCAGCGCTGGCCGTGTCGGCGGCGATGGAGATGGGGCGCTGGCAGCCGAGCAGGGACTTCGCCATCGGTCGTGTGAACGGCGACGAGGGGTTGATCATCAGCGCCGAGGGGCGCTCGCGCTGCTCCGACGGCGAGTGCGAGAACACCCAGGCGTTGCTCGACTTTCAGAAGAATGAAGCGAACGGATCGGTGACATTCCCCGGCGGCGTGACCATCAACTCGCCCGCGCTCCGCAGCCGCCTGGTGGCCAAGTTCCGCGATCAGGTGACCTGCGAGCGCCAGCCTTCGAACGGCGGCACCACGAACTGCCCGGTCGAGGATCACACGCTCACGTTCCAGCGCTCCGAGAAGGGCGGTTGTGACACGAACTACTTCTTCGTGGCTCGCAAGCCCGACGGTTCGCCGCTGCAGTTTCCCGGCCAGCTCAAGAACAAGCTGCTCTGGGCAGATCGAGCGAACCCCTACATCGGCTTTCAGAGCGTCGGTGAGGTCGTCTCGATCGACCCGACCTACGGCTTGAACGAACGGGGCTCGACGACGACTGGAACCTGCTACGCCGCCTGCGTGAAGATCGGCAGCGAGGACGTCGGCGGAGAATGCTGCTCGTGCCTCGGTATCAACCGCACGTTCAAGCGCTCGGTCTGGAACGCCTCGACGTACATCTGCAGGTGACGCCGGCGCTCCGACGCGGCTTCATGCCGCGCGAGCAACGCTGCCGCATGAGCGCCGCCGACGCGTGGACCGCGTGCCGGCGGCGCGCCCGTTCTCCCCGCGTGCCGAGACGGCGTCCAAACTTGGCGGGCTCGCGCAAGCGCGCCTCGCCTGGCTCTCGCGTCGAGTCCGGAGCGGCCGTGGCATCACGTCTCGAGCCGCCCTTCGGCCCGTCTGGAAGCGGGCGAGATCAGCCTATTTACGGAACGTCGGCGCCCGCGCTCGCTGCGGGCGCGCGCCGCACCGGCACGCGCGTTGCTATTCCTCGGCCCCAGAGACTCTAACTGGGGGAGTGGAGGAACTATGAAACGCACTTTGATAATCTCGAGCACGTTCGCAATGGCCATGGGCGCGTCAGGCCTCGCTTTCGCGGGCGGCACCGCCGGCGGTGATCACTACGACCACCACGACCATCACGTCGTGTCGCCCCGGACCCAGAACTCGAGCGCGAGCAAGCCGGCACCGAGCAACGCCGTCGCGGTCAGCCGCGAGCAGACGATGGAGATGCAGCGCGCCTTGATCGCTCGCAACCTGTATCAGGGCGAGGCCGACGGTGTGTGGGGACCCAAGACGGAGGCCGCGGTCCGCAACTTCCAGACGCAGAGCGGGATCGAAGTGACCGGTACGCTGGATGATCCGACGGCTCGCGCCCTGGGCATCGACGACATGGAGCGTCAGCCCGTGAGCGGCACCGACAGCCCCCCGGTCGCCAACCCCAGCGCGGGCTCGGCGACCCCCCACGCACAGCCCGCGCTGGAAGACGGCGCTGCCAACCTGAAGCTACAGTCCCTGAGCCAGGAGCAGGCGCGCGAGATGCAGCAGCGGCTGCAGCTGCTCGGCTATTATCGCGGAACCATCGACGGCAAGGTCGGCGAGGGCACACGCGCAGCGCTTCAGCGCTACTTCCAGCGGCAAGCCGAGCTAGCGCAGAAGGGCGTGATCAGCAATTCGGCGATCAGCCTGTTTGGCACCGACGTCAGCGATGTCCAGCCGGTGAGCGGCAGGGATACTCGCTGATCGACGCCCAATGATGCGCTCGCCGTCGCTCGACGAGCCGCACCGTTAGATCGCTTCGAGAACCCGGAAGCCTGGCTTCCGGGTTCTGTCTATAGGGGTAGTGGGCGACGACCGGGGGCCGCGCGAGCGCCGCGCCAGGGCTGCTTCAGAGGCAGCGGATTTGAGCCGGGTAGCTCTCCAGCACGAGGCACTCGTCGAGCTCGCAACCGGCGCACGCGCAAGCGCCTTCCGCGCTGTCGAAGCAGGCGCCGCCGACGACGAAATCACAACGACCTTCCGCGTCTGCGGGACGTCCATCGTCGCAGGCGCTGGGGGCGTCGGGATCGGGTCCCGGCGTGCCGCAGCCCGGGTTGCCTGAGCTGCCCCCGCCGGGCTGCCCGGGCTGGCTTCCCCCGCCCAGTGAGCCGCTGACGTCGCCGGGATCACTGCTGACCGGCGCGTCGGGGTCGTCGGAGCTGGGGGCGTCCGGGTCGTCTGAGCTGCCGCCGGATGGACAGACCGCCTGCTCGGGGAAGCTCTCGGCGAAGGCGCATTCGTCGAGGCCGCAGCCGGCGCACGCGCAAGCCGCCTCTCGCGTCGAGAAGCAGAGCGCACGCGCCGTGATTGTGCACGCGCCTGCGGCGGCATCGGCCGGCGCGACCCCGCCGGCGCACGCCGCCGGGTTCGACCCGTCGTCTCCATCTTGGCTGATGGGTTGATGGGTCTCGCCGATCGGCTCCTCGGGAGACGCTCCGCAGGCGAGGCCGAGCGCGAACAGGCCGGCGAAGGTCAGCTTCTTGCTGAGTTTCAGGATGGAAGTTGAAGGGGTCATGGGCTTCTCTCGGGTCGAGCGGTGTGGATCAGACACGGAAGGCGTCAGGCTCGAGGCAGACGTCTCCCGAAAGCGAATCGGCTCGGAGCCGTTCGGTCAGCTGTGCGTCGTTTCGCTTCACGCTGGTTCGGCCCGGGAAGGTCGCGGAGCTAGCCCGGGGCGGGGCTCATGCGGGAGCAGCAGGCCGGCTGCGTGGGATCAGAGCGTGTGGGCAGAAGGTCGCGACCGCATCAGGCCCCATCAGAAGGTCGCGATCCCGAACGGGGTCGCGGAGCTGGCGCCGTCGGGATCGGTCGAGCCTTCGCTGATGCCCTGGCCCGAGAGGGTGCCCGTCCACTCGCCGTCGCCAAAGGCCAGGCTCACGATCGCGAGGACGCGATCGAAGCGACTCGGATCGACCTGGGTGACGCGGAAGCTGCCCTCCAGATCGTCGACGTCGACGCTGATGGAGGCGGTGACGACCGTCCGGCTCTCGGCGAGCAGCGTGACCGGCCACTCTTCGGCGAACGCCCCATCTGCCGTTGCGAACGACAGCGTGATCGGGATCGACACCACGTCGTTGCACGCGGTCGCGATCTCTCGTGCCGGCTCTGCGCCGGAGCCGTCGCTGACGAAGTCGCGCGTCTGAAATTCGACGCTGCCGCTCGCGGTGCGCTCGATCTCCAGCGTGAGCGGCGTGCTGCCGCCGCCGGCCCAGGTGAGGCGAGCGTCGCCCTCGCTGCCGAGGGCGTTGAGCAGCTCGTCGGCGCTGAACCCGAGCGTCGAGCGCTCACTCCACGCGAGCATGTCGCGATCGACGGGTTGGCAGCCGAAGCTCTCTTCTCCGGTCTGTCCTCCCGACGGAGGCATGGGGCCCTCGTCGCTGCTCGAGCCGCCGTCGCTGCCGCAGCCGAGCGCCATCACGGCGCCGAGCGAAGCGGCGATGCCGTGGCGAGCGACGGCGCCTACCATCCGAGCGGAGACCGAAGGCAGGACGAGCCCCGAAGAGCAGGGCAGGAGACGTCGTCGCGGTGTCATCACGAATTACTCTGAACCATCCCGCGCGGGACACCAGTGAGGTTTCGCACATTTGATAGCGCAGAAGCGGCATCCAATGTGCGAAACTGCACGTATGGACTTTGAACTCATGGCATCCGAGCTGGTCCGGGCGCTGCGCGGGAAGCGGTCGCAGCTCGCCTTCAGCCGGCGTCTCGGGTTCCGCACCAATGTGGTGCATACGTGGGAGGCGCAGCGGCGCTGGCCCACCGCGAGCCGCAGCCTCGCGGTCGCGCAGCGGGCGGGGGTTGACCCGAAGGCGGCGCTGACCCGGTTCTATCGCACGGTGCCGGCGTGGTTCTCGACCCTCTCGCCCACGAGCCCCGAGTTCGTGGCGCGCTTCCTGGTCGATCTGCGCGGGCGCGCCACCATCGGCGACGTGGCGCAGCGCGCGCACAAGAGCCGCTTTGCGGTGGCGCGCTGGCTGAAGGGCGAGGCCGAGCCGCGGCTGCCCGATTTTCTGCGCCTGATCGAGGCGATGTCGCTGCGGGTGCTCGACTTCGTGGCGGCCTTTGTAGATCCGAAGCAGCTGCCCTCGCTCGAGCGGCGCTGGCAGAAGCTCGAAGCGGGGCGACGGGCGGCGTTCGAGCTGCCTTGGTCGCACGCGGTCCTGCGCGTGCTGGAGCTCGAGCGCTACCAGGCCGCGCCGCACCGCCCAGGCGTGATCGCGAGCGAGCTGGGCATCAGTGCGGACGAGGAGCGGCGTTGCGTGGAGGCGCTGGTCACGTCGGGGCAGCTCGAGTGGGACGGCAGTCGATACCGCGTGGGCGCGCAGCTGACGGACACTCGCCACTATCCGGAGGCGGGGCGCATGCTCAAGATCTGGTGGGCAAGGCAGGCGCTCGAGCGGCTCGAACGGAATGAATCGGGCCTCTTTTCGTACAATCTGTTCGCGGTGTCTGAGCGTGATTACGAGCGTCTGCGCGAGCTGCACCTCGCCTACTTTCGCGAGCTGCGCAGCATCGTGGCCGCCTCACAACCCGCCGAGCGCGTGGTGCTGGCGCACCTGTCGCTGCTGCCGCTGACGGAGGCGCCCGCGAGCTGAGGCGTCGCCGCTCGGGCCGAGTTCCCTTCACGTCGATCGGCGTGCCTTCACGCGCGCCTTGCTCGGGCGCACGGAGCGTGAAGGAGGTCGCTGGGGCGCCGGCGGAAGCAGCGACGCTGGCGCGCGATCCGCGGATCCGCGAGGGGGCGGCGCGTTGCTGCCGCACGACTGCAGGGCGAAGTCACGGAACGCGGAGATCTTGGCTGGAAGCACGCGCGCCGCGGCATAGACTACATATAGCGCTGCTCCTCGCATTGCGTACTGGGGCAGCACGTGAACCAGCCTGCCCGAGGCGACGTCGTCGGCCGCGATCAGGTGGGGCAGCAGCGCGACACCTGCTCCCGCGAGCGCGGCTCCGCGCACGAAGGAGTGGTCGTCACCGCCGATGCGGCCCCGAACTCGTCGCTCGACCACGCCCTCGGGGCCGTGGAGCGTCCAGATCGCCTCCCCGTTATCGGGCCGGAACAGGACGCAGCGGTGGGCGTCGAGATCGTCGAGCTCGGTCGGCGCTCCCCACGCGCTGAGGTATCCGGGTGAGGCGTACAGCGCCGCCTCGAGGTCGCCGGCCTTGCGCGCCACGAGCGATGAGTCGTTCAGCTTCTCCGAGGCTCGCAGCGCCAGGTCGAAGCCCTCTCGGACCAGGTTGACCTGGCGCATGCTCAGCTCGACGTTCACGTCAACGAGCGGGTAGCGCGCCGTGAAGCCTGCCACCAGGCCCGCGACGAAGGTGCTTCCAAGGTCGTTGGGTGCGCTGACGCGCAGGCGCCCTCGCACCTCGCGCTCGTTGCCGTCGACGGCGCGCGCCGCCTGTTGCAGCGTGAGCATGGCGGGCGCCACCTCGGCGTAGAACGCTTGCCCCTCGGAGGTCGGGGTCACGGCGCGCGTGTTGCGGTAGACGAGCCGAGTGCCCGTCGCCGCCTCCAGCCGAGCTACCGCGCGGCTCAAGGTCGACGTCGGCACGCCGAGTTCGCGCGCCGCCTTGGCAAACCCAGAGCGCTCGACGACACGCACGAACGCGGCCACATCGTTCAGATCGAGCGCTGCCATGGCCGGAGCTTCCTGCGCGCAGCGACCGGCGGCAAGGCCCTAGCGGCAGGGCAGGGGGGACGATGGCGGGCTCGCCCGGCTCAGGCGCTGGCCGCGGCGGCTTCGCGCGCGGGAGCACGCTCGGCCTGCACCGCCTTGACCGCCTGCACGTCGATCTCGATGTCGATCTTGGTTCCCACCAGTACGCCGCCGGCTTCGAGCACCTGGTTCCAGGTCAACCCGAAGTCTTCCCGGTCGATGCTCGTCTTGGCGCTGAAGGCGACGCGCTGGCCACCCCACGGGTCTTTGCCCCGACCCTGGAACTCCGCGTCGAGCACGATCGAGCGGGTGACGCCGTGGATGGTCAAGTCGCCCGTGATTCGATACCGGTCGCCCTGGCGCGCCAGCGAGCGGCTCTGGAAGCGCAGCGTCGGATGGCTCGCGACGTCGAGGAAGTCAGCCCCCCTCAAGTGCTCGTCCCGCTTCGGCTCGCCAGTGTCGATGCTCGCGGCGTCGATGCGCACGTCGACCTTGCCCAGCTCGAGCCCATCGCTCTCATCCAGCTCCAGCGTGCCTTCATGACTCCTGAAGGCGCCGCGCACCTTGGTGATCACCATGTGGCGAACGCTGAACTGCAGGCTCGAGTGCGAGGCGTCGATGTTCCATTGGGCGAAAGTCATACTGTCGATTCTCCGTTGTCAGGAGCGGGCACTCTGCCCGGCTCACCCCTTCAACATGAGGGTCCCGGCGCGCGCGGAGTAGTTGGGTCCGAGGCTCCAGACCGTTGCGTCTGCGCAACGGTCCCTCGGCACCGCTCCACGGCTGCGGTCTCGCAGGCCTTCCGCGGGTTCGGGCAGCGCATCCGGCGCACGGCGAAGGGCCCCGACATGGACCCACCTCGGGGCCGCGGCGCTCGGTGCGGGTGATGTGAACCAACGACAAATCTGGTTCCGAGCGCTCGCCAATCCGCTATCGTATCGAGGCGTTTCGCCTCCGTCCGGGGGTGATTGCGCCCGAGGAGTAAAAAAAGATGATCTCGATCAACCGCCCGTTGCTGGGCGCGGCGCTCTATCTGCCTGTTTCGGCCCTTGTTCTCGCGCTCGGCTGCAAACAGCCGGAAAAGGCCACAGAAGCGAAAGCCGAGAGCGCCGAGACGAGCGGGGGTGTGTGCGACGAGTTCGTCAACCAGCTGTGCGCGCGCACGGGGGAGAAGTCGCAGCTCTGTTCCTCGGGGAAGAACCTCGGGAAGGTACTACCTGCGAGCGCCTGCCAGGCGGCCGTCAAGGAGTTCGCCCAGATCGAGAAGCAGATCGACACCGAACGCAAGGTGTGTACCGAACTGGCCGAGCGTCTGTGCAAAGATATCGGGCCGGACACGGACAGCTGCCGGATGGTACGCGAGCAGACCCCGCAGTTTCCGCGCGAACAGTGCCAAGATCTGGCGTCAAACTACGATCAGGTCCTGGCCGAGCTGAAGCAGAATGAGGCCCAGAACCAGCCGCTGTCGGCAGAGAAGCAGGCGAGGATCGCCGGGCCCGGCGCTCCGAGCTTCGGCCCCGAGAACGCCAAGGTCACCATCGTCGAGTTCTCGGATTTCCAGTGCCCGTTCTGCACTCGGGCAGCGAGCGTCGTGCAGCAGATCCGCGAGAAGTATGGCGACAAGGTGCGCTTCGTGTTCCGGCAGTATCCGCTGCCGATGCACGGTGACGCGCATCTCGCGGCGCAGGCTGCGCTTGTCGCGCACCAGCAAGGCAAGTTCTGGGAGTTTCATGACCTGCTCTTCGCGAACCAGCGCGCGCTCACGCGGCCGTCTCTCGTGGAGTATGCGAAGCAGGCGAACCTCGATCTGGCGCTGCTCGACAAGGCGCTGGATGGTCAGACCCTCAAGGCCGCGGTCGATGCGGACGTCAAGCTGGGTGAAGAGGTCAACGTGAACGGCACGCCGACCGTGTTCATCAACGGCAAGCGCGTCGCCAACCCGACCGAATTTGCGCCCGTCGCCCAGTTGATCGACGCAGCGCTCGGGGCCTGAAACGGGCTCACCAGAGTCGTCCGCCGTCGGGGGATGTCGATCCCAGGGCGGTGGACGGCGTAGAGGACGTGCGTCGAAGCAAGACGACCGCGAGCTGGCACGTCAGAATTGGAGTCAGTGGTTTGATCAGTGTGAAAGAGTTGGGATTGACGCGGCACATGACCTCCCGCCGCGCTGCAGCGCTCTCGTCGGTTTGCGCCCTCGCCGTGTCGGGGCTCGCCCTCACGTCGACACGGCTCGCGCGCGCCGAGACGACGGCGACGTTGCCGCCGCCGCTGCCAGCCTCGGGTTCGACTTCGACTTCGACCTCGACAGAGCCGGCTGCTCCGATCGAGCTCGACGTCTCCCTGAGCGGTCAAACACAGGCCGAGCGACGCGCGCCTGAGCAGACGCGATCGCGGTTCGAAGCGCTGGTGCTGCTCTCCGCGGCGGACGGCGTCGGGGGCGGCGCACAATGGCGCTCCGGCCCGCTCGGGTTCCGCGCGACCGTCGCGTATCAGCCCCTGCTTTTTCTCGTCGATGCCGACCCCGCCGACAAGACGTTCGGCGCGTTCGAGTTTTCGAACAGCGTCCAGCTGAACGTCGACGCGCTGCTGGTGGGGACCGACACGGAGCAGGGGGGATCGATCGGGTATCGCTTCAACGACCTGCTCGGGCACGGCATCTCCGTCGCGTATCAATCCGCGTTCGACGCCTGGGGTGAGCATTTCAGCCTGTCATTTCCCGTCACCTACTACCCGAGCGCGACCAACCGCGTGCGCGATCAGCTCGACATCGAGAGCGGATACGAGATCAATTTCCCCTTCGGCGCCGGGCTGCAATTCGGCATGGGCGCAGCCTGGATCCTGTGAGCGTCTGACGCGAGCTCACTCCTCGCGCAGGATCGAGAGCGGTGTGTGCTTGCGTCATCGGCTCTCACCCCGAGTCGCTTTTTTGAGCCGTTCTGACGCCAGAAAAACTACGAAGCCACTGCAACGTCCGAGCCAGGCACGCGCGTTACGCATCGCGCGGTGCGCCCAGACAGCGGCCGAACATGGACGCTGGGCGCGGGCAGCGCGGGATTGTATTGGCCTTTCGCGTCAGTTTGGCCTCATGCGGATGAAATCCTCGGGGAATCGAACTTCTGGAGCGCGCATGCTATAACGGCGCTCTGGAGGCGCACTTGGAGGACATCGCCCACACCCACGGATCGACGAAAGCGGCCATGCCGCGCACTGCCGGAGCCATGCCGCCGCAGTGTTCTACAGCGGACCTCGTCTCGGCGTTCTCTGCCGCCGACGAGCTCGCCGCCTGTCGCGACGCGAGCGGGATGCTCCGCCTCGCGATCGAGCTCGCGCGCGAGCGCCTGGGGCTCGAGCGGGTCGGGCTGTTCATGCGCGACAAGGGGTGCGATCGCATCGTGATGCGAGGCACCTGGGGAACCGGCGCTCGCGGCGAGACCACAGACGAGCGCTCGCTGTTTCACGAGTTTGCCCCGCGCGAATACAACGCCCTGCTCGGGTCACGCTTGTCTGGCGGCCTCGGCATGTATCGGCCGCAAGCGCCGCTGTTCGCCACCGAACCGGGCCGCACCACGGTCATCGGCGAGGGGTGGATCATGGCGACGCCGCTGGTCGCCGCGCGCGACATCGTCGGGGTCATGTACAACGACGCCGCCTTCTCCCACAGCCCGGTGGATGATGGCAAGCAAGCCGCGGCTGCGGTGCTGTGCACCATGCTAGCGCTCCTGTATCAATCGCGCCGGCATTCGGTCGCCTGGCAACCCCTGCCACGTCGCTCGGGTCAGAGCGCGCTGGTCGAGCGAGTGCTGCGGGCTCTGAGCGACGATCTACCGGTCACGGGCGAGCGCCTCGCTGGCGAGTTTGGAGTGAGCTCCGGTCACCTCGCGCGCTGCTTCAAGCGCGAAATGGGCGTGTCGCTCGTTGACTATCGGAACCGCATGCGGCTCGATAAGTTCTTCGAGGTCATCCAGCGGCGTGGCAACACCACGAACCTGCTCGACGCCGCGCTCGAAGCCGGCTTCGGTAGCTACGCGCAGTTCCATCGCGTCTATCGCCGCTTCCTCGGGTCTACGCCGCGCGACGCGATCTCGGGCAACTCGACGCTCACCGCCAGCGCCAGCGTCGAAGCAGCGCGAAGCGTCGCTTCGTCGTCACTCGACGCAGCCCTACCACTCGACGCAGCCCTACCACTCGACGCAGCCCTACCACTCGATGTCGCGCTTCCGCGTGATGTCGCCATTCCGGTCGGATCTGGCCTCAGCGGCGCCGAGAGTGCCTGACGGGGAGGGGCCGAGTCGCCTCCTCGAGAGTCATCCTGTCGTCCCGCCCTATCGCGATCTCGGAAGGGGCGGGACTGTGCACGACGCGAGCCCGCGGCCGGCGAGAGGAAGCCTGCCGTCAGCGCAGCGCGATCGAGCCCCCATCGATCGGATAGACAGCGCCCGTGACGAAGGCCGCCTCGTCGGAGCAGAGATAGAGCACGAGGGAGGCGACCTCCTCGGGGGTCCCCATGCGGCCGATCGGCTGCGCGCGCGACAGCCGGTCGAAGACCTCGTGCTCGCGGCCTGGGAAGTTGCGGGCGAGAAAGCCGTCGACGAACGGGGTGTGCACACGCGCGGGACACACCGCGTTGCAGCGGATGCCATGAGCCAGGTAGTCGCGCGCGACGCTGAGGGTAATCGCCGACACAGCGCCCTTGCTCATCGAGTAGGCGAAGCGATCTTCGAGCCCGATCAGCGCTGCGATCGACGACATGTTGACGATCGCGCCCCCGCCCGAGCGCTTCATCAGCGGCACGGCGTGGCGCAAGCAATGGAACACTCCCTTCACGTTGACGCCGTAGATGCGGTCGAGCTCGGCCTCGCTCGTGCTCAGCAGGTTGCCGATGTGGGCGACGCCGGCGTTGTTGATCGCGATGTCGAGGCGCCCCGCAGCGCGATCGAGCGCGGCGAACGCCTCGCCGACCTCGTCCGCCGAGCTGACGTCGCACCCGAGGGACGCCGCCGACCCGCCGCTCGCCGCGATCTGGTCGACCACCGCGCGCGCGCCGTCGGCGTCGACGTCGAGCACGAACACGCGAGCGCCTTGTCGCGCCAGAAGCAACGCGACGGCTCGGCCGATGCCAGAGCCTCCGCCCGTCACCGCCGCGACCTTCCCGCGCAGCTCGAAGGGGCGACCGGCGTCCCCCTCGGCGCCGTCGGTCCCCGCCCGCTCGAGGCGCTCGGTCATCGGCAGCCCCTCGTCACTTTGCCCAGGTTCGTTCGGTCTCTCATTCGCACAGCTGCTCGCTCAGGTCGTAGTCCTTACCGGAGATCGTCGTGAGGCGCACGCTCCTGCCGCGGTGGCGCACCTCGCAAGCGTTGCCGCTCAGCGAGCGCAGGCGCGCCCGCGTCAGGGTCCCGTCGCGCCACACGATCTCGAGCTCGAAGCCGCCGCGCGCTCGCAGGCCGTTCACGCGACCGCTCCGCCAGCGTGCGGGCAGTGCGGGCAGCAGATGGATCGTGCCATCGTGGCTTTGCGCCAGCATCTCCGCGATGGCCGCCGCGCCGCCCAGGTTGCCGTCGATCTGAAACGGTGGATGGGCACAGTACAGGTTGGGATAGACGCCCGGGCCGTCCGCCGCGAACTCGCTGCCCTCGAGGCACACGGGAGTGAGCAGCCGCTCGAACAGCGCGAGCGCACGATCGCCGTCGCCCAGCCTCGCCCAGAAGCACACCTTCCAGGCGCGTGACCAGCCGGTGCCGCCGTCGCCGCGCCGGTCGAGCGAGCGGCGCGCTGCTTCACAGGCCTCGGGTGTGGTGCGCGGCGTGATGCGGCGCCCCGGATGAACGCCGAACAGATGCGAGACGTGACGGTGCTCGGGTTCGGTTTCGCCGAAGGGGAGGGGCCACTCCATGAGCCGACCATCGTCGGCGATGGCTGGCAGTGCCAGATCGGCGCGCGCGCGGCCCACCTCGCGCACGAAATCGTCCTCGACGCCGAGCGCAGCGGCCGCGTCGAGCACGTTGCTGAAGTGATCCCACAAGATCTCTTGATCCATGCTGGGGCCCATGCAGATCGAGCAGCGCTCGCCGCTGGGGGCGACGAACGTGTTCTCGGGCGAGTTCGCCGGGCCGGAGACGAGCCCTCCGGTCTCGGGATCACGCACCAGCCAGTCCAGGCAGAATCGCGTCGCGTCCTCGATGCAGGGCCACACTCGGCGCAGGTAGGCGCGGTCGCCTCCGAAAGCGTAGTGCTCCCAGAGGTGCTGGCAGAGCCAGGGCGTGGCCATGGGGAACAAACCCCACAGAGGTTTGTCGCCGGGCGAGGTGAAGCCCCAAACGTTGTGGATGGTGTGCACCACCCAGCCGCGCGCGCCGTAGTGCACCCGCGCCGTCTGACGGCCCGGGGCCTGCATGGCCAGGATCAGATCCACGAGCGGCTCGGCGCACTCGGCGAGGTTGCCGGTCTCGGCGAGCCAGTAGTTCATCTGCACGTTGATGTTGGTGTGGTAGTCGCCGTTCCAGGGGTTCACGAGGCCATCGGCCCAGATCCCCTGCAGGTTGGCGGCGAGGCTGCCCGGGCGAGAGCTCGCTGCCAGCAGGTAGCGGCCGAGCTGAAAAAAGAGGGCGAACAGGGCGGGGTCGTCCTCACCGCGCGCGGCGCGCAGGAGGCGCTCGTCCGTCGCGAGGGCCGCCGAGGGCCCGTGCGGCAGCTCGAGCGCGACGCGATCGAAGCGCGGCCGATGATCGGCCGCGTGCCGCGCGAGCAGGGCGGCCAGGCCCTTGTCGCGCGCGGCCTCGATCGCCAGGGCGACCTCTGCCTCGAAATCGCCGCCGCGATAGTCCGTCGCAGCGCTGATCAGGATCACCGCGCTCTCGGCGCCTTCGACGACGATGCCGCTCGCCGAGCTCTGCACGCGCGCCGCGCCGGCGATGACGCTGACCATCGCGGCGTAGCGCATGCCGTCGGGCTGGTCGCGCTGTTGCAGCCTACCGGACAGCAAGAGCCCTGCGTCTCCGCTCGGCACCACGCGCGCGTGTTCGGGGCGTGTCAGCGTGAGCTGGAAGTCGAGCCGCGCGTTCGGCGAGCCATCGAGCGCGACCACGATCACCTGGTCGGGCGCGCTGGCGAAGCAGCGCCGCCTGTACGAGCGCTCGCCGAAGCGATAGCGGGTGCTGGCGATCGCCGTCGCGAGGTCGAGCTCGCGCCGATACTCGGCCGGTGCCCCCGCAAAGAGCGCCGGTTGGGTCGCTATGAGCCGCAGCTCGCCGAGCGTGGTGTATGAGCCGAAATCACCGCGTGCGCTCGGCTTGCGCACCTGGGTGGCGTCGCACAGGCTCTGGGCCTCGGCGTGACGCCCCTCGAACGAGAGCTGACGGATGCGCGCGAGGGCGGCGAGCGCCTCGGGGTTGTCAGCGTCTTCAGGGCCGCCCGTCCACAAACTGTCCTCGTTGAGCTGCCAGCGCTCGCTCCCCACGCCGCCGAACACCATCGCACCGAGGCGGCCGTTCCCCACCGGCAACGCCTCGATCCAGCGGGTCGCTGGTGCGCGATACCACAGCACCGAGTCCGTCATCGAGACGCTTCTAACACGGCGGCACGGTCCACGCGGGGCGGATGCGCGGGGCCGCCGAGCCCGTGCGCAAAGCGCTGCGCGTTATCTCAAAAGCTGCAGGCCGCGGTGCCGAGGATGCTGTCAGCGAGCACGAGGCCCGGGCTGCCGTTGCCTCCGAACGCGGTGTGGTTGCACGCTCCGCCGGGATCGGCGGAGCAAAACTGAGCGTGTCGCACGGGGCACTCGGTGGGGTTCTGCGCGAGGCAGCCGAGGAAGGCGTTGCAGTTGCTCACCGCGACGGGATCCGTCGAGACTTCACAGCTCAACGTCGCGCTCGCCAGGCGCCGCGCGCATCGCGTACAATCCCCGAACTGGCCGCCGCAGCAGCGCCCGTCCTGACACGCCCCGCTCTGGCAGTCGCCGTCCGCGCTACAGAGTTGCCCCGGCCCACACGCGCCGCAGGCTCCACCGCAATCGACGTCGCTCTCGCCTGCGTCGCGGAGCCCGTTTCCGCAGCCGAAGCAGACGCCGTCAACGCACGAGACACCGTCGCAATCGACGTCGGCATTGCACGTCTGCCCGACGTCGCAGCGCTCGCATCGCGCGTCACCGCCGCCGCAGTCTATGTCGCTCTCGGTGCCGTTGAGGGCGCCGTCCTCGCAGGGGTGCGTTCGGCAAACGCCCGCTGAACAGAACCCGCTGCCGCACTGCGCGCTCTGCGTGCAGGGCCGAGCCAGCGGACAGGGGCCGCAGCGGGCATCGCCGCAATCCACGACAGGCTCGGTGCCGTTGCGCACGCCGTCGTTGCACGCCGGGGCCTGGCAGCAGCGAGCGGCCCCCTCGGCGCAGCCGGCGGTGCCGCACACGCCGCTCGTGCAGTCCGCCCCCGCGCCACACGCCTGCCCCACGCCGCAGTTCGCGTCACAGCTGCCGCCGCAATCGGGCGCCGTCTCGTCCTGGTTGCGAGCGTCGTCGTCACAGCTCGCCGGGCTGCAGCGCCCGTCGTCGTCGCACACTGCGCTCAGGCAGTCGTCTCCGCTCGCGCACGGTGTGCCGTCGCCACAGCCCGGGCAATCGCCGCCGCAGTCGGTGCCCGTCTCGCTGCCGTTCAGCACTTCGTCCTGACAGGAAACGCTCGCGCAGCGCTCTGTCTGCGGCGGGCAGAACAGGCCGTCACCGCAGTCGTCGTTCGTCGCGCAGCCGAGCCCGGGCCCGCAGCTCGCTTCGCACACGCCTCCGCAGTCGACATCGGTCTCGTCCGGGCCGTGCACGCCGTCGTCGCAGGCCGGCTCGCTGCAGCTGCCGCCGCCACAACGGCGCGAGATGCAGTCGCGATCGTCGGCGCAGGCGCTGCCGGTCGCGCAGCGCGCGTCGCACGCGCCACCGCAGTCGACATCGGCTTCGCTGCCGTTGCGAGTCCCATCGCTGCAACTGGGTGGGTCGACCTCGCAATCGTCGCCTTCG
>Ga0247763_1000057_pt1 | contig 47955 bp, 28 predicted proteins | sample UWRJL141409B4_FD_179926 | JGI IMG/M metagenome (GOLD analysis project Ga0247763, IMG submission 179926) | Plant litter microbial communities from Arlington Agricultural Research Station in Wisconsin, United States - UWRJ-L141-409B-4 | ecosystem: Environmental > Terrestrial > Plant litter >... | reverse complement strand
TTTGGATACGTCTGTTCTGCCAATTGGTGAGGTCCCCCTGCGAGGGCGGTACGCCCTCGCTAGTATTTATTTCTGAGGGCTAGTCGTCATCCAGAACCATCGTGTTGTCGGCCGACTGGCTCATCGCCGCGATCATCTGGGATAGATTTAATATTACTTTTACTATAAATTATATATATAATTAATATAAATATATAAATAAAGATAAAAATAAAGAAAATCGAAAAGTAGTGCTTTATTAGCTTAGGTTTATTTATTTTAAAGCTAAATTATAATATAATTACCTGCCTTTAATTTTTTTAGGTACTTTAGTATTTATATATATAACGCTTATATAATCTTAAATTATAGCTAGCCTTAGAAATTAGCACGAACTTTAACCTATATTTTACCCGTTTTTGTATAAGGTAAGGCCCGGGCCGTATTAAAGCTTATGCTAAATTCTAGGATAGGCTAAGATTTAAGATTATATTAAAGCTATATAAAGGATTTTTATTACATAATAATATTTATATAATATAATTCGCTTGCTATAATAATTCCTAGCTAACTAAAAACGGCTTTTAAGGTTTAATATTTAGGTATACTAACCCGCTACCCTAATAGTAAACCGTTTAAAAACTATTTAATAATTGTAATTTCCTTTTTATAAGATAAATAAAACTACACTAATCTTTTAAAAATCTACTTCATTTATTTTTTAATTTTAAAATAGCTTTAAAGAAAAATAAAGTAAAGAAGGGAATAAAAAATGCTAAGAATAAATTAATAAAGGCAAAAAGGATTGCAGTAAAAAATGTAAAAAGAGATGCTGTAATCCTTAAAAGAAAAATTAAGCGTCGTTTTAAGAAAGCAGTAAATTAAGGTAACTAGGAGTTAATTAATTAGCTAATATAGGCTAGTAACTATAAAAATAAAGAAATAGTTGCTTTAACTGCTAAATAACGTTAAGCTTTAAATATTAAGTTAATATGCCGGATGCGCTAGGTTTAAAAGATAAGGAAGATAAAAATAGCTTAAAAGTAAAGATAAAAGTAAAAGTAATTAGGAAACTTAAGATAAAAGTAAATATAACTTAAAGTTAAACGAGGAATCCTTTAAAAAGATTAAAAGATAAAAGAAGTTTAAGGAGATATTGAAAAAAGAAAAAAGCCCTTTAAATTTAAGGAAGTTTCGAAGTCCCGAAATTATATAATCTATTAAATATAACGATATAAGTAAAAATAGCGAAGATAGTAAATTTTCTATAAGTGATTATACCTTTTACTTTAAAAACAATTCCAAATCCAACCCTAACTTAATTATATATTTAAATAAGAAATACAGTAAAGCTTTATTCTTTTTTTTAAAAGTAATACCTATAAAAACGTTCAAACTATCGGGTAATATAATTTTAGCTAATTAAAGAAATCTACTAATAAGTTTAAAAAGAAAAGCGTTGTAAGGTACCATATAGGGAGGTATATATTTATAAAAAGATATAAAACAAAAATAAAAAATAAAGTTTTTAAATAAGGAAATAAATATAGGGAAAAGAAAAATAAAAATAAAAAAAAATTTCTATATATAAGTTATTATATTTTAGGGATCTATAAAGTTGCTTAGCGAATTAAGGGTTTATATCCTTTATACACCGATTTAAACCTTATTAACTTAAGCCTAATCGAAAAGTAAACTAATATTAAGATATATATTTTAGTTCTATAAAATATTAACGGAAATAAAGTACTAGCTTAGGAGACCTAAGCAACTTTATAAAATAAATAGGGATTAAAGGAAGCTAATAAAGTTATTTATCTCACTATAGTTAAAGCTAAAAATTAGTATATAAAATTTTAAACTAGTAAGCGTTCCGTAATAAATAGGTTGTTTTCTGTTAGCTTTATCGACTTTATAATCTGCAAGTACCGTAAAAAGTTGCTTAAATTCGGCCGTTTGTTACCGTTTTAATTAAAACGTATAACGTTAAAGCCTTTAAATAATAGCTTGCTAATATTTCGGTTAATACGTATAACGCTAAAGTCCCTAAAGGATAATTGCTCACTAGTATCCCGGTTAATACGTATAAAGTTTAAGTTTTTAAAGCTTAGCTGCTTGTTAAAGTTTTATTTAATACGTGTAAATTTTAAGGTTCCCTTAAGAGATAAAAAGGAACTTAAGTAGCTACTAAATAAGTTTCTTACGAGTATATTATAGTTGCTTAAGGTAGATAACTTTAGTAACCTTATTATAAATTAATAAATAAAGTATATAGAAGCCTAGATAAATAAAAAGGCGAAATAGCTTAAAGTAACTACTTAATTAAAGGTAGGTATAATTTTCGGTGTATTTTGTTGCGTATTTAGTTTAAGTTTATATATTTCCTAGCTTTAATAGTTTAAAATGCTGCGTTTTTTACTTTAATCGCGTAATTTTTAATAAAACTTTAGTCTTTATAGCTTTATTTAACTAAAAACTTTAAATTTAAAGTTAAATATTATTCCTTATTTTAAAATCTTTATATCGACGCCTCCGCATTATAGGGCTTTAATAACTATATTTTAAATATATCTTAAAACGTATATAAAGTAAATATTACGGGGTATTAGACGAAAGCTAGCCTAGCGGCCGCAAGGTTATAAACTACCCTATAACGTTAAGATTAAAAGGTAGGAGTATATTTAAAAATTGTTTTAGGTTTAGTATACTTCCGCTGCATTTAAGTTTATTAAAACATTTCCGGGCATTACTAATTTATTTAAGGTTGTTTTTAAAATAAGTTAACTTAAGCACTAGTATATTATAATACTAAAACTTTATTTGCTAAATATTTTATTTTTTTTAATAATAGTATTACGGACCTATCGCTATAAGGAACTATTACTTTACTTAAACTTATATTAATCCAAAAGTATTAGCTTTTATATTTAACCGGTAACTTTTAACTTAATAGTATAGTTTTATCTAGTATTAACATTATTGATAAGCGAGCGCGCATTTCAAGCGAGCGCGCACTTTTAAATCCTATATATAACCCTGAAAATTGCAAATAGCTAACTCAATCAATATTACATTTATAACCCTAAGAATTTTAAATTAGGTAAGTTGTAATAAAAAAAAGTAGTAAAAAATATTACTAATATTTTAAACCTATAGGGTTAGGGTATAGTAAAAGCTTAATTTTATAAAATTTCCATATATAACCCTAAGATATTTTGTAAAATAACTCGCCCAATATTATATATATAACCCTAAAAATTTAAATTTATATATTTAATTAAAATATAGTAATAATAGTATATAAATAAGCGCTTTAATTTAATAAAGTTAGGGTTAAATTAATATATATAAAATAAAGCTTAAATAAAATATTAGTAATATTCTTTTACTACTTTTACTATTATAGCTTACCTAATCTAAAGTTTTTAGGGTTATATATATAATATTAATTGAATTAGCTATTTACAATTTTCAGGGTTATATATGGGATTTAAAAGTGCGCGCTCGCTTGAAATGCGCGCTCGCTTATTAATAACGTTACTAACTATATAAATTAGTTTTAAAGAAAGAAATAAGGCATCCTAATTAGCTTTTTTATTATACGTACAAGCCCCTGTACAAAATATCAACATTATTCCGCTTTTAAAATAAGAAAAAACCAGCTATTCTATTTCTCCGGTAATTTTCTTTAGGGTATTTCCTAGAATAATATAATAAAGGAAGTTATAAATATTTAAGGTAATATTTAATTCCTTAAATACAATTTTAAAATTCCTCGCATTAAAAGTATAAGGTCCCTGCAGGGAATTTAAAAATATCTCTTAAGCTTTAAAATTTAACCTAATATTACTATCGTTTATAATAATTAGGGATAGGTATAATTTGTCAATATTATTACCGAAGCAGCCTATAAGTGTAAAGTATATCCCCAGTTTTTAATATGCATTTAGTAATTTTGTGCTGCGGAAAATTTTCTCCTATATTTCCTAAAAGCTATAATAAATGTAAGAATATATTAAAAGGTATAGTAACTTCTTTTTTGATGCAAAACCCGGCGCCAGTATTTGTGCAGGAAATTAAAGTATATATATTTTTTCCTAATAAAATTTTAAATTATACTGGTAATGGTTTATAAAAAGGGATATTACCGCAGTAGCCTCAATTTAGTCGCTTTTAAATAAAGTGATATAAATAAGTTTTAGTTTCCTTAAAACGAATAGTAAAGGCCTTAATACAAACCTTTAAGGGCTTAAATATTATTAGGTGAGAATTGCTTATATATATATAGGCTAAAATGCGTTTGCTAGTATAAATTACCTGTTTTTGAATTAACGTTATTAATATATAACTTTCCTTTAACTTTGATTAAAAATATAAAATGCTGGAATAAAATAGATTCTTCCCTTTAATATATAAGAAAACGGATTAAAAAAGCTAAAAATACGTAGCTAAAAGAAAAAATAAAAAAGAAAATTACGTAGTGCTTAAAAGAATAAGACGTTAATATACTGCTAAATATAAAGAAGTATATAAACAAAAAAACTTATTCCAAAAACTATATTTTTAATATAAATATGCTTAATAAGACTAGGGAGGATAGCGAAAATAGTTTATTTATTTTAAATAAAGTAAAAGTTTTAACTTATAACAATAGTATAAATAGCAACTTTAATTTTAGTAGTATAATATTTACTAGTTTTAATAGTATAAAAAGTAAAACTAAAAAAGCCGAAAAGATTATTTAATAACGATAAGCTTTAGAAAATAAAGATAAAATCGTTTATTTAGGTTTTAATAATTTTAACAGGAAAGTTTTTAAAAATCCCTTTTACCTTATCCTTACTAAACGAAAATATATTACGAAACTAAAATTTAATTGGGAATATTAGGGGTACTTTGCTTATTATATTTTCCTAATCGCGTTTAAAAGCCCCTTTTTATACCTTACCGTATAACTATGCCCCTTATATAAGCTTACCGACGGCTAAGCGGCTTAAATTTTTAGCTATATAGTTAAGGGAAGCGTAATAAGCGACAAGTATTATATAGGTTACCTGGGATTTGGAAAATTAAGTTTATTTTTTAAAATATCCTTAATAAAATTAAGTATAACTTTTATTACTATATTTATAATAATAAGGCCTAAATTAGTAATACGTAAATACGTAAGGGACTATAAATAAGAAAAGAAAAAAAACCAGTTTATTTATATAGCTAAATTAAAGTTAAATGTATAAAGTAATTATAATTTAAGTTTATTTTTATATTAATTAAGTTTTATAGCTTATTATTAATGCTATTTACCTATAAATCTTACTGTAATAAGTAAAACTATAAGGTATAATAACTTATATAATTTAAATTTTAAAGTAGGATTTTAATTATAGCTGATTTAAAAGAACGGCTAACTTAAAAGAGGTATAAATACCTTAAAAGGGCGTATAAATAAAGTGCGTATATAAATTACATAAATTATAAGTAGCCCACTAGGGCGAGGACCAGAGGTCCTCTGCGGTGTAAGATTAATAATAATAATAAATTATAAGTAGTTAAGATACTTTACTACAATAGGCATAAAAGTAAGGTTATTATTATTACTAAGTAATAATATATATATATATATAATTAGTTAAAAGGGGTTTAAAAGGAATAAAATATATAAAGTAGATTAGCTATATACTTTTTATATATCTCTAGTAACTTAATAATTAACTTTACTAATAGTATAAGCCTTAAAATCCGGTATAGTAATAGTTTATAAGTCCTATTATATTAATAGGTTAAAAGGTTTAGTAGTAAAACTTATAACGATATTTACATTAAAATACATTATATAATACTTATCCTTTACTTAAATTACTGCCAAATCTTTTATAAACTACTTTTATACCTAATAGATAAAATATATAGAGTTAATAGGTATATTAGTTAATATTATAACGTTAGTTTTATACTATTACTTATAAAGGTTTCTTATTTTAGGTAAAAGATTAGGAAAATCTTTTTAATAAAAGAAAGAAATGCTTTCGTTATTTAGCTAATAGTACTAACTATTATCAAAATGCTTAACCGCTAAAAATTTCCCTTTCCTATTACCTCCCTTACTATTTATAATCTACTGTAAAATATTACGAAGTTTCTTATTTTCGTCTAGCAAAAGCGTCCCGAAAATATATACGATTCCCGCTCCTAGCGGTTTTCCCAGCTGCGGTAATATAATATATCTATTCTTAAGATATTTAATTGCTATATAGGATTTAAGGGATACTTAAAGATATAGAAAGTTTGCTGTTTAATTCCTAGTTTTATATATATATATATATAAAAGGTTTATACTATTAATTTTTATTTTATTAAATATTAGGGGTAGGGGTAGTAGTAGATATATTATTATAAAATCGCAAAACCCCGAATCTATCCGGGTAATATAACCGTGTAAATATTTATTCCTTCCGGTAAATTTACCGTTTTAAATTATAGTTAGTTATTTATTCCAAAAATAAGATAAACTTTAACCTAGAAAAGTTGCTAGCAAAACTAAAGGCTAATATATTTTAACTCGTAGGAAAAGCTTCGCTTTTCTATTAACCTTTACAATAAGGTATCCTGTAATTCTAATATATATATACTAGGCCCTTAAATTGTAAATAGGTTTTAGGCGGTATCCTACTTTCAATACTTTAACTAGTTTTTAGTCAGCTCCCTTAATTAGATATTTAGGCTTATATTTTAGCCAGCTCCCCTAATTAGATATTTCGACCTATTTCTTAGCCTTATTTAACCTTAGGGCCCGCCACTCAATTAACTACTAAATCTTAAATAATACTATAAGCCTACCTATTGGGTATAATCAGGGCAACTGATTTTAACGTAAGTACTTTAAATATATCTTAAGTCGTTTATTCTCGGTATTATTCTTAGTGTTAGTGGAATTACTATACCTGCTATAGCTTGTATTTTCGATTTACTATATATACTAGTTACTATTTTTGCAAATAACTCCTTAAGGGTAGTACCTTAAAAGGTATATTTGCCATTATATAGAAACTTAAACGATTATTTATATCGCTTACGCCTTAATCCTATATTTCTAGGTAAGTTTTATCTTATATCTTTTATAGTTAAGCTAATACGTATTTAGGAAATAATTTCCCAAAGTCGATTGTGTAAGCTAGTTTAAATATAATCCGAATTCTTAATTTTACAGGCTTGTCTTTTAATAAAGCGAGCACGAAGTCCTTTCTGGATTTTAATAACGCGCTTCTTGGAAAGCCTTTTAACGACTAAGCGGTATTTTCTTTAGTTACCTGTTTAGTAAACACCAATGATAGAGTTGAAAGGAAGTTTAAACTTGGTACTGAGCTGGCGCTTAGTGGACCGCTGGAAGTAAAGTTATATCAGTATTTTATAAGCGATAAAACAGGATTATTTTAAGAAAATAGTAGTTGATAGATTGCTGGGTAGCTCGAATTCGAATCTATTATTTAGCTATAAATAACGTGTATAAATGACGTGTGGATTTTGCGTATGGACGTGTGGTTTACTACTGGGCTCTGCGTACGTATCCGCAGTATCTATATTCCTTAAGCTAGGTTCTAGTTTTAGCGTAGCATCGTGCGTTGTGTTCCTTGGCGATTGGGTTGTTGGTATATTGTTTTAGGTGATGTCGAGCTAGGCAAAATGGAATCTCAGCGCTCGTATTCCCAAGCCTTCACACCTCAAAAAGGGAAACTTGAGGATGCCGAGAACACTATGTGAATTGCAAAGATTGCCTACTAGCAAGTACCCCTTAAATTTACGTAGCTTAAGTTGAAAAGAGGCCTTATGAGTCACACATTCCACTGACCGTCCATCTAGACAGTGATTTTACAGAACATGGCTTAGATGTAGGGCAGTTGTTAGACGATTAACTTGCTTCTACCAGTTCCTGCCTTCCTCCCTCAGTCTAATGAGCTTATAAGCACTTAGAATTGCCGCGCTAAATATACGTATTCTACAGCGACGGCGAGCCTCCATCGCCTTCCTCCAAATCTTTCCTTCACCCTGCCCTGAATCCTGCACTGAACAACTTTACTTCTACCTTTGCCACTAACAATAGCGAAAAGGTAGATCTCTTTTACCAAACGAACTGACCGCCATCAAGCGTTTTCCCATCCGCATCAAGACCACACACGCCACTCCTCTCAATTCTAAGGTATGTAATAATTTGCCTACTTGCATTATGTCTTTTCAACTCTAACTCGCTACCACTTTTATTTCCTCTTTAGCTATCCGCGCCTTTCCGCCCTACTTTCTTTCCCGACGATAGGTATCTTCATTTCTCATACCACTCCTTTTTGCGCTCTATCTAGGATATAAAATGGGTTGTGGATGTCGTAATACGGCGTACTTATGTGGGTAGAGGAGCACCGGTTTCTCCCAAAATGGCAGCGAGCTGTTGATATAACCCTCGTTGGCGTTCGCGGGCTAGGGCAAGATCTCTCTCGACGGAAGGGTTGACAGGTGAATCAATAGATTTGAGCACAGTTTCCGCAATGTAAATGGTGACAGTAAGGAGGTCATGTTGAAGCCGACGTATCGTGGCAACCTCTTCGTCTGAAAAATGACGCGGTCTGCGAATTGGTTGGCTCATTTAATAATGTTACCTCAAGGGTGCAGAAGATTATCTTGTGACCTTTCGAAGGTTTAGCTGCCTAGAGCACTTCAACGTACACAAACAGAGGTTAGGAGGAAACGTACTTATGGGCAGAAATTCTCAGCCCTGGGTAACGAGTATCTGCGAGGTTGTTACTGCACTTGTACAAAGGTTCCGAAGTAAAATGCAGAGTGCAGGCAGGAGCGGCCGGAGAAGAGTGGAACCTCCTCCCACACCGCAGATGGACACCGTAGTAGGAGGCAGAAAAAAGATGGTATGCGGCGCGGGGCCGTGGCTCGCTGCCGAACCGTTGGTCTTAGCACCGTCTCCCGCCGAATCCCGGTCCCCGCAGTGCCCTCCCTAACAGCAGCATACCTCCCTGTCCTGCTATCTACTGCCCCGGAAAAGGGGAGCAGATGGAGTACGTAACGCCGACGCCGTTGTGAGGGCGTATCCTGATCTAAAACATGGTGGAACCCCGCGGCAGACAGTAAGGTGCTTTTTCCCCGTCCTTTTCGTTTCTGCTTTCGCCACTCCACGGTATCCGCCACACGGCACTTAAAAATATCTGCCCGAATCCGATAAAGGGAAAAGAAAACGACAGACCTTATCGTCACCACCCGGATATCTCAGCTGTCGATAAACCCTTTTATCTGGCCGAGTAATATACTCTCACTCCTACGTTTACGTTTTCTTCGGTCGGAGTCCATACCCGTCTCCACGTAGTTAAGATGTCAAGCGTCTCGTCAGACGAAACGCCAGCGTCTCGGGCCGAGACCACATCGGATAAATCGCAGCGCCGCGGCAGCTCAGTAAGTTCGTCGAGCTAAAAACCGGTTAAGAAGCGGTTAAGCGTTACCTACACGACATATCGGCAGCGTAAGGTCCGCTGCGATATATCCGAGGTCTAACAGCCCTACATTAACTACCAGCACTTCTAAATCGAATACGAGATCTAGCCTAAGCGCCGAGGCAGGTGAGTAACCGGGACTAGCCCAGGCTAACCGGGCCCTATTACAGTTACGCTGACTGCGTTCGTCACGCCAGGCGGATAAGGCAGATTAGAACTCCCCTTAGCAGCTTAAACAACCACCACGGAGGCAGTATTTCCAGCACTGCCTCGTTGGCCGCCGTCCAGCCCCAGCCATCTGTAAACGCCTACTCCCTAGAGCAGTTTTATCTTTCAGACGGCGCGTAACTTCCTAACTTACCTATACAGAGCTGTGCGTATCTATCTTACGTGCTCGCGTCGGTTACGACCGAGCCTCGGCCCCCGGGGCAACTCCCGCTTCCGGATAAACTGCCGTCTCTAACGGCTACCGCTTTTCAGCACCCCTTGACTCGGTTGCGTTAAATTCTCCTAAACTTTGCCATGGCTAGGCCCCTTGCAGACTATTGGGATAATGGCGTTAAGTTGCTGCTTGACGAAGGGGCGCTGGTTACCCCTTAGGGTAAGTACCTGGAAACCTTGTTAAACGCTTATGCGAAATATGTGTATCCAGTGTTACCAGTTTTAGACCTGGGCCATTTTATTTAAGGTATTAAGAATGGGAGCGATAAGGCCGATGGGACAGTTAACCTGCTGTTATTTTAGGCCGTAATGTTTACCGCAGCACGGTTCGTGGATGATGCGGAGGGGATACGGGAAGCCTTTAATAAGGTTAAGGTGCGTGGCTGAGTGTTTAACTCGCGTGCTTATAACTAACCCTTTGGAAGCTTCTCTTCATGTTCTCTATAGGGTGGAAGGAGAACCCAGTAACTTAGTGCCAAGCGCTTATCCTTCTGAGCACTTACTCGGATAAGGAGGCGTCGGGGTGCCTGCTTCATGCTGCTAGGCTCGCCGAGTGTATGGGCCTAAGCAGGGTCGCTGCTGGGATTAAACCACCAGACATGGATGATAATACGTAGAAGCTCTAAAAGCGTATTTAGTGGTGCCTTTATTCTCGGGACCGCATGTTCGCCCTCGCTAACGGTCGTCCGACCCGACTGGTCTCTGAGCCCGTGCCGATACTTACCGAGGGAGACTTTAACTTAGATTCCATCGGCGTAGCACTGGAGGATACCAGGGTTTAGGCAGAGCTTACAGTAAACTGTATCGAGTTTATAAAGCTATATCGGATAGCCGACGACATTATCATACACCGCGTTATGGCGGCGACTGTCAAGGGCCTTATCGAAGAAGGCGAAGATAACCGCGGGAGAAGCCGAGGGCGCCTGGCCGTAAAGGTGGCGAAAACGATCAAAGCCGACCTGGTGAGGTGGTATTCCAGAATAACGGAGCGATATCGCCAGCCCTGTAAAACGATAGACGAAGACGAGATCTTAAAAGTCCATCGGAATATGCTTCTGGAAACGTTTCACAGTATCGAAGCTGCCTTCCAGCTCCCGGAAGCGTAAAATTCTCACCTGGCCAGCTAAGCCTAACAGCCACTGAGAGCAAGTGCCCATAAGATCTCGGCGTTAATCGCCGACTTACAGGTTCGCCGCCTGGTAAGGTACATACCAACCTCAATCCTCGACACATTAGTGCCGACGCTCCACGATACCTTGAAGAAGGCGGTAAAGGTAAAGAACAATGCTGGCATATCGGTTGGGAATTTCGTCGACATGCTTAAGATGCCCCAGATGGATTGGCAGCAGACGGTGCCTGTGTCGGTTCCATAAGTGCATTTCTAACAAGACGCCTTCTCTTCGTCCCTTCTGGCTCACTTTCCCGAAGGCCCCAACTTCGAGCTCCCCACCGAAGGCGATGCAGAAGAGCCTTTCGCTGACTTCAACGAGTACATTGACTTTCACGACGATGACTTGGAGGTCACCGACGGTAACGAGGCCGGCTCGGACGAGGCGACTCTCGTAGGAAGTGGCTCGGACGTGCTCTTATCGTACTCTGATTTGCTCCGCTCCCCGTATGCTAATCCTGTGAGTATGACTGTGTGAAGCGAGGGTGTTTCGGAGCAAGAGTGTTTTGGAGCAAGAGTGTTTCGGAGCAAGAGTGTTCAAAGCATGGTATTTGTTTCTTGTTCTCTGGCAAGCATGGTGCTAGGTGTTGGATCAAAGTCTTCTGTTTGGTGCTGGGTTGTTTTTAGCAGGTTGGTGTCGAAGTGCGAGTTATTTCGGGTCGAGGAGCAACTAGGATGCTGTTATGAGCATCAGGATGGGACCGGAAAAGCGGTTTGGATTTGGCGGGCGGTAAAATGGCTGTGGGGATCTAGGGATCTAGGGAAAGCGGCCTTGGATTGGGGCGCAGACTACGGGATGAAAAGGTTATAGAGGAGGGCATTTATTCTGCTACGTTTATGTCAATCGGTAGCCCATGTAATGCCTGGGGGTTTAGTCAGCGATGCGGTTAATAAGAGGATGTTGAGACGTCGGAATCAGCTGTTGCATCTCGTTGGGATTTGCTGTGAAGATATTCGACAAGTTGGTCTGAAGCTCGAGGTGGGAGAGATTCTCCGCAAATTTCGCGTTTAATGGGTGATGTGGGAGCCAGTGAAGAACGCTACGATGGGAGGATGAGAGAGTCAAAACGTGTCGTATCGTGCCAAAACACAACTGTTATACTTCTGCAGCGATTCCCTCTTTCACTCGGACCCGTGGGGTTCCCGTGGGTGTAAAGTGAGCACGTCCGTGACGAGACCGTGACTGCGGCCCGCCCGCGCTTCCGATTGACGTTGTGCAGCGGATAAGTCACCCTTGTCCAGCGCGACCCGAGATCCGCGATTACAGATTGACGTAACGTGAGAAGCTAGGGGCCCTAACAGACCTTCCGGTGGAGATCACCCAAAACAGCGGTGGACACTGCAATGCGTGTTAAGGGCTCGCCGCCATTTCGTCTATACGACAAGCGTGTTCCCTGCACCTCAGACGCCATGGCCGGAAAAGGTGGAGAGGCTCGTTCGTGTCCACCAATCTCCAGATCGCCATTTTAGTGATTGATTAAGCGTGGGCAAACCTCCCGACCAGCCTCTCCAGTTATCTGTCTGCTTGGTGCGTCGTGTCTTTACAGTGTCTTTACAGTCGCCAGCGCGTCTCTCTCTTTTACCCGCCGTTTCATCTACTGTCGCTCGTTCCTGGCCGCATAACGCTGGCCATCCACTAATCTCGTTTTTACCTCTCCGCAGCGCAGAACTTCCACCGACATCACGTCCGACGCCAACAGACTGCGACGTTAATCCGTCCTCCTTTCAATAACGCGATATCCTTTGGTTCGAGAAGCCCAAAAAAAGCGGGGAGACTCTGGAGAGCGATAATCTGCAGCGTTTAGCTCTGACACAGGCGAATCAGAACTTAGAGTCATCCATCGGCTTCCAGCACCTGTTCGTCATTACCATGGCCGTCCAGCACTCCGTCGCTGTCATCGCGTCCGGCTCATAAAAGAGCATTCTACACACACTATACCGCGCCCCACCGACCACATCGACCCCTGACCATCGCTAACCGACACTGCGGCCACCATGGCCGAATCCCCGACTCCCCTCGCGCATGCCCATCACGCGCCGCGTGGCCGTCAGATGCGGACGGCCCCTGATGACCCGACACACGCACGCGGCACCGACGACATCCTCTTAACACTGACTCCCCGAACCGCCGTCGACGCCTTCCGCAACCCCTCCGGGTCCCTTAAACAATGCATTAACTCCGCCACCCCCACAGAGCAGGCGTTTGCCATACGGGCCGCCATTGCTTCTGCAAACATCTAAGAATGGCTCGACGAGCTGTCGTCGTGGCCCTGGCCGTCGGGAGGCGGCCCCGCGGGCTTTGAGATGCTCCAGACTAAAGGCAGCTCAGGCGTTAAGCCCGCTTTCCCCAAGCCCGGGAGCTTATCGGCCGCCGACGTTACGAGATACGAGAGGCGAGTGGATAACATTACCACGGGCATGGAGGAGCTCGACGTCGAAGAGATAAAAAACCAGGTCCTTTATAACCATATTATACCTTTGTCCCGACCGGGGTCCGCTATGTCGGACTGTAAGTAAACGGTGTCGGCCTCCCTCTCGGCTTACACCATGATGGACGACCTGACCGCTCCGATCACGGCAACCCTTATGCAGGCCCTGCCGAACCTAGCTCGTCTTATTAGGCTAATAAACGTCTGGGGTATACGTTTACTGGTGCTGTAAAAAATACCCCTTTACCTAATTTCGCTTAAAGATACTAAGATCGCCCTTTAGTCAGGATGGAATACGATCAGTGCCAGCGGTAAGCCCGGTTCTCAGGACTTTTTTCCGATAACCCCCTTGACGTTATCTCGTAAGGAGTTCGACGTGATGAAGTCTATCCTGCAGCGAAAAGTCATTAAAGCTGGACGAGAACTGGACGCTATCCTGGACATGCTGGAAGGACTGGAGGACACTTTGCCGGAGAGCTGGGTTAACCACGTGGACGCCTTAGAACAACAGTACAGCAAGTGGACAGTTACGTGCGAGTAAAAGATCAGGGAGGCGGACTGGGCGATATATTTAAAGGAGACGACCGCTGCCCTGGTCGTAATTAACCCTGCCACCGGCGGGAATCCATCCTTAGTTTTAACACTATAAATAGCCGTTTCAGCTCGTGGCGTTACGTCGACACCCGAATCGGACAGTCTCATGCCGCTTGAGACACCTTTTAACGCAAGGGAGGAATGTAACCCGCCATCGATAAAAGTACACCACGCTGAGGACCCTGCTGCAGACGAGTAAAGCTCTTCACCTGTTAAGCAGCACGGCGTAACTGGTAAGGCTTTAAACACATATAATGGGCCTTATATCGCAGAAGCCGTAGGAAACGGAAAGGCATTAGCGGTAGACGATGGCGATGGTGGCGATTATCCGCCGCTGACAGACAGCTTCCGGAGCAGTTTATATACCGACGATTACGACGATAACAGCGTGATAATACATCGCTTTAATAACTCCGACCCGGAAGAAGATTCGGGGATGGATGTCCCTGAGCCGGAACTGCCCGTGTTACCACCACCGAGGCGGGATAACGATATTTCCACCCTATCGATTATCGCGTACGGTTTACGGAGCGATGATATAGATTTCTCCAGCGACCAACTTAAGTATGGAACGCCTGAGATTCCTCGTGCTGAGGGTACGGACTTGGATAAGATTCCCAGGCAGGATCTTACACCTGACGACGCTCCGCCAGACTTCCGCTCGAGCATTCGGTCAGTGTCTTTCAGCTTTAACGATATGCCGACCGTGGTAGAAGTTCCTGACGACGAAACCTCCCTATTAACGCCTTTAGGGTTATTTTTTATTATCGACGAGGAGCCGTTAAGGGATATAGGCAGCCCGGAGAAGGTCAGCGCTACTAGTTTAGATGATCACCTCCAGTAACAAATCAGCGAAATTCTCAAGGGAGTTCCAGCCAAAATCCGGCTCACATCGGAGCCCGCCCCTGTTAACCTAAACCCCCCCGACTTTATCATACCCACGCGTAAGGCACCTAAGACCAACCTCTGCCCCCGTAACCAGTCCAGCCTTTTAACCGTGTCTAACATATCCTCCCGGGCTGGGACCCCCTCGTTCACTCTTACGCCCACCTACCAGCGGAACTCTCGGTCTCGTCACCAGCAGCGGGGCAACCAGGAGATCAAGCTCTACCACCTCTCCCGATCGAACGGCGAGGCGCCTATTAAGCTGTTTATCCGTTATGTCGGGGAGAATAGCGAGCGGGTAATGGTGAGGGTCGGTGGTGGCTGGGCGGACCTGGGCGAGTACCTGAAAGAGTATGTAAGCCACCACGGCCGTAGATCTGGGCACAGTAAGGTGGAGATTAAGGACGTCACCGGGGCTGGCCACGCGACGTCTACCCCACCCACCCGACCGGCATCAGCACAGGAGGCACATTCACCCACCACACCGCTGAACATCCGTAAGAGCAGACGAAGCGCAGCGGCCGAAGAAGTAACGGCAAACGTCCTCGCAGCGCAGTCGAAGATCCCCCCTGCCATATCCAGCAAGCGGGAGGGGTCCTCACCCAACGGCTCGACGCGGTCGAGGTCCAGCTCCCGGGTCAGCTGGCCCGAGGAAGACAGCTCGCTGGGCATGGCCGGGCTAAAGGCCAAGCAGGTCGAGATGAGCGAGGACACCAAAGCGTGGGTCGAGAGCGTTAAGGAAAAGGTCCGCATCGCTAATGGCGAACGGAAGGTGTCTGAGTCATCCACCTCGCAGTTGATGATAAGCGGGAAGTTTGGAGAGATGGGGAAGGTCGGGGCTACGAAGAGGTTGTTCCGGAGGAGGGGGGAGTGATATCTTTTCTGAGGAGGGGATTCGCTAGGAGTGGGGAGCATCCTTGATGGGGATGGGGAACTAGTGAGATGGGGAACCAGTGAGATGGGGAACCACTGGAGATGGGGACCAGTGGGATGGGGATTAAGCATTGCATGGGGACTGCATTTTCTCTTTTTTCCTTTTCATTTCCTATCAACAATAGCATTCATCTTTTTTTGTGTTCGCACTGGCCGCGATACAGTTGGAGTGGAAGAGCATCGGCTGCGGCCGAGGTTGCAGTCAAGGTCACGGGTTGCTTTCTTTTGTCATGGACGGTGGTGCTGCGCAACGGTTCAGTCAGGGCTTCATTCAAAACGGTGCGTGTGCGGAGTGCGGATGCGGGTGCGGGTGCGGGTGTCATTCATTTTTGTCAAATACCCATATCATTTTTTTCTTTTCTTCTGGCCTTTTCACATCTGTTCTTTTGTTGTTCGGGAGGGAGGGAGTCAACGGAAGAAGAACAAGAAGAAGAATAAGAAGAAGAACAAGAAGAAGAACAAGAACAAGAATCTCGTTAGGTACAGAAGGATGCACCGTGCTGGGCTGGTCTTTGCTGGGCTGGCCGCTGGGCTGGTCTTGTTGGTGCTTGGACTGGCTGTTACGGCCTGGGTCCCAAGGTAGGGCAAGACGCCTAGGGTTAGGGTTGATTAAAAGACTATCGTCAAAGTAAGTCCTCAGATAAGGGTTCACTTGTTAGCCGTATTACCTTAGTAGGCACGGAACGAAGCTGGGAAGTGAGTTAATAATGTATCTGGCATTAATAAGTAAATACTTACGTGAAGAATAAGGGTTCTTCCCGCTAAGTGGGCGTGATGGTGATTATTGACTTGGTGCAACAATGCAGCCCCTGAGTGGCTTGCTCACGCGCAGCCCCTGGGTGCGCAGCCCAATTGCGTTGCCTCGGCGTTCCCCGGTGGATGTCAGTTGCTGGTCAAGTCCCAATCGCTCGCCGGCGCGCCCACCAGCCCGCAGTGCCCACTGGGCATCGAAGACTACCCGTACCAGCCGGGACCCGGAGTTGTTTACCGAGGGCCGTGCAGCCCAGGTCTCAACTGAGGAGCAACCTGAAGCTGTTTCGTAGCATCAGCAGGTTCCTAGCTGCAAGCTGCTGCGCGCTCGCAGATAAAACCTCTGCGCGTGACCCCTGTATTTTAGACTTTTCTTCCTCAACTAATACTACGACGACGAATTCCTGACCTGCAGTCACCGCGATACCTTCGCTCCTTTGATCGGAGGACTCTCGAGAGCTCGTGAATCTGGAACGTGAACCCGTGAACCCGTGAATCTGTGAACCAGGTACGTGAACTCGTGATACCCGTGAATCTCTCCTTCTCGTCACCAGTCGACCGGACGAAGCCGGTCGACGTACCTTTCCTTTGATCGAGCGTGTAGTGGTGTGTGTGTTTGTGTGTGTGTGTTCCGAGGTGCTACATACGCACCTATTCATTATATTTCCCGGTTCTCACTTGATTTCCCCCCCACTTTTAACCCTTGTTAAAGATCTGCATCGCATGTGCCACCAGGGGACCCTGGCAAGCAGTAGACAAAATAAAGCGAACTGCAAGGATGGTTGGCCCTTGCGTTTGTGGCCTGATCCTAACAGCCCCAATCGATTTCACAACACTTCCACTTTCTAAATCTCTCGCCAACTGAGCTTACTGGCCAGCTGAAAAGCAGAGTATCATTTAACAAACATCTTAATACTAGCTGTGAATTAATGGCGTTAGTGTGGGCTGGGTGGAAGCAAATCCGATGTGAAGATCTAACGAAAAGGTGGATTTAATGGTAGTGCAAATGAAGAAAATGATAGCGTTCGGAGGTCTCATGACGAAGGTGCTAACACGGGTATACCTGGCTGTACCAGGTCCGCAGTACAGATTTGGCCTTATGATAGAGGTCGCGACCCCCAAACCGGACGACCCATTTTCCGGACATTGCGATCTGCAGACCCAAAAGACAACCACCATATTTCTTTTCATCACCATACCCAGGTTTTTGGCCCAAATTTTACCAAATTTGTAATGGATCTAATGCGTGAGTAGAATATTCAGTCCGCGATTGATGCGGTTTAAAATGGCGTAACGTTGCGCTATGCCGCCTAATAGTTTAACGTGCCGCGGTTAATATTGAGCGACTGCCTCCGCGGGGCAACTAATAGGTTAGCGGGCTAAATAGAAGCTAGAAAACTATTACTAGTTTAGGAGAGGTTCTTAGTTGATTGGGCTTTTAACGAGGAAGCTGTAGGGTGCGTTCCAATTAAGGCCCAGATTATAAGGATGGCTTAAGAAGTGTTGAGGTAAGGTGGTGATTTTACCCCCCTTGGCTATTGTTGGGTTGATTGTTTTTTTAAGCGTTATAAATGTATAAAGATTAAGAAAAGCGTAACGTGCGTGATAAGCGAGCGGATCATCTAAGCGAGTGGATCAATTTCCATCACCCTACCACAACTATCCTTAACTACACAACTACAATACTAGGAAACTTCTATAATTGAATCAGAAACAGATGAATCAGACGATTCTGCAGCTTCCTTGCACGTGCGTGTATTATGGCCAGGCTTGCCGTATACATTACAATACTGAATCTTCGTACGAGACCCCCCTGCACCACCACCATTTCGACGTCCTTCCTGAGCCAGCTGCTTACCTACAGCCTTCTGATCCAGTAGATCCTGTGCCTCTTGTATAGTAAGTGATCCTCCAAGCCGTATATGTGTTTTTTTAGCTCTCCGTTGCTTATTAAGGCCCTTATTGGCCTTGCGTAGTGCCGAGACCTCTGTACGGAGAAGAGCTACCTTGTGTATAACCGCTATCGTACCTTTAACCAATCGGTTTATAGTAGTTAATATAGGTGTTGGAGAGCTGCCTTAATGGTTGGAAATTCGATTTTTAATAAGCGTTAATTGTAAGGTAGCCTCTTGAGGGTTGTGTGGCGTTTGGGAAACCCAAGGTAGTGCTGTGGTTGGGCTTAAGGCTGGGGGTGTTGGAGTTCGAATGGATATATCTAGCTTGGATATTACCCTTTTTAGGTCGTATGGTATAAGGTTGGCTCCGGTAAACCCCCCCTGGATGTTATTTTTTGTAATTAAAGTAAAAAACGCCTCTTTAAACGTATAGAGAAATTCCAACTTGCTGATGTATGTGATGTTTATCCGTATTAACTGCTTAATTTGGCGGCTGTACGCCTTTTTTAACGGTGAAAAATAATTAATATTTAATGGTTGAAGTAGGTGCGAGAAGTAAGGAGGTATACAAAGCGTAATAATATTATACTCCTTATAATAGTTTTCGAATTCCTTAGAGTAGTGGCTATTGTGGCCGTTAAGAATTAGTAGCTGGTATGTGCCCTTTGTACGAAATATTGTGTGGAAATTAAAATACCGAATCTAATCTATACCTTTCTTATTGGTAGTTTAGCTATTATCGGTTGTTGTAATACGCTAAGTAGCTGGGAGGTTGTACTTTTGATACTAGTTGGCAAGGTGATATTACCCAGCTAGGATAATAAATGGCGGGATGGCCCAACCTAAAGTATTTACCCCTTGGATAACTGTTACCTATTTTCGATTGCCGGGCTGGGCTTATTTAGCCCTGCTATTGCGGCTGTCTGAGGTAGTAACTACCATAGTAGCGATGATAATGCCTATTATAAAGCTAGTTTTGTTAAAATTGTACGAATTGTTATTAAGGATGCTGTATTTAACCTTAACGTTATATATAAGGGTAAATTACTTGCGAATAATCTTTGGATCTTCGCATTTGGCCTTTTGGTAGTTGTATTTACGCGTAAAACGCGTCTGAAGTTCCGGTTGGCGCTTAATAAAGTTGTGAGCCTATTGTACGCCAATAGGGGGCGCGTTGCGTTTGCGTAGTAATTGGTTGGCTATATCTTTTACGTACGAGAGCCGGGGATGAAATACGCGTGCGTATAGCTTAAGTATATATTAAATAATCGTTTTCTCTTCCAAATCCGTGAGTTTGCGCGAATTGGCTGGAGTATCGCATCGTGAAGGTGTACTAGAATGTCGGTGGTGAAGGGTAGTATAAGGTATTGTATAGATTTTGGATGCAGCTTGAAGACTTAGTTTAAAGTCATTTTTACAAGCCTTAAGGGCAATAACCAATTTGGCTTTTATTGAAGGCAAAGATATGTTGTGTGGTAGAAGAAAAGTAGAGTTGCAGATAGAAGGTTGCGTTGTGTGAGAAATTTGATCCACTCGCTTAGATGATTCGCTCGCTTATCACGCACGTTATTGCTGGAAAGATTAAGAATGCGCGGTTTTACTAAGGTTATGTACGAAGATTTTTATAATTGTTTGGACTTTTAGTTGCGGTTTAAACGTATCCTCCCTTGGAATATTATTAATATGGACGAATATGGTATGCAGGAGGTCGAGATAACTGCAGGGATTGTTATAGGCGATTCTTTTATTAATCGTTCCCTTATTACGTTTTTAGACTGTGTTTCTTGGGTTTTTGTGATTGAAGCTGTTACTGTTGAGGGATGTAGATTGACGCCCGCGATTGTTTTCACGGGGGCTTTGCTATAAGGCTAATGGTATTTACGCTGGGTTAAAGATTAAGAAGATATTTGTAATTGGCAATACGATTATTTTATTACGGGTTGGAGTAACTTAAGAATAGCCATTAGGTGGCTTAAAGAGATCTATTTGCTGGAAATAAAGCTAAAATACTTAATAGAATGGCGCTTGTTGATTCTCGATGAGGCAAATAGTTACGATACGGAAGAATTTATGTGGATTTGCTATAATAATTGCGTTTAATTACTCTTTTTACCCGCTTATATATCTTATAAGACCCAGCCTTTTGATCGTAGCGTTTTTAGCCCTCTTAAGAACTATTTCCGGCAAAATACTAAGGCTTTGGCTTACTGCCGTAGCTCGGTACCGGCTAATAAATAAAGGTTTCTTTTTTGCTATAGAGATGCCTTACGTTGGGGTTGTAGCGTTTCTAATATACGTAGTGGTTTTAGAAAAACCGGGATATGGCTATTTAACCCATTTGCAATATTGGATGACCACGAGGCACTCGTCGGAGATGCCCCCCCCCCTAGATTACGTACTTTTACGCTAGAAATAGCTTCTACGGCTGAATTATAGCTTGTAAAGACCCCGAAGAAGGTTTAGGATGTTTGTTAGGTTGTAAATAGCCTTAAAGGGAGGGTATTATTTAGTTGCCGTACGGTTAAGTACCTATTAAATAAGGTTGGGAAAGCCTTGGATTTGGTTAATGTAGAGAAGGTAGGTTTGGAAGTTGAAATTAACCGTTTGGAAGAGGATTTTCGGGCAGCTAGGCCTTATATACAAAAGAGGGTCAGAGAGGCGCCTAACGATAAGTTTGCTAGGATAGAAGATATCGTATAGGTCGAGGAGGCCAGTCGGGAACTCCCTACCCGCCGGAGGAGGGTGATTTAATAAGAAGCTATATTAGCGGTTGAATAGGCTTAAGAAGAAATTATTTATGGGTTGGATCGGCTTTGGGGGGCTTAGGAGATGCTGTAGACCTTTTTTTTGTATATAAATTACTAGGAAATGTGAGGAATGCTGTATTTGTTGTGCCCCTTGGTGGTGTGTGGGGAATGTCTGGAAAGTGGGTCGTCCGGTTTGGGGGTTGCGACCTCTAATGTACCTGGAGGTAATGAGTTCGCTTTATTTTGTCAACCGCTTGCCTGGCTCCGGCATTCCTAAAACCCGCCCAAATATGTCAGCCAGTAAAAGCAACTCCTTCGCTGTAATCGGATCGACGAATTTTTGCGACAAACAATCCAACATCTTCAACTTGTCCTGTCATCTAGCTTCGTTCCTCAAGGCTCTTTAGGCAAACCGCTTACGGTTTGCGTCTCCTGTATGAGATGTGGCTGAGAACACCCTGTCTGCGCCCCACATTCGTCGGTTATTTTCCAACCAGCAAATATGGGCTCATCTTCCCACAGGAGACGACCATGACGTACGACAGGAGACGCAAACTGCTTTGCGGTTTGCCTAAGGAGCCTTGAGGAACGAAGCTAGACGAACGAGAGGACAAAGTTGAAAGTGTTGGATTGTTTGTTGCAAAAATCCGTCTTGTCGGGACCAGCGTGTTTGCAATTCGAACGCACCTGGGAAGCAGCGTGCTAGATGAGGTAAGCCACGGAACACACTGTAAAATAGTTTCCTCTCAGGGCCGCGATCGGATCGACGAAGATTTACAACATACGATTAGCATCTTCTAGAGCGGTGTTGACGCTTCCCGTCGCCGAGATAAGGGGCAAGAGAAGTGACGAAGATGTTCGGCTCCGTTAGCCATTTCGGACGGTTAACTTTCCTTGCAGATAGTCTACCGATCTCGTCTCGGCGGCGCTGGAATCCTGCGCCCTCGCGTCCGCGCCCAACGCCACCATGCGCCTCCGCTGCTCCGATCGTGCGCAGAACCCGGGACATATCTCGGACCCGTACGCCGACCGGGGCTGCAACACGTGCGAGATCGGCGTGACGGCGGGCGTTATCGCGGCTGAGGCGGTCTGCATTGCCGGCTCGTGCTGGTAGTCCTTCGGCATCGGTTGGCAATAATCCAATAGTATAATAATATCCAAGTAACGCGTGGTGCGGCACTCAGGCTGTTAATTGCTGGCGGAATTGGCTTGCGTTGCATTCTGTGGAAACTGTCTTCGCAGCACGTACTATTTTAAAGTGGTTTAACTTCAGGGCCACCAGATCACGTGGTTCGCAACACGTGGTGATTCACTCTTCCCCTCCCCCGCTCAAATAATCGCTCAAATTTCAGCTCCGAGTTCACCGAATGGCTCCTGCATGCCTGGAAATCTTCGTCGCGTGGACATAACCTCTACTTCATTAATTAAATTCCTTTCAATCGCGTTCTGTCCACCTTCTAACATAGTCTGTGGTGCGCCGGCGGCTTGAAAATGAGTGTCGACAACAACAAGCCTCTGCCAGAAACGCTCAGAGTCAACAACGGTACCCTCCCCCCATGCTTGTCGGAGCTACCCCACCCGGCGTCTGCGGTAACGGATGTGCTTCAACACTATCTTGGCTGCGTCGAGATCCAGGAGCGACGGCACTTTCTGGACCCAGGGCATCCTTTCTGGCTCGAGCGAGTGGATGGTGAGCTTGAAAGGCTGGAGTCAAGGGAACGGACAAGGGCCGGTCCATCCAAAGGTCCAAGATGGGCACGGGAAAAGGAGGCAGGTGCCCGGATCCAGAGGGCGATTACGGACCTTGCCATTGCAATTAACGAATATCATCAAAGAACGCGGGTGCTACGCAACGCGGTGGGCGTACCTCTAGACACAAGCAGAGCAACATATGATAATATCGTGCTCTATGTGGAACAGAGCCGCCAGCTGTGGAGGGCGTCATCAGAGTATCGAGAAGGGATCGAGAAGGTCCGCCGGTGGAGGTCACTAAGGAGACTTTACAGCGATGATAATGAGTCTGTGCGGGAAGACGACAGCCGTGAAGACCCTGGGTGGTTGGCTGCTCGTGCTATCATTAGTGAGTTTCGAGGCGATGTTGAAGAGGCGGAAGAAATTCGTGATTACAACCTGGAGGAAGACGTGAGCGCATACATAATCCAGTACACTCGAGTTCCGAGCAGGACGCCTGGCCATCATTCTGGTTTTCAACAACCGCGACTCCGGCCATATGAGGAGGACACGAGGGAAGACCGTCGATTCCGCGGGAGATTTCCTCACCAGCATGTATCCATGAGCGCTCTGCTGGAATCACACAGTCGTCTGGATCATGGACAGGGAGTCAGAGACATCCTTTCGAAGAAAGATTACGATGCCATCTGCCCTCAAAGGTTGAGATACATTCATATACCGAGCAACAATATGCAGGTAGGGTAGCTCCATCTCACAGGGTCCCGGAACGTTGAAAGCTAACCAGATGCAGTGGATTGAGGTATGCCATTCCGCGGTCCAATTTTAGGAGTACTCATACTCCGAATCTTCCGTTGACGTTTGCGCTGGTCAGGCCGTAGTTGCTAGATACTACGACGAAGAACGTCCCAATTTAGACGTTCGCCTACCTGAGGGCTTTGAGCGCACTAAAACGCAAATGGTCCTCTCCCCGGAGGTTTGGCGCGGGCAGCAACAGGGAACGAGGAGTAAAACTGCCCACGTCAGGTACATGCGACCGCTCTGCGAACTTGTATCTACTGGTGAGCATTTCCTGCCACAGTTATGTACAATACCACTGGGAGGCTATCTGCTAACCCTGACGTTTAGCACCGCCGCAGGTAAAAATGCCAACGGATATTGTTCTCTACGTCAGTCTGCCCGTTTCATTCTTCATCAATTCCGATGCTCGCAACCCCTAACGCTGGGTGATCGCTACTAGATGCCTTACATGGATTGGGAGGTACACAGAAGGCGGGCAGTTGTTTCGAAGACCATAGCCGCCGAGACGGAACGGTTTTGGCATAGGGCAAATCAGCGTGCCCTTGATGAACGGCTGCAAAACATGAAGAGAAGGATAAATCTGGGCGGTAATGGAAAGCGGATCACTCACTCCAGCGCAGATGAGGTTCTCCTACGACCCAAATCTCACAGCAGGGTCCCAAGTTTAGCGGACAAGGAAGATGCTTCCAGGGCTGCTCGAGGCAGATTTCGCATTACCGAAACTGGCCGTGTGCTAGTGGCAAGCAGGTTGGGACAATATCTCATGGATGCAGCAAGGCTCTATGAAGCGATGAATACGCTGCAGGATCGGCTGATGATTGAGAAATACCTCCACATGAACCCGCCCCTCCACCCTAGACGGACCTTGAACCAATTTCAGCACAGAGGCTTGAAGACGACAACGGTTCGCGACCGCAATCAGGTTCTATATAGAGGTACAAGGAGCGCTCCGGGTTTTCGGCATCGCCTTGTATCGACACCTACTGCGAAGGTGTCACCGTCGAAGGCTAGAGGCCTCCTCAAATGGGGCGGCCTCTCCGCAGAAGAAAAGACCCCGAAAGGGGAAGGAGAGGAGCCAGAGATCCAGCCCACCAAGTTGGCATGGACTGATCACTGCAGCTACACTGACACGCATGGATGCGAGTTTTGCGCGAATGACATCAAGTTGACGCCCAAGCTCATCATGGTCGATCAACTCTGGATGTGGATCCTTGACAAGCAAACAGTCATTACCGCTTTCCCTGGAAGATACCAGGATGGCTACGTCGAACACCTCCATGGGCTTCACAAGTCCATCAGAGAGAGACTGGGGATGGTGGAGATTCGATCTATTTTCGACATAGCACTTGTTGTTCTCGACAAATGTTCCACCACTTTCTTCAACCGGAACGAGATAGACGTACGTGGACCAACTACCTTATTTTATTCCGAATCATAAGTCTCATTGACAGCGCAGCAAAATCAATCTTGCGTGATGGACAATTTCTCGGAAGCTATCAGTTCTGTGGTGAGTTGAGATGCTAGCGCTGCTAACAGGTTCAGTAGCGTAGGGGTTCCTTCTACGGATACCTCCCACAAGTGCTCCCCTTTTAACTACTCTGTTAGTGTGATGGTGACTGATCATCTGACAGACAGACAAAGTGACCATATCTCTCCGCCACGTATGGCACTGGGGACGGAAAGCATCTAGTATATTTCGATCCAAATATCGAAACACAAGGGGGCTGGATGTCTACATACCCTTACTTGATCGGCATGTGGAAGGAGGGCTTCTACGAGAAGTCAAGGACATCCTGGACGAACTGAACATCATGGTTGGGATACTTCGACGCCAACATGAGCTGATAACACAATTACGCAGACATGTCGAAACCATCATGGACCCAGAGATGCTATGGAGAGACACGTTGGATGCCGGTGCCTTCGCTCCCCAGCCTGATGGCATACCTTGGAATCAGGATGACTCTGCCTTAGAAGAGCTGAAACGGAAGGACTTAGAGGGGCGAGCTGAGATGCAGGGCGAGCGGTTAAGAAGGAAAAAAGAACTTGATTGGTTCCGTGTTCAATCGGCGGACCTGCTCCTTGGCGTCCAAGCCAGGATCAGGGAGGTATCGGACCTTCAAGACAGCGCAAGAAGCACTGAGGAGAGCGTACGACCCCACCAGCCTTCAAATAATGAAGAAAGTAACATAGCTAACAATGAATTGGGCAGGTTGTTGATTTGCTTACCTTGATGCAACAACAGGCGAGTGTAATAGAGATTGCGAGTCTATCGAATGCGGAGGAATCGGTTCGTCAAGGCCGGGCCATCATGGTGTTCACTGTTGTGACCGTTGTATTTGTACGTTCTATTGTTTCTCTCGCTGTAACCTTAACGCAGCTTCTAATTGGGCTCGTCAAGTTGCCGCTATCGTTCATGTCCAGTCTGTTCGGGATGAACAACAGCGACTTTGGGGGCAACACCATGTCACTACGGGATCAATTTCGGTTCATTTGTGAGTGTACCCAACAACACTCCTACCCCCTCATAGTATAGGCCATCACTTAACATGATCCGCCCAGTTCCAATTTCAATCGGTATCATCGCCCTCGCATTGGTATTTGCCTTTTACGACTTTTTACGGGCACTTATCCGGTCTATTTGCACATATGCCCTCGCGTGGATCGCAGTTAGGACTGGTCTGTACGGGGCATGGTTAAACCACAGAAGCGACTTTGCATCGGTAAATCTGATGGAAGAAACCATGGGAAAGGTTGAAGCGTTAAAGGAGGAGGTCAAAAAAGTGAGGAGGAGGAAGTATGCCGATAAATACTATGAAAGGAGGGAGCAAGGTTGGCACGGGGTTTAAGTAAGGGGAAACAGCAGGTTATGGAATGAGCGCCGGCATAGGTCGTTCTCCGGGCAGTCAACCTCCAGAGTCTTCGGTTTAGAGTAAGGGCCGGCGGTCTTCAGGTTCTTGAAACTGCTTGCGACAAAGTTATTTTCTTATCTCACCTTGGTTCAACGCAGACTTTCACAGCACAAGCGCCAACGAAATGCAGAGCTATGGCCCAAAGTCGCCGAGGCCGCACCGCCGGCTGTCACGACCCAAGTCGTGACCAGGATAGAAGACACACGGACTAACTAAGGCAACCAGTTATAAGGAACAGGGTGTGGGGACCGCTAACGGTCGGAGCAGTTAATTAGGAAGGACCCGGCGACCCGGGGCTTAAAGCCCGGGTTTACGGGTCCTCCAGCTTATCAGGTAAGATCTAGCGACCCGGGGCTCGGAGCCCGGGTCCACGGGTCCTTTTACGGACCGTAATATAGATAAAACGGCCCCGCGTTTATAACAGTGAGAAAAATTCCTGTTCTTCACGTAAGTATTCGCTTATTAATGCTAGATATATTATTACCTTACTTCCCAGCTTCGCCCTGTGTTTACTAAGGTAATACGATTAATAAGTAAACCCCTGCTTAAAAGGACTTATTTCGACGATAGTTTTTTAATTAACCCGAACCTTAGGCTTCCTGCCTTACGACTCTGTCCTAACCTACCTTGGGACCAGGCCGTAATAAAGACGTTTAAAGTTAAGGTTAATGTTACGGTACGTTACGTGTGCTTAGACTAGATGCAAGATAATAACGGTGCAGATGCTCGACTGCACAACGTTTTACTTTTAGTAGTATACCGGTATGGCTTGTTGTCTTCGTGCCGTGATAGTTAATTAAAAGATTATTGTTAAAGTAACGTTATTGATAAGCGAGCGCGCATTTCAAGCGAGCGCGCACTTTTAAATCCCATATATAACCCTGAAAATTGTAAATAGCTAATTCAATCAATATTATATATATAACGATAAAAATTCCAGATTAGGTAAGCTATAATAGTAAAAGTAGTAAAAAAATATTACTAATATTTTAAACTTATAGGGTTAGGGTAAAATAGTAGCTATAATATTTTATTTAAGTTTTATTTTATATATATTAATTTAACCCTAACTTTATTAAATTAAAGCGCTTATTTATATACTATTATTACTATATTTTAATTAAATATATAAACTTAAATTTTTAGGGTTATATATATAATATTGAGAGAGTTATTTTACAAAACATTTTAGGGTTATATATGGAATTTTTATAAAATTAAGCTCTTACTATACCCTAACTCTATAGGTTTAAAATATTAGTAATATTTTTTACTACTTTTTTCTATTACAACTTACCTAATTTAAAATCCTTAGGGTTATATATGTAATATTGATTGAGTTAGCTATTTGCAATTTTTAGGGTTATAAATGGGATTTAAAAGTGCGCGCTCGCTTAAAATGCGCGCTCGCTTATCAATAACGTTAAGTCTTTTTAAATAAAAGTTTACTTATAAGCTAATTAAATTTATTGAAGTGCAGCCACTTGTGGCTCGTTACAGTGGCTGGAAGCCACTGTTATGTGGTTGGTCCGGAAGTTGCCGTATATGCTGGGCATGTGCACAAGATGGTCAGGGCACGCAGATCCTAGCCACAGGGGATCAGACCCACTGTAGCTTCCAGAGCTCCAGGGGGTGCAACCCCCTGTTGTTTACTTTCCCCTTTCTGTATTAGTAGGATAGAAGGCTCTAGAAGCCACCACAGCCTATAACAGGCCTTCTCCTCTCACCTGTAAATAGCTTTAATAAGCAAGCAACTCTCACCTCTTCCTTATACTGTTAAATCGATCACAGCAAGCTATCTGCTTCCCTTAGCACTGTTGTTGTAAGGCTGGCGTAGTGCTGCACCCCAGTCGCTTCCGCTCCCTGGCTTACAGCCAGATCCTCGCACATCGCAATAGGTTAAAAAACGCCTATAAAGATACACTAATCTTTTAATCTATAAAGATAATTAAAAATAATTATAAAGTATAAATAGCGATTTATAGGCGTTTTTTTAAACCTAAATAAGTTCTTCTTTAAAGGTTACATACACCTTCTCCGGAGCTATATTACAAAACTAAATCCAACCGGAGCCGGGATTAATAGTTAATAAATACAAAACCTTATCTTAGAAATATAATATAATTTCGCTTATAGCTATATTAATTACAGTACTTAAAAGAGGCAATAGTACGGTATCGGTAAAGGGCAACAGCTTACAAATATATATATTAAGATAATTAAAAGTAATTTCGCGCTTTTATCTATTAATTTACTAATACTTATTTTTTACCTTTATTTAAGTAAACGGTAAAAACTTTTAAATATTATCGTAAATTAAAACTATAAATTATTACGTTACTTAAATTAAGCTAATTATAAACTTTTTATTATATAAAGAAATAAATTATAAATATATACTACTATAGGGCTATATATAGAGAAAGTAAGAAAATAAGAGGTGATTAAAAGCGACTATATTACCTAGGTACGAAAGGTAATTAACTTAAGAGTAAACGATATAATTTAACTTATAATTAATATTTAAAGTTTTAATTTTAAAACTTTTTCTAACAAGCCGCTTTATCAATAATTTAAAGCCGCTAAAATAACCCGTAAAAATTACAGTAATATACTATATTAGCACACGTTAAAAGTACTAGTTAAGATATTTTGCTTCTAGCTGCTGTTTTTTTAAAGGTAGCTTACATTATATCTATTGCGGTAAGTAAAAAAATAACTTATGCGGAAATTATTTGTTTTACTGCCCGAAAATAGCCCCGAGGCTAACATTTGGGTTATTTTTAATACCTAGTTTAAGATAGTTTCAAAAATATATATTTATTTATAAAATCGAATTAATATATCTAAATATTAAACCTTAGGAGCTAATTAAGGTAAAGGTTATTTAAGGTCCCAAATTAGGTTTTATATTCCTATTTTCCGGCGCTTTACACTTATCTTAAATATAACATATTATTTAAAATTTCTTATACCCTCTACTATCCGTAAATTTAATATTTTAATAATTTAATAAATTTCCAATTTATATATATTTTAAAATACGTTAAAATAAGTTATAGGAAAATTAAAGCTAGGTATTGTATTAAAATACCCGTTAAAAACTTAAATATTTACTATATAGCTGTCGACGCTTATTTAAAATTTTAAACTTTGGTTCCGATAACGTTATAAATTAATTTATTCATTTAAGAAACAATTGCGGCAGGTTTAAAACCCTAATTATACAACTCTTTAGCCCTAAGCTAGTAGTGTAAATTAATTATTATAATACTGACTTTACGGGAATATTAGCAGGTAGAAGCAATTTTATAACTTTAGCAACGGGAAGTATAGATTTATAAAATCCCCTTTTAACTATAAAGGGTTTCCCTTAATTATTAGCGAAGCTTCCCAAGCACAGTTTTCTAAGTAGCTAAATAAAACTGCTTAGTAACTTCCCTTAACTTCCGCTTATAGCTTATAAATCCTTATAAAACAGATAACATATTAGGTTAATTATACCGCTACCACCTATTAATTACGCTGCGAAGCTTAAAGCTTAAAGGTAAAGGTTATATAATTCCTTAATTATAGTTACCTAATTAACGTTTTGTTTTTATAATAACTCGCATATAAATTAAGCGGTACTATTGTAGTTTTTAAGTAAAAGCTATATTTTACTATTAGTATAAATAAGTACTTTTAATAAAATTAAATATTATTATTTTCTAGGCTAAGTAAACATATAAATTAAAGTTTTTATCTTTAAAAATAAATAGCGAATTATAGCTAAAACAATATATTTATTACATAAAGATAAAAAAAATATTCAAAACTACAAATATATACGTTATAAGTACGCTTATATCTTTAAAAACCGTGCTTCCACTTGTAAATAAAGTAGGCAGGGGAAGCGATAATAAAAGTGGAAAAAATCTTAAGATTTTACTAATAATATTGGTTTTAGTAGTTTTATTTGCAAATCAAGGAAAAACCACAGTAGGCGTAGGAATAAAGGTAGTATTTATATTTAATAGTAATAGTTAAGTTATAGTTAATATATTTTTACTAAGGAAAGTATTTATAAAATTAAAAGCTATTAACTTTACTACGACGGATGCGGTAAAATTTCCTACTTAAATTTAAATAGTAGCTTTTAGTTAAGTTACTACCGCTAGCTAAAAAGTTATAGCTGCGATATTATCTTAAGTAGTTACGATACTAGTTACTAGTCCTTTATCCGTATAATAAGACGTATTATATATAAAAGCTAAGGTTAAGCCTAAGAAAAAGGAAGTTACTAAAAGCAATATTATATTTAATATTAGGAAAAAGTTAATAGGTAGGAATAAAAAGCATAATAGCGATTTTATATTAGGTATAACGGCTATAAGCTTAAGCTTAATCCTAAAACAGAAACTTATCCTAAGCCTATAAAAAGGGTTTATATATTAGGTCCTTACTTCCCTAAGCAGCGATTTTATCGGAACTTAATAATAGCTTCGACTTTAAATATTAAAAAATAGTATATTACTAATTTATTACCGATAAATAAAAACGTAATTAACTTTTTAACGCGTTAGGTGGAAAAGCTAAAAATTATTAATTAACTAAAGTATATTAATAGGCTTAATTGTAAAAATATACTACTCCGTTAACTTTTTACTACCTATTAGCAGCAGTAGTTTTAAGTAATCGATTTCTTTAAGCAAATTTAGTAGGCGCTTATAATATTGCAAAAAGCCCTTAAAAAGTATATTAGCGATAAAATAGTAGCTAAGCGTAACTAGTTAGCTTACTAAGGTGTGAAAAAAAACCGGTTACTGAAAATAAATAACTTCCCAAAAGTATAAATATAATAATTATTAAATTTAAATAATAAAACTTATATATAACTTAGTAGATTTAATTACTATAATTCTTAGCGAAGGTAAAAAGTATAAATTTTGCGATGTAAATATATTAAGCAAAAATAATTATTTTAGCAGCGCTCTTTTTTTCGGGCTCGCTTGCTTTTTGCGCCTGCACTTTAAATGCTAAGTTTTAGGTTATTAAATTATATTTAATACTTTTTACGGAAAAGTTATTAATACGAATAGCATTACGCTACTATATACGCTAAGTTTTACCGGACTTTTTAAGAAAACTTATTAAAGTACCTACTTTTAATTTTAAAAACTAAACGCTAGTTATATATAACCCTAACCCTTACTTATTAGCCGACACATATTATTTTATTACCCCCTACCCCCCTTGCGCTATTTTTACCCTTTACTAACCTATATTTATATATGCCTTAATATAATCGCTAAATTATTACGTTATTAGCGCTTAATAACTACTAAAGTTTTACCGATATAAAGGTAAACGCTTTAACGGTTAAAATAGGTTACTTAATAAGCGTTTTATAAAAATATTATAACGTACGTAATAAGCGAGCGGTCCAAACAAGTGAGCGATCCACTTTATTTACTATTAGTTAAATTATTATAAGTTAAAAATTAGTAGTTTTATTTTATAAAAAGATTAAGTGCTGAAGAGGGGCAGGGGTTTTAAAAGGGGTGGTAAGTGATAAAAGGTTTATTTTTACAAGTTAGTTTTAAAGTAACCTTTACTATATCTTATAGATAAAAAAATAATTATTAATAGCGTTTTACCTTTAAACTAATAATTAGATGAAGTAAATAAATTAAATATTAAAGTATTACCTAAAGGTCTTTTGTAATAAAAAAAAGCTAAATTAGGCTTATTTGTTAACGGAGGCGGAATTTATTTGCAATAATGCAATTAATGCTATAATAGAAATTATACCCTTTAAAGCGCTAATAGGTTTTAACCCCTTATTTTATAATTAAATTAGGGGTAACGCGCTGGTAGAAAAAGTACTAATAGTAGTTAAGCGAATTGAAAAGTTTTAAAAATTCGCTAGTAATTAAAAGAAAATTAAGTAAGGGTAATTAAAGCGTAAAAGCGATATTATAATAAGAAGTATTAAAGTTGAGAATTTTAAAAAATTAATTAGTAATATTATTAATAAAGAATTTAAAGCTAAAATTAGGGTTAGGAAAGCTTATATTAAAATTTGTAAAGTTATTTCGTATTTTAAATAGGATTGGTTCGTTGGTATATTGCCTCTACCTTTTAGCTTAATATAATAAGTTATATAATATATTTTTAGTTAATTTGCTGGAATTATATATATATAGGTTAGGATAGAAACCCTTGTTAATGCTTTAGTTAGAAGATAATAAGGAATGGGAAGTTAAGGAGATTTGGAATCGTAAGCGAATTAACGGTGAAATGAAATAGCTAGTTAAATAAGTAGGGTGGCTATTAAATTATAATTAATAGTTAAAAGAGGAGGATCTGGAGAATATTTTAATTTTAATAGCTAAATTTAGAAGAGATTATGCTAAAAAGAAAGCTTATAAGTAAAAGAGAGGGAGAAAGAGAAAATTTTATTATAATTTTTAATTACGAAACTAATAAATATAAAAAGAGATTAAATTAAAACGTACGGAAAACGTATTTAAAATGGAATTAAATTTTTAATTAATAGGCTAATAAATAATAAAAATTTAAAAAGAGGGAAAAGAAATAAGATTTTATAAAGGTTTAAAATCGCTAAAGGTAACCTTAATATTAGTAATATTAATACCCTTTTTTTATTATAAATAATTTAAAAGCTTTATAATAAGTTTACGTTTTGTTACCGTTTATAAATTATATTTCGTTTGAAAAGGCTTAAGGTAAGCCTTTTACGTAACCTTTTAGCGTTATATAATATTGTTATACTTGGTTTCGGCTTTAGCTAAAATATTAGTACTTTTTTAAATAAGTGATTAAATATTGAAATAATTATAAAACGATTTTAAGGATTAATTTTTAGGGGTAGAATTATAATAGGGCGGGGATTATTAAGTACTTTGGCTTTTTTTTATCTTTTTATTAAAGTTTGATAATTAATAACTTTAAGTTAAGAAGAATATTAGGCGAGAAATAAGTAAGAAGTATATAATACTTACCCTAATAGCCTTTACGTTGGTATTAAAATTATATATTTAGCAATATATCTTTTTATAATTTTTAAAAATAGCTATAAAAAAATTAGTAGCGAAGGTAATAGAATTATAAAAATTAACGCTATTATTACTATTATTTTTATTATTACCTAAAGGGTATTTAATATTGTTATAACTTTTTTTTAATTTAATTACGTTTCTTAAATTACTAAAATTATTATTAAAAGGGGTAGGAAATTTAGGAAGTGGTATAGGGTTTGAAATAGCTTTTTTAAACTTAGGATTCTTGCCTAGGACTTTATTAGTAAGTTAAATAAGCGTTAAAAGGTTAAATAAATTACCCTTTATATTAATGGGAATTTAGATTAGATTTATTAATAAGACGTATGTAAATGGAGTTAAATATATACTATATAGTAGGAATCTTTCGAAATTTAATAGCTATTATATTAAAATAACTTTAATAAGCTAATAATATAATTAGGCAAAAAGATCTCGTTAGTAGAAGGAAGGTATTTTTTAATAAGCTAGTTATAAGCTGCTATAAAATAAATATAGTATATATATAGGTTATTCGCAGTTACCTGTTTTACCTTAAAGGTAGTAAAATTAATAGAAGAAGCCGCTATTTTAAATTATATATAAGGAGAGGGTGAAATGAAGAAAAAGAAGGTAGAGGTAAGCGTAGTAATAAAAAGAGAAGGAAGAATTACGCAGAGAAGAGTAAAGTAATTAAGTTTAGTAGGGTAATTTAACTTTGGAATTATTATAGGCGGGGTAATCTAATTTTAGAATCTTAATAGGGTAATTAGATTTAGAATTATTAGCAGGGTAATTAGTAGTGGAAAGTAGGGTGATGAAGATTACGTAGCGAATCGCTTGCGAAATAAGGTGGGGTAGTACTGGAGAAATTACGTTATATTGGGATTTAGTAAAATTAAACTAAAGCAGCTTTTAAAGTTAAGGATAGTTTTCGGAAGAAGGGGGATAGTTGTAATATAGCCTGCAAAATCCTGCTGCAGTATTTACGTAGCGCCGGGGGCAGTAGTAACGTAATAAGTTAGCATACGTATAAAAGCCGCTATAGGTAATTGGCGCTTGCAGGGGGTTTTTCCCTTCTGTAAGAATCAGTTATTATATTAGAATGGAGTCTGCTTTATTAACTTATCGCTAGTAAATCACCTGTATATCGCAGCAGCATCGGGCTCTTCCTTAATCACCCTAGTAGCTTATTACATAAAGATAATGGTAGATCTGGAGAGATAAAGGCGAGAAGCGAACCACCTGGTAACGGTAAAAAGAATAAAAGTTGCGGTTGCCGAGCTATATAATTCTATCTTATAGCTTTAAAAAAGGCATCTTAAAGGGTTAGTTAGCGGGTTTAAAGTTCGTTAAATACGGTTAAGCGAAAGCGAAGGCCTTTAACTATAGGTTGTAAACCTATTGCAAATTTGATTAGGAAAACCCTTTTATATAAAGGAATACTACTGAGTTCGCCCTATAAGTAGCTCCGGATTACTAATATAAATAATATATAGTTTTTATTTTAAGCCCTTTTACTTATCCTAATTAAGCGAAAAAAGTAGTATAAAATTTAGCAGTTAGAGTATACCGGTAAAGGGCGGGTTTTATTACAAATCTGTCCTAGTTTTATTTTACAATAATAGGATTATTAATTTTACTAGCCGGTATTTTAGGAAAAGCGGGTAAAGGCCGTTTAGCGCTAAAACGGAAACTTTTATTTTATTAAATTGCAAAATAGTTCGTTTAATATATAAACTTATCTTAACTATATAATATTACGCTACTTAAAAACCTAATTTACCTACGCTAATAAAAGGCTTATTATTATATCCGGATAAATTATTAAATATTTAGCTTAAAGTTAAAATAATAGAAATTATACCCTTAATACGGTATAAAATATCTGCTGCGATTTAGTTATCTATAATTAAAACATTTAACTATAGCGCTAAGTACTACCTTTAATATACTATCCGCAGTAAGGATACGCACTATTATTAAAGCTTTATATTACTATATTAACTATATCGTAAAGTTTGTTTACCTTATCGCCTAAGTTATTATTAAGCTCCTATAAAGCCTTAGCAGCACCGTATTTATTACTAACCTGGAAAAATTATATACTAACCTAATACGGTAGGATATCGGCTTTATTAAGCCTTTTCGCAATACTAATAATAATACTTTTTAAATTATTAGTTAGGATACCGTTAGTAATAATAATTATATTAACGGGCTTAATATCGCTATTTGTGGAAATAGTTTACTTATAAGCCTGTAAATAAGGCTATATTATCTAGTTAATACGCGTATTAATAAAAGTACCTTTATAAAAGCTAACTTAGTTAAAGAGAGTTTTAACTTATTTAGCGCTATAAATATTCTTTTAGCTACCGATACTATTTTAAAAGGCAGTGTTTTCAGCATTTAAAAAGTAAATATTAATACTATTATCGTTATAAGTGGTATAAATTGGGGTAATAGCGCGTAAGGCTTCCTTAACCGTATGCTAAAATAGGCCGGCTATAAAGCAGAAATTATTAATAACAAAAACGGTATTAAATATGCTAAGGAAGGCGTAAAGGTCCTTAGAAATAAAAAGGCTAGCAACTAAAGTCTGGGAGGCGCCGGATAGCAACGGTAACGCAAGGTAAGTAGCGATCGGCACTTGGAACGTATTTATAGGTTTAATAGTAACCTCCTAGTAAAACGGGGGTAGAGCTTAGTTGTCGGGGAGCATAAGCGTAAAATATAGTGCAGAGGTTAGCTACTTTAATACGTTATACGATAACGTATTACTCGTAATATTTTAGTTGCTATCTTTCTACGATAACTTCCTTATAACTAACCTTAAGAGAGATATTTATAGGGTTTTTATAGCTGTAGCTGCTAATATATAGTAAATTTTAGGTGCGATAGGCGTTTTCGATAGGTTAATTTAGCTTAAAAGTCGTAGCGTAGGTTATAGGAAGTGGCTAAATTAAAGCCCGATCCTAAAAATTGAAACTATGGGTTAAAGCTAGCTATATATAGGGTACCTTAGCGCTATTAACCCTAAAACTATTTACATAATAGTAAAAAGGATTAGAGTAGCTAATAGTTGCAGCGGAGTTAAGCCTTATAGCCTGTAGTATAGTTATAATACTAATTTCTCGTATCGCGTTTAATAGCTACTTTCGTTTTTATTTTTTACATTATATATATAGTTAACTACTAATTAATATACTTAGAATTTAGCTATACTTTTAGCAAGTTTATTCTCTAAAAATAAGCCTGAGAAAGGTAAGGGTCCCAAATATAGCTTTACTAGTTCCTCCGCTAGTAAAGGCCTAGTTTATAATTTATATAGTTACTCGTTACCTTTTAAAAGTCTAGTAGCAGCTAGGTTTATAGTTTATTTTACTAGCTTTAATTTTAATTTGCTAAGCTATTAGGGAAAGAAGTTTATCTTTATTAGCTATTATAGTAGGGAAATATACTTACTTAAATATATCAAACCCCTTTATACCTTATATAACATAACCCTATTAGCAGCCTAAAAGAGTAATATTATAAAAACATAATTATTTTTCTCCCCTTTAAGAATTTATAATATTAATACTTAGCCAAATACGTAATATAAACTCGGCAAATGCAAAGTAAATAGAAAACTTTTCCCTGGAGGTAACGGAACCTAAAATAGGTTACGTTATTAATTTTATTCCGTTTACTAAGCAAATAGTTAATTAGGTACCCTAAAGCGTAACGTAAGCTTTATTAGCTGTACTTTTATAATATTAGGTTGCTAATACCTTAGGTTTTTAACTATATACTGTAGCTAATATTTTACTAGGGAATATAGCTTAACCTTTTACCGAAAATAAGATAATTTAAGTAGTAAGATATATAGGTATAACCCTAAGCTATTACTTTAACGCTATATATTATAAAAATATACCTACCTAGGCAGTTAAAGCAGTGCGAGGCAATTCGCGTAAAGTGCTATAAAGTAGCTTTGCCTTAACTTATTTTAAATTTCCGTTAAGGAGATACTTAGCTGTAAGTATCTTTAAAGTACTGTAGATATTTTATTTCGTAAAGGTACTTTTAGCCTACTTATTTCTTAAACGCAGGCGTTTTAACTTAGCGGCATTAAAACTTCCAGCATACGGCTCGTAAGTAAAAAAAAGTAAAAAAAGTATATAACCTTACGCTATAGGAATTTAAATTAGCAACCTCGCTACGCGTAACTAACGCGTAAAAAAACCTTATATTCGCCACCTTTACGTTAGCAGGTCGCATTAGTTAAGGTATTACTTACGCAGAAATTTTTTATTTTATTTTTAAAAGTATAAGGTAAAAGGCCTATATAATAAGCCAGTTTCTCTTTCTCTTTAAAAACCAATTTTTCTTTCCAATATAAATCTTCTAATATATAATTTACTATAACGTTTGTGATAAGCGAGCCGTATAGATAAGTAAGCTGTACACTTTCCACCACCCTATTATAGCTATCCTTAATTATACAACCATAATATTAGGAAATAACAATAGCTGAATCAGAAATAGATAAATCAGATGATTCTGCAACCTCTTTACACGTACGTGCATTATGGCCAGGCTTGCCGTATACGCTACAGCACTGGATCTTCGTATAAAACCCCCCTGCATTACTATTATTTTGTTGTATTTCCTAAACCAATTGCTTACCTATAACCTTTTAATCCAGTAGATCCTATACCTTTTATATAATAAGTAACCCTCTAAGCCGTATACGTATTTTTTTAGCTTTTCGTCGCTTATTAAGCTCCTTATTAACCTTTCGTAATATTAAGACCTCCGTACGTAGAAAAACCACCTTATATATAATAAATATTATACCTTTAGCTAATTAATCCATAGCAGTTAGTATTAAGGTTAAAAAGCTATTTTAATAGTTAAAAATTTAAGTTTTAATAAATACTAATTATAAAGTAGCCTTTTAAGGGTTATATAGCGTTTGGGAGACCTAAAGTAGTATTATACCTGGGTTTAAAACTAGGGGTATTAGGGTCCAAATACGTATATCTAGCTTAGATATCACCTTCTTTAGGTTATATAATATAAAGCCAGTTTTGGTAAAACCCCTTTAAATATTCTTTTTTGTAATTAAAGTAAAAAATACCTTTTTAAACGTATAAAGAAATTTTAACTTGCTAATATATATAATATTTATCCGTATTAATTACTTAATTTAGTAATTATATACCTTCTTTAACAGCCTAAAATAACTAATATCTAATAGTTAAAGTAGGTATAAGAAGTGTAAAGGTATATAAAGTATAATAATATTATACTCCTAGTAATAAGTCTTAAATTCTTTAAAGTAATAGCTATTATAGCCATTAAAAATAAGCAGCTAATATTTACCCTTCGTATAAAATACTATATAAAAATCAAAATACCAAATCCAATCTATACCTTTTTTATTAGTAGTTTAGTTATTATTAATTATTATAATACGCTAGGTCTTTGGGTAATTATACTTTTTATACTAATTAGTAAGATAGTATTGCCTAATTAAGATAATAAATAGTAGGATGGCTTAATTTAAGGCGTTTACCCCTTAGATAACTATTACCTACTTTTAATTGCTAGGTTAGGCCTATTTAGCCCTATTATTATAGCTATCCAAGGTAGTAATTACTATAATAACGATAATAATACTTATTATAAAATTAGTTTTATTAAAGTTATATAAATTGTTATTAAGGATACCGTACTTAACCTTAACGTTATATATAAGGGTAAATTACTTTTAAATAACCTTAAAATCTTCGTATTTAGCCCTTTAGTAATCGTATTTATATATAAAACGTATTTAGAGTTTTAATTGGCGTTTAATGAAGTTATAAGCCTATTATATACTAATAGGGGGCGCGTTACGTTCGCGTAGTAATTAATTAGCTATATCTTTTACGTATAAGAGCCAAAAATAAAATACGTATGTATATAGCTTAATTATATATTAAATAATCGTTTTCTCTTCCAAATTTATAAATTTGCATAAATTGGCTGGGGTATCGTATCGCGCTAGCTAATTAACGCGTCGATTAGAGAGGGTTATTAGTAGTATATTGTAAATTATAATTATACGTTAAAGATTAAGCTTTGGGTCTTTTTTTAAAGCTTCGAGGGCTAGAATAATTTAAGATTTGGTTAGAAGTGAATCTATAGCGAATTAGTAGTAGGATTAGTAAAAGAAGTTGGAAGGTTGCGTTATGCCAAGAAAGTATACGGCTCGCTTATCTATACGGCTCACTTATCACAAACGTTAACATTTTCTACTATATTATAACGTAAAGCTTACTATAGTAATAGATTTTAGCTTTCTAAACATTATAGTTTTCCAGGCACCTTTAGTATTTTAAAACTATTATTTATTCTTCTAAAATCAACTATTTTTAACTAATATTATAATAAATATTAATATTATAGCTAAGTACCCTTTTACGCTAATAAAGCATAAAGCTTTACCAATTAAGCTTTAGTTAAGGTTATTTATAATAATAACCCTAAGTAAATAACCTATTAAGCTTTTTATTTAGTATCTTTATATTATTTTTCAAAGTATCTAAATTAGTTCGCAGCAAAGATTACTACCCGAAGTATAGCATTTTTATCGGTAACCTTAATCCTAAAATTAATAATTTCTTTTTCGTATCGCACTTTTAATCTTATTTCCCCTTTTATAAGTTAGCTAAGATTATTATTAATACTATAACCGGCTAATTTCGTAGATACGGCTTTATCTACTTTAATAATAAAATAGACTAGCTATATACTTTCGTAAAGATATAGGGTATATATTATAATAATTACGCTATATAAATCTTAACTACTAACTTAAAAACTTAATATACTCCTTTTATCGCTACTTAGCTACTTTAAAGTTTTAATAAGAAAAAGTTTCTACTATTACAAATATAGAAAAATCGTAGCTTTATAGCAAAAACTTACCGGCTATATAGGCTAAGGCGTTTTACCTTAATATAACTTACCTAGATTTTTTAATTAAATATAATTAATAAATTAATTTAACTACCCAAATAATACAACTATCTTCGTTAGCAGTTTTTTTAATTACGTAATTAAGCATTAGCTTTAGTCGTTCTTTTAAGCCTTCGAAAAGATTATATATATTAAGATCCTTATCAGCAAAGGTTATAGCTTCGTTTAATTCATTTATCGCAATATAGCTAAAATAGTAATAAATTAAATATAAAGTTAACTTATCGGTAATTTTCGCATTTACCTAACATAGGGAAAATTAAAGAACAACTTAGGCTAATAAACTCTTTACCGTCCATTTTCCCAACCCCCTTATACTATATTATCTTAAGCTTTTAAAAAGTATTTATAATAATATAAACTAATTAATAAAAAGCAAAGGAGCTACTAGCAGTAAGTACCGTTCCCCTAAAAGAAATTAGCAGTAAGTATTCCTTGCTACAACAATTATGCCTATTAACTAATATTTTAATATAGCTTCCGGATTTTATTTTTATTTTTAAGCCCTCCTAAAGCAAAAATCTATAAGGGTTTACCTATTTATAATTAAAAGTACCGTAATAAGTAATTAGCGAATAAAAGTTAGCATACGTTTAAAAAGGCTTAAGCAATAAAAGGAAAATTAGTAAGGGTATATAAATAATACTAATAATAACTTTTTAATTACTTATTATTTTAAGGAAAGCTTTACTAATATCTCCTATAACTAAGGATCCTTTTATATATAGCTATTTATTTATAAAGCTTTAAAGAATATTATTAATTTAAAATCCAAATATAATTTAACTATATCGCCTTTTAATTAGCACTAACGTTATTACTTTTTCCGGTCCCGGTTCTTTTTTATTTACTATTTTTTACTAAATTTAAGCTTAATAAAGTTAATAAACGTAACGGCATACTATAGGAAATAAATCAAAATCGCAATATAAGTAGCTAGTTGCTTATTTAAGCGTCGACGTATAGCTAAAATCCAGCGCTAGGAAAAGGATAAGGTTTTAGCGTAAAAGCTAGGTACGCTATTAGCGCAAAGCCGCGTACGCACCTAGCTTAATACTCGAAGGAGGTTATTGAAATCGCAATCCTTAAGTATATTTAGCTATTTAAACTTAAGCATTTCGATATCTTAACAGGCTAATCGTAATAATATCTATTACGTTATGGCAATTAGTACTAGCTTAAGGGAGCTTTAGTGCGTAAACTTAGGGCTGGGGGTTGTAAGGCCTAGGGATACCCGGCTAGGGGTTAGTTATCTTAAACCATCGCTTAGCTTCCCGTTTGGCCTCGGCAAAACAAAACCTCTTAGCTTTCTTCGTTCGGCAAGGATAGCGTAAGCACGATAACGGGGCAGGATCTTTAGCGCAAGCCACCGGTTTAGCGGCACTAGCGTACCGGATAGCTTTAAGCTAGGTTTTAGTATAAATAACTAGCTTACCGCTAATAATATACAACTAGGCTCGGCACTTCAACAAGCGTAAGCACCTATTACCAAACCTAAACGCCGTTAAAGATACTATCGTTATTAGAAAGTATTTCTCCAAAAAGAATTATAAGTAGTTAGTTATCGATACCTATAAAATTAAAAATAATATTTTTAATAATATAACTCTACAGCCCTTTTTAAATTTTTACCGGTACTGTAATATTTTCCTTATATTAGCCGTTCTTGAAAAAAACCGTATTACCAGCAACGTTTATAATAATACCCTTTGCTGCGGAATTAGTAACTATAATTATAGGTATAAGCTTTTATAATAATACCTTTAATTAATTCTTAGTTTTTTCTAAATACTTTCCGATAAATATTAGCTTTACTTTAGCTACTACGTTTTTATACTACGGTTTCGCTTAATTTTTTAAGCTTTTTATTTAATAAGTTTAAAATATATCGGGCTAACGTTTTCTCTTTTACATTCGGAGCTATATTACTAAAATATAAATATATAATTATAACTTTAAATATTTTTCCTTAATTTATTAGTTTTAAATAAGCCTAAGCTATTATAAGCTGGAAATATATATATTATACGTTTTTATTATACATAAGGGTTTGAAAAAGTAAAAAAATTTAATAAATAATTATTAAAATTATTTAAGTTAACGTTCCCCTTTATCTTTAAATATAGTATAAAGCTATTTATAAAGGAAGTATTATTGCGGATTATTAATATTTTAAAACTATTTATAAGTAATAGTATAAGGTTTTTTTATTAATAAATTTAATAGTTCTTAAAATCGGCTTAATATATGGGAATAAAAGTAAAATTAGCTTTAACGCCGTAATAAATTTTAATGCTAGAATTATCATTTAAATGCGAATTAGAGAAGTTATAATAATATTATAACCCTGTAAACGTGTTATCCTAGTAAAAAAGATACGAAGCTTAAAGTAGCAGAAATAAAATTTAGGCTTAGGATAAAAACTAGGTATTACTTACACTAGGCGGTAAATTTCTACTGGTAAAAGGTATATAACGTACGGTAATAAAAACTAAATATAGGCTTATAGCCGAAAACTGGGTCGCTTACGCTAAGCGGTAAAATTCTACTGGTATCGCATAGTAACGGTAGAGAACTTAGTCGCTAAAACTAAGCCGTAAATTCTACCGGTAGAAAAGGTACGTAGCTTACGGGAGCGAGGACAAAATATAGGCTTATAGCCGAGAACTAAATCTTATATTCTATTGGTAAAAACGGTGCAAAATACGGAGGAATAAAGTTAAACGCTATATAATTTCTACCAGCAAAATAAAAATACGTACCTAGGAGAACTATCCGCACCTAAGTATTAATAACTTTACCCTATTAAAATAACAGTTCTACTCACTAAAGTTACTAAACTTTCTAGCGGCTTTATATCAGGAATTAAAAACTTAACAATACAGCCTATATATACCTAATAATAGATAATAACTTGTCAATTAGATTAGAGTACAAATAGGTAACGTTACTGTAGTCGTTAGCAACTCCATCCGTACCGCATCCTTCTCTGATATAGCATAGTAATGGTATAGGTTTAAAGTTAATTTAATTGGTTGCTTTTGGTTTGTTTGGGATTTTTAGCAAGGTATAGGTTACTTAGCTTTGGTAATAGGGCTTCCGGCCTCCGAGTTACACGTACACCTAATACGCGTATACGTCGCGATTGGAACTGTTGCCTGGGAGCTATCCTTACAGATTACGCGTCGTCTGCTTTCCATTAATGGGAAAGTTTAGCCGGGGGGGACTGAAAAGGGGCCTCTAAGGCTGTGCGGCGGCGGTGTACCGGATCACCCCAGCTCAGGGGAGAATTAGGGAGAGCTCAGGACAAATCAGCCTCGGCTCACCCCAGCTCACCCCAGCTCAGGATTGCGAACGAAAAAGGAAATTTCGTATGCCCAGATTCGTCGCAGGTTACCGGCTGTTGTATAACACGAATCTGGGCACACGAAATTTCCTTTTTTGTACTTCGCCCACATGACACTGCTCATCCCGGCTCAGGCCCGGCTCAGTCTTCCCTCAGGATTTGCTCAGGCTTGCTCACCTTTGCTCAGGCTAAGGACCATTTTCGTCACGCTGCGCCGCAGCATTTTGAATTGCTTCAACTCTAGCTGTTGATTTTAGGCAGACTCTACAGGTCTGTAAGAACTGTGATACAGGGGATTTATTGTGATTACTATAAGTCACTGGAGCAGTATCTATTTAAGTGTCACACGCTGAACGCCCCTGACACCTAGATTGGCACCGCGGCTCACCGAATCTCGGTTTCCGGCGAGAGCTTATCAAGGTTCGCCCCGGCGAATCTTGATTTACGCCAATTGAGTGGAATGATGCCACGATGGTCAGGAAGGTTCCGTATCGAAGCGTCTACTGGTCGTCATTCGGAATGACAGAAAACTTCGGTCCAGAGGACCTCAGGATTAGATTGGCCATCAGGCCCAGCATGTAGCTCGAAGGGCGAGGACCTTCGAGGCCATAGTCAATTATTGTGTTCAGAATAGACTTGTTCAGCGCCCACAGGGTCACATCCGTTCCAAGCCGCACCCACAACCCCCATGTGGTTGCCCCTTGTCACATTAAGCTATGAAAGAGAATGTACCTTCCGGGATTAAGGGTACCGCTACCCTATTATCTGTCAAAAAAAAGGGGTCAGTTCTAGAATCCACCAGAATGGTGGATTGGTAACATTGGCCACGCAACGCGTAAGCGTTGCCACTATTCACAAAGTCTATAAAAAGAGGTTTTGGCTGAAAGCCAAAACCACACAGACAATTCAATCAAGCAATTGAAACCCCATCAATTTCACCATTTCCAGAAGTGCAGTGTTTCTGACATTATCCAACTGCGAAGGTAATATAAGATGAGTTATGTGGTTTTACCTTCAACATCATAAGAAAGGCTTTTTACCAGATTGGGTATGTTAAGAGCAATGTTGAGATAAAAGCTCAAAAAATTATTGTCTCGCCATGATTAAAAAGGCATGGATATTGTAAAGATACTATAGATGCTTATAAAATCCAAGCATTCTAGCCTCTGTTTAACAGACTATGGCAACCATCGCTTTATTACTAAGCTAAATATCTGTTAAATCAATTTCTGTCTGGTTAAAAACTCCCAAACTCCCCCAACCTCTCGCAAAGCTAGTGGCCTTCGGTTCAACAGGTCATCGTACATACGCGCCCCGTCGCACCTTATTACTAACCCCTCACATCTTACAATCCCATAAATACCTTATTAATTTACCAGTTTAATATGGAGACTAGGATCTTGTCACGGCAGTTGGAATGCGATTGCTCACGCAAGGTTATTCCGTACCATTAGCAGAAATCTAAAGCTAAAGAGAAAAGGAAAAGGAAAAGGAAGCCCTGAATTGCACCACCCTAATGGTGGTGCGATTAGTGGGGCGGGCGGGGTAGGTTGGCAGAATGTTCCGGTGGGTCCGGGTCGGATTGGGAGGTGTGGTCAGGCACGACGGCCAGGCTGCCGTCACTGATCTGTATATTAGGTGACGGAGATTAGAGGTGCTATAAGAAAGGGACTGCATCGTTAACTTAAGTTAATGAGACTAAAAATAAGAGCTCTTATCGTTCGGGTTTATAAAAATTGACTTATAACCCATATGATGCCATCCTTTCCATCTGAGTCCCTTTTAGGGTCCTTGAAATTTAAATAACTTCCAGACCATTTTCTAAGACTACATTCTGGGTTATTCTCCGGCCAACCTCCCTGTAATTCTAAAACACTCCGTGAACAATCTCATGACCTGTAAGACAGGCGAAGCTTCAGCAACAAGTGGGGCGTGGACAACCAGTAAGAAACGTGGCTAAAGGACCAATTGGTACGCGGTGGTGGCGGAAGAATTTTCGTCCGAAGGCGGGGCGTCAAAAACCTCTTCGCTCTTCCGTTTGTCTCTAAAATCGCTCAACTCAAGATTCTTACAAATACTCAGCTAAATAGTCAACAAAAAAACCCGCGAACGACCCGCGCCGCCACCCCGCGTCATCCTCAGTCACCCCCTATAGGCAAATCGCAGCCTCTCGGCCCTTCTACTTAGTTAATCCAGACGCGAACAGACCAAGACGTCAGGAGCCTCGTTGCCGCCCCGTGGACGGAACGTTGGGAGTAGCTCATTGACAGGTCGGCTGAGGTCTACTCGCGTGCTCGGAAGAAGCTGTGGAGGAAAAGGGACTCTGAAGCAGCTCCAGTACAGAGCAACCAGACCGAGACCCGACTCCCAGGAGAAGACCTCCCTTGTTAAGGAAGGAGGCCAAAGAATGCCGATGCGTTGATCCCTTTCGTCTAACCGGAACCGCAAGACCTGTTCCAACAGATAGATAACTGCGACTACGGAAACACCCACATGAACCGTGACCAGTACGAGGAAGCTAAGGAGAACCTAGACCTGCGCGCCAACGTCTGGAGCAAAAAGAACAAGAAGTCCTCGTTGCTTACCGTGTGGTAATGGACTCCTTTACGGGCATCTCACCTCACCAACCCCTGTCTGACCCAACGGGAATCCGAACTATCAGGTTATACCCTGGACGCTTCGACGATGAAGTCCGCTGTGAGCTTGAGCATTGTCTTTTGCAAGGAGGCGACTGTGAAGCCCCGACCTATATCGCGCTCTCTTACACATGGGGCGACTCTACCAACACCAAGCTTATCAGCCTAGACGGCAAGCCATATCCTGTCACGTTAAACCTAGCTTCGTTCCTTCGCCATATGCAAACGATGCTTGGGGTGATTTCCGAGCATCTTCCGGAGGTTTTGATCTCTTCCATGCCAGAATGCGCTTCGCTGAGAACTATTCTTATACAACGGCTTCTCGGCGATCTCAACTTCCCGCAGAGTTTTACTTCCGGATCAATCGATGGAACGCTGATTCGCGATCTAGTGCAGCATCACTTCCGCCAAATCCTAGTGAACCTTGGAACTGAAGTCGATACAGTGGAGGAATTTATTAAGATGCCTGATAATAAGGCCATCGGCCACCAAGAGTCCAAACAATGTTACATCATTTTTTGGATAGATTCTCTCTGCATCAACCAAACGGATCCAGCAGAGAGGAGCAAGCAAGTCGCCCGTATGAAAGATATCTATAGCCAAGCTCAATCGACCCTAATTTGGCTTGGAGACACGCATCAATCTGACGGTAATGTCGATGACGCTATAAGACTTGTCCGTGATCTTTACCAGACGATGGAACCACTTCGTGGGAAAGGTCTGAATTGGGAAGATCTGAATTGGAAAGCTTTGCTGGGTCAAGTCCTGTTGCGCGGTAACATGGGAGCGGGCTTACTGGGTATCAGACGGATTCTAACTAGTACTTGGTTTTCTCGGGCTTGGATTATCCAGGAAGTTGCCACAGCACAGGAATCAGTGAATGTCCTTCTAGGCTACAGGAGAATTCCATGGTTCTTCCTCACACATGTGGTGGAACCTGCCGTCAATGGTATATGCAATATCTCAGATGATTTTGCAAACGGAATCATGGTTCGGAGCGATTCAGGGAACTTGCGGGCTTTGCGCGAAATCACCAAAGAGTATTGGGATATAAAGCAAACTAGTGGCGATTCTGTTAACCATATCGTCATCTCTAAGAGACTCTACTCCCTGCTTCGGCGGAGTTGCGGAGTCTTCGAAGCAACGGACCCACGGGATGTTCTTTACAGCCTTCTCGGTTTGATAGGCGCAAATATAATCACTCAACA
>Ga0247763_1000056_pt1 | contig 48053 bp, 38 predicted proteins | sample UWRJL141409B4_FD_179926 | JGI IMG/M metagenome (GOLD analysis project Ga0247763, IMG submission 179926) | Plant litter microbial communities from Arlington Agricultural Research Station in Wisconsin, United States - UWRJ-L141-409B-4 | ecosystem: Environmental > Terrestrial > Plant litter >... | reverse complement strand
TCTGCTCGGTGCAGATCTGTCTACAGGTCTGGGCTCCACACGCCGAGCCGGCGCCATTCGATTGCTCGGCCGGCACTCTCGCCCTGGCCGACGCGATCGACGCCGCTCGCCTCGCGGCTTCAGACGAGCCTGACGAACAGGCCGCGCTGACCAAGTTTCGCGGCGCTCTGGCGCCCACCTGGCGATATCGGCCGGCGCTGGGCCGCTCTTGTGCTTCGAGCACCGAGGCGGCGCGGCATCTCCGAGCGGTCGATCGCCTGCGCTACGCCGAAGAACACGCCGTAAGATACGCGGCCGTTGACCTCGCCGAGAGGCGCAATGAGGTGAAGCGGCTGATCACGACCCTGCGTCCATCGGCAGGGCACTCGCTTTGACCCGCGGCGCTGCGACCCGCAGCTTAGCCCGCCCCCAATCACCCGGCGCCGAGGCGCCCCTCGACCGCGAACTTTTTCCTCCCATGGCCCTAGCAACCGAAGCCGAAACCCCCAAGGAAGACAAACCCACCTTCGACGCCCTGCCGCTCAGCGCAGAAGTGAGGAGCGCGGTTGCCGATCTCGGCTACGTGCACCCCACGCCGGTGCAACGCGCCGTGTTCGAGGCGGCAGGCAACGGTAAAGACCTCGTCGTCCAGGCGCGCACCGGCACCGGCAAGACGGCCGCATTCGGGTTGCCGCTGGTCGATCGGCTGGTACGCCGAAAGGTCAAGGCCGTGCAGGCGCTCGCGCTGTGTCCCACGCGAGAGCTCGCATTGCAGGTGACGCGAGAACTCGAGGCCCTCGGCAAGAACACGGGTATCGCGGTGCTGCCCGTCTATGGCGGTGCGCCGATGCTCCGGCAGATCGAAGGCCTGAAGGAAGGCGCGCAGATCCTGGTGGGCACACCCGGTCGAGTGCTCGACCATCTTCGCCGCAAGACGCTCGACCCCTCCAAGATCCGAGTGCTCGTGCTGGACGAGTGCGACGAGATGCTGTCGATGGGGTTCCTCCCCCAGATCACGGAGATCTGGAACCAGCTGCCCAAAGAGCTTCAAATCCTGCTCTTCAGCGCCACGGTGCCGCGCCCCGTGCTGCGAGTCGCCGATTCGCGGCTGCGCGAGCCGGAGTTCATCACGCTCAGCGGCGACCAGGTGGGCGCGCTCGAGATCGAGCACTACGTCTACCTCAGCCAGGGCGACAAGATGCAGGAGCTGCTGCGCATCCTCCAGGCCGAGGCTCCGGAGAGCGCCATCGTCTTCTGCAACACGCGCGACGACACGCAACGGGTCGCTACCGAGTTGAAGCGCGCCGGCTACAATGCCGACTGGCTCAACGCCGATCTGTCACAAAAAGAGCGCGAGGCCGTGATGGCGGCGACGCGCGAGAGCCGCCTGAAGTTCCTGGTGTGCACCGACGTCGCGGCGCGGGGCATCGACATCTCTCACCTCACGCACGTCATCAACTTCGACTTTCCCGAGGCGACAGAGCAGTACGTTCACCGCACGGGTCGGACGGGGCGTGCAGGACGGATGGGCACCGCCATCTCACTCGTCAGCCCCTCGTCGATCGGCAACCTGTACTACCTGCGCCTCGAGTACAAGATTCACCCGATTGAGCGCCAGCTCCCGAGCGACCGCGAGCTGCGGACGAGGGCAGAAACCGACACCATCGTGCAGCTCTCGGGTCGATTTCCTGCACCGCGCGACGCCGAGCGCTCGCTCGTTCAACGCCTGCTCACCCACGACCGAGCCGAGGCCATCATCGCGGGTCTGTTGCGAGAGCACCTCAAGGCGAGCGGCGATGCCTCGCTGGTGACCGACAGCACGCGGCGCGCGGTGCGTGCCGCGCCCCCCACGAAGGAGCTCGCCGTCGAGCGGCCACGACGCGATCGTGAAGATGCCCCGCCAGCCAGGGTCCGTCGCGAGCGCGCGTCGAGCGACCGCGATCGTGAGCGGCCCTCGAGCGATACCGATCGCGCGGCGAATGACCGCGAGCGCCTCGCGGGCGATCGGGACCGCCCATCGAATGAGCTGGACCGCCCATCGGTGGACGTCGCGCTCGCCGACGTCGGCGAGCGCACGAAAACGGAACGCAGCGCTCTGGAAGTGGGGCGGCACGAGGCCGGTGAGCGCCCGCGTCGCGAGCGCAGCCGCGCCGAGCCCCCAGCTCTGCGACGAGGGCCCCGCCCCCCACGCAGCGCCGCGACGACGTTCTCCGAGGAAGGCTTCTCGTACGAGGTGCGCGAGGTGTCTGCGAACGATCTCGCAACCCTCGGAGATCAGCCTGGCCCAGCCGTTTCGTCTGGTGCGGTGCTCGACATGGCGGCACCCGCGCCCGAAGCGGGTCTCATCCCGGGCTGGGATGGCCCCATCGACGAGGCGTTCGTCAACGTCGGACGAGACGATGGCGTGCGCACGAGCGACCTACACCAGGCGCTGACCACGGCGGGCGTCAGCGAGGGTGATACCGCCTACGTGCGGATTCGCCAGCGTCACACCTTCATCGGGGTGAGGCAAGGGCTGCTCGAGCGCGTGGTCTCTGGATTGAACGGACAGAAGATCGCGCAACGCTTGGTGGAGGCTCAGCCCGCTCGGCCTCGCCAAGCGCGTCGCTGAGTATCGCCGAGGGTTTCCCGAGTTCGCAGCGTCGCTGCGCCATGCGCGCACCGACGCAAAACGCGGCGGGGCCGTAGCGCGCCTCGTTGCTCGTCGGCCTCATCCACGCCCCCTTGCCGCAGGGCGAATGGCGACAGCGTCACGTGCACGGGCACACCAAAGCGCCGCGTCAAACGAAACGCTGGAATGGGCCGCGCGCCGCGCTGACCCGAATGCTAGGGCTTGTCAACCCGCTCCGGGTTCGCGCACTGGTGCTGCACGTCGGTGCGCTTCGCGCAAGGTCGAATCACGACGTCGACGTCCTTCGCAACGATCGTTTCCACTGCGTGACTCGGTTAAGCCGAGCGCGCACGAACGCCGCGAGACACCACAAAAACAGGGCGCTTGGACGTTTTTTGCGTGTAGGAATCCGTGCTGCGAGCGTGGCGACGCGGCACCGAAAAAGAGCACTGAATACAGCGCGGAAGTAACGCCGTCGAGATGCCTTCGGCGCTGCAGCGAGGACGTGAATGACAGCGTTGCCGCACGGCGTTTCGCCCTGAAGTTTGCAGGCTCGACATTGCGAGACCATACTGTGAGCTAGGGATCGCGAGTCACGCGCGAAAGCTGCGGGCCGACCACATGCGACGTAACAACCCGTCTACCGTTGGCGCTGCAAGCGGACGAGCATCAGTCCTGCGCGAAACGAGGCCTTTGCTTTCAAAAACCGTTGCGCGGGTTCACTCTCGAAGCTACGACAAGTACCGATGGCTCGGCCCGTAAACGTCGAACGTCTACAAAGCAACATCGCCTGGGCGGTGGCGCATGGCTTGGGTGCACGTGATTTGATCCCCATGCTCGAGCGGCTGATCGAACATGCAGCCGTCGGTAGTGACTGTCGCGTAGCGGCCGAGCGACAGTTGGCTGAGCTGATCGTGGAGACGTCGCCGTGGCGCGCTGCCGTTCTCACGCGCGATGTCTTGAAGCATAAAGATGACGATCGAGCGTGGGCTTTGTACGGCCTTGCTCACACGTTGCTCGGTCATCATCGGGCGGCGCGCAGCGCCTACTTGCGCGCGCTCGCGCGTGCGCCGGGTTGCGCGTCCTACGCGCACAACCTGGGCCATCTCATCGATGTCGCGTTCGAGCAGCCGCGCGAGGCGTTGCGGTGGCTCAAGCAAGCGCACGGGGCCGCTCCTGCCGAAGAAGAGATTGCGGCGTCCTATGCGCACGCGCTCGTCCGCAGTGAGCAAGTGCCGCAAGCGCTTGCCGTTCTCGAACGCGTGTTCAAGTCGCGGGAGCGAGCGCAGAAGCTGGTCGCGCGTTGGCTCGGTCGGGCGAGTCGAGCCGTGCCGTCGAACGGGCGCTGAACGCTCGTCGGTTTCGGGCATCGTTTCGTCAGTTCCAGCAGGTTCCGTCGGGCCGCCTCACCGGCAGCAAGTCGTGCCGTCGCTCGGCGTGTCTCTTTCGAGGCAAACGCCCCTGGCGAGAGAGTCCGGCAGTCCGGCGGCTCATCGACGAGCTCTCGTCGTATGGCGTGGGTCTTGGGTGAAACGCAGCCTCGCGAGCGACCGTGCGGCGAATGGCGTCGCTCGTGGCGGCGAGCTTCGGCCGCGTTGCATGCCAAACAACCCGTGAGACTGGCTGCACTTAGCGAACCCGAAAGGCCCGGTGAATCCGCGTTCTTTCCGCTTGCCTATTTGGGATTGGACACTATCGATTCGGGCGATGCGTCCCTCAAGCGCGTGCCTGCTTTGCCTCTGTCTCGCCAGCTCGCGCGCGGCGGCACAGGCGAACGCGCCGCCGACTCCCGTCGTGCCCGGAGCAGCCTCCCGCGCGGCCCCGGTCACCGCTCCCGATGTAGCCCCGAGCGACTCTTCGGCGCCGAGCGCGCCAGCTGCTCCGAGCTCCTCCGGGCCACGGGGTGCACGGGACGCAGGCATCGACGGTTCGCAAACCGGGGTCCCCGACGTGAGCGATCCGATGCTCGAGCCCATCGAGCTGCCGGTGCAGGTGCTCGGCAGCTGGCGACAGGCTCTCTCGCTGGTGCAGACGCGGTCGACGTCGATCGCAACGGCGCGCGCGCGAATCGCCGAGGCCAACGCGCGTTCGCGCCAGGCTCTCGCGAATGGGCTTCCGGTCATCTCGGGCAGCGGCAGCGTCAATCGCAACCTCCTGTTCGCGACCGGCGCGGCGCTGACTGCGCAAAACATCCAGACCAACGTCCGTGTCCCCTACCCGGCAACCGTGTGGAACGCGGGCGTTTCGTTGCGCCAGCCGCTGCTGGACCTGCGCACGTGGTACGATATCGGCACGACGGATGCGGCGGCCGCGGCGGCCGCGGCGAGCGCGGAAGACGTGGAGCGCCTATCGCTCGGCGGCCTCGCGGATACGATCGTCAGCGTCATCACTGCCGAGCGACTGGCGGAGGTCAGCCGCGTATCGTTGCGCTCGAATCTGTCCACGCTCGACCTGACACAGCGCCGCACCCGGCTCGGGGCGGCGAGCGCGGTCGACGTGCTGCGCGCCGAGCAGGAAGTGGCCAGCAATCGCCTGGATGTGGTGCAGGCCGATGAGGCCGTGCGCCGCGCGCGAGAGGCGCTCGGCATGGCGCTCGGCTTCCCAGAGGCCTGGGGGGTCGCCCCTCAAATCAAGGTCGATGGGCTCGCGGCAGACGCAAAGTCGGTCTGCTCGCCCGTCGGAGACCCCGAGCAGCGCAGCGACGTGCGCGCTGCCAAGCTCAACGTCGAGGTTAGCGAGCGCGCTGCCGAGAGCGTCGAGCTCGGGTTGGCCCCGACCGTCGACGCCGTGTCCGATTTCACGTACACGACCGATCCACGCTCCCCGCGACCCGTCTTGTGGTCCATCGGCGCCCTGCTGACGGTGCCTCTCTACGACGGCGGCCGCCTCGGCGCGGAGCGCGATGCCAACGTCGCCTCCGCCAATGTCGCCCGGCAACAGCTCACAGACGCCACGCGACGAGCCCGGCTCGAAGCCATGCAGGCACAGCGCTCCGTCGAGGTCGCCGAATCGAACTTCACTGTCAGCCGTCAGGCCCGGGACATCGCACAGGAGAGCGCCCGCCTTGCCCGCATCGCCTTCGTCCACGGCACCGGCACGAGCTTCGACCTGGTCGAGTCCGCGCGCCGCCAACGCCTGGGTGAAATCGACGTCACCATTAAGGAATTCGAAGTGGTTCGAGCGCGCATCGCCGCCTTGCTCGCGCTCTCGAATTGCAGCCTCTGAGCAGCGCTCTTCGCGGGGCGTTCGCCGGGGGGCGTCGTCATCCCGGGTCACTATGTATCTCGGCGGTCGTGCCCGACAGGGTTTCCAGCGCGCGGACATTGCCGGGAGTAGCGTGGTTAACTCATCGACCCTCGTTAAAGCCTTCCAGAGCCGATGCATCTCCGAGCTGCCGAACGCCGTGACCTTGTCCGTCCCGTCGTCTCCAGCTAGGCTGCTTTGCAGCTCGGTCGGTGGGCCCATCCGTTTCGCCGCACGCCTCGATCGCGAGCGCCGGTGGCTCGGGTTGGTCGAGTCGAAAGCCGGATATGAATAAGAAAGACTCGCTCTTCTACGCCCTGTTGGCGGCGTTCTCGGTCGCCTTGGTCGTCACCATCCCGAAGATTTTCCTGGGGACTCCGAGCGCTCAGCTCACCGCGGGCGGCCTCGCGCAGAAGATCTTCTATTTTCACGTGCCGGTAGCCTTCGGTGTCTACCTCACCGGTGCCGTGTGCTTCGTGGCGAGCGCCATCTACCTGGTGCGCCCCACCGAGGGCGCCAACGCCTGGGCCCGAGCCGGCTCCGACTGTGCGTCGTTTTTCGGAACGATGGTGCTGTGCAGTGGCCCACTCTGGGCCAAGAAAGCGTGGGGCGTCTACTGGACGTGGGATCCACAGCTCACGACCCTGCTGCTGAGCGCGCTCGTCTACTACGCGATCACTTTGCTGCGTGCTTTCGCTGGCGACGGCGCTGCTGAACGGCGCTTCGCGGCAGCGCTCGGCATCATGGGCGCCATGAACCTGCCCATCATCCACTACTCGGTGCAGAAGTGGGGCGGCAACCACCCCACGGTCAACCGCGAGGGCGGCGGTGGCATCGACGACTCGATGAAGGCCGCGTGGTATCTGGGGCTCGTGACGATGACGTTGCTCTTGCCGCCCATCCTGCTTTGGCTTCGCAGTCGGCTCGCGACGCTGCAAGCGCAGCTGGAATACACTTGGCAGGAAGCATTGACCCGAGGCATCGTCGATTACCTCGACGAGCATGAGACGTCCGAGCGAGAGGCCCTGCACGGCGCGCAGGAGCTGAGGTAACAGGCGATGACCGCAAATCTGACAGCGAGTGTTCAGGATCGTGGAAACCCGGGCGAGCGTTCGACGCAGTTCGTTCCCGTGGAGAGCGGAGCGAGCGAGCCCTCGGATGCGGGCACGTTCATGGTCGCCGCCTACGTGCTGATGTGGCTGTGCACGGTGTTCTTCATCTTGCACACCTGGCGCAAGACGCGCAGCGTGGAGGCTCGGATGAACGAGCTGCAGAAGGCGATCGCCAGGGTGCCGCAGACGGGCGATTGACGTTCAGCCAGCCCAGCCTCCGTTTCGCAGCGCCGTGACCTTCGAACACATCATCTACATCCCCGCCGCTTTGCTGGTGGGGACGATCTTTGGGTACACGCTCGGGGCGCGCGCGGTGCGGCGTGAGCTGCAGCAGCTGCGTCATCGCGTGAAACGCTGAGATCGCGCCCGCGGGCTGCACGGGCCCGATTGGCGCTATTGCGGGAAGTACGCTCAAAGGCTAGCTTCCCGCCGTGTTTGGCGTTTCTTTCCCGGAGTTGGTCGTGCTTGGCACGGTGGCCTTGCTCGTGCTCGGGCCCGAGAAGCTGCCCGGCATGCTGCGCACGATGGGCCAATGGGTCGCCAAGCTGCGACGGTTGACGACCGAGGTGCGTTATCAGAGTGGCATCGACGAGGTGTTGCGCGCCGAGGGCTTTGACGGCGGGCTGAACGAGTTGCGCACGATCATGCGGGGCGGCACCGCTGCTGCCACGCATTCGGCGACGATCCGGCAGCCGCCCGCTGAGACGTTCGTCTCGGACAAGAGCCGCGAATACCCCCTCGAGGGCCCCGACTCCTACGGCGCCCTCCCGGAAGACCTGGTGTCGCCTGAACCGACCGAGCTGCCAGCAGCATCAGCGCCGCCGGCGCTGCCGCCCGCCGAGCCGGTGCCAGCGCTTCCGGAGGCGGCCGCCGCGGCGGCCTCACCCGGTGCAGAGGCGATCCCGAGCCCGGCGGCGGCTGCCGCTCCGCCGGCAGCCGCACTCACTGCTGACAGCCACCCCGCGAGCGGGCCCGCGCAGGAGGCAAAGCCATGAGCAGCTCGACCAACGAGGAGCTCCAGATGACGTTCTGGGAGCACCTCGAAGAGCTTCGAGGCCGCATCCTGAAGGCGCTGATCGCGTTTGCGCTGGGCGCCGGCATTGCCTGGTACTTCCGCGAGACCGTGCTGATCTGGCTCACCACACCGTTCGTGAACGCCTGGAGGGAGTCGATCACCGACCAGCGCCCCGCGCTCCATTTTCCAGCGCCAGCAGCGCTGTTCATCTCCTACCTGCGGCTGTCGCTGATCGCTGGCTTCGTTTTCGCGCTGCCGATCATCTTCTACCAGCTCTGGGCGTTCATCGCGCCCGGGCTCTACGCTCGCGAACGCCGCTTCGCGATCCCGTTCGTGCTCGCGTCGACGCTGTTGTTCATCGGGGGCGGCTACTTCGGCTGGAAGTTCGCGTTCCCGGTCGCGTTCAAATATCTGCTCGACTTTAGTGGCTCGCTTCAGACCGAGTCTGTCGCGATCGCCATAGAGCCGACCGTGATGATCGGCGACTACATCGATTTCATCTCTCGCATGCTGCTCGCGTTCGGGGCGGTGTTCGAGCTGCCGGTGCTGGTGTTCTTCCTCAGCATCGCCGGCATCGTCAATCACACCCACCTGATCAAGTTCGCGCGCTACTTCGTGGTGCTCTCGTTCTTGATCTCGGCGATCATCACGCCGCCTGACATCATGAGCCAGTTCCTGCTCGCGGTACCGCTCTGCCTGCTCTACGTGCTGTCTATCGGCATCGCCTGGGCGCTCGGCAAGAGGAAGACCGAGCCGACGAGCTGACGCCTCGCGCGCCCTGCGGTCAGACGCGCGCTAGCCGGGAGGCGCGACGCCCTTCAAACGGGCTTGGGCAGCGTCGGGAGCGGAAGCCGCGGCGCGTCCATCCACAGGCCGTCGAGATCGTAGATCTGCCGCCACTCCGACTGGAAGACGTGCACCACGACCTCGACGAAGTCGATCAATACCCAGCGCGCGAGGGGCAAGCCTTCGAGGGCGAGCGCGTGAATCGACTCCTTGGCGAGGTCCGTCTCGACGCCGCGCGCGATGGCGGCGACGTTGCGATCGCTCGCGCCAGTCATCAGCACGATGTAGTCGGCGTAGTCGACCTTACCGACGACGTCGATGATCTGGATGTCTTCCGCCTTCTTGTCGAGCCCTGCCGCTGCGGCGAGCTGCGCGATGCGCCGCCCCAGCTCTGGAGAGCTCGTTCCCCCGGTGCGCGCGAGCCCAGGCTTGCCGCTCGCGACGCCGAGCTCGCTCGGTTCGCCGCGTTTGGCGCTGGTCCGCACTCCGTCGGTCGCTGCGCTGCTCGCAAGGCTGCGCTCGGTGGATGAGTTTCGTCCTGTCATTGTCGTTGTGATGCCTCTTCGTTCCCGCTCGTCGGAGCCGGGCCGGCGTCGCCGGCCAGGGCGCGTTCGATCTCGCGGTCGAGCGCTTCGTCTTTCGACGCGCCGGGCTCTGGCGTAGCCCCGTTCGTCCACGGTGCCAATGGCGCCGATTCGTAGCGGGGTGCCGGGCCGGGCGGGCGCGTATAGCGCTCCGAGGGGCAAGCAAGCAAGGCTGTCGACACCAGCAAAGCGTAGCCAGGCCATCCGGAGCGGACGGCGCTCGTTAGCGACCTCAAGCGGGCCAGCGCTCCTCGTCAACGGCGTTCAACGTCTGGTCGATGTCGAACGCCGGCGCGTAGCCGAGCACGTCGCGCGCGCGCCGATCGTCCACCATGCAGACGTAGCGCACGAAATCGAGCTCGGGTGCGGGGAAATTGGTCATTCTCAGGCTCCAGAGGCGCCTCACGCCGAACTTTGCGAGCGTGTAGGGGATGGGCACATGCGGACGATTCAGCTTCCCCAGAATGTCAGACAGCCTCAAGGCCTGAGGGCCTGCCATGTTGAAGATACCACGAATACCCGGCCGCAGAGACAGCTGTATGGCACGCACCACGTCGTCCTGGTGGACGGTCTGTAACATGGGGTCAAACCCCATCAGCGTCGGCGCGACCTTGAGCCGCAGGTAATTGCTGGGTGCATTGTGAACCGTGCCGAGGATGTGCGTCGGACGCAGGATGACCGTCTCGATCTCCGGATATTTCCAGAAGAACGACTGCACCAGCATGTCGAGCTCGACCAGGTCCCGCATGTCGCTGAATGCCCCTGCGGCCAGCAGCGGCGCATCCTCGTTCAGGAACTGCGCGTTCTCCGGGCGCGGACCGTACACGTTGGCGCTCGACAGCAGCACGAACTTGCGGACGCGATGCCGGCTCGCATATTCGAGCAGCCGCGACAGGCCCCCGACGTTCCAGGTGTGATGCTCTTCGCGGTTTCCCCGCGGGTTATGCATCACCCCGAGGTGAACGACGGCCTTGATGCGGGCCTCTCGGAAGAGGTCTTCGACTCGATTGCGCCGCAAGTCAATCGGGTGGTGTTCGATGTCCTTTGGCCTGCCCGGGAACTTGCGCCGATCGAGGCCGATGACCCGCATATCACGGTGCAAGTGGCGCGCGACGCGGCGGCCCAGGTTGCCGCAAACGCCCGTGACCAGGACGGCGTCTTCGCCGCTCGGCACGGCTCGCGGGGGATTGGAGGATGGCGAGGGAGGAGGTGGTGACATTCTACGTGAGGAAAAGGTGAAGACGGCGCGACGCTGACTCCAAGAACGGACCCCGAGGACGCGATTGCTCGGCAATGCGCATCAGAAGAAGACGCTGCGCCGCTTCTCGAGGCCGTGCACGAGCAAGCGCTGAATCGCCTGGCGCACCAACCAGACTTGCTCGGTCACGAGCCGCTCGTCCGCCGGGTCTCCCTCGAACTCGAGGGGCTCGCCGAAGTAGATGCGATACTTGGTGGGCAGCGGGAATAGCCCCCCCGGCACGATCAGCTGCGGAACCACGGGCAGCGCTGGTAACCCGAAGGCACGCGCCGCCCACTCGAAATTACCGACGCTGATGTACTGCTCTTCGGCGCCGATCACCGCCACCGGCACCACGGGCGAGCGCGTCGCGAGCGCCAGGCGCATGAAACCCTGCCCGAACTCCTCGAGCTGGTAGCGCCGTGTGTACGGCTTAACGATGCCTCGCACGCCCTCGGGAAAGGCGAGGATCACCTCATCACGCTCGAGCAGGCGGTGGCAGTTGTCGGGCACGCCCACCACCTGTCCGAGGCGAGCGATGAGCGGCGCCACGAACGGCAGCGTCTGCATCCACTTCTCGACCATCGCACGCATCAAGCGCGGCGGGTTCGCATCGAAGAACAGGGTCAGCGCCAGGATCAACCCGTCGATCGGGATCTGCCCCGAGTGGTTGGCGATGAGCAGCGCTCGCCCGGGCGGCACGTTCTCGATGCCGTGAACCTCCGTCCGGAAATAGCGGCGGTGCATGAACGCGGTGAACATGGCCCCATAACGCGTGAACTCTGGGTCGAGCCCGAACGGGTCGTCACCCATGCGCGAGTAGTGATCGCGGATGTATTGAGCGCGCTGCTCGAAGTCACGCCCGAGCGTATGGGCGGCGAGCTCGTCGGCGACGCGACGAGCGCCTGCCGCCAGGTTCTGCACATGGCCCAGCAAACGCCGCGGGCCCGATCGACCTCGCTCCTGCGTGCCGACCTTCACGACGGCCGTCGATGTGCTCAAAGTCATGCCTCTCTCAACATGGGGTCGACACGAATTTCAAACCGTCCGGGTGACCGCCTATAGTGATCCGGGTGTTGTACCCGCCTCCCCTCTCACCCGGCGATGCGCTGAGAATCGTAGCTCCTTCGGGCCCGTTCGACAAAACCTTGTTCTACCGCGGCCTCGCTTGGCTGGGCGAGCGTTATCGCGTCATCTGGACGCGAGGCATGTTGGAGCGGCAAGGCTACCTCGCGGGCAGCGATCAGCGGCGCCTCGACGAACTGAACGAGGCGCTGAACGATCCGATCGCACGGGCTCTGGTCGCCGTGCGCGGCGGCTACGGCGCGACACGCATCTGCTCCCGGGCAGACTTCTCGGCGCTCAGCCGCCACCCGAAGTGGTGCGTGGGGTTCTCCGATTTCACGGCGATCCACCTCGAGGCGCTCCGCGTGGGGGTAGCATCGCTGCACGCTGCCAACTTGACGGGGCTCGGCAGAGGTGACGCCGCTGCCCGCCGCGGCTGGCTGGATGCGGTCGAAGCACCGCTCCGCCGTCGCGTATTCTCGGGGCTGGAGGTGCTGTGTGGGGGCCACGCCTCGGGCCCGCTGGTGGGCGGCAACCTGACTCTGTTGTTCACCGCCGCCGCGAGCGGTCAGCTCGCCCTGCCCTCCGGAGCGATCTTATTCTTCGAAGAGGTCAACGAGGCGCCGTATCGCATCGATCGGATGCTCACCGCGCTCATGAGCTCAGGCAAGCTGCGCGAGCTGGGCGGCGTATGCCTGGGTGATATCGCAACGGATGGCGCCCACACCGTGCGGCGTGCCGCGCTCAGCGCCGTGCTCGATTGCCTGAGCGGATTGAAGGTCCCGATCCTGGCGGGGCTCCCCGTGGGTCACGGCGCCCGCAACGAGCCCTTGCCGCTCGGCGTGCCCGCCGTGCTCGACGGGCAGCGAGGGTCTCTCGTCATCAACCCCACCGATCGCAACCAGACGGCGTGAGCCGCGCGACGCTCTTGCCCCGCGCCCCCCGGGCAGTCGCCGAAACGTGCCCGACAAAATGACGAAGGCGCGACCGGCTCACGATCGCACCCTTCGCCGGAGCGTGCCGCTCAGTGCTTGTTCGAGCGCGGCGTGACGTTCGGCTTGCGATGGACGCCGGTGTCAGCAGTCGAACGTGCTCGCTTGCGCGTGCCCTTGCGCTTGGCCGGTTGAGAGCCCGCGGCATTGCCGCTCGAGCCGAGCAACGTCGAGCGCATGCGCAGCCCAGGCCCTGCGGCTTCCGCATACTGCAGCACGCTGCGCTCGTCGACGGTCGTCACGGGATCGAGCTCCTCGTCGTCATCGTCGTCGACTTCGACGTCGACATCGAGATCCTCGCCGCCACCGCGCGTGCCGTCGCCGTTGTTGGCGTCGAAGGCAGCCTCGACCTCGTCGTCGAGGGCGAGATCTTCATCGCGTACCTCTTCGTCGTCATCCAGCGCGTAGCCGCCGTGATCCATCACTTGGCTCGAGGGCGGGTACGAGGCGCCGGGTCGCTCGGAGCCGGTGCCGGGCGCTGCCGCGGGTGAGCTGGGACGCCGCCGGCCTCCCTGGGCGGGGGCGGGCGTACGCCGAAAGGGCATGGCGCGCTTGGCCAGCGCGATCCCCTCCTTGGCTTCGTTGTCGCCCGGCTTCATGCGCAGCACGCGCCGCCAGGCGTCAGCCGTCTCACGCGCGTCCTTCAGCTTGTCGCGCCAGATCAGCGCCACGCGCCGAGCCAGATCGGCGCGCGCGTTCGGATCGCGCCCGCGCAGGATCTGGTTCTCGTAGAGCTGGACCAGCCCGCGGTAGTCGCCCAGCTCGGCGTAGAGCGCCTCCAGCTGGCGCAGGATGCCGTCGTCACCGGGGGCGAGCTCGTGCAGGCGCTTCAGGTCATCCGCGGCGCCTGCTGCGTCCTGCAGGTAGGTCTTCCGGATCACGGCGCGAGCCTGGAGCAGCTGGCGCACCGAGGGCACGTCGAAGACCTCCTCCAGCGCTGCCGTCAGCACCGCGTCGGCCTGGCCGTGGTCGCCCAGGTCGAGCGCGAGCTCGTTCAGGCTCTGCAGCACCTGGGAGTCGACGTGCGTGACGAGCGCATCTGCCAGCCAGGCGAAGGCCTTCTCGTGCGCGCCGAGATCGCGGTGCGCGAGGAGCGCTGCCCGGCTCAACAGAGCGCTGCGTGCCGTCGCGCTGACCCCCGGGCCCTGGCCGCCAGCCGCCAGCGCGTCGGCGAGCACCACTCGCAGGGTGGTGTCGCGGTTGCCGCGGCCTGCGTCAGACGCGCGCGCGGCCTTCTCCAGCATGTCGAGGCCACCATCGGGAACACCGTCGTTCAGAGCCTGATCGAAGAAGCGACGCGCGCGCTTCAGATCGCCCTGCTCGGATGCCACCTGCGCCGCGCGGCTCAGCGCGAACAGGCGCTCGCTCGGGGTCTTGCAGCGATCGGTCTGCCGCTCGTAGACGTCGATCTTGTGCTCGACCGAGTTCGCCAGAGTCGCGAGGCGCTGCAACAAGGGCTCCACGCGGTCGGGCGCGACGCTCGTCAAGGCGCGCTCGCCGTGCACCAGCGCCATCGAGGGCTCTAGCCCCGTGAGCGTGAGCACCTCGGCCTGACGCACCATTTCTTCGGCGCGAGCCACGCCGCTGAGATCGCGCACCTTGAGCTCGAGAGCCATGTTCAGCACGTCGAGGTCGCGCTTCTTCGTGGCGACCCGCTCGAGCGGCTCGGCGATGTCGACGTCCGCCGAGCGCGTGCGCGCCAACTCTTTCGCGACTGTGATGATCTTGTCGTCATCGCCGGCGGTGACCAGGCGCGTGAATGCACCGTGCAACGCGTGGGCTCGGCGTGGGCTACCCGTCTCCGGTGCATACCACTGCACCAGCTTCTCGGCGGCGAGCACCGGCTTCTTCAGATCGTCGGCGAGCGAAACGAACTGCTGGCGGCAGCCCTCATCGCCGCGGTCGGCGATTTGCTCCAGGTAGCGGAGGGCTTCGTCGCTGCGCTCGAGCCGCTCGTGCAACACGGCAGCCAGGCGGCGAGTCATCGCGCTGACTTCGTCTTCGTCGCCTTCGATCGCGATCAGGCTCTGGAGGTGTCGCGCGAGCAGGCCCCAGTTCTCGGAGCGCTCGCTGAGCTCACAGATGCGCTGAACCGCGTCAAAGTCGTTCGGATCCGTGGCGTGCACGATCTGAAGCACCCGCAGCGCACCCTCGACGTCGTTCAGGTCGCTCTCGTACAGATCCGCGAGGCGCACGCCGAGGTCGGTCTTGTGCTCGGCCGAGGTGGCGAGCTCGAGCTGCCGCTCGAGCGCCTCGGCGGCCTTGTCGGGCTTGCCCCGCTGCAGCTCGAGCTCGGCCAGCGCCGCCAGCGCGTCGAGGTTCTTCGGATCGAGCTCGCGCAGGATCGTCTCGTAGCTACGGACGGCGCCGTCGAGGTCCTTCAAACCCTTGTGGCGCAGGTGGGCTTCGCGCAAGAGGAGCGGCACGCGACGGTGCTCATCCTTCAGGCTGATCAGTCGCCGCAGATAGCTGACGGCCGTGCCCGCGTCACCGCGCCCCTCGGCGTCGTCGGCGAGCAAGCTGAGCGCCTCGGCATCGTCGACCTCTTGCAGCACGAGCTCGTAAGAGCGGCGCGCGGAGTCGAAATCACCGAGCTCATGGCTCTGGTACTTCGCCGCGCGCTTGCGCAGGCTCACGCGCTTCTGCGCGTCGTTCAGGCGGGCGGCGCGCTCGAGCAAGAACGCTGGCAGCTCGCTGCCACGACGCGAGGTCGAGAGCTGCTTCTCCACGGCGTCGGCGTACTCGTCGTTGCTGGGGTCGAGCTCGGTCGCTCGATACAGGTTCGAGAGGGCTCGCGCCGAGTCGCCTGCGTCGGCGAGGTATCCCGATGCTTTGACCAGGAGCGCCGCCTGGCGCGTCGGTTGATCGGAGAGCAGCCGCACGCGCTCGTTGTTTGCTTCGACCGCCTTCTCGAGCTGCTTGGCTTGCAGGTAGCTGGTCTCGGCGAGCTCCCACAGATCGAGGTCATTGCTGGTGGCGGCCGCCTCCGCGTACGCGTGCGCAGCGCCTGCCGCATCGCCCGACTCGAGGCGCAGCGTGCCGAGGCGGGTGAGCAGCTCCACCTTCGCCGAAGGATCTTCGACGCTGTGGATGTTGTCGGTGATGACACCGATCGCGAGATCGTGCCGCTCGCCAGACTCGAACAGCTTGACCGCCGTGTCGATCGCCACGTCGTCGCCCGGCGTGAGGCTCGCGATGCGTGACCAGGCTTCCCCGGCGGCGATCGGATCTTCGAGCTTCGTCTGGTGCAGACGGCTCAGGTCTTTCTCGAGCGCGATGCGCGCCTCGAGATCGGACTGTTGATCGGCCTGCGTGCGCAGCAGCTCGGCCACCTCATGCCAGCGCCCCGCGCGCTCGAGCAGGCGCCTCAGCTGGCTCGCAGACTCGTCGCTCGCGCCGAGCTCGGCGAGCATGCGCCACGCGGCGAGCGCGCCGTCGAGATCACCGAGCTGGCTCTCCGACAGGCTCGCGACCTCGCGCAGCCAGCTCGCCCGCTGCTGATAAGTGACGCCCTCCACGGCGGCAGCCGCTGACAGCAGGCTGCGCAGCTCGTTGAAGCGACGTGTGCGGCGCAGGAACGTCTGCATGTATTCGATGGCGACGGGCTGCGCGGGCTCGATGGCGAGCGCCTCCTTGTACTTCTGCGCGGCCTCGTTGCGCCGGTTCTTCTGGATCAGCTGCGCCGCGCCCTGGAGAAGCTCGCGCACTGGGCCCGTGACGTTGGCGCCGATCGTGAGCTCGACGGCAGGAGCCCCGTCCGTCAAGACCGCCAGAGCGGCCTCCTCTTCGTCGACCTCCGGTTCGAGCGCACCGAGCGCTGCGCCGACATCATCGCCCTCCTCGGAGTCGACGTCGGCCCCGCGCGAACCGCTGCCGTCACGCATGCTGCTCGGGCGCCGGCTGCCGGCGCGCGCGGGTCGTGAGCTCTTGCTGCGCGGCGCGCCGTTAGAGGCAGGGCCGGCGCCGGTGCTGGCAGTCTCGACGCCGGGCGCCGTGGGGCTCATCACTTCACGCGGCTCGATGTCGCCGGCGACGCGGCGCGCGTCGGCGACCAGCGGCCCCGTGGGGTTGTACTGGACATAAGCCGCAGCGAACGGCGCGACGTCTTCCAGCCCGCCGAGTTGCTCGGCGTAGTGAATCGCGAGCTGGATGGCGCGATCGTGGGCGGGGACCATCTCGAGTGCGCACAGCGAGTACGCCACCGCGTGCTCCGGGAACTCCTCCGCGAGCAACACGAACATGTCGGCACCTTCATGTCGCAGCTGCGGCTCGACCTGACGCCCCGAGCGCACCAGCTCGAGCACCACGGTGCCGAGCTGCTGGCGCAGGCTCGCGTCGTCGGGGGCCAGCGCGACCGCGTGCCGGAGCGCGCCCGCCGCGAGCTCTTCCTCGCCCGCGGCTTTGCAGACGTCCGCTTCATCCAGATACAGCGCGAGGCGGCGCTCATCATCGGCGGACAGCACCCGCTCCATTTCGAAATACGGGATGGCCTCACCGTAACGACCCGCAGCCTTGAGCAGCTCGCGCGTCGCATAGATGGAATAGTAGCTCTTGGGATCGTACTCGATCGCCTTGCCGTAGTTGTCGAGCGCCTTGCTCGGATTGCCGAGCGGCGGCTCTGCCCAGAGCCGCCCGAGCTCTTCGTGGATCGAGACGACGGTGACGCGTAGCTCCGGATCGGTTCGCACGAGCGGCGCGAGCGCGCGCGCGCGACGCTCGAGCAGTGCCACGAGAGCTTTCGCGTCTCTCTTTTCTCGATACAGCGCCGCGAGCCGATCGGCAGGGACGGCGTCCGTCGGATCGCGCTCGATCGCGTTCATCAAGGCACGCGCTGCCTGGTGCGCGTCCCCGAGGCTGGTAACCCAGACGTTTGCCGCCTCCGTGAACCAATGGCTCGCGAGCGAAGGCTCCTTCGTCTCTTTTCCGACGCGCTCCAGCAACGCTGCGTATACGCGTGGATCACTCTGCCCCGAACGGTGAGCCTGCGTGATCGCCCCCTGGTCGTGCGGGTTCTCGATCAAGCGACGAACCAGGGTATCGATGTCGTCCTGAGTTTCCATAGCGGCGGTACGCTAGCACGCCGTCTGGACGACCTGCAACGCGAACCCCCGGCGAATAAGTGGAGCTAACGCACGGGCGTGCGTCCCACGACCAGACTATACTTTTCGCGTGGCTGGGAAAACCCCTTGGGTTCATGACCCCCTCCGCACGAGAGCCGCCTCGCGGCAGATAGCGAGCCCCGCGGGGCCCTCGTGCAATGGGTTGCCTCGCGGCGCAGGGAACGGTTGCAGCACTCCGCGCACGAGGCTCAAACAACTGCTCGCTGCATCGCTCGCGCTCGCTGCCTGCGGCTTCGGTCCTCTCGCAGCGCTCGGCGCCGCGCTCGGATGGCTGATCCGCTCGCGTCTGCGCTCGCTCTCGCATCACACGCAAGGGCTGCGCTGGGCGAACGTCGCCATCGGTGTCGGGTTGATCAACTCGACGCTGTGGGTAGCGGCATGGATGTGGATAACTCTCGAGCCGTCAGCGCGACAGCCCGACGCCGATGACGACGTCGCGCAGCCGTTCGCCACACAACCCATGGTGGCGACCCCTCGCTTCCAAGATTTCCCCGAGCTCGAGACCCTGCCCGTCATCGCGGAAGACGGCAACGCCGACTCGACCTGGACGCGGCGGCTCGGTGGGCTGCTTCTCACCGACGTGAGCGACGGCGTGAACTCGCTGAGCGTGACGCTCGAAGAGCAGGCGAGGCTCGCCTATGAAAAGGGTCGCACGCCGGTCGTTTGGCTGGTGGCTCCGGAGTGTCGACGCTGTGACGACGTCGCGGGCGCGCTGAAACACCCGCGGCTGCAACGCGCGCTCGGCCGGAGCGTCTTGATTCGCGTCGACGCGAGCCAGTTCGGCGCCGAGCTGATCGACCTGCAGCTCCCCGTCAGCGACCTGCCGGGATTCACCATCCTGTCTCGGGATGGGACACCGCTCGATTTCTTGCATGCCGGCGAATGGGAGGAGGACTCTCCCCTACACATGGCGCCCGTGCTGGAAAGTTTCATCGAACGAACGCTCGCGCGCAGACGCTTCCCCTGGCGCGGCGGGCCCCGCTCCGACGAAACCCCGATTTGAGGTCAGCCGCAACTGTGCGGCGAGGTTGCTACGCAGGCGTGCCTCACGCGTTGCGATCGCTCGACTTCGGGCGAAAGGTGCCGATCACCGCATCAGGAATGCGAGGGTCGGGTTATCACACACCGGAGTCGGGCCGTTTTCGAGGTCACAGGCGGCTGGGCTGGAGTGGCGGGAGGGCGCCCGATAACTGTTGCCCGCGCGACTTCGGTCGAGATTAAAGTACCGTGACCATGAACGCCGCTTACCCTCAGCAGGGACACCCTGGGGCTATTCCGAGTTCAGGCATCGGCACGCACACGCTTCGAGATGCGTTGAGCCGGCGCGCCGCCATCGGACAACGATTGGCGATCGAGACCGCGGTGGGCCAGTTGGTTCCCCTTTGTCTGGAGCTCGCCGAGGTGCACGACCAAGGGTACGGGTTCTACCTGCACCCCTCCAGCATCGTGGAGACGAGCGACGGACGGCTCACGCTGGCTCGCGAAATGGCCACGCTGCTCCCGTCCGACGCCCGCGACCGCGCCTGTCTGCCCCCCGAAACGCAGCCGGGTCAGCTCAACGACGCTCGCGGCAATGTCTACGCGGTCGGGGCGATCCTGTATGAGATGGTGACCGGTGAGAGCGTCGGTCGCAACATGCGCCGCCCGAGCGAGGTCGTACCGGGTGTGCCGAAAGAGCTGGAGACCGTCCTCGCCGTCAGCCTGATCATCGACTCGGAGCGAAGGCCCGACGACCTGCGCGCGCTCGCCCAGTCGATCCGCGAAATCGCCCGTTCCAGCGCGGCAATGAACGTGATCGCACAGCCTCATCGTGCGCCGGTCATCAGCTACCACAGCCAGCCCATTCCGATCGACGTGTCGATGTCGCTGCTGCCGCCCGAGCCGTCGATCCCTCCGCCGGCCGTCGCCCTCCCGCCTGGCGCGACCGCCGAGGCCCTCGGCGCCACGGCGATAAACGGCTACGGCGTCGTCGCTCTGCCTTCCACCCAGGAGCCGGCGAGTGATCGAGGAGCTGCAGCGCAAGCGGCGGCCCAGGCGGCGCAGTTTGCCGAGCTCAAGGCGCAGCTCGAGAGCGATCCGCGCCCCCGGTATTTCGTGCAGAAGAACGGGATGGACCACGGTCCGTTCACCGCCGTCGAGCTGGTGCGCCACATCGATACACAGTCCTTCCTCGAGGATGATCGCCTCATCGACAGCCTCGACGGTCGGCACTCCCCGATCCGCGAATGGCCGCAGTTCGCTCAGTTTGCCGATCATGCCAAGCGAACGCGCGAGCTCGCGCAGCGACAGAAGGACATCGTCAAGGTCGCCGCGCAAGAGAAGAAGAGCTCGCGCGGCAAGACGATGATCGGCCTGTTGATGCTGGTCGGTATCCTGGGCGCGGCCGGAGCCTGGTATTCGGCGACCAGCGAAGAGCGCGACGATCGCGTCGAAATCCTCGGCGACGAAGCCACCAACGTGGAGACGGACAGCACACTCTCCATCAAGGGCAAGAAGAAGAAGGCTCGTCGCTCGAGCGGAGCGGGCGGCATCCCCACGGTGTCGAGCGGCCAGAGCTGCGAGGCTGCCATGGACGCCTACAACGAGGAGAAGGTGATCGGCGCCAAAGGGGGCCAGGTCGACGTCACGGCAGGTCAATATGGCCGCGTGCTCAACGGCGGGGGTTATTTCTCGCACTGTGGCGTGCCCAACAGCATGTCTGTGAGTATCTGCGCCGCCGTGCAGAATGGGCGCGCCGTGGGCGTGACCGTGAGCACCCAGCCGCACGACGCCAAGAAGGTCTCGTGCGTAACGAGCGCGGTGCGTGGCCTCAGCTTCCCGAGCCATCCGAAGCTCGACGTCACCCGCACGCGCTTCGCGTCACAGTGATCCTGTCTTCACCCTTCGGCGCTGAGCGCTCGTCTCGGATCGCTCGACGCTAGACCGGGGGGCGGCGAAACGCTCATTGGCATAAACGCCGGGACGTCGAGCTTCGAGATTTCCTGCGCCGAAGAACCGCTGTAAGTCTGGCGCGTGTACCGCGCTCGCCCTCGCTCTCGGTATCGCCTCCTCGGCCTGGTCGCGGTCGGGTCGCTGCTCGGCGCCTGCACGATTCCGGTCGCTACCGACCTGGATGAGCCCGCGGCCAACAAGGTCGTGGCAGCGCTCGGCCGTAACGGGGTGGCCGCCGACAAGCAGCGCGATTCCGAACACGAGGGCCGCTTCAGCGTCGACGTCGGCCGCGGCGACGCGAGCTTTGCCCTGGCCGTGATGGCGCGTGAAGAGCTGCCACCGCCCGCGGCCCCGAACTGGTCGGAGACGCTCGGTCAGGGCTCGCTCATCCCGAGCCGGGCCGACGAGCGCGCCAAGCTGCTGCTGGCGACCGCAGGAGAGCTGCAGCGGTCGCTCTTGGGGATCGACGACGTCATTTCTGCGCGGGTGCACCTGGCGGTGCCCGACCGCGACGTGCTGGAGGGTGATGGCCCCCCCACCCCGCCCACGGCCTCGGTATTGTTGAAACACGGAAACGCTGACCCGCCGCTGTCCGCGGTCGACATTCAGCGCCTGGTGGCCGGCGCGGTGCCCGGGCTCGACCCGTCGAGCGTGGTGGTGGTGACCAAGGCCGTGGCAGAGCCCGTCGAGCGCAAAGGCACCGAGCTCGTTCGGCTCGGACCGCTCACCACCACGCGCAGCTCCCTGCCCTACCTGCGCTGGATGATCGCATGCGTGGCGACGCTGAATGCCTGCATGGTGGCGCTGTTGTTCGCGCTCTGGACGCGCGGGCGGCGCAGCGCACGGGCGCGCGCCAATCTCGCGCTAGAACGCGAGCGCTGACGCTTCGAGTCGAGCCATCGCGCTCACTCGTACGCGGGTCCCGCGTCGGCGGCCGGAGCCTCAGGCGGAGGAGTGCCAGCGGTGACTTCGGGCACGATCGGCGTCAGATCAGCCGTACAGCGGCCCTCGACGCACACCAGACCTGCTCGGCAATCGAGGGCTCGAAAGCAGGCGTGATTCTCAGCTTTGGGCTCTGGCGTTCCTGCACAGCCGGCCAGAGACGCAGGGAGGAAAGTAGACGCGAGCAGCGCACAGGCAGCGCGGGCAGAAAGGAGTGTCGGCACGGCTTGGATGGGGCGAGCGGGAAAGGGGTCCGGAATCCTCCGGGGATGCGCTCGGGCCCTGCCCGTTCAGTACGGTCATTCCAGCGTGATCAACACCTCGCCCTCTTCGACGGCCTGACCTTTCTCGACCCGCACGCTCGCGACGGTTCCAGCGGCGGGCGATTCAACGGGCATTTCCATCTTCATGGACTCGAGAACGACCAGAGTTTGCTCTTCCTGGACCGCATCTCCCACATTCACCCGAATCTCCCACACCGTGCCCGTGATATGCGCCGCGACGTCGATTGCCATGGGCCGATACTACTACTCGAAATAGCACATTCTGCCGGCTTTTCGTCGGCCGTTCAGGTGAACGGCCGTGATCGATCCATTCGGCGGCTGCGATCCAGCCGCACACTTCGTGGGTGGTCCCAGGGGGAGATCACCGTCGCGTCACCGGAGGAGCTCTGACGCGGCGGACATTTTATATTTAGACGTCCCGGCGCTCGCGAGCGGCCGCTGACCCCACAAACCCAAGATTTACTATGCGCCGGCCTGCATTCGAGAATACCCTTGGATCGAAATCCGCCCGCTAAGTATCCGACCCGCGAAAAACGAGCCCCGAGGAGGCGTGGCCAAAAATGGCAGAACAGAAGGAAAGCTCGGTTCTCTTCTCCCTGAAGGAACTGATGAATCTCGAGCAAGAGCGCATCGCGCAGGAAACGGCGCATCAGCAGCGCCAGGCGCGCGAAGCGCGGGAGCGGCGCGAGGCGGAGGAACGGGCGGTGCGCGAGGCGGACGAGCGCAGACTCCGGGAGTCAGAGGAGGCACGGCGGGCTGAGGAGCAGCGCAGGCGCGAGGATACGGCGCGCATCGAGGCCATCAAACAGGCCGAGATCGAGCGCGCCAAAGCCGAGGCCGAGCACCGCGCTCAGCAGCAGGCCGTGGCCGCGCAGCGCGAGCACGAGGCTCAGCTCGTGGCGATCCGACAGCAATCGTCGGCGAAGAAGACGAAGATCGGTGCGGCAATCGCGATTGGCATCCTGGTGCTGGCGATGATCGGGCTCGGTCTGAAGCTACGCCAGGACCAGCAGACCGCCGCGATCGAACGTGCAGCAGCCGCCGAGCGTCAGGCCCGGCTCGAGGAAGAGAGCCGGCGCATCGAGCAAGAGCGCAAGAAGCTCGAAGAGCAGGTGGCTGCCACCGAACGCGAACGTCAGCGCATCGAGTCCGCTTTGCTCAACGCGAAGAACGAGAACGAGCGGGCTCAACTCCGGGCGCAGCAACGCCAGAACGAGGAACAACGGCGCAACCTCGAGCAACGCAGCTCGGGTGCCACGCGGTCGCGGCCTTCGGCGCCCACCCGCCCGAAGCCCGCCAAGCCGTGTGATTGCCCCCCGGGCGATCCGTTGTGTTCGTGTCTCGATTGAAGCAGGGTCCGGCGCACGACTCTCGGGCTGATCAGCCTCGGGCAGATGGCCCGCGGCCCGATCGCCCGAGGTCGGGTCCCTCTAGGTCCTACCCTCCTCGCCCGAACCGCCCCAAGCCAAGGAACGTCGAGGTCGACGCACTGGGGGATGGCCGGCGGCTCGTCGCCGGCATCCAGCCGGTGCGCGAGTGTGTCCGCGCGCGCGCGCGGGCGATCGAGCGCTTCGTGCTCGCGGCGAGCGACAGCCCTACCCTGGCCGGGCTAGAGCGCTTCGCGCGGGATCAAGGTGTGGCGTCGATCGAGCGGCTGCCGCGCGGCGAGCTGGATCGCCTCACGCAGGGCGCCCAGCACCAGGGGGCCGTCGCCATCCTGCCCGCGCTCGAGCTTTCCGACTGGGCCGAGGTGATCGCTCGCCCGGAGCTCCTCGCCATCGCGCTCGACCAGGTGCAAGACCCACAGAACTTCGGCGCGGTGATCCGAAGCGCCGTGGCGACAGCCGGCGCCGCCGTGCTGTGGGGTGAGCACTCATCGGCACCGCTCGGCACGGCGACCTTTCGTGCCTCGGCCGGCGCCATCGAGCACGCCACGTTGTGTCGGGTGCCCGCCCTGAAGGACGCTCTCGGCGCAGCGCGCGACGCGGGGGCACGGGTGATAGGGCTCGCGGCCAGCGCCGACCGCCTGCTGTCAGAGGTCGATCTCACCGGCCCGACGGTGATCGTGCTCGGCAACGAGGGGAGCGGGCTGCAGCCCGCGGTACGCCGCAGCTGCACCGAGTTGGCGGCGGTCGTCCGTCCCCACATCCTCGATTCGCTCAACGCCTCTGTCGCCGCGGCGATTTCGCTGTACGAAGCCGGAAAACAGCGCGAGTTACGCGGGCTTCGCTCCAAACATTGAATCCTATTCCGAGCATGGGCGGAGCGTGCGCCCCCGGCACCTCGCAGCCCGCTCGATTACATTCAGTAGAACGCCTGCGCCGCGCCGAGAGTGGCGACCAAAAGGCCATGGATGACGGGCACTCTCGCTCGATCTCGCAGGTGGGCTGGGGCGCTCCGGGCGAGCCAGCTCAACCGCCACATGAAGGGCCCGTGCCGTGCCGACGGAGCAGGGGTAGCAACACCGCCAAACCGGCATCGAGCTGAGCTCGGCCCGTGGCTTCCCCGAGGCTGACGCGGACGGCTGCTTTCGCTCGCTCGGCGCCGAGCATCGCGGCGACCGCCGCCGATGGCTCCGCCGTCCCCACCCGGCACGCGCTGCCCGTGGACACGCATACCCCGCGCACGTCGAGCGCCGCCACGAGACGTTCGCCGGACCAGCCGGGCGCGCTGAAGTTGGAGACGTGCGCCAGGCGCGGGGCGCCGCCGCCGTTTATCGAGACGTCTGGCCCGAGCGCCTGCTCCAGCGCGTCACGCAGCGGCCGGAGCGCCGCGTGACGGGCGATGTCGATCCTTTCGAGGGCGGCACCGAAGCCTGCGACGAGCGCGGCGCTCGTGGTACCGGGGCGCAAACCACGCTCTTGGCTGCCGCCGAGCAGCACCGGCGACGGCGCGCGCCCGCGCCACGCCAGGGCGGCGATACCCTGCGGCCCGCGGATCTTGTGCGCGACCAGCGTGTAGCTGTCGGCTTCGCCGAGCCCTGACAGCTCGAGTTTGCCGAGCGCCTGCGCGGCATCGACGTGGAGCCGAGCACCCTGGCTGCGCACCCGCCCCAGCACGCCGGCCAGATCCTGGATGACACCGGTCTCATGGTTGGCAAGCGTGAGCGCCACCACCGTCTGCCCGCGGAGTTCCGGCGGCAGAGAGACGAGGGCGGCCTGCACGGCGTCGGGCTGGAGGCGTCCGTCGGGCGGCACGGGCAGCCAGCGCACGGGGCGCCCCGAGGCCTCGATCTGCTCGGCGACGCGCACCACCGACGGGTGATCGATACGGCTCGCGACCACGGCGCCCGCGTCCCTCAGCGCGAGATTGTTCGCTTCCGTTCCACTCCCCGCGAACAGCACGTCGCGCGGATGAACGGCGACGCACGCTGCCAGCAGCTCGCGCACTCGCTCGATCCGAGCTCGCGCGGCTCGCCCGAGCTGGTGCTGGCTGGACGGGTTCGCCCACGCCTGCTCGCTCGCGACCCGCATGGCTTCGAGCACTTCGGGATGGGGCGGCGTGGTCGCGTTCCAATCCCAGTAGAGGCAGCCACTCTGTGCCGGGAGGTCGTGCGCCGGGAGGTCGTGCTCCATGAGAGAACAGGCAACGGAGAGGCGCTCGCTCGCTGACCGGCGGGCGAGCAACGGGCGCGCTCAGGACCCGGTGTGGGCGCGCTGCGAGATCACGAGCGTGAACCCCGCACCACCGAACGCGACGTCGCCGACGGTTTCTTCGGCGGGCGACTTCGTACACACGTAGCCGCCGTGCCCGCGCGCAACGCCCCGGACCACCGCGAGGCCCACGCCTGCACCGCCGTAGGAGCGTGTCTCCGAGCCGTCTGCCTGGAAGAACGGCTCGAACACGCGCTTGGCCGCGTGCTCCGGAACACCCGGGCCCGTGTCGGCGACGAACAGCTCGAACTGACGATCGGCGAGCGCCCGGGCACGAACGCCGACAGTTCCGCCGACGGGAGTAAATTTCTGAGCGTTGTCGAGGAGTTGGTCGAGCGCCTTGCCGAGCCGTACCGGATCGCCCACGCCGATCAGCTGCTGTGACATTTCCTGCACGACGCGCTGCTTCTTCTCTGCAAACTTGGGCGAGAGGCGGGCCACCGACCGACGAACGACCTCGGCGAGGTCGTACTCGTCGTAGACGAACTGCATGCGCCCCGTCTCCAGCGCCGTGACGTCGAGCAGGTTGTCGATGAGGCCGCGCAGGCGATCGGCACAATCGTTGATGGCGGTGAGCGCTTTCGACTGCGCCACCGTCAAATCACCCAGCTCACCGTCGAGCAGCAGTCGAACGTAGCCAACGATGGGTGTCATTGGCGTCGCCAGCTCGTGCGAGACGTTTCGGTAGAATTCCTTGCGCGCCTGATCCATCTCTACGAGGCGCGCATTCGCCGAACTGAGCTGCTCGAGCTTCTCTTCCAGATGGGTGACGATACGCTGACTCTGCAACCGCAAGTGCTTGCTGGTTTGATGATCTCCCTTGTCCTTCAACCCGAGGAGGTAACCTCTGATGGTGTCGACGAAGGTGCGAGCGTCGATTGGCTTCTGCAGGAAGCCATCGCAGCCGACGGCCAGGCTCGTCTCCCGGTTGCCCTCTGCCGTGATGGCGACGATGGGCACGTGGCGCAGATGAGGCTCCGCGCGCAGGCGCAACGTCACCTCATAGCCGTCGAGCCCCGGGATCGCGATATCGACCAGGACGAGATCGGGGTGGTCGCTGATGGCCTTGCGAATTCCCTCGATGCCGTCGGCGGCGTCGATCACCTCGAAGCCCGCGGGCGTCAGGATTTTGCGAACCAGGAGACGATTCGCGGAGTCATCCTCGATATGCAGGATCCTCGCCATCCGGATCCCCATCATGGTCCGTCCTTGCCCGACCTCGCAAGGCAGGACTCGACAAACTCTTGCCTCTCGCGCAAAAACACACTTATAGGCGTCGGAGTCTCGATGCGGGCCCACGACGACGCGGCGGCTGGCGCGGAAGGAAAACCTAGCCTGATCCCGCGAAGGGGGTCGCCGACGGACCCGGGACGGGGTGCCGGGAGGCCGCCGGCGCGGCGCGGCCCATGGCGCTGTCGCGCGCTCGCGCTTCCCGCGCTGCTGGTTCTCGCGCCTCTGGGGCTCGCCTGTTCGGAGCTCACGGCGCCTCCCGCGCACCGCCGCACGGCGGCGGACGCGCCGGCGGCGAACGCGCCCGTGAACACACCGCAGTCACCCTCGACGCTGGTCGTCGCCGAGAAAACGCCGCCGGTGCCCGTGGCCGCCGATCAGGTCGAAGCATCCCACATCCTGGTCTCCTATCAGGGCGCAACGCGCGCCAAGCCCACGGTCACCCGCACTCGGGAGCAGGCGCTCGCGCTCGCGACGCAGCTCGCTGGGCGCGCGAGAGAGCCCAACGCCGACTTCGCTCAGATCGCCAAGGACGCTTCGGACGGCCCGAGCGGCGTCGAAGGCGGCGTGCTGCCCCGCTTCGGACGGCAGCAGATGGTCAAGCCCTTCTCGGATGCGGCATTTGCGCTACGCCCGGGCGAGATCAGCGGAGTCGTGGAAACCAACTTTGGCTTCCACATCATCAAGCGCCTCCAGTGAGCGGCGCTGCGCGAGCGGCCGGGGGGTCTAAAATACCAGCGAGGTGGTCTGGGGAGTTTGGACGCGCTCTGGCCGTATGACACCATGGCCAGCGGGCAGACGAGCGCGGTGACTTATCGTGGACTATGGAGGATGAATGATGATGGCTTGGACTAAGACCTTGGCGCTGGGTTTGCTCGTGGGGCCTGTGCTCCTGGCGTCTGGAGGCTGCGTGGTGAGCGTCGACGATGACCCGGACGACAACTTTGGGGGCACCGGCGGGGGGTTGTCTGGGAGCGGCGGTCGCGCGGGCGACGGCGGCAGCACCGCGGGCGGCACCGGCGGCTCGGCAGGCTCCAGCGGGAGCGCGGGCGATGCCAACGGCGGTACGGGCGGAGCGCCCTTCCCCACACCGACCTGTGATGCCGAGGCCGGCGACGATGACGACGAGTGCGCGCGCTGCTTGAAGCAGAACTGTTGCACCCCGTGGCTCGGCTGTGACGATCAGACCTGCGCCGACGAGTTCTTCGACGTGTCCGAGTGCGTGACGGCGATCCAGTTTGCGACCAGCGAAGACCTGGGCATGTGCATCAGCGACAGCTCCACGACTGACGACGGTTTCGTGCAGCAGAACACGCAGACGCTGATCGAGTGCGCCATCGCCCCGGGCGGTGATGCCGGCATCGACACGCTGTGCAGCACGGCTTGCTTCGGCAGCGAGATCTTCCCCGAGTGAGGCTAGATCTTCACGGTTGACGCGAGCGCGCCGCTCCGCTCATCGACAGTCCCCGAGCGCTCTGGCGACGCCTGAGCGCTCGGCCCGTGCACGTCGCTCAGAGCCCGATGGCGCGCTTGAAACGCCGACCATCGGCGAACATGTCGACGTTCGTGAACACGTAGTGGGCGTGCTCGTGCTCGGCGCCCTTCGCGATCTCTGCCAGGCGCTCGATCGCGGGGTCCTCGTAGCGTGACTTGTGGCCCGCCGGCCCCGGCAACCGATAGTAGGCCTGACCGCGCTTCGACACGCCATGCTGCAGCGGATCTCGCGCGGCGAGGCTGCTCGTCTCCTCCGCGAGCTCGTCGGCTTCTTCGGGGTTCCAGGCGGTGCCCATGTCGAACACGACGGTGGCGAAGCGGCTCTTCACTTCCGTCAAGAAGTCTTTCAGAGCGGAACGGTTTGGCCGCGAGTTGGCGAAGTCGGCGGGCGCCATGAAGATCGCGACCTGCGCTTGCAGCTCTTCCTGCACCATCTCGAGCGTCTTCAGCGCGGTCTCGATGACCTTTCCGGAACGGAAGCTCTCCTGAGCGATCTCGCGCGGACCGAGCAGCGCGAACTGAAATCCGTCCGGCGCCTCGCGCCGCCAGCGGCGAATCGTGCCCGGCCCTGGGACCGCCCGATGTGTCTCCTGTACTTCGACGAAGCCATACTCCCGAAAGTAGCGCGTCGCGGGGACCGCGAAGCCGGAGCAACCAACGGTGATCATACCGGGCGCAACCGTAACACACCGCAGGACCTTGGGGAGACCCCCCCACCCAGCAGCGGCGGTAAATTTGACCGAAACGATACCACGGCCGCAGCGCGGATGCGCCGGCCCATCACCCGACGTGCGTCGCACCGATGAAACGCCGCGCCGGCGCGAGGAAAACTGCCTTTTGACAGCCTATTTGGCGACGTGCTTCGCCGACGTCATTTGACGACGAGGTTCAAGACGCGACCGGCAACGTAGATGACCTTCACGATCTTCTTGCCCTCGAGCGAGGTCTGAACGCCTCGATCCGCGAGCGCCGCCGCCCGCGCGTCGTCTTCCGTGGCGTCTTTCGCCAGCACCACGCGTCCGCGCACCTTGCCGTTCACTTGCAACGGCACCTCGATGCTGTCGTCGACGCACAGCGCCTCGTCGTGCGCCGGCCACGCCGCGAGCGTGACGCTCTCGGGGTGCCCGAGGCCGCGCCACAGCTCCTCCGCCAGGTGCGGAGCGAGCGGCGCCAGGCACAGCACGAGCTTCTCGAACGCCTCACGAGGCAACGCCTGCAGGCTCGACAGATGGTTCGAGTAGATCATCAAGGTGCTGACCACCGTGTTGAAGTGCAGCTCCTCGATATCACCCTTCACCTTCTTGACCGTGCGGTGCATCAGCTTGCGGGTCTCGACGTCGAGCTCCGCTGCCCCGTCGCAGCGCGAGGCCAGCCCATGGACGCGGTCGAGGAAGCGAAAGACGCCCTGAATGCCCGCCGTCTGCCAGGGCTTGTCGGCCTGAAGCGGGCCCATGAACATCTCGTAGAGACGCAGGCTGTCCGCGCCGAACTCGGCTATCACGTCGTCGGGGTTGACGACGTTGCCGCGCGACTTGCTCATCTTCTCGTTCAGGATGCCGAGCAGCACCGCGTATTCGGGGTGATAGGGCTGTCCGTCGCGCCAAACGGCGTCGGGAGTGACGCGTGACTCGACGGCTTCGCCCGTCTCTGCCAGGCGCAAGCTGCCGAGCTCCGGCCCGCGTTCGACCTTGGCGTCGCCCGAGACCGCCCGCAGCACGTTGCCCGCGGCGTCGAGCACCGCGTAATAGCGGTACAGCCGTCCGAGCACCTTGCCTTGATGCACCAGCTTGGTGAAGGGCTCGGAGTGCTTCACGACGCCCTCGTCGTGGAGCACCTTGTGCCAGAACCGGGCATACAGGAGATGCAGCACCGCGTGCTCGGAGCCACCGATGTACAGATCGACCGGCATCCAATCGTCGTACGCGCTCGGCGCGAACAGCTCGCGCTCGTTGCGGGGATCGAGAAAGCGCAGATAGTACCAGCACGAGCCCGCCCACTGCGGCATCGTGTTCGTCTCGCGCGCGTACCAGCGGCCGGCGCGCTGGAAAAATCGCCAGTCGAGGGCCTTCGCGAGCGGCCCCTGCGCGTCGCCGGGGCGGATATCGCTCATCTCCGGGAGAAGCAGCGGGAGCTCGCTCTCGTCGCAGGGGATGGGTCGGCTGTAGTCGATGACATACGCGTCTCCTCGACGCGGGTCACCCGAGGTCTCCACCGGGAAGTAGACGGGGATGGGCTCGCCCCAGTAGCGCTGGCGCGAGAACACCCAGTCGCGCAGCTTGTAGTTGACCTTCCGCTTGCCCACCCCCCGCGCCTCGAGCTCATCCACGACGGCGCGCTTCATCTCCGCCGACGGCATGCCGTCGAAGCGACCTGAGTTGACCGCGACGCCTTCGCCGGTGAATGGCGCCTCCACCTTCGCGGTCTTTCCGTCAGCGCTCACTACCTGCACGATCGGCAGGCTGAACGTCGTGGCAAACTCGAAGTCGCGCTCGTCGTGCGCCGGCACCGCCATGATGGCGCCCGTGCCGTAGCTGCCGAGGACATAGTCGGCGGTGTAGATGGGCAGCTTCTGTCCGTTGACTGGGTTCTCCGCGTACGCGCCGGTGAACACGCCCGTCTTCTCCTTGGCGCTCGTGCGTTCGAGCTCACTCTTGCGCGCGCTCGCCGCCACGTAGCGCTCGACCAGAGGCGCCTGCTCGCTCGATCCGAGCTTCGAGGTGAGCGGGTGATCGGGCGCCACGACCATGTACGTGGCGCCGAACAGCGTGTCGGGCCGCGTGGTGTAGATGGTCAGCTTGTCGCTACGGCCGACGATCGGAAACTCGACCTCGGCGCCCTCGCTGCGCCCGATCCAGTCGCGCTGCTTCTGCCGCGTCTCCGGCCAGTCGAGGCCATCGAGCTCGGTCGCGAGCCGATCGGCGTAGGCGGTGATGCGCAGCTGCCACTGGCGCAGGGGCTTGCGCACGACGGGGTGTCCGCCGCGCTCGCTGACGCCGTCGATCACCTCTTCATTGGCGAGCACGGTGCCGAGGGCCTCGCACCAGTTGACCGGGATCTCGCTCTGGAAGGCCAGGCCTCGATGATAGAGTTTCAAGAACACCCACTGCGTCCAGCGCACGTAGTCGGGGCTGGTGGTGTTGATCTCGCGCGACCAGTCGTAGGCGAAGCCGAGCCGATCGAGCTGGCGCCTGAATGTCGCCACGTTCGCGGCCGTCGTCTCCCGCGGGTGGGTGCCCGTCGCGAGCGCGTGCTGCTCCGCTGGCAAGCCGAACGCGTCCCAACCCATCGGGTGCAGCACGTCGAAGCCGCACATCCGCTTGTAGCGCGCGACGATATCGGTCGCGGTGTAGCCCTCGACGTGACCGACGTGCAGGCCCGAACCCGAGGGGTACGGGAACATGTCGAGCACGTAGATCTTCGGCGCGCCCGGCCGCCGGCTCGTCGCGTAGCTGTCGTGCTCTTTCCAGTACTTTTGCCAGCGCTCTTCGATGGCGCGGTGATCGTAGGCCATGGGCCGCTCGGTCTAGCAGATCCGTCTCAGATCCGTCTACCAGCCCCGATGCGGCGAGGCGTGAGCGCCACTTTCAGGGTGGCGACGCTGCCGCTCGGGCTTCCGCTCAGAGGCTCCCGAAGAATCCCCAGATGCCCTCGGGGCCAAACTCCGGCCAATCATGCCCGTCGTCGTACACGCACCAGCGCACCGCCAGCCCGGAGCTGCAGCCCGCGTATTCGACACACGGCGCCGGTTCTACCGCGGCGGTCGTTCCGGAACACCCGTTGGCCCCGAGCCAGCGGTCGCGCGACGCGACCCCGAGATCGAAGGACACCGTCTCGTCGTTCTCGGCGTGCGCCAGCCAGACCGCGACCTCCCCCACGCAGGCGTTTGACCCGAACGCGAACGGGCCGCCCGCCGAGACCGGCGCGATGGCACGCAGCACGTCACCCCTCTGGCAGCCGAGCGTGTTGGTGAAGAAGCCGCCCGAGCTGTGGCCGGTCGCGAAGACGCGCGCCTGGTCGACGCACGCTGCGGCCTCGAGCGAGGCGAGCATCGCGTCGAAGAACGGCACGTCAGCGTCGTTGTCCCAGGCGGTGGGATCGCCCAGCGCGTCGGCGTGCACGACGAGCGCGGCGTCGCTCATCGTCGAGAGCAGGTTGCCGTAGAACCGGCTGCGAAACAGATCACCGCTGGTCGTCGCACCGTGAAACGCAAAGACCAGCGGCAGCGCCGTCGTGCCGTCGTAGCCGCTCGGTACGTCGAGGATGTACGTGCGCTGCACCCCGTCGACCTCGATGGCCTGCTCGCCCGAGCTCACCAGCGCGAGCTGACCGCACCCCGCCGAGGGCTCTGGCGGCGCGGCCGCGCCAGGTCCGTCGGGCCCGGCGCCGGGCACGGCAGCGCCCGGCATGCTGGCATCAGGCATGATGTTGCCGATGAGGCTCGGATCTTGCGCCTCTTCGCCCTCGGGATTCGTCGGCGCGCCCGGGCTGCTCTCGGCGCCTGGAGCGCTCGATGGCGTTTCCGACGTCGCGGGGCGCTCACCGCCAGCGCCGCCCTCGACCGTCGCCGGCCCCTCAGGCTCGCCGGAATCCGCGTCGGACCCGGACGAACAAGCAGCGAGGCTCACCAGCAGGGCGAGGGCGCCCGAGCTTCGTCTGGGAGCGGGCCGGAGCGACAGGCAGGACACAGAACGGCGGGACACAGAAGCGGGGGGACCCGAGCGACGATCGACACGCGCCATGCTCGCAACCATGCCGGAGAGCGACTCGAGCAGCAATGGGCCATCACGACGCTGGGTCGCGCCGCAATTTTCGCGTCAGGCGCTCACGGCGGCGGGCCTGAGCGTGTTGATCCTCCGCGGTGCCGAGATCGAGCCAGTGTAGCGCGCGCGCCGGTTGACGGAGCTTGTGCTCATAGAGCTTGGCCAGCTCGAGGCGACCGCTCGGATCGTCTGCCTCTCGACACAAGCGCTCGAAATCTCGCACGGCGCTCGAACAATCACCGCGCGATTTCGCGAGCTCGGCCCGCACCCGGAACGCTTCGGCGCCCCCGCCGCGGGCACATGCGATGTCCGCCACGTGCTCGGCGTGTCGCGTCGCCCCGGCGCGCTTCAGCGTGCGCGCCAAGCCGGCGAGATCTTCCGCCACGAGGGCCGGCGTGCGTTGCCCGTACAGGCCGACGAGCGCGACCATCGACACGACGTCGGTGAAGTTGTGAGCGACGACGGCGGCCAGGCCCGTCGCGTCAGCCGTGCGCAGAAAGTGCGAGTAGATCGGGCCGACCTCGCTGCCGTCAATGTCGTCGCCGCGGTCGAACCCGAGCACCTCGCTCTCGACGCGCCGGAGCGTGCAGCCGCCGAGCCGACGCCGGTGCAGCCGACGACCGACGTGCAGCAGATCGAAATGGGGCCGAACCGGCAGCGCCGGCAGGCGGTTGAGCACGGCGCGCGAGTCGAGCATCGGACGATCGAACGCCTTGCCGTTGAAGCTGACGAGCAGGCTCGCCGACTGCATGCGCTCGCGCAATCGCTCGAGCAACGCGCGCTCGTCGCTGGGCTCGACCAGCAGGAGTTGCTCGACCTCTACCGCTCCGGTGGGTTCGAGCACCGCCAACCCGACCAGGAACACGAGCGTTCCGGCGCCGCCGAGCCCGGTCGTCTCGGTGTCGACGAACAGCCAGCTCTCGGGCTTCGAGCCCGCCACCGTCGGGTCTAGCGCGAGATCCGCCAGCACGCGGGGATCGGCCGCGGCCGCCGTATCGATAGCCACGCGGCCCACCCGCTGCGCGGGCTCGAGCCGCTCGACCCGCCGCCAGAGCACCCCGCTGGGCGTGTCCTGAGCGGCGAAAGGCAGCGCGCCGAGCGGGAGCGACGGCGCCGGGCTGCGGGGGGGCGCGGGCGGGCTCGTCCGCGCGCTGCGACCGAGCATCGCTTGCATCTGTCGCCGCAGCTCGTCGAGGGTGCGCTGCTTGGCGGCGTCGGACCCGACGGGCGCGGCATGTACGGGAAAGACGCCGCTCGCCGGCGCCCGCGGGCTGCTGCCCTGGATCTCGCCGACCGGCGCTCTCGACGGTGCCGCGGCGCCACTCGGCGCAGCGCCCGCGAGACGATCGAGCCGGCGCTTGAGGTTCATGCCCCCCCGCGTGACGGCGGCTGCTCGCCGCCGACGTCGGGTGAAATCTGGCGCGGCTCTTTCGGATCGCAGCGGGTTTCGCCTACGAGTGGCGAGCGAGCCTCGCTCCCCCCCTGCCCGCCCGCGGCGTCGCTCGGCACCCCGTCTCCCGCGTCCGGCTCGGCGCGGAGGGGCACCACCCATTCGGAGAGATCGATGCCGAGCACATCACCGCCGGCGGCCGCCGTGACGCGACGGCTCGCCTCGCTCCACGCCGGCAGCGACGCCGGGGCGGGCGCGAGCGCGATGAGTGCCTGATGCCCCCGCGCCGGCTCGACGACGAGCAGGCGCCCCGACATCAGCGGCACGAGCGCGACACCCGAGTTGGTGACGGCCGCGGCGCCGCTCGTGTCTGCCGTTAGTTGCACGCGGTGCAACTCTCGACCCGTCGACGGCTCCAGCCACACCAGCGCCGCGTCGACCTCGATCACGAGCGCGCGCTCGTCGGCGCTGAGCCCCGCTCGACGCGCGGGCGCCGCCCACACCTGCGCCCGCGTGGCGACATCGTGAGCCGCCAGCCCCGCCCGCGTCAGCGCGAACCAGTGGCCCTTGCCACCCAGCAACGGTTGCTCGACGGCCTCCGCGAGCTCGAGGCGCGCGACGGCCGATGCGCGGCGAAACAGCTGCGCTTCGGGAGCGTCGACGCCCACCGCGACGGCTCCGTCGCCCAGGCTCGCCAGCGTTCCGTTAGCGCTGCGGCTGAGCCAGTGCGCCTGCGGGGAGCTACCCCAGGTCGCGACGCTGTAGAGGTTTCGGTCGCGCGCGGCGTAGTAGATGAGGCCGGGCTCGGCCCACACGGGCGGCGACGCGAAGCGCGCGCCGACGGTCTGCATCCAGTGCAGATGACCGTCAGGCTTGAAGGCATACAAGCGCTGCGCGCTGGTCGCCACGTAGACGTTGCCCGCTGGATCGACCGCCGGGCCCCCGACGGGCATGCCGGTGAGGCCGTGGCTCCAGCGGTAAGCGCCATCGGGCGAGAGGGCATACAGAAAACCCTCGACGCTGACGACGTAGACCAACCCCGCCGAATTCACGGCGGGTGAGCCCGACAGCGGAGCGGCGCTTCGAAAACGCCAGACGATGGGAGGTTCGCGAGGCGCCGGTGGCAGGAGCGGCTCGGGGATGCTCGGTGCAACCGGCGCGGGCGAAGGCAGCGCCGCGGGGGGCAGGAAGACGGGCGGCAGGAAGACGGGGGCTGGCGGAGCGGACGCCGTTGCGCCGAGGAGCGGTGTGCCCGGCTTGGGCACCGCCACCTGCGGCGGGAATGAAGCGGCAGGCGCGACGGATGCGGCGACGCGCGCCGGGCGTGTGCGACGCGGATGACCTCGTCGCAGCGATGACGCGACGCTCCGCGTTTCTTCGGATCGAGCTTCCGCTCGCCGTGCGTGATTTGGCTCGGCCCAACGGGGGTCGCACCCGAGGGCGCCGCAGGCGACTGCAGCCAGGGCCACGCCTGGGAGCCTGCCGAGACGCACGGAAAGCCGATGCCTTGACATCAGTTCAGAGCTCGCGAGCTTAAAGGTTCGGGTCGCACGATGCTAAGGAAAAGGAAAACAGCGAGGTAGGCGGACTGTCGGCGCGCGGCCCCGGCGGGCTCTGCCCGGCCCCCGAGGGCTCCGCTCGGCCCCAGCGCTTTTTTTGTCGCCCCCCCGCGCCCCCTCCGCTTCGGGGTACCCTGACCCGCGCATGTCGACCACCTCCATTCGCGTCTTCGGCCTGACCGGTGGATTGGGATCGGGCAAGAGCACCGTCGCCGCCCATTTTAGGAGCCGTGGCCTACCGGTGCTCGACGCCGATGCGCTGGCGCGCGAGGTGGTGGCCCCGGGCAGCCCCGGCCTCGCCGAGATCGCGCGCGAGTTCGGCGCGGGGGTGATCCACGGAGGCGCCCTCGATCGGGCGAAGCTCGCGGCTTTGGTGTTCGCTGACCCGGAGGCGCGACAGCGGCTCGAGCGCATCACGCACCCGCGCATCCAGGCGCTGCGCGACGCCCGCCTCGGCGAGCTCGAGGCTCGGGGCGAGCCGCTCGCCTGCTACGAGGTGCCGCTGTTGTTCGAAAAGGGGCTCGAGTCTGGCTTGCGCCCGGTGGTCGTGGTGAGCGTTCCCCAAGCGCTGCAAGTCGAGCGAGCTCAGCGTCGCGATCGCGCGTCGGAGGCGATGACACGGGCGCGGCTCGGTGCCCAGCTGCCGCTCTCGGACAAAGCAGCCCGCGCCGACCACGTCATCGACAACTCGGGCGAGCTCGCGACGACGCTGGCCGCCGCCGACGAGGTGCTGCGCCGCGTCTGCGAGCAGCTCGGGGTCGACCCGGCGCGCTACTACAGCGAACAGGCCACGCCCTCGGGCGCGGGCAGCTCGACACGGGCCTGAAACCCCTCCGCCGCGGCGCGGGCGCGCCCCGCGCGATCGCCGGGATCTGGATGAGTCGACAGCAGCTCGGGCGGGCTCAGCGAGCTCGACAGGCGTTCGAAGAAGGTGGCGAGGCCAAGCGGTGAGATGCCGGCGCGCTCCAGCAATGCCTGCCCGTGCTCGTCGGCCTCACGCTCCTGATCCCGTTCGTAGCCCAGGCTCGCCAGGTACGTCAGCGTGTAGGCGGGAGCGCCGATGTCCACGATGCCGAGCACCAGCCCGAGCGCGGCGCTGACGCCGAGCCCGCCCGCGATCCGCTTGGTGCTATGCCGCAGCGTGACGTGCGAAAGCTCGTGAGCGAGCACCGCCGCCACCTCCTCGCCGGTGCGCGCCTCGGCGAGCAGCCCGGAGTTGACCACGACGAAGCCGCCGGGCAGCGCGAACGCGTTGACCTCTCGGGCGTCGACCACCATCAGCTCGAAGCGAAACGGCGTCTCGCCGAGCGCGGCGAGCAGGCGGTCGAGCAGGCCGGCGACGTAACGCTGCGCCGCGGGATTGTCGCAGCGCTGACCCGAGAGCTTCAGCGCTTCCCAGCTCGGCCTGCCGAGCTTCTCGTCCATCGTCGGGGGCAGCCGCGTCGCGGCCGCCTCGGCCAGACCGCGCGCGCCCCAGACCACGATCAGCGCGAGCGTGACGAGCAGGACGACAAGAGCCGCGAGCTCGCGGGGCCAGCCGCGCTGGCTGCCAAATCCGTGCGCCTCGGGGTGCTCACCGGGCGCCGGGTCACGCGGGCGGTCGTTCTGCGGGAGCGGCGCCGGAGCCTCGGTCATGCTCGAGATCTCGCAGCTCGCCCCGCGCGTGGCAAGCGCGAGTCGAGGCGTCGTCGGTCTCGGTGCGTCGCCCGCGGAGGAAGAAGCGAGCGGCGCTGGCGGCGTGGAGGCGGCATGGGCTGAAGAGTCAGATCGAGGGCGCCGCGACAAATCGACGGTGGACGCGATCGAACGCGCCGGCTAAACGGGTAGACCATGCAGCACTACATCGAGCACGGCCCGGCCTTCGCTTGGCTGCGGACTCGCCTCGAACCGAACGAGAGCATCGTGGCGGAGGCGGGGGCGATGGTTCGGCGCAGCACCGCCCTCGAGGTGGAGACACGGCTGAACGCCAGCAAGAAGGGCGGCTTCGTCGGCCTCATCGTCGCCTTCTTCGTCGCGCTGATGCGCAAGTTCTTCGGCGGCGAGACGATGTTCGTGAACGAGTTCGGGGGGCCTCAGGGCGGCGAGGTGGTGCTCGCGCCGAAGCTCTCGGGGCACATCTTGCGCAAGACGCTCGACGGCACTCGCACGCTGTTCGTGCAGAGCGGTGGTTACCTCGCCAGCACGGCGGGCATCGACACGCTTTTGCGCTTCGGCGGCCTGCGCACGTTGTTCGGGGGAGAAGGGCTCGTGCTGATACAGTGCACCGGTCAGGGTGATGTGTTCGTCAACAGCTACGGCGGCATCACCGAGGTCCCGATCGATGGCCAGTTCGTGGTCGACACCGGGCACATCGTGGCCTTCGACGGCGCGCTCGATTTCAAGGTGCGCAGCATCGGTGGCGCCAAGTCGTTCCTCTTCTCGGGCGAGGGCCTGGTCTGCGAGTTTCGAGGCCGCGGCACGGTTTACATCCAGTCGCGGAACCTGAAGGCGCTGGTCAGCTGGATCACCCCCCTGCTCCCCGGGTGAACCCGCCGGTCCGCTAGATACCGCAAACGAGAGACGACCGCAGCCATGCACTTCGACATCCAATATCGACCGACGCACTCGCTCGCGATCGCCCACCTCGAGCCCGAGGAGAGCGTGCGCGCCGAGGCCTCCGCGATGGTCAGCATGACCCGCAACCTCACCATCACCACCGACGGCCCGATGGGCGGCCGCGGCGGCCTGCTCAAGAGCTTCAAGCGCGCCATGCTGGGCGGCGAGACGTTCTTCACCAACACCTTCACTGCGCGCGGCACCCCCGGCCACGTGACGCTGGCACCGACCTTGAGCGGTGACATGCTCGCCATCGAGCTCGCCCGCGGCGAACCCCTGTACATCCAGGGCTCGAGCTACGTGGCCGCGCCGGACAGCGTGGATCTCGACACGCGCTGGCAAGGGCTGAAGGGCTTCTTCAGCGGCGAGAGTCTGTTCTTCCTGGAGGCGACGGGCACCGGCCCCGTGCTGGTGAACGCGTTCGGGGCCATCGAAGAGCTCGACCTGAACGGAGACATCATCGTCGACACGGGACACCTCGTCGCGTTCGGAGCCGGTATCGAATACGAGGTCACGAAGGCGAGCCGGGGCTGGATCGCGAGCTATCTATCGGGCGAGGGCCTGGTGCTGCGCATGAGCGGCCGCGGCCGTATCTACCTGCAGTCGCGCAACCCGAACGAATATGGACAGGCGGTCGGCTCCGAGCTGCCGCCCCGGCAGGGCTGAGCCCTGTCTTTCTCTGGACACGCGGGCCACGGACGACGAAACCGGAACGGAAGGACGAGGATGCGACACGAGATTCTGGACGCGCCGGACTTCGGCTTGCTGAAGCTGACGCTCGACGCGGGCGAAAAGGTCGTCGCCGAGTCGGGTGCGATGGTGGCGATGGGCCCATCGATCGCCGTCGATACGAAGATGCGCGGGGGCTTCCTGGCGGCCGCAAAGCGCAAGCTGCTCGGGGGCGAGTCGATCTTTCAGAACACGTTCACCGCCAGCGCCGGCGGGCAAGAGCTCTACCTGGCGCCGCCCGTGGAAGGAGACCTCGCCCGCCGCGAGCTCGCCCCGGGGGAGACGTTCTTCCTGCAGAGCGGCAACTACCTCGCGCACGTGGGAGACCAGCTGGTGCTCGACACCCAGTGGGGCGGCGTGCGCTCGTTCTTCGGAGGCATCGGCTTCTTCATGCTGAAGGTCGTCGGCCCGGGAACTCTGTTCTACGCCTCCTATGGCGCCATCCACGAGGTCGCCGTCGGCGCCGGCGGCTACACCTGCGACACCGGGCACATCGTCGGCTTCACCAGCGGGCTCGAATACAAGGTGCGCCCGTTCGCGGGCTTCAAGGGGCTGTTCTTCAGCGGCGAGGGTCTGGTCTGCGATTTCGAGGGCCGTGGCTCGCTGTTCGTGCAGACGCGCAAAGCGCCCTCGCTCGCGGCGTTTCTTCACCCGTTCCGCCCGGTTCAACAGCGCGGCGACAATTGAAGGGGCAGCGTCAGGGGTCGGGAACGACCGCGTCGACGACGGTTACGGCGCCGCGCGCGAGCTGCACCTGAGCCGACAGCCGATCGCCCTCGAAGTCGGCGACGATGGCGAGGGGGCTTCCCGGCCACGCCGGCGCCTCGAGGTTGAGGAGAACGGCCATGCCCCGTGACGACGTCTCCGGCAGGGCGTCGCTGTAGATTTCGCCCGCGTCGTACGCGATCGAGACGTTCTGGGGCGACGGAAACGTGATCTCCACGCCCGCGACGGGTTGCTTGTCGGTGTCGACGAAGCGCACGATCAGGTGGGCTCGATCGAGGCTGAGCTCGACGGTCTGGTTGAGGAACGAGGACGAGGCCAGATCACGCATCATGTCGGTGCGTACTACACGCAGATCCGTGACGCCGACGCCGCGCGAGTCGACCGCCTGCAGCGTGTCCATGAAGGGCTCGATCGGTGGATCCTCGAAGTTGCCAACCCCGACCCAGACGACCGCCCCCCGCACCATGCCCTCGAGGCGGTAGGCGCCACCGACAGCGGGCTGGACGACGACGTCTTCGCCGCCATTGGCGTTCTCTGCTCGCACATCGACCGCCTCTTGCAGGTTCACGGCACTCCCGAAGTCGAGCGAGGAGACCTCCTGCACCGAGCCCGCGATCTCACCGGACGCGCCCGTCATTCCGCCGCCGGCGGCGCCGCCGTTGCCGTCGTCACCCGGGCTCGTCGGCAACGGCAGGGGGAATGAGTCGCCCCGCGCGTCGAGACACTCCGGTTCGTTGCAGTCTCGTGCGAAGCCGGGGCGCGTCTCGTCTTCCTCGCAGGCCCACACTGTGGCGACCGCGAAGAGCGCGCACGGGGCCGCGCGTCGGCACCATTCGAGCATGCGCGCAGTCTACTCCAGGAGCACCCGGTGGGCTCACAAAACGGTGCACTCGCAGGCAGCGCCGGCGTACCGCTTCACACCCACACCTCTCACACCCAGACTTCGCGCGGGCGGCGCCAGGCGCGCCCGTAGTGGATGCCGAGCCCGACGAACAGCATGGCGATGCCGATCCACTGCGAGGTCGAGAGCCAGAGCAACCCGCCGCGGTCGTCGCTGCGCCAGAACTCGATCACGAAGCGGCTGACGGCGTACGTCACGCAGAACGCGACGAACACCTGCCCGTCATAGCGCTTGCGCCCCTGCACATAGAGGATGGTGAACGCCGCGATGGTGAAGGCAGCGAGCGCCTCGTACAGCTGCGTCGGGTGCACCGCGAGCGACTCGTCGATGGGCGTCGCCAGCAGCTTCTGCCGGAACTGCCACTCGCTCGCCGGGCTGTGCGACGGGAACGACAGCGCCCAGGGCAGGTCACACGCCTTGCCAAAACAGCACCCGACCATCACACACCCGAGCCGCCCGAGTCCCAGTCCGATCGGCACCATCATGCCGCCCATGTCCACGCCCTTCCAGAAGGGGAAGCGGTCGCGCCGGAACAGCCACCAAGCCGCGACCGTCGCGGCGACAAACCCGCCGTAGAACGTGAGCCCGCCGCCCCAGATCTGCGCCCAAGACCAGCAGTCGGCTTGCTTGGGATGGCAGACGGCCGCCTCCGCGTCCCAGATGCCGTCGAGGCGCCCGAGGCACTCGCTCTTCAGCACCGGCCACGAGACTCGGCCCGGGTCCGTGCAGAGGTGCACATAATCCCAGAAGTAGCCGTCGGCGAGCACGTGCAAGAGGCGCGCGCCGACCAGCCCCGCCACGACAGACGCGAGCCCGAGATCGACGATCACGTCCGGGTTCTGCCCGACGCGGCGCACCCAGATCGCCCCCATCGCAGTCGCGAACACGAAGCCGACGGCGATCAGGAGCATGTAGCTCGAGACCTGGTAGCCGAAGAGCGAGAACAGGGTCGGATGCACGCTTGCCCTCTCCGCTCAGGCTGCTGCGGCCCCGGCTCGGCGCGAGGCCCCGAGCACGCTGCCTTCTTCGCTCATGCCGCCGGGCGCGACGCCGACTCGACGCGCGACTCGCCCTCTGGTGCTCGTTCGAGGCTGCGCCGCCCGGAGGTGAGCATGTCGACCGCCATCAACCCCACGCCGACGCAGATCGAGATATCGGCCACGTTGAACGTGGGCCAGTGATCGGTGACGTGCCAGCCGTTGACCACGTTGGCGATGAGCCGGTTCATCCCTTCGACCCAGTCCCCGCGGTAGTCGATGAAGTCGACCACGCTGCCGCGCGTGACCCGATCTGCCAGGTTGCCGAGCGCTCCGCCGAGCACCAGGGGCAAACCCCAGCGCAGGGCGCGCTGGCCCGGCAGTAGCTTGCCATAGAGCGAGACGATAAACGCGATGGCGGCCACGCTCACGACCAGGAAGAACGGGCGCCGCAGCGTCTCGCTCGCGTTCTGGAGCAGCCCCCAGGCTCCTCCACGGTTGTAGGCGAGCGCGAAATTGAGGTGCCCCTCGATCAGCACCAAGGGGTCGAGCGGCGACCGCCGCGTCAACTCGACCTCGGCCCACGCCTTCGACAGCACGTCGGCGAGCAAACAGAAAGCGGCCACCGCCGCGAAGAATACGAAGCTCGGGCGGCGCGCGCCGGGGCGCTCCGCATCCGCCGCGTCGCGGCTCGGTCCGGAGAGGCTAAGACGTTCGGGCGCGGGCGCGGCCTCGGGCGCCCCGGCGGCCTCCGCCGGAGCGGCTGGCTTCGCCGCTGCTCCGCCGGCCTCCCGTACGCCCGGCACCTCATCCCTCGGGTGAGTGACCTCAGACATGCGGGTTTTCCTACGCCAACGGTCGGCGAAGAGCCACCGCTGCCTGCTCGGACGTCGACGATCCCTTGGCCACGGACCGCACATCCGTTTAGTATTCCTCCATGACGACGAACGAGTCGGGCCCGGCGAGTGAGAGAAGGCCGGTGCGGACCGCACCCCGGTCGCTGTCGGGTGCCGTCGCGCCGGTAGTGCCGAAGCCGCCGCCCTGGGCGCACGAGACGGGCGTGGACGTCGTGGTCGAGCGCTGGCTCGGCGAGCGGAGCGTCATCGAGTGCTTCGCGGCAGACCGCACCCAGGCCGCGGCCGACGCCGAGTACGCGCCGGTGCCCGAGATCCTCGACGAGCGCCTGGTCCGGGCTCTGGCCGGGCGCGGCATCACGCGCCTGTACGCGCACCAGGAGAGCGCCATTCGTGCGGCGCTCGAGGGGGCGCACGTGATCACCGCCACCCCCACCGCCAGCGGCAAGAGCTTGTGCCTGCACCTGCCCGTGCTCGACGCGCTGGCAAAAGACGCGAGCGCGAGCGCCATCTACCTCTACCCAACCAAGGCGCTCAGCCGCGACCAGGAGCACGGTCTGCACGCGCTGATCCGCGAAGCCGAGCTCGGCGTCGGAGCGCTCGTCTACGACGGCGACACCCCCGGTGACGCGCGGCGCGTGGCCAGGGACCAGAGCCGCGTCATCCTCACCAACCCCGACATGCTTCACGCGGCGATCCTGCCCAACCACGCGCGCTGGGCGCGCGTGTTCCAGAACCTCGCCTATGTCGTGGTCGACGAGCTGCATGCCTATCGGGGCGTGTTCGGCTCGCACATGGCGCACGTGCTCGCGCGCCTGAAGCGCATCGCGGCGTTTCACGGCTCAGAGCCGCGCTTCGTCACCGCCACGGCCACCATCGGCAACCCACGCGAGCACGCCGCGCGGCTGCTCGGGTTTCCTCCGGAGCGCATCGCACTGATCGAGCGCTCCGGGGCGCCTAGGGCCGAGCGCCGGCTTTTCCTTTACAACCCTCCGATCGTGAACGCCGAACTCGGCCTGCGCGGCAGCTCGCTCAAACACGCCGTCAAGCTGGCGGTGGATCTGCTCGCGGCGCGCGTACCGACCATCGTGTTCTCGGGCTCGAGAAACTCGGTCGAGGTGATGCTCAAATACATCCGCGAGCGTTCGCAGGGGGTGCCGCCCGACGCGATCTTCGGCTACCGTGGCGGCTACCTTCCCGACAAGCGCCGCGCGATCGAGAAGGGCCTGCGCGACGGAGACATCCGCTGCGTGGTCGCCACCAACGCGCTCGAGCTCGGCATCGACATCGGCGACCTCGATGCGGTGATCTGTGTCGGGTACCCCGGCTCGGTCGCCGCAACCTGGCAGCGCTTCGGGCGCGCCGGGCGCCGCGGCGAGAAGAGCATCGCGGTGCTCGTGCTGAGCAGCCGCGCCACCGATCAGTTCATGGCGGGCCAGCCCGAATACGTGCTCGACGCCAACGCGGAAGAGGCGCGCATCGACCCCGAGAACGTCGAGATCCTCGTCCAGCACCTGAAGTGCGCGGCGTTCGAGCTGCCGTTCCGCGCCTCGGCGCCGGCTTCACCCCGGGGCCCCCAGGCCTCGGCGCGCGCCGCGAGCGCGCCCGCGTTCGCCTATGCGGGGCTCGACGAGGACGGCACGCGCGAAGCGCTCGACTATCTCAGCCAGCAGGGGCTGTTGCACGCGAGCGGCGGCAACTACGTGTGGACGTCAGAGACCAGCCCCGCCAGCCATGTATCCCTGCGCAGCATCAGCTGGGACAACTTCGTGATCGTCGACGTGGCCGCCGGGAAGACCCTCGCCGAGCTGGATTTTCGCTCGACGCACACGATGTTGCACGAGCAAGCGATCTACCAGCACGACGCCGCGCAATATCAGGTCGAGCGCCTCGACTACGAGAACCACAAGGCCTACGTCAGGCGCGTCGAGCCCGACTATTTTACCACGGCGCTGACGCATAGCCGCGTCACCATCCTCGACATGGCCGCGGAGCGAGAGCCGGGATATAGCCCAGACGCCGACGGCCAGGCCCGTTCCGAGCGAGGCTGCATCGGGCATGGCGACATCAAGGTGGTCGAGACGGTCACCGGCTACAAGAAGATCAAGTTCTTCACCCACGAGAACGCGGGCTACGGTGATGTGCGCTTACCCGATCTCGAGATGCATACGACCGGATTCTGGTGGACGCTCGGCGGTCGCCTGCCGGCGCGCTGGTCTCGCGCGCTCGCGATCGATGCGCTGCGCGGCGCCGGTGCAGCGCTCGAGACGGTGGCGAGCATCGCGCTGATGTGCGAGCCGCGCGACATCGGGCGCACACTGGGCGACGCGGAAGAGGCAGACGACCACGGTCAGAACGCCCCGTCACCCGACGGCTCAGACGGCCACGTGCACGACGGAGCGCAGGCGTCGGCGATCACGCGGTTTCGCCCCACCCTGTTTCTTTACGATGCCCTGCCCGGCGGAGTGGGACTCGCCCGTCGCATCTTTGAGCGCACGGAAGAGCTGATGGAGCGTGCCGCACGCCTGATTGCGCATTGCCCGTGCAAGTCCGGCTGCCCTGCCTGCATTGGCGCCGCCCTCGCCCATTCGGAACGAAAGCAGGCAGCGCGAAGCTTGCTGCAGAACATGGGGTTCGCGCGTTCGGGCTGAGTGACGAGTCGCCGCCCAGACGCTCGCGATGGGGTCGTCCAGGAGGGGCGGCGATCTCGAATGGCACGCACGATCTGCGACTTCATCTCGGCCTTCTTTCCGCCGAGCATGTCGGACTCGCGCAGCGCGCGACTCGGACCACCCGAGCACTTCGCGAACCGGGCGGTTTCAGGCCGGAAGCGGTTGCGCCACGGGACGGAGCACCCTAGCCTTTACTCCTCGTGTCAAACTCGGCAATCCAGCGGCGCCGCAGCTTTCGCCAGCAGCTCCTCCGCTCGGGAGTGAGCGTATTCCTCGTCGCCTGTGCGAGCGACGACGGCGGCCTGGCGAGCCGCCGCACGGGCGCTCCCGCCGAGAGCGACGTGCCGATCGGCTTCGTGGAGGACCCGACCGATCCGGGGCTCGGCGCTCCGGGTGAGCTGCCGGCGCTCGACGAGAATGCCTTGTTCGGCGTCGAGCCGGCGCACGGTCCCTTCCGCGGCGGGCAGCTCGCCGTGATCCGAGGCAATGGCTTCTCGAGCCAAGTGCGAGTGTGGTTCGGCGACGTCGAGGTGCCCAGCGAGCAGATCACGCCCACCCGCGCCGATCGGGTGCAGGTGACGGTCCCCGCCGGCACCCCAGGCCGCGTCGCTCTCGTCACGCAGATCGCTGGCGACGAGTCGACGCGGCGCGTGCTCGACGAGGCCTATCTGTACGACGCCTTCTACGTCGAACCGGAGCAAGGCCCCATGAGCGGGGGTAGCGTGATCACGCTTCACGGCTTCGGTACGTCGTGGGACGCGACGAGCTCGGTGAGTATCGATCAACAACCCTGTGAGATCATCGAGGTGCGCGGCGCCGCGGGCGGCGCCCAGGAGCTCGAGTGTCGCGCACCCGCCGGTACCGAGGGGCAAAAGAGCATCGCCGTCTCGACGGGAGAACGGGTCGACACGGTGCTGGGCGGTTTCGTCTACGAGCCGGGGCTGGCCACGCCCGGTGGGTTGAGCGGGGCGCCGCTCGCTGGTCGCCTCGACGTGCACGTCAGCGCTCCAGGGGGCGGGCCTCTCGCGGACGCCTACGTGATCGTTGGCAGCGACATCGATCTGGGTACGCTCGGCGGCCCCGGCTCGAATCTGCAACAGACCGACGAGGCCGGCCACGCCGGGCTCGAGGTGAGCGCCGATACGGCGCTGGTCACCGTGGCGGCGCGCTGCTTTCACCCGCGCTCTTTCGTGGACGTGCCCGTCGACACGCTGCGAGTCACGCTCGATCCGGTGGCGACGCCAGATTGCGGCGCTGACCCGCCTGATTTCTTTGGTGGTTCGCCGACCCCCCCCGTGATCGTGCGCGGGTCGTTGGTGTGGGCGGGCGGCGTCGAGTTCCAGCGCGCGGGCTGGACGAACGTGCCCGACGCGCGAAACCCGGGCGAGCGGCGCGCCGCCTACATCTTCCAGCCGAGCGGAGACCCCGAGGCCGGCTTTCGCTTGCCGCGCGAGAGCGACGCGATCACCACGGATAGCCCGGGTCGCACCGGCTATGACTTCGAACTCGTCACCGGTGCTGGCAGCCGCACGCTGTATGCGATCGCCGGCGTCGAGAATCGCTCCGAGAACCCGCCGCGCTTCACGGCCTACGCGATGGGCCTGTTGCGCGGGATCTTCGCCAACCCGGGCGACACCATCGATGGGCTCGCGATCAACATGAGTCGTACCATCGATCAGTCGCTCCGCTTCGACGTGGTCGGCCCGGTCCCAGGCTCCAAGGGCCCTGATCGCGTCGCCATCCATGCGGCGGTGCAGGTCGGTGGCTCCGGCTATGCCATCCTGCCCAACGCCGAGCTCACCACGCCGGTGGCCGGCGGCAGCGGCCTCGCGATCATCGGGTTACCGGCCCTCGTCGGAGAGCTCGAGGGCTCCCAGTATGTGCTCGGCGCTCGCGCCTTCACGGGCGTCGGGCGCGCGGCGCCGACGAGCGTCATCCCTCTCATCACGGCGGCTGAGTCGAGCCAGCTGATCTCGGTCAATGGGTTCTTGCCCGTGCCGACGTTGAGCGTCGGCCAGGGCCCGTCCCTTGCCTGGAACGGTGAGCTCGGGGTCACGTTCGACACGGCGAGCGACGCCGTGAGCGTGGTCCGCGATGCCATAAGCGTGGTCCGCTATGACGTGCGCAGCGGAAACGGGCTCATTTCCTGGGCGATTGCCGCGCCGCCGACCGCCACGACGTTCCGCCTGCCCGACCTGTCACGGCTGCCCGAAGGTGGCCTGCTCGCCGGCGAGCTCGAAGTGGGCGTGTCGGTCGCCAGCGTGGAAGGCTTCGACTACGCCGCGCTGACCAGCGAGCAGCTCTCCCGACTCTCCTGGCGAGCGTACGCGACCGACGCCGCGCGTGCGCGGTACGTGCCGACGGTTCCGTGATCCGGGCGCCGCGATTGGTGTTCACGAAATTGGTTGAGCTTCGCACGGGCGTGGTGCGATCGGGCTTGCTGCGATCGGTCGCGCTTCGATCGACGGCGTGGATCGCGCGCCGCCGAGGCTGGCTCGGCGGGGGCGCGGGAGCAGCCGTGACCGTGGCCGGTGCGCTCGCGGCCTGCTCGTTCGACAAAGCCGATCGCTGGATCGCCGAGCCGCTGATCGACGGCAGCGTCGCCGATCTGT
>Ga0247763_1000055_pt1 | contig 48610 bp, 39 predicted proteins | sample UWRJL141409B4_FD_179926 | JGI IMG/M metagenome (GOLD analysis project Ga0247763, IMG submission 179926) | Plant litter microbial communities from Arlington Agricultural Research Station in Wisconsin, United States - UWRJ-L141-409B-4 | ecosystem: Environmental > Terrestrial > Plant litter >... | reverse complement strand
GCAACGCCGAGGAATCTGTCCCACTCTGCCAAGTCCTCAGGGAGAAGCGGCTTAGTCGGCCGCTTCTCCCTAGCCAATTTCCAATCCTTATACTTAGCGCAATGGGTTGACATAACATGGTCACAGGCGGCGGCTAGAAGCTGGACTCCGGAGTTCTCCTCGAGAAGTTCGTCCCGTATTTGTACGCACAGCTCGTATCTCTCCGGGTCCGTCTTGCGGGCGCGGATCTCGTCGTGCAACTGGATGACTCGTTGGACATGGCCGTTCTTGAGCACGGGAAGAACTTCGTCAACAGTGCCTTGGTCTGGCTGCATATTGGGAGCCCTCAGATAGGGGACAGAGGGGTCTGCTACGTCGCAAGTTGCCATAGTGCTGGAGAGGCGATGACTGCTGGTCGTGGAGACTGCGGTTTGTCGAAGCGTTAGAGGCGCGGGCTAGTTAACAGGAAGCTGTTGGCAGCAAGTCCAGGGCCCCATCGCGGGGTCAGTCAACCCCGCGGTGGGTCTGCATCCTCAGGAGCACGTGAGAAGGCTATTCGGACCCACTCAGGTGGTCGAATTTCGACCACCTGAGTGGGTCCGACAACCGGCTCCAATTGGCTCTGGGGTGAATAGAACCCAGAGTGAAGAGTGAAGAGTGAAGAAGCATGCAAGCGAAGCGCTATCAAACTCTTTTTCCCCACACATACCCATTTTGCCAGCGCAGCTTCTCTTCTTTTCCTCGTATTCACCATGGGGGAGACGCAATGCTTTGTGAAAAAATGTTAAAAATTATGGACGCCCGGGGACTTGGACTCTGACAGCTAACTACGAGTCACGTGGCCCTGGCACTCATGGCACCTGCAAACCTGGCTGCCTGTTGGACTTAGGGAAGGCACAGTGGAATATTGATGACGTAACCACAGCCCAGAGCACCAGTATTTAGCCCCTCCAACAGTGCAGTCAAACTTCACCCAAATCAATCACCTTTTACAATCATCATTTACTAGCACCACATGCCGGTTGACAGCAGGCATGGCAACATGGAGGTGAATGCCACAAGTGAATCAGATAGACAGAGGGCACTAGGCCCGATTGGGAAGTGGGGTTGCAAGGTTTGCACCCAAATGGTCTGGATCTCAGCGTGGCCGCTGAGATCCTTTTCCTTCTTCTTCAAGTCAAATAATCTACAATATTGGCTAGGAACTTTGCGATCCTGTCAACTGCCGTGACACTACGAGTCTCATAGGCCACCACCTAGAGCTCTCCTCAGACAGCGAGTTCTTCAAGCATTAGGGTCCGTCTCGCAGATAATAGTTGAGGGGGTTATGGTGTTGGGGGGGTTATAGTGTTGATGACAGGGACAACAAAGATATATATTGCTATCACACACCTGGCTAAGATAACATTAGAACTCTTCTAACTTTTTTTCAGGATATTATAACTTACATGTTCATATTTCCCTTCATCTAGGTTGCTCTGGCTTTCCTCAAGAAATTTCTCGTGTGATTCCAGAAGGCGGATAATAGTTGCGTTTCCAACGTCTTGAGCGACTGTGAGCGGCGACAATCCATTTAACCCCAAACTAAGTGTAGCGCCGCTCTTAAGAAGCAGACGAACCGCAGCTTCATTATTACGGTTCACAGCCATCATGAGTGGCGTCTAGTATTGTTAATAGATACTCGTTATAATGATTGAATAAAGTAACTTACACACTAGTAACACCTACCAGTTAACATATGGCTCACAACTAATTAATTCAACTTGCTCACCTTCTATAATAACCAAGAAATCAGCAACCTGTTCAGCTAGTCTAGTAGAGCTTGCAGTATTACTTACCCGCTATAATAACCAAGGAATCAGCAACCTGTTTAGCTAGTCCAATAGAGCTTGCAGTATTACTTACCCACTATAATAACCAAGGAATCAGCAACCTGTTTAGCTAGTCCAATAGAGCTTGCAGTATTACTTACCTCCTATAATAACCAAGAAATCAACAACCTGTTTAGCTAGTCTAGTAGAGCTTACAGTATTACTTACCTCCTATAATAACCAAGAAATCAACAACCTGTTCAGCTAGTCTAGTAGAGCTTGCAGTATTACTTACCCACTATAATAACCAATAAATTAGTACTTTATCTAATTATTTAAATATAACATATAGCTTTACTTACGGCCTATAGTGTTTAAAGTTAGTAAAACTAGTTTCTTAATTCATGTTAATTTTACTTACCCTCTAAATTGGTCATTTAATTAATAAACTTAGCTATTTATACCATAGGGTAGCGTATGTACTTACCGGCTTAAACCAAAAATTTACTTGACAGCGTTTTGCGAGCAGCATTTCAATGCCTGTCTCAAAGCTGTTCTCGATCGCTACGCTTAACGCTGTGTATTTGTCACTGTCTTTCGCTTCGATATCGGCTCCTTTCTCTAGCAGCAGTGACATTACGGCCTCTTGTCTCGTACGGGTAGCTATATGTAGCGCCGAACGTGCATCATCGTCCTGAGTGTTAACGTTAGCCCCCTTCATAAGAAGCAGTTTTACCATTGCCTCGTTCCCCTTTTCAGCGGCCCAGGAAAGTGGTGTTCGGCCCCCATATGCCAAATTCGGGTCTGCTCCCTTGTTGAGAAGTAGTTGTACCAGGGCATTGCTCCCCCATTTAACAGGCCAAGAAAGTGGTATATAACTCTTATCCCCCAAATCAGAGTCCGCTCCTCTGTCGAGAAGTAGTTTTGCAATAGCCTCGTTCCCCTTTTCAGCGGCCCAGAAAAGTGGTGTTCGGCCCCCACATGCCAAATTCGGGTCTGCTCCTTTGTCGAGAAGTAGTTTTACCGCAGCCTCGTTCTCCGTTTCGGCGGCCCAGGAAAGTGGTGTTCGGCCCCCACATGGCAAATTCGGGTCTGCTCCTTTGTCGAGAAGTAGTTTTACCACAGCCTTGCCCCCCTTTTCGGCGGCCCAGGAAAGCGGTGTACGCCCCACGTCATCTATCACTTGGAGGTTAACCCTGCCTGTTTCGAGCAATAGTCCAACAATTGCACCATCGTCCTTCTCCACGGCAGAGAATAGCAGCCGCCTAACCATGCCGTCCTCGGCGCTGGTTTCCGTCTCCCCGCCCGACAGCAGGAGTTTCGTCACCTTGGCACGTCCACTACAAACGGCGTAAAGCAGCGGCGTTCCTCCAATCTTATCCTCTAGATCCACCCGAGCACCCGCTTTCATCAGCAGCCTGACGGTGGCTATGCTTCCACTCAAGACAGCGTATGACAAGGGCGACCGGCCTTGTGTATCCAACGAGTCGACTTCAGCTCTCGATTGAAGTGGCAATCCAAGCCACCCAAGGTTGATGCCAGCGCCTTTCGTTAGCAGGCTGACGACGGCATCATGGCCGTTGCCCGCGGCCCAGGACAGCGCTGATCGTCCATATGTACCATCCTGGGAGTTTAGGCTGGCGGCCGATTTCTCGAGCAGACGTTTCACAACCGTCTTGAGTCCGAAATACGCCGCAATCATGAGGGTATTGAATCTTTGGGGGGGATGCAAACTCGTACTTTCCCAGTAGACCTCGAGCCAAGTCAAGCAGCGGTTTGATGCCGCGTCGCAAATTTCTAGCATCGACTCCGACATTGCATCTTGTAGCTTCCCTGGTAAGCCACGGACGTGAGCAGCCCAGTGTTTGGCAGCGTAGTCAAGAAAGACATAGGCGTCTGCAGGTTGGGACGGCGGCGTGTCCTCAAACTCAGTGAAGAGCAAGTAGCAAATACAAATGTTGGCGAGTATCCGGTGGGAATCCTGCGGGCGTAGCGAGTATCTCCATGTAAGGCCTGATCGCAGGTCTCTGAGGGGGTTTGTGCTGCTCCGAACCAGGAACTCCTTCGCTGTCTGGTGAAGCAGGTAGATCTTGGAGTCGATGACGGTAACAAAGAGCCCGCAGATGCCCCGTACATCATCATGGAAGCGGTCTTTTGGTCGAAGGTCGGGCTTGAGATCGTTATAGGACCGGTGAGCTGGGCTGAGAGCGAGCGCTATGTTCATCTCCGCTAGGGTTAAGGGCCGCGCCGCTGCTACAATGATGTGTAGGAGCCTTTTAGCAGCTTTGGGGTCGCTGGTCTTGCTGAGAATCCTGTCGTATGCCTCGTCGACGGTCTTGGGGAGTCGTGAAGTAACCTCCTGTATCCTTGCTTCGTCGGCAGTGATAGCCTTTTCGACCAGATCCAGAGTAAGGTGTACCCACAAGTACGTCCGGTTAGGGATACGCGTAAGCTGCTGCAGTAGGATATCCTCTTGCCGCTGCGTCAGGTGTCGCTTATCTCTGATGTTGCAGACTCTGGCTTGGATGACGGCATCAATCTCCTTGGAGATCTTCTTAACCTCGGCGTCGCTCTCTCCACTTAGATGAATCACGGGTAGGTCCTGGAAATCTAGAGGCCGAAAACCGATACGAATGCTATCGTACGGCCGGCTTGTGAGAAGAAACTTCAAATTGAAGTCAGCTGCGATCTCCCGGCGGCCGTACAACTGACATAGTGCCCGAGAGAGCTCGGACTGTCCTTGATCTTCACATTCGTCAATCGCATCGAGGAGACAGATGATTTCGCCGGCGTCCTTCGATTTTGCAACGTCGACCAGCGTTTCCCAAAGATCGCTAAATGAGACGTTCGTCGCTCTTCCTCCTCCTCCCATAGGGTCGAGTCGGTCGAGGATTCTACCGGAAAGTAGGGAGCGCCTCTTCTGGAAGAGCTGGTATAAGATACAGCTGAGAGCACTAGCTACGCTCCGCTGATCGGCAAAGTCATCCTTGAAAAAGAAGTAGCATACAGTCCCGGACTCTGGCGTCTGGAGGATAGAATCAACGAGGTGTTTCGCCAAGACGGATTTCCCGCATCCAGGGTCTGCCGATACCCAAAGCATGCTGGACGACTTGCTTTCTCGCCAACCTCGAAAGAGCTCGTGATGTTCGAACCACTTGCATGTTCCTCGGACCGGGTCTGGGTTTCTGTCCTTTCGATCTCGGTACGGCGACGTGTTGAGGCGCTTGAGGACAGCTCTTTCCCTCTCTCCCCAGCTAATCGTATCGCCGGCAACGCTCTCGGAAGCCGGATCCAGTCGGTTCAGCACTGCCATGATCTGCTCGTGCCTCCTTGCATCGGCGGCGGCGCCAATGCCGTCGGTAACCCTGGTTAGAGAACCACCAGTTCCCCCAAGCACGGCCTCGGTAAGTTCCTTGATGTTGGCGTCGAGTTTGTGAAAGCCCTCACTGCTCCGAAGGTCGGACAGGTTCATCTTCCGGCACATGGACATGATAAGCTCCGACTGAAGCTCATTGCGGAGAATATCCAGCTTCTTCGTCTGGGCCTCCGCATCCAATCGCATGTCCCGCCACAGGACTGTCATCACATCCCTGTACCGTCTCCACCCCTCCTGGCCAGGCTGAAGCTTACACTTGGCAAGACGGCTGGAAAGTGCTTCTGCAACTTCCCGTACCTCGATAGCAATTTCTTTGATCCTTTTCTGAGTCCAGAGAGTCAGCCCAGGGGAGCCCTAGCGTATCGCGTTATCCAAGGGCAAAGCTTACTGCCTCTTCCATATCCATCTCGGCAACCTGGAGCGACCCAATCATGTCGCAATGAGCCTGCAAACTTTTTGCTTGTCGGGCACAATCCGACGCGGAGATAGACGAGCCGCTTTTTAGGATTTTCGGCCCGTCAGTCCAGAGTTGGTGGATGAAAGCTGTCACGCCAATGACGCTAGCGGCGAGGGCGAAAGCCTCAGCCATTTTGACAGCGTTCAAGTGCTAATTAATGCCTGAAGCAGCCGAATCCGATGTAGCAGCAGAATTTTCACAGTAGGATGGGTATTTCGCTACTCAATTGCTAGGCAGAATATATCGCGACGTTAGGGTGTCGTGAGTCGGCGGGTTGATGGCCCAAAAGTTGGGAGCCTAATCCCTCCTTACATAATCCGACAGCAGCGGGTCATTAATTTGGCTAGAGCAACCAATAGGATCACGGCGAAATGGTTATGACGGCAGTCTGGCCGTCGTGCCTGACCACACCTCCCAGTCCAACCCGGACCCACTGGAACATTCTGCCAACCTACCCCGCCCGCCCCACTAATTGCACCACCATTAGGGTGGTGCAATTCAGGGCTTCCTTTTCCTTTTCCTTTTCTCTTTAGCTTTAGATTTCTGCTAATGGTACGGAATAACCTTGCGTGAGCAACCGCATTCCAACTGCCGTGACAATGAGCGGCCATGAAATTAAATTCTAGCTCTGAGGAGTTGGTTGATTCGGATCCTTTCTAAGAAACGCGGGATTCGAGTTCCGAATGCTCGGATCATTGCCGTAAGGTAAATACCGATCTCCCAGCCGGCCGAGAGGGTCACAGGCCGCCGAGGACCGTCTGTAGTCGAGAAGTCGCCGTCGAGCGCGCCGGGTTTAGCGCACTTCCCGATCGGGACGTGCGACTCCATTGCTTCGTTCTGATTGGACGCACGATCGCTGCCCCGTCGCGCCCACCTCGGCAGCCATCCGATCCTGGTTTTTTTCCTGAGGGAGATTGCCCCGCTTGCTTCAGCCCAATATGCGCTCGCGCTGCTGCGTCTGCAACGTCAAGCCCAGGCCTTGCGCCTAACCGTCGCTCCACTATCGGACACTTTTACAGCTCTTACGTTTCCGAGACTTTTCTAAACCTTAACATAAATTCGACCTGACAAGAAGCTAAACCACAACCTCAGTCTGCCGGATAAGTCGTGCAAACCGACCGACGAATACCTGCTCCTCGATATCCTACCTGGTAATCTTTCTTAGTCCGCGGGGCCGACTCCGTGTCTGCCTCGCCGATCTCTGGCGTAAACTGGCAGCACTTACCCGCCCCGACCCCTCTCAAAAATGCCGCGCCTATCGACTGTGTTGATGCAGAGCATTTTGTGGCCTCTCTTTACACGGCGCGTCCCGGCCTCTCAGTCTGCGGGCTAGACATTTCGTTAGTTGCAATCGGACCGAATTCCATTACAGCTGCGGCGAATCATGCTGGCGACCAGTTACGAGAGAGGCACATTAGACAATATTATCAGCGTTACCCTTTCTGTTAGTAGTGATAACGACGTCAAGAAGCCTTTGATCACTAGAGCCGATCTAAACGATGAATCTGTATTACCCCAGCACCAGCAGTGTCGAAGCTTAGAATGTTCTCCCATACTATTATCTGCCTCGCCTAGGACTCCGTACGAAGAGTAAGACCAGCTAGTTCCAGCATCTAGCTCTCGGCCTCCCTGTGCGGTAATTCCTTGTTAATAGGGTTTTAGATACCCCAGACTCTCTGCTCTCTACCAGCGTGCGCGAAGCCGCTCTAGCGGAGACACCGAATCACCTGATACTACCGAGGGCGACCCACTTTGTCCGCAAAATCGGTCTTAGCCCGCTCGCCGCATGGCTGCGGGTGGAGGATTCGGCCGACAGACGGGATGCCGCAACTGCGCAGAACGCCCATCTCCCGCTTTGTCTGTACCATCATGCGTTAGAATTTTCACGTGTGAATTCCACAAGGTGTTTTGTGCCTAGGCGTTGCTGGAGGAGAACGGCGGAGAGTCCAGCTTTGTTTTTTTGGGTTTTTTTTTGGAGGTGTCACTTTGGCTGTCACCTGTCGCCCGTCGCTTCATCAGGGAGCCCACCAGCCGGCCCATCGGGAAAGGAGTGCATAAAGAATATATAAAGAATGCCGCTTTTGGTTAGTTGGCAAAAAGCCCCGGCACATATATAAAGCACACGATACTTTCTCGAGTTGTTCACTCATTTTTCCCAACATCACACCACTTTAGCTCTTTATCTATAGAACACCCACCCCTCCTCCTCGGCTGCCTGTTGCTCTTCACCCAATACACATTCAACCCTCTTCCTTCTGTTCTACGCCAAAAAAAAAAATATCAACCCTCTCTCTTCTTTTTGCTCAACGCCAAACATCTCAACCATTTGGTTACGGGCTGGGACACTCATTGGAATACAGGCTGGGATTAGGACCAGGGAATGGTTTTGACGTTGCGCATCTCGAGGAAATCCTCTTCTCTTCGCATCTTGTAGCGATGGTAACAGGATGTGGGTTTCTAGTCTCTGCTTTTGCTCCATGTATTGCCTGGTCATAAACCCTCCCGGCTCCTGGGGACCAACCCGATTCCATAGGGCTGCTGCCGGTGCCGCCACCGCCCCATTATCCATCTCGTATGCCGTCGTGGCTGTCAACTACGGCGGAGCTATCCTGACTTAGCGCTGAGCTGTCAGGACTTGCTTGAAAGTACCTGGATGAAGCTGCGCAAAAGCTCTATTTCCTGCTCCAACTTGTCGGGCCTCCTTGGGGTTAGCCGTGCTGGAATATCGGATACGTATAACGAACCTGGGAGGAGTGCTATCTCGCCGCCAGGTACGGTTCCTCCCTACCTGCACCGCTGCTCGACGGAATGCTGTAAGAGCTTGGCGGTTCTAGACGGCGAGCCCGCGGCTGGGAAATCCGACCTTCCATGACGAGGGGTGTGCTGAGGAGCGAAAGAGGAATGAGTTGGCACCAGCGCTCAGGTTGGCCGACGTAAAAGGTTGCTGGGAGTCGCCATGTCGACGTGATGATTGCGAGCGGGGGTAGTCGCAGGAACAAAGCCGGCCCAAGGAGCCGGGTCGGGCGCAGGGGCCAAGTGAGCGAATCGAAAACGACATCCTCGGCAGCGGCATAGGTTATTCTAGAGTCGACAAACCCATGGTAATGAAAGAGGCCGACTGCATGCTCCCCACCATCAACGTGGACGGGTCGGGACCCTTTTGACGCCTCGGAGGGAATGTCAAGAGAAACCGCCGTGCCAGCTGCGGGCAGTCCCAAGGCGAGTGGCAGCCAACATGCCTTGTGAGCAGCGGGAATCACTCCGCGGCCGCGGCCCAGTTGTGGTAGACTCTTAACTACCTCAGCGAGGCCGGGGGGGCAGGTCGACATGGCGAATCGGGCGCGATCGAATCCTCCTCGAGCCATTCCATGCGCGCGACCCTCTCTCTGCTTCTTCGCTGTTTGCGGGGGAAGCTAGGCTTGCGTGCGAGCACCCGTACATTTGTTGGGGCAACTGCGATTATAAAATGCTCTGTACGAATCACTGTTCTTTTCCCTGCAACACGTAGTGAGGCTGCTCTTGACCTGATGGGCTTGCCTGCCCGGCCAACCAGAGCAAGCTTGCACTTGATTGATTCTGCCTCTTCCAGGAAGGACGCGTCACAAGAGAAAAGGCTTCTAGCGTTTTGACCGGCGACCTCCCTACGTCTTGCAAGGGTCGCGAGAGAGCTAGCTGCGAGGGAACGCTTGGAGATGGGACATCAGAAGGCTGTTTCTGTTGGCCGGGCGGTCCGAGTGTGCCTGCGCCTGACGAGGCTATGGGCGGGATGCTGGTGGTCAGATCTGCCGGCGGAAAACATGGCCATGACGGAACAGGCTTAGGCAGTTGAGATTGCCCGGTCGCTAGAGGACAGGTACAGCGCCTCTCGTACCCATTACGCGCTTGGGCGGATGCGTTCCTAACCCTTATCCCCGACCAACTTTGGCAAGTTGGTTGGAAATTGTATGGCCCTACTTAGAAGACCAGAGGGCGAAGTTGGTTGAAATTACTGGTACTAAGTTAATTAAACTTTTCCCACCTAAAATGCACGAAAAGTAGATGGGCGGAAAGATAGCCCCTGGAACTTTGTACGAGCTGGGTTATAAAGTTGTACGATTTGTTTAAAGGTATTGAAATTACAGCCCAGTTGCCCTGTAGCTACAGCACCCTTAGGTGCTATAGCCTAGTTGATCTACTGCCCTGGGAGTGCTGTCGACTGCACTATGGCAAAGTGCAGTCACCACAACCACGGGGAGTTCCGGGGACCCACAACCTGTAGGCCAAGCCTACAGGGGTAGACCTAGCACCATTCTTACGTTAGCCCAGCCAACTCGTTGCCCTGAAATCCTTTGGATTCCAGCGCCAACGTAAGCACCTTTCTCTCTGTAGTATAGGCTTTTTGTGTTTTAGGGCCCTCACCCCCTGTAAGATTGACCCACACCCACTGGGGGCCCTATAAAGAACCATCTCTCCTTTTGTGCCTCTGGCATCTGGCTCTTTTCCTTTCTTCTACCTTAAGCAAGATAGTTTATATAGCCTTCAGGCAATCTTTTGACCTTCGTGATCTCTGTGCAAAGCCCATTATAGTCACCCTGTTATAGGGCATAGACCCCTGTATCTCTGCTTATTACAGCAGGTTGGTCTGCTGATCTTAGCTTCCTTTGACTCCGTCCCGGGCAGTCATCATACCCCAAAGCCTTCCGCTGTGCCCGTTACAGGGGACTCACCCCCTGTAACCTCCTGTACTGGGCCTCACTGAGACCAGTCAGGTCACACAAATTAACACCTGGAAAGCGTTTAGATTTGAATTCTATTTACAGTGGAAATTTTTTTTTAAAAAAATTATTATAGATTATAATAGGCTAAAGACTCGCGGACGAGTCTTTTCTAAATGGGAGGGTTATAATGGTATAGGGGCTGGGACCTAGGGTCGCCCCACCTATATAGCCATCAACGCACAAATGTAGCCAATTGGCCGCTAGGCCAATTGCCAGCCCACACCGCCCTGGGTGATGAGGCCCACCACCTACTCTGGGAATTCCGCACACTGCGAATTCCGCACACTGCGAATTCTCTTCTTCTTTTCTTTTTTCTCTTTAGCTTTCAATTAACACTTTTGGGCTGCGCTATCGCGTACAACATCGTGAATTACGTGCCTGCCGTCACAGTGGCCTGCAGGTTGTTAAAACTAATTAGTGACGTTGGTTGTCAAAATTTAGCTGTATCTGAGTGTGATATGCGTTGCTGAGCGTCCCTCATTCAGCGTTGCGTCTCTGGGCTGCCGGAGTCATACCCTGAATCTGACAGCTTTTTCCCGTTCTCGTCAGCATTAGTGGGACGCAGAACGTTTTCAAACAGCATATCCCCATCATACCCCAATTCCTCGTCCCCCAACATCGTGAACGCGTCTATGTTGAAGATGTTGAGGTCCCACCCGGCCAATGTGTCAGTTTGAACTGTTGAGTGCTGGTCTGGAGGTTTATGTTCTTCCTCCAGGTGGGGCTCAGTTCGTTCTGCCGCAGTCCCCGTTTCTACCGTTCCGGGTTGAGCATCGATGTTGGATTGGGAGCGAAACTCTTGGAATGCCTGGGTGATGAGATCCTTGACGAAGGCGCTTGCCTCTCTTCGTAACGATTCCTCCACTATGCTGAAGTTCCTCTCGGCTTCTCGACAAAGAGCCTGTCGAAGACGCACCGGCACCTCACGCAGGACGTATGCCTCGCATTCTCGCAGGCGATCGTCACCGCTTTTGGAGTGCCCGCCGCGTTTTGCTGCTAGAAGTTCGCCGTATTCATAAACTGTATCTGGTCAGCAATGCAATACAAAAGTCTGAAGGTGTGTGACCGGACTTACACGGGGAGGGGATATCGCCAAAGTCAACGTGGGGAAACAGAGTTCTATATACTCCACGCCACTTTTCTGCCTCAGATAACTCCACATTGTTCTTCGGGCGCTTCCGGGCCCGCAGACTCTTCTCCTGGGCATCGTCAAAGCCTTCAATATGCTCCATGTCTTGAATAGAGCAGGGTTCCGGCATTCTCTGGTGGTCGAGAAACCCTGCCTGGTCCTTGAATGGTTGCCAGCAGCGGCCACAGCGGTATTTTGGCTGTTTGTGACGTCGATACAAGTGTTCCCTGGGATCGTATGTCAGGACAGCGAGCTCAAAACTGGCGATAATAGGACTAACTTGACTCTGTGAACGTCTAGCCATCCGGGACCTGGGCAGCTACGTGCGTTCTGGTATAGCGAGGGGTTGTATTTAAAGTAGGGATATCCGTATCTGGCATCCTTTTCACCGGGCTCGGTGGCTGTTTGTTGTCTATAATTGCTCGTGTTTTCGTCTTCGTCGCCAGAATCTCCGCCACCTCTGTCATTCATTTTGCGCTTTAGAGTTCTTTCTTTGCCAGCCATAGAAGCTGTCGTCGTCCGCTGCTCGTCGTATTGATTTGATGCCATGTGCTGGCCAGAAGAATTGGAAGCAGAGCCGGAGCCATCCGCGGCTTGCAAAAACATGGCCTTGATTTTGTTGGTGATATCTCGGATAACGCTGTCAATCATCTTAGATTTCCGCTCATCGAGGAATGTCTCTGTGGCGACGGAGCCTAGCTCACTCCTTGGTGTATGGGAACACATTGAGTCCGTTGCTTCGTCTTTCGCTGACTGTGACCGTACAACTGGTACCAGAAGTGAAACAGCAAGACCAGGCGACACAGTCGGAAGGGCCGTCATAGGGGGTGTACTAGCTCTGCTGGAGGTCGGTCGTGTGGCTATGGGAAAAGAGACCGGGCTCGGACAGGATTGACCTCGCCCTACGGCTTCTTTCTTCATCTTGGGGCTAGTTTCAACAGTCACTTCGATGGCGGCCTTCGGAACGGGGAGCGAGTAAACCGATGTGGTGGTAGTGGCAGAAGTCTGCGAACGGGAGCCAGTGCTCAAGTTGCCTGAGGGGATACCACTGGGGCTAACACTTCGGACTGAGTCCCCAAGAGCACCACAGCATTTTACAAGTCGATGTCTCTGGAAAAACGGATCAGTATGAGGTTGACACGATAAATTCGCTGCAGTAAATACCTTTAGCGCATCTTTGCGGGAGAAACTCTTGTCACAGTGCGTGCAGGGGAATGGCTTGACCGCCATATGAATGCGCTTGTGTCTCTTGAGATCATGATTCCTGTTGAAAGATTGTGGACAAATATCGCATTTGAACGGGCGCTCCTGTGTCTGGTGTTGTCCATAGAGAGGGTAGGGTTGACGATGTCCGTGCATAGCTCTAAAAAGCGGAGGCATCCCGGCAATTCCCACTCCACCTACCATGGGAAGCGGCGCACCTGGTTGATACCTGTTAGAGATAACAGGTCCCGTGTTGGTCAAATATCTAGGTGTAGTTGCATGGTATCCGGTCTGGGAAGATATCCCGTAGGCCATGGAGCCAACGCCAACGTCACTGGAAGTATTCCTGCTGCCGCCGGGCACAGTATCTTTCCTTTGTGGCTCCTTCGAAGACGCAGCATGTTCGGGAAGCGAAGGGTTGCTGGCTGGAAAGGGCGCGGTGCTGTATGGCATGTGCGGTTTGGACGGATATGGCGGGGTTGACTGCGGCGATGAATGGCCTGAGGGACGCTCAGATGTCGACGACAGATTAGAGAAGTTGGACGATGCTACTAGCGACATGCGATCTGAGGAGCCGCGAGGAATATCTGGTATGGGTGGGAGTGGGGGACCCGGAAAAGAGGGCATGGAACTGGCAGCGGGCCGACGGTTCGCGAATGATGCCGACTCCATCCTGAACATCCTCTTCTTTTTGAATTGCACAATGTAGTGTCGCGATAGAACTTTGAGCCATGAGAAGCCGAACTGCGAAGCACCACCAGGCTCTCGGAACCGTGCCCAGCTGAACAAGGTGTGGCTGTGTGCCATGCGGGTGCTCAGGGGAAGGAGCGAGCTCGTTTTGCGCAATGGCGCCAGACGAGAATTCCTCAGGCGACAACCGCGGCGCCAGAGATTAACGCTCTGCTCGGGCTCTTAGAACACACAATCGCAACCACTAGCAATTCTGGGGGATAATGCTCAAAGTCGGAGCGAGGAAATAGAAATATAATCAAAATTTACGATCCCTAGCTGATGTATATCTTGATACAATAGAACATTGTTGGTTCCGCTTTCCGACATTTCGGTGCTATCGTCTTCTTACCATTTCATGGCCACTTTCACGTTGCCAACACTCACGACCAATGAAGACCTCCAATTTCAGCCAAGGGACGCCTGAGTCGCAGTACCCAGATGCAATTCACGATAGGGCTGAACATCGGTAAGTTCCGATCTTGATGCGTCTGTGACTGGACGCCACGCAACCCCAAAACCGCAACAGCCAAACGCTAACTGAAACACAGCGGCTGCAAGACAGGCCAGACCAAGTTACCGCCGGGGCTTCAGCGTTATCTCAGAGAACTTCACATCTCTTGAGGCGATGGCTATGGGACGGGAAGCGACTTCGAGAGCTGACCGGGTCGCTGCTGCCGATACGGCACTGAGAGATTTCGAAGAGAGCTGGAATATTTCGAGGAGAAAGACTGCGTAGCGCTCTGCTGTGAAGATAGGGTTCCATGGATGCCAAGGACTGGAGTTTGGCAGGACGAAACCTCAGATGGGTTTCGTCTTGGCCCTATCTGAGTCTTCCTGACAGATGGTTCTTCCATTATGTAAAATTTATATACTTTTGTGTCTTTATCAGTTTTCTGCAATGATCTTATTGTGGCAGCAGAGGCGGTGCAGGAACGTGGCTGGGACAAGCAGGGCTGCTCCTGCGGGCACCAATCCTTTACGTGCAGGGTTCCCGACCGCTGTGAGGAGAGCTTTTTCGTTTTGCACACTGCGCTTGACGGATCTCGACGTCTGACCTCTCGTAATTACCTGATATTCCTAGGACACGAAACCATCAGCAAAGCGCAGTCTAGATGGCCCACACTTGTCAGTATTGCCAAGGACTGCTCCTTGACACCACAGATATCACTCTGAAGTACAACAAGCCCACTTTGTGGGTTGACAGCACAACCGTTGTGCAGGGTGCGTTGACCGGATGCGATCTCTTCAATGCTCATCTCAGCTGGCAACTGGCGGGCCAGGCACGCCAACTTCTCAGAGAGGGAAGGGATCTCCAAGAGCTCGGCGTTTCGGACATGACAATATCGTTTGAGCACCATGATCACAGCTCCTACGACATCAAGATGGCCGAGATCAATTTCGGCCGCAATTACAACACCTGGGCTATCCATGCGGAATTTGATAGGTCAACCAACCTTGAGCACAGTTTCATGTTCAGTGCCGGGAAATACTGACCTGGCTTGGGACACTTCAGGCAATCCTGCTGCGGAATTTGTCTCCGCTAGACCCCCGAAGCGGGATCTTCGCGATCCAGAGCTTATGGACGAAGCCACCGCATGGCTTACTAATTGCGTTGAAAACCACGACATCTGCAGACTCAGCATGAAAAAGCTGCCATTTCAGCCAAAGCGACTGATAGACGTTGGAGATGGATGTTTGCCGACCATTCGTTTGGTTCCTGGCGTGGCTACAAGCTCCTCACTCACACCAGACATGCTGTATGTCGCCTTGAGTTACTGCTGGGGAACTGGGTTACATCAGCACACTACGACTATCAGCAACTTGGGTGAACGGCTGACAGGCTTCGAACTATTAACTTCCACGGACTCTCCAAGACGCAGTCAAGACGACCCGAAGGCTAGGATTCCAAAGACTTTGGGTGGACAGCCTCTGCATAGTCCAGGATGACGAGAACGACAAGGCCGCCCAGATCGGCGAGATGCACAAAATTTATGCCTCAGCGGCCCTCACAATATCCGCCGCAAAGTCCAGCGGCGGTGACGAGGGGTTCCTGACCCCGTGCTGGCCACCCAGCCCAAGCTTCCGTCTGCGATACAAAACCCCAAACCAGGACCATGGGTCGGTCATTCTTGCCAGATATCATCGAAGAGGCGGTGAGCCCATCCACAGCAGAGCATGGACACTACAGGAACACCTGCTATCGACCCGTCTCCTCGTATTCGGTATCCACGGGCTCCGGTGGAGTTGCCGGACTGCGAAGCATTACAACGGGGCTCAGCACCAACCGTCTTACAGCTACAACATGGCAGAGCAGATCTTTCAAGAAGGGAAGGTTCCGCTGGCATCAGAGCTCATCAATGCTGGCGCATCATTGGACCGCCGCTCCGGGGCGTCATGGCATCAGCTGGTTGAGGAGTTTTGTCGGCCATCGCTGACATACCCGGAAGACCGCCTCTCGGCACTCAGCGCCATCGCGGCGAGATACTCGGAAACGGGCGCTGGTCGCTATCTGGCCGGGCTTTGGGAGTCCTCAGTTCACTCCGATCTGCTATGGAGTGTGCTGCCGAGCGAAGGGCGCAACCCAAGATACAGCAGGGATAACTGCAGCGGGTTTCCCACCTGGTCGTGGGCCTCGATGAGCGGGACAGCCGCCTGGAATGGCGCTGTGTACACCGAAAGGCCCGGACAAGGAGACCTACGCCGGCAAGCTCACGATACCCTCATCATCGTGGAGGCCGATATAATGGTAGCAAACCCCCTTGCTCCGTTTGGTCAGGTTTATTCGGGCATCTTGAAACTGAAAGGGTGCTGGATGCAAGCGTCTTGCCTCGCGTTTGGTGAAATGGCACTATCCCACCAGGACTGGCCTGACCAGTGGTCTGTTGCACCACCATGAATTCCTCAGGTCGCTTTGCTAAGGGCCAGGCAGCCAGACGAGCGCGAGATAGGACATTGCTTACTCGCTGCGCCGCTCATAGACAGTGACCTGGCGCCGGAAGACTTGGAGACCTGCTATTGCCTTGAAGTGATAGGGAGTAAGGAGATCGGCGAGGCAGTGGCACTGATGACAACCACGAGATATACTCTTATGGTCTGCTGTTGGTTCCTGCCGGCGATGAGGAGAATTCGTTTTACAGGATAGGCAAATACTGGGTTCATACCGTTTCGGAAGAGTCGGGAGGAAAGAGTGGGGACGTGCTCGAAGGCAGTTCCGTTTTTACGGTTGCTGGAGTCATTTCGAAGTGAGAGAATACCATATGAGATCTTATTCCGCACACAACAACGGCCAGTAAGCTCGGCGGAGGATATCTAGGTTCTACTTTCGAAACAAGTAACAACAGGACTAGCAATCGGGTATGGTGTAATGGCTAACATCGCTGACTCTCACTCAGCAGCCCGGGGTTCGATTCCCCGTTCCCGAGTTCTAAGTTTAACTTCACGATAAGTTATCTCATTTTTTTACGTGCAACAGAAGGCCCTTCCCCGCTGTCCTGTGGTGTTGACATCATTTTTGGGTTTGCCGTCAATTTGACCAAGTTCTAACTTCAAGTTCATATGCCTCGGCAGCCGATAAGACGTATGAGGTGAAAATTACGATTGTAAGGGGACGGAAACTTGCACGAGTAGCTTTCGAGTACCTAGACAGTGGGATTGGTAGCGAACGTAAAATTTAGCACGAGAGAAATGCGCACAGATTACTCTTCTTGTGGAGTGAGAGCAATAACCTCCTGGCTGGACAGACAAAATCAGACCTCCCCACCTTCCTTGAACGCCTTCTTCACCTTCCGCAAAGCCTCTTCACCAGCCTTCCTAGATCTAGCCCTCACTACCCCTTCCTTCAGCTTTGACACCTGAGCCTCTGTCCTTCTTACCAATGCATACGATCCTAGCTTATCTTTATAGGCAAGCCAGACATAATACAAGCCGCTGTTGACTGCAACCCAGGAGATTGTATAAGTATAGACAGACTAGATGAAGGTGCGTGTGAAGCTGAAAAAGGCCAGTGTGATGACTAATAAAATGATGGAACCAGAGATTGGAACTGCGGATCATGATAGCTGGAGTTAGTTGAAGTTCGTTTTTGTTGAAACACTCAGTTTATCTCGTCGGTACTTACACATCAAGCGGAGTTGGTCTTGCAGCGACCATTGGTTGTCCCCAAAGTCACTGTTATTCATTCCGAACAGGCTTGAGATAAAAGACAGTGGTAGCTATGTTGTATTCAGTCAGCTAAAGTCAACTCGCTCCCTTCACGAGACTTACGAATATGATGGTGACTATTGTGAACACCATGATTGCCCTGCCTTGGCTCACTGATTCCTCCTCGTTGGTTAAACTCCCAACTTGAAAGACGCTTGCTTGTTGCTGTTTGAGCAGCAACAAATCAACGATCTAAGCAATCTGGTCAGCGCTACCATCATTCTTGCCAGCAATCAATATCTCTACACACGCTTTGTTCAGTACTCTTTGCACTGTCTCTGAGGGCCTCCAGCTCGCCAGTTTGGACTGAAATTTTCTTGAGCAAGGCCTGGGACTGCACACGGAACCACTTCAGCTGGGTCTGTCTTGCCGCTCGATTCCGCTCCTCGTCCCCTCTACTTTCACCTTCGTTGGCTTGCGTCGCGGATACTGGAGGACCCGATTCCAATTTCCATTGCCTGTCAGAAACCAGGATATCCTCGACGTGCTGGCAGAAGGTTTGGACAAGTCCGTTCTGACGGTTCGTTATGCTGAGCATGATATCTAGTTCCTCTGAGATATCCTTTACTTCCTGTAGCAATTCTCCCTCAGTGTAGACATCGAGGAGGGGTAGATAGGGATTCGATGCCTCTGCGCTGTTGAATCTTTCTCGAAACATGTCGGATGCCATTCGGTCCCAATGCCGCACGTGGCTGAGGAGGATACTAGATCGATTTGTCTACTCGGCGGGTCAACGACTTCTGTCTCGGAAGCTGCTGGATGCTGTAATAATGTAACCACTTACGACGTGCCCAATAGCTTTCAAAAACAGGTCTAAAACTCGAGGTTGACCGGTCTATAGGCACCCTGTCAGTCAAGGAGCTGGGGCAGTCAAACGGCATCTAAGCGACTTACATCAATCCTAGTGCGGTCTAAAAAGGCAGTGGAGCACTCGGTCAAGACAACCAACGCAATGTCAAAAACCGACCTAACATCGGCGTTCTTTAGCCTGTCCCTGATCGACTTGTGAATACCGTTCAGATGCTGGTCATCACCATATCTTCCAGGGAACGATGTGATAATCGTCTGCTCGTCAAGAATCCACATCCATAGTTGATCAACCATGATGAGTTTCGAAGTCTTCTTAATCCCGTTGGTGCAGTAATCGCAGCCACGCTCATCGGTTTCGGCCAAGTGGCCGTCCCATGTCCAAAGGGGCCGAGGATGCGTGCCATCCATGTCGTCCTTTCCCCTGCGCCACGGTTTGCGCGGGATTAGCCACCCAAGAATTGCCGCAGCTCTCCCCCTCTTTTGTGTTATAGGGCTGGAGATTCTCAGTCGGTGTCGCAACTCCGGGCGATCGCTGGTGCCACGATGCACCACCTGGTCGCGGTCCCGGGCTTCCGTTGATACCAAACTCGGATGGCGGTATTGATCCAGAGTTCGTCTGGGGTGGAGGGGTGGGTAGTTGTACAGATACCTTTCCACCGTAACTCGATCCTGTAATGTCAACATCCCTTCATATAGCCTCGCTGCGCCAATGAGGTATTGACCCAATGCGCTTCTCACCGTCAGTCGGCCATTCTCATCAACCTCGACCGTCTCTCTCGTCACTATGACCGCAGCTCTCCGCAAGAACCCTGTCAAGGTACGTTCCAAAGGGGCCGCGGCCCCTAGGTCTACACGGAATTCCGGGACCGATTGGGTCACTCCCTTTACTCTCTTCCCTTTGTGTCTCATCCCTGCTCTGTGGGCAATACGTTGATGTTTGGTCCGAAGAGCGCAGTTCTCTTGCTTCAGTTGAAACTTAACTGACTCATTCGCAGTCACGCTGGAAATGAGCTTTCTTTTCCGGTCCTTTTCCCAGTCCATATACGGCATCTGCAAGTTAAAAAGGGGGGGGAATGTCAATGATTTATCACCCTCGGTCTGGGCAAAAGGGGTTACCAACGAAGAGAACAATATTATTCGGGCTTTCTTCAACCATATTGACTGCCAGGATATTAGGTCAGAAAACGATTTCACAGAAGGGGAGATAAGAAGACTTACCGGAAGATACACGCTCACAGAGAGGTCGCAGAGACCTTGCGTGCACAATTTCGCCTCGAACGCCGTTTTGCTGTCCGTGCCAGACTCCGGTCGAAGAAGTAGTTGGGACCTGGGCTGAGTGAAGCCCCCGGGTTGGGTGACATGGACTAGGGACCGGGGAAGAGGATCATCATAGTATCTAGCGGCCACGACCTATTGCAACAACCCGGAATTAAGTAAGCGCTCAGCTGGGTCACGGCTTCAGACCGGCAACCCAGGTTGACTCAACGTACCTCGACCCACTGCATCATCAAGCTGGCGTTAGCGCTCCGCATATCTGCGGTGCAATGAGTACAGATTGGGATGTATTACTTACCAGCATGTTATTTGACGGAATATGAACATACCTCAACCGGGATGGGTCCGCCCCATCACACAGCTTCTTCGACAGGATGTTCCTCGGAGACTCCGGAGTATCAGTTCCGCAAGCTGGCAAGCCCAATAACGAGCTCATGGACATGTACTGGTGGGGAAAGCTCCCTTGAAATCGTTCATCTTGTAGGTCTTCCCAGGTTGGCCTCGCAGGTGAATGCTGCATCCTCCTCGGGTCCTCGACCGCTTGAGAGCTACCAATACCGCCGCTCGGGTCCGGCCTCCAGGTATACTGAATCAGGTACGCATTGACGTCCTTCTCCAGGTTGTACTGGGACATTCCACCAAACAGCGCGTCTGGACCACGAATTCTCGCCACGATATCGCGGGCAAGTTGGCGGCCGGGCTCCGGTTCATCATCGGTCTTCTCAGCTGTATGTGGCTGATCTGTTTGCAACTCCTTCGACTGCCTCCACCGGCGAACCTCCTCGATTCCATCACGATACTCGTCAGAGTCTCTCCATCTCCTGCGGCTCTCTTCCAAGTCGCGCAAGAGGTAATGAAATGGAGCTTCTGTTCCTATGTTGTTCGATGGCCTGCGCAACAGCTGTATTCTCTGGTACCTGGCCTCGATCGCGAGCGCCAGCTCCTCAATAACTTTTCCTACTTGATCCTCCGCTTCTTTCCAATGGATAGCGTCTTCTGTGGCAGTTTCTCCTCCCGCTGCCGCTACAATCCTCGAACGCTCAATTGCAACCTGCGCATCCCAGAACTCCTTGTTCTTGGTTCGATCGAGAAATGCACCACACTCGTGGATCTCGATGCACCCGAAATAATGCTCAAGAAGGTCGCGAACGTCCGCAGGCCCGTGCGGCTGGGCCGATAAACATGTCGGAGGGGGGTCTTCGTCAAGCATGGTTGAGTCGGAAAATTAGCTTGGACGTGGTAAAGCGGTTATGTGGTGAGCCCAAGTTGCGTTTCATGTGTGCTGGACTAGCTAGAGAAACTGAGAACGCGCGACGAAGTGACTGGGAGTCTTCCAAGGTTCCTGTGAATTCAGTCCGGGACCGGGAGTTTGGCTGCCTATTTTCCGCGGAAACCACGACTGCGAGCTGCAAGCCCCTCACTCCCATGTGTGAGGCTCCGAGAGGACCCGTGGATGCGCCGAACGAAGATGCAGCCTGAACCCCGCACGCAACCACCAATGGCAGACACAAGTTCCCTGCTTGCATCTTGGGGAATGTTGATTGGAGGGCAGGCTCTGGGACTTGTACTACCCCAAGTTGTGTTTTGTAAGGTTACTACCACAGCCCCAAGTCGCAGCGGGACGTGATTTGGACGAGCAAACCGTAACTGGTACCCTGACCCTAGGGGTGCGGCAGCCGCGGCGGTGTCTCAAAGCGGCGCGCCGTCCCCGCGATGTGCGGCCGGGTCCCGATGCGGGACGCTATGTCGTGGTTTCTTCTGCAAGGGGCGGCCCGATGACGAGAAATCCCGGTTATCTCGATCCTGGAATCCCGGGAGCGTGCAGAACCAGGCGTCGCCTAACTTTGGGGATTGGGGTGACCTGACGATGGGGCGAATCTGCCAAGTTGTCTTGATCACCTGTAGAATCCTGATGATCCCACACGTGCCAAATGGTGGGAAAGAGGGGGCGGTGGGGGCGATTACGCTTGGAGGTGGGGATGCTGCAAGGATAGCGCCAAATGGTTCAGGAGAGTCGAGGCTCTGATACGTCTAATAATGCTTATACAGTAATGTCCACAGGAGAATTCCCTTCGATAATCTCGACCAAAAGATGCATTGCTGGCAAAATAATCTAGCTCCCCTTTTCCGAAAAGTACTTTTAGTGTCATGGATCAACGCTTAACCACTTTCCCCGTTTTCTCTACAAACCTCAAAGCATTGCAAAACCACACCGTCAACCCCGCTGACCCCCTTCCTCCCTATCAGGCTGGGCGGTCCTATTTGTGTAGGTGGAGCATTCGCATGAATAGGTAGCGGTTGCCCCCCCCTGATTCAGTGGCACAAACATATCGAGCCAACCCAATTCTTCCATTGCAAGTTGCGGGCCGAAATAGAACTGTGGGTCGGTGCCTTGATTGGTGAAGTCGTCTCGGGTACCGGCTCCGACCGCATCAACGCCGGTTTGCAGGTCAGCCTGGCTTTGCATCGACATGAAATCCATTGCGCGATCCGGCGACGATTCGGTCCCAGTCGGGGTCATCAGGTCACACCAGGTCTGGCCGAGTGGTTCGTTGTTTCCCTGATGATCTTGGGTGGCTTCGCTCACAGGTGACACAGGTAACAGATCGGAACACCAGGGTAGCGAGTGCTGCGGCAGCGGCGCTACTGCAGCCCTGTACTGGTCTTCCAGAACATCTGGCACAGTTACCATGCGGGTGGCGTCTTGGCGCAGTGCTGTCCCGGCCCCGTCAAAGATCGTCTGCAAACTTGTTGCGCCCCGCATCGTTCGATTCACGCCAAGCTCCCTAATGCTAGGTGCCGTCGAGGCATCCGACGATAGATCTGCCGTAGGGTCTTTGCTCGCAATGATTGCCTTCAATGCAGCTTTGTGCTCCCCATACAGGTGCTCACCAGGTCCCTTTTTGACCAGGAGTTCCATGTGGCGTTTCACATGAGAGCTAGTTTTGTAGCGCTTGCCACAACCCTCGGCTGGACAGGGGACCCGGACCTGGGTCAAATCTGTCAGCCATCCGTTCCTGACTACGAGGACCCCACTCCAGGATTAGAACACAGCACTTACTTGACTTTCTACTCTCTCCAGCCTGCTCTCAAGGTCCCCGATCTTGCTACAGAGTTGTGCAATTAGTTGGCTCGTCTCCTCCATGTTCGAACTGTCAATAGGGGAGGATTGGTCAAGCTGCATGACCGTGGGGGCAAGAGGGTAGGTGGGACCCGAAACAGATTGGACAACAAAGATGCCACAGGTCTCAGAAGATCGGTCACAGCAGTTGCGATTTGTGTTGGCGAAAGTCGTTGGATATGAGGAAGACAAGAACTCTGCGAGGGACCCAAATCTTATGACTGGCTGGACAAAGCCCTGAGCAAAACTCTACTGCTATTTATCTTTATGATCTTACACCTCGGTGGCTGATGAAAACCAAACTCAAGTTGAACTGTACGAATGCACGATAGAGACTGTAGAGTATGTGTTAAATCCCAGCAACGCCACAGTTTGATGGCCGCCATTTATCCTTGCGGGCCGCCCATCGCTGGCGGCCTATTGTGGCCGCCAATTTTAGCCGGTCATCTTGGGCGGCCATTTTGAGTCGCCATTTTGAGCCGTCACTTTGGGCGGCCATTTTGGGCGGCCATTTTGGGCAGCCTTGCATGCCAGCAACGAGCTTGCTGGTCCCTTCCGTACTCCCTTCCACTAGTTTCCATCGGCTCTTTACGATGCATAGTAGAGGTCCCCTCGCTGAGGATGATCGCAGAGATTTGGAAGCCATTCTCAGCATATGTTTAGAAATTTTGCCGTGCTCGGAGGGCTAATAGGAGCCATCTCAGGTACACATTCTGATTCTACTTGAAGGTCATTAGGGCAGCCATTTGTGGACGCCAGAATTGGCGTCCAAGAGATGAAGTCCAGAACTTGAATCGGCTTCCAAGAAATGATGCACAGAATTGGCGGCCAGGACTTACGGCAGGCGTAATACGAAATGTTATAGAAGTCTGGTAGTAAGCCTGTGTGCTTCACCATATATAAATCAGCGTCTCTGGAGCTTTCCTTGAACATTAAGTTTTGCCTAACATCCGAACCTGCTGTCATATATATCATTGCGTGACACGACAAACATAACGCATTTCTCTCTCACGTATTGCAACATCCATTACCCTTGCCAATTCCTGCTACTCTTTCAAATCTTGACATCCATCACCATGGCAACATACGCCCTATATGTCACGGTTGCTTCCGCCCAGGTCGAGACCCTTTCAAACAGTGGCTCGCTGCTAAACCTAGCCGTTGGGGTCCATGGCAGTGATGGTGCCATCAGTTACACGACCATTGCCAAGAAAGGTTGTTACCCCAGATGTCAAATTTATGCGGATAATTTTCGGTGATTGACGGAATCTCTTACAGATGCCAAGGGAAGCATCGATATCCCGTGGACTGACGAGTATACGATCTGCGCCAGCACTGACAGCGAAACCGAGAACGGTAAGCAACCCCGGCTACTAAATTACCTAGCCCCCGCCTCCTTCGTATTCCTTGCACACATGGACCGGGCTAACGTTGTTAACTCGGATCTTCATTAGCTCCCGAGACCCTGCCAGTCAGCTTCCAGCAGAGATACAAGCTCGCCACCGACGGCAATGCCAAAGTCATAGCTTCGCCGAACTGCCCTATTAATGCTGTCGAGTTCGATCCGGCCGTTAAGGCGCAGGCAATGCTCTACCAAAAGATCCAAGGAGTTTGGACGAAAGTCTTCACAAGCCCAAGTACCACGACTTTTATCACCATCACTCCCACTCAGAATTACAAGATGTGGTTCAGCGATAAAGACGGGAACAAGAAATCCCCGGAGCTGGTCGTCAATTACACCAGCCTTCGCTCAATGATTGTCTCGTATTCCGAGAGCGGCTGGGCCTTGACAGGTCCAAGCACCTACACCATCGGTGAGTGTTCGTGACTTCTGTGCGGCGGCGGCAAGCAGTACCATGGCTGACGTCATGGCTCTTAGGCGGGATATTCGGTATATCCAAGACCGATCAGGGCTACATCATCACCCAGGAACCCAAAAGCCCTACTCTGCCCCCCGTTGGTGGAGTTAATGGTCGCAAGGCTATCGCTTGGTCCTTTGGTCCACTCAAGGTGAGTTCTTTAATTAGCTCACACTCTTAGGCACCCAATACATCGTGCTAACAGAAGAAACCATAAGATTGAGGGTTATGTTGACACCAGCATGGAGGCTGGAGTCACCGCCTCCATTCTGGGCATGGACATTGGCCACTTCTATGGCAATCTGAAGGAGGGGATAGTGATAAAGCTTAACCTCGTCGTCGTGGATGGGGAGATCAAGCTGTACTTGCAGAAAACCACGGAGGTCTGGATTAAGGTGGAAGTCAACGTGCTAGGAGCGGGTCGCATCTCCAAGACCCAGAAGGTTTTGTCCATCTGAAGGCGTGAGTAAGCGGACTTGCGCGTTTATGATAACTGTTGTGAGCTTCCTTGTTGACTTTCCCATTACTGGCTTCCCCTGTTATCAGCTCCATTTGCCAGAACTCTAGACAACTATCCAACATAGTCGTCATTGATTTGTCACTTTATAGGTACAGCCCATTAGCATCAGATTGAATAAACAGGATGAGTTGGTAGGAAATGAACCCTTGTACGATTGCTGTTCACCTCCTCAAATTAGATGCGGGCTATGATATGGCCGAGGGCCAAAGCGACATTATCGGGATCGCCCTCAGGGTAGTTATAGCCACTCCATCGTCCGCCACGAAGCCTTTCTTCCCAAAATATCCATGGTTTAACGTACTGAAAGTCTTTAATATTTTCGGACATGGTTTCAAACATCTTTTCCACGCCGGGTCCAAAGTACAGTCTCTCTTTTCATCTTTCGTTTAGGTCGTCAATGTGGTATTGTCCGTATTCCAAGGCGTTTGCTGTTATACCGGTTGCGATAGGTATAGCAAATGAGTATAGCAAATGATGTCCCGGAAACATAAATGGTTGACAAGTCCACGTTTCCATCCTTATCCTCTCGAAGCAATTTGTGGGGAATGCTTGTGTCGAGCGTTGCAAAGGAGGGGCCCTCCGTGCTACTGGGATTAATGCTGATGGGTATGCCTATGCCGTTGGTAGCGTGGATAGCGATTACGCTATCCCTGTACGCTGGCCACGACCGCCTTGCGTTTCCGCCTTGGTTGTTTCCAGTAATAGTAAAGATGATATTTCTTGTGGTTCCGCGGTCGCAGACGTTGTTTGGGTCCAGGGCTTCTTTGATGGCATTGTTAATGTCGGGATTGGTCTGCTGAAGCGCGAACGACATGTTGATGATGTCCACCTTCTATACGTTTATGGCCTGTATCCTGTTAGTGTCTTGCTTTCGTACTTGGCTAGTCCTCTCTCCTGAGCGGGCTTAGTGTTTGATGTGGGGCTGATTACGTTTATACTTACCCTAGCAATGCGGTAGAGCCCATCTTGGGTATGTGCTTTTGGGCGTTCGGGGCCATCTTTAATAACAGGCGCGTAATAATTGTCCTATGACTAATAGTATCCTTGCAGTTTTTTGGATCGCCCGGACCGAAATTTCAATAATCCTTGATATTTTCCCGCTTCCGAACTGCCCGAAAATTGGTATCATTTGACGCGGCGCCGTTGTCAAGAATCGCAATGCTAATCCTGCTCTGGAGATGCCTTGGGAGCGTATCATTAGGCCGGATTTTCTGGATCCCCCGAATGTGACTGTCGAGGAACGAGTCGCTCTTCGACAGGAAAACCGCAACGCGATCCCTTCACAACGTCCATTGGCTTCACGGACTAATAAATGAGCAGCAGGAGATATTTCGCATCGCCTACCTTTCGTCAGGTGTAATGGCATACGCTTCCCGCCAATCGAACATCTCATCCAACTTTCTCATGTGGTTCTCTGCGGCCTGGGCAGGCGTCGAGAACTCGGGGAACAGGGCGTAGTGATCCAAGGGCCTTACAATTTTTGTAACTATGAAGTTGCGAAGTCGGCCATCATCCTCTTCGTCCAAAGCAGCCCCCTTTCCCTCTGCGCTAAGGCAAGCCTCAATAGCTTTCTTAAACATAGCGTCTTTTTTGGAGAATATATTCGTATCGTTGATCAACTCAAGGAGTTTCAGGCGTAGTTGGTTCTTTACCAGTATATCGCGTTTTCCTTCGAGGGGGATCGTCTCCCACATTCGAATTTCCATAATGATCTTCGCAAATTCCAACAGCCGCGGGTCACACGAAAGGGAGCTATCGTGTTTTAGCAGAGAATCGGATTCATAAAGTAGCCGATAAGACAGGTACGAATGCGTTCTATCGACAATGCTCCCGGTTACGGGGTCTCGAAGAAAGAAGATACCCTCGCTAGCCTTACCGTCTGAGCCCCAGTATACCCGCTTCCAAGGGCATGTCGAGAGATGGAGGAGAGAGAGCGCCAGGTTAAGGCACACCCTCTCGCACTCTAGTCGAAAGAATCTCATACGTAGTAGGTCTCCCCAGGAGCTGGTATCGCCAGAGAGTAGAAGCTCCCACAAACTCTTCGTGGGCATTGCCGGCGAGGCAATGAGACAACAGCCGCCCATCTCCATCACCCTTAGCGTCCGGGATGATGGCGCACCTTGTTGCTGACGTGGATCGCTTGCGGATTTTGGATGTCGTATATCTTCTAGGAGAAGATGCAGTGCTTCATTTCTCTCTTCCGCCTTGGCCAGGACACCGCATCCTGTTTCTACTGGAGAACGGCTTGCGCATGGTTAATCTAGGGGTGTATTGCTACGGTGAGGAGAAGAGAGCTATGAACCAACCTGGTTATGGTGCATGTGCTCCGCACCTAGCGGGGAGGCTTCCAGGTGTAACGCGGCGATAAGTATGCATCGAAGGATAACCTCTGTTCCGCCCCTGGTAGGCTGTGAAAGCCGGTAAGTTTGAGTCGGAGGAGATGACCACCCCCATAACATTGGAGATGGCCGACCAGCCCGTTGAGCATTCTCTCTAGGCCATTGCGGACACTTTCTCCAAGCACGATGCGTGCATCGAGTTTGGATTCTGCAAAGTCGATGTTCGCATCATCATCATCTTCCGAGCCTGTATCCCGATGATTGCCAATATGTGTGCAGATAGCCTCTAGTTCCTTAGAGCGCTTCATGATGATATTGATACCCTCCTGGAGTCCACTTCGAATTTTGTTTCCCGCCGCATCTTTGCGAATTTCTGAAAGCTTTTCGTCTAGCTGTTTCTCGAATGAATCTCCAAGTTCGTTGTCGGTCTGCCCACGCTGAAGAGATGAAGCGCCATAAATGGCGAATCGGGCAAAGGCCGAAACCGTTCTGATGGCAACTGCTAGCTCAGGCGCGGTCCTCTGGCTGCTGCCGTTGCGTGGTGTGCGCTCAAAAGAACGAAACACTGCATCGGCCGAATCAAGTAACCCAACCATGCTGGTGTGAAGGGGAGGGAAACGGGCAGCTCAAGCCCTCCGGGTAAAGCTGCAGTAGAGGGAGTCGACGTCGCGGCACAGGCGTGATGGAGCCGACGACACCACCGAGACTGGGAATCGTGTTGGGCGACGAGAGGTGCACTAATTTTCTCAAAATGAAGCACTGCTGAGTTACCGGCGACTACTCCGCTTCGGGCTGCATGTTGATTGGGCTGGCAGGGGATTGCTGCTACTTCTGCTCCTCCTCAGGTTCCCTCAGGCAACAACAATATCGCTGCAGCGACGAGTTTTTGATTACAACTTCCGTGAGAACACCACCACCATTCCATCACCAAGACTACTCCTTGATCAAGATGACCGCCGGAGCTCCAGAATATCATATCGTGTCGAAACGGGTGGCAGTGGGAAGACTGTGTTTGGCACTCTTGTCGACAGCCTTGAGGATCTCGCACGAATCAACGCTGGGGAAGAGACTCGCATCGAAAAGGAGCGCATCGACGATTTCCACTCTGAAAGCGTTCAGATTACGAAGGAAATAGTCCGCGCTGCCAACGCCGGTCTTGCTGTGAAACCCCTTGCTCTTGAGGGGGTCGGTGGCGAGATTACCATGGACGGCGAACGCACCGCCGCGGACACCTTCACCATCCCGCATATTTACACGTTCCAGTTCGACTCCAAAGCGGACGACTACACAACTGCGATCAAATCGCCAGAGACGCAGGACTTTCTGAAGGAGGTGAAGTGCGATCCGGTGTACATGAAAACAGGATTGAAGATTGGAAGGAAATCGTCGGTCGAAAGCAAACGAGCTGTTAAAAAGGGAGTCCAGATGGAAGCGGGATTTAGCATCGAGACAGTCGCCTCGATTGGCCCTAAGGCCAGAGCATCAGCCAGGGTCGTGATTACGCAGAAGGCAGAGGAGTTTACAGACCCCATCCTGGCGATCCGAGTGCGAAAGCTCATGTACAGAAGGGCAGGCTTTTTGGGGCTTTCCAACCCCCGCAAAGTCAGACATGAATCCAGTAACGCCGACACAGAGCTAGTAGGCGATGATCGAAGACAGGCGGGGCCCCACAAGTCGGTTGCAGACGACTCGGATTTTGAGCTGGTCAACCAAGATCCTGCGGAGTCAGATGACAGTTTTCAAAAGTTCGTTCGGCTAGGGGCCGCCAAATTTGTCTCGCGGCTAGGTAGACATCTTCACGGCCCTCCAGGTCTGTGGCGTTGAGCGATGCGAAGAATATAAAAGGCCGTTGGTGGCGCGTTTTAAGGAGACAAAATCCTTTGAGCTGTCAAACCTGTCTGTTTCATATCTAGCGCGCCGGTATCGGCGATTTAGGTAGGCGGTCTGGTCTGGGAGGACTTCTGCATCACCCCACCTTCCTCTTCACAACACCAACAAGAAGCAGACCCCCGGTCTCGCTAGCGATAACGACGGCAGCATAGATCCTGCAAGCGCCAAGATGCTGTCAAGTCAGTGCTTTAGTCTTTTCAACGACTGTCTGACCTCGAACGTGGATGGTGACCCCCGGATAACGTCGACACTAGAGAGGAACGTTGCCTCCGGGTGTGGTCCAACAGCTTGAATGTCTTCTCAAAGCCGAACGTGAGCCTTGATGCCCAGCTTCGCCGGTCGCCAGATAAAGAAATCAAGAAAATGGTAATCCTGCTCCTGGATGTTCTGGTGGAAAATTTGTCCCTCGGTACGTTCCAGTCCGACCAAGTCGTGCGCACCAGCGACGCGTAGCTCAACTTGTGCGTCGCCACATAGCTCTGAACACCATTCGAGAAAATAAATGCTTCGCCAGCGAGGGAAGTCTACATCGCCGAGTCCGAAAATTCGCCGCCAAGAATCAATCCAGATGAGGCGTTTGAGAGACTAGTTTGAATGACCATAATAAGCCGTTTCCAGCCCGTTGTGTCAAGTTCTGACCTCGACTACATGTGGAGCCAACTGCGCGATGAGACAGGCCTCACAGACGAAGCGGAATCACAGGCGAGATTCAAGTCGCTGAAACAGTCAACTGTATTCTCTGGCCTGTTCAGGGTCTTGTTCGACTCCACGGTATTCCGATACTATCGCATGACATACGAGCGAGAGAGCAGACGGAAAGATGTCGAGAAAGCTCAATCGAGTCAACAGTCACTCGTTGAAGAGGGAGTCGCCGAGCCGGACCGTGACCTCGTGGTGGCCTCTGAGCGGCTGCTGCAACCCCCACCGGGAGAGCGGGCCACTGCCCTGCCCTCCGCCAGTCAGTCTTCACTCCAAGACAAAGACGACTTGCAATCTCAACCAACACTTCCGAACACGATTTATGGCCCCCGTTTCAAGTCCACAATGGAGGAGGAATCTGATGAGATCAGCCCGGAGGATGTAGAGGGCAAGGAAGCGTACGCCGTCTCGGGAGTCGGAGGATCTGGTCTACCCCAGGCCACCGCGGCTCCCCAAGGATGCCGTCGAAGGCATCTGTGAGCTTTGCAGTCAGTGTTGCACGGCCGAAACTTTTCAAGGGCAATCGCGGATGTGAGTGCTTCCAAACGGGACATGCAAAAATACTATATACCGTGAGACTGCCACTGACTCTTGCGCGTCCTAGAAAACATGTGGCCTAAGATATCAAGCCATACGTCTGTATCTCTGGAGACTGTGCGAGCTGCCCTCCGTGCTTTGCGAGAGGCTGGCAGTGGCAGCAGCACATGGAAAAAATCCACACCACCGAGCGGGTTCGCTCATTATGCGCCCGGAAATGCCCTGTCTGTCCCACGACGTCGCTAGGGCTAGCGTCTGAACGTGAATTGACTCACCAGATGAGTCAAAGGCACCATGGTGTTGCAAAACATGCAGAACAAACCTGGCAGCCTTCAGCCATGTACCCTTGCTTCGGCCGACAGATATTTGTCGATGTGTTTCGAACAGTTCAAGACGGAAGTATCCCGGTCAAGAACCTCTGGAAATAATGGCGAACCTATCAACAAACCGCAAAACCCGGAGGATGAGATGGCAAAGGGGGGTCTGGGAAAACGGAAACAGGTTGCATTCTTAGAGAGCTCCGAAAGTGAGAGCGACGCTAGCTCCGAGAGTGAACTTAGGTTTCAGGTGAAACAGCAGCCTGACTCAAGTTCCGGCTGAAACCCTCTTCGGCCCCGATCTTGGAGACGAGAACTTGGAATATCTTCATTGTATTACGTCCAACCGGCGGATACTCCTTGAGGCATGGGACGGACACCTCCGGAAAGAAGAGGGCCAACCTTCACCCACATGAGCTTGAGCTCATCTTCCCTTCTAAGACCGACCGCAAGCATTTAGAGGCGTTCTGGCAGCCGCTATCGCCAGCAACTGGCGTCGTCTATATGTCTCTTGTCTCCATTCTCCTTCGGGTGTGTCAGCTTGAGTTTGGATATACCGGACTACTCAGCAGGGCGGACATGAGTTGCATTGCTTTTGTAAAGCAATTTTCACGGGTTCTGCATATATTACGCGAACGCGAGGTACGCGCTGTCTCAAAAAGAAATTTCGTCATGGTGAGTTTGTCACCAATACTTTGCATGTTACTGAGGCAAGGGTCGGTGCCTACATGCAACATAGGAGGATTCACTGACTCGAGATTCATGAGTCAGGCACTCGACAGATATGCAACCGGGTCCTGTTTGTTGCGTCACTAATGCAGCAGCCGCATACAGGTTCGAAGGCTTTTGCTGCGGAAAATTGGCTCTCTCGATCGTCCTCGATTCAAAAATCATTAGAGTTCGAGATCGCGCTAGCACATCACAACGAATGTATCCCCCCCTTAACTATCCTCCGGCGCTCTAATCACGGCTTGGCGCCTAGACAGACGGAAATCGTACCTACTACATCAAGTGGCCGCCACCATCATCCGCGAAGACATTTATATACCACTCTCGGACTTGATCGCGAAGGAGGTGATCGCGACCATCGCGACGACACCGGCGTCCGAACAAGACACCGGCGGTGACGAACCGACGATAGACGATCTATATGAATATCAGACCACAAGCGGCTTCCCTTACGGCAACAGTCGATATTATTTGCCCCGAAAGCTCATTCGACGGTTGGTAACGGAAAGAATGGTCTGTCGCGAATTAGATGAATCCGGAGAGCCCTATGATGATATCTTAATCTGGTATAGCCTCAAAGACGCCACGAAGCTGTTTGTCATTGCGGGCATGGTCGTGTCTGACCGCAGGTGGTTGCTGACTGCTATGAAGTTCTTCATGGAGAACAGTTTCAAGGACAGTGACCTTTCGGGTGAAGTCGGCGGGAAATGCCTCGTCAAGGAGTTGCTTTCCAAGGACGATCCTGAGCTATGGGGGCGAACCAAGGCATGGAGAATCTGTGAGATCCAGTGGCAAGTTCTGGTTCTAGTAATATCCACTGAAAAGGAGTACTATGATTTCAGCCACAACGTCATTTTACCTCTCACGAAATCTCAGACGGTGCTCCGTGGCAGTTTTAGCGATGTGTCCAAGGTTCAAATCCATGAAGGGCACTTTGAGGATCCATTTCGACCCGTAAGTGGTACCTTTTTATCCAAGCTCAAACGATAGGCCCTAATCAAACTGCTTAGGATTGTGAATGGCCTCGCAGAGGGATAGGCCCACGAGGCCTTAATGCTAAGGAAGATCAATAATGCGCACGAGAACAACACAATCCGATTCATCACCGCTTTCACCATATCTGACAACTACATCGACTCGACTCAGACTACCTGGTGTTTGAATGGGCCGACGGCGGATCCCTTAGCAACCTTTTCACGAAACTACCGAAGCCGGACTTGAATGCAGATCTGATTAAACAAACCATGATGCAGCTGTTTGGTCTTAGCGAAACCCTGAAGACCACCTACGATCTTGGTGTGCGACACGGAGATATCAAGCCTGCTAACATTATTCACTTTGAACCTGTCACCGGTGGTGTCCTGGGCACTCTCAAGATCGGAGACTGGGCCATTTCTAAGAAACACGTTGATCCTATAACGGAGAGACTCAAGAGAAGACAGTTAACCGATACAGCATTGGGCACTATCGTCTATGAGCCTCCCGAGATCGAGCTGGCTGTGGTGCTCTTGAGCCGACAGCACGATATCTGGTCTATAGGTTGTGTTTATTTGAGATTCTGGTCTGGCTTCTGTATGGGCGGGCAGGTCTCAACAACCTCCGGCTCGGCATTGAAGGGGAACTACGAAAACCAGTGCCTTATTACGCTATCGAGGTTGAAGCTACTACCAGTGAATCTAAAGCCAGGGCCCACAAGATGGTCAAACTCTGGATAGGATTTCTTCGCAACGAGCCAGCATGCGGTCCAGGTACTGCTCTGGGGAATTGCTTCACCTCATTTGCACGAGACTACTCCTTCCGCCTGAAATGGGCGAGGCGGTGTACGGAGAAGACTGGCGCAGCAATGAGGCTGGATCCGAAACAGCCGGAACGGAACCTCCATCACGATACAGAGCTACATCTGCGGAGCTCGTATCTAGGCTTGCATGGATTCTCGACGACGAAAATCGCCCTGAATACTACTGGCTGAGGCAAGGGGTAGATAGACGACCCGCGCCATATTTTTCACACGCCCTTACCGTGGAGGCCAAGCTGCTCAGACCAGATTCCCTCAATGTGCTGTCTGCTCCTATCACCCTTCGTCTTACCGACCCGGAAACTTCCGAGGTGCACACGGTGGACAAAACTGTCCTACGCACTGAAATCGACGAACCACCAATGTTATGGGACCCAGAACTTGTACTCGGAATCTCCGGTTTCGCCATTGGAGGGGCTATCCAGTGCAGCGGGGCTACGAAGGGAGGGCCACGATGTCGTTGGACCAAGCCGCCCAATGACGCCGATGTGCTCGAAGCTCGACAGCTCATCGCGTCTCTGGGGACGAGACTAATGCGGGAACCCAAAATGAGTGATTTAGCCCGTCTTGCTGAGCTCCGCCTCTGTAGAGACTTTCATGCAAACCAAAAGCACACTATCATTCAAGGATGGGCAGAGGTCGTCGGATGGGAGGTAGCTAGGGGCCGTGCCGGTAAGGAATTGAAGAATTCAACAGTTGGAGAGGTATATGACCACCACCACCAGCAGCAGTAGTAGTAGTAGTAGTAATAAGAGGAATAACAGGGAGGGAACAGTAAGAAGATTATGAGGAGCAGCAACAAGAGCGGGAAGACCGATCATTGAAAATCCATAATGTGGATTCAATAATGTGAGACCTCCGCCTTCGTGCTATTCTGCTCTTTGTTATTTCCAGTGCCAAGCTCCTAGACATATGGCTAGCGGGCGCCCTAACAATAAAGTCAAATGCGGTTGGTGTGGCGAAGGCCACAGGATGAAGGATTGCCAATTAAAGACCACCCTGGCCGAATGAATACCTGTCCAACTGCCAAACCTTCTACACGAAGCTGCAGCTCGACGAAAAATTCTACCCCTGATGGCTGCGTCCGTGGGACGACTTTGCCGACACCTGACAGCCATACTTTGACACGCTACAGCGGATCTGTGACGAGCGGCGGCTCTTCGGCCAAGCCATCCTCCAAAGTGCTATGGTCACGCGCGAGCCGGCCGGCAAGGGATGGGGGGTTGTATTCTGCTCAGAACCATCTATGCGGCCATCCTCCAGGCAGGTGCGGGTGAGCCTTCAACCCTATATCGATCGTCCTCAACGTCAACTTCGCCCTCGGCGACGCTGTAACACTGGAGGTAGGGGGGGCAGCTCTCCAATTGTGAGAAGAGGTGCCAAGCGAGGCGTAGAACTTTACATGCCTGTAGCACCTACCTAGGGCCTTGTATAGCGTAGGTAGACTGAAGTTTGCCTTAGATGACTAGCTGAATTACTTTTTAGGAGAGCATCCTACAATCGGGTGACGAAAGTATGGACCTTTTTGAAGTTCTCTATATTAAACCTACTAAAACCACAGTTTTCACATCGTAAGAACTTTTTCTTTCTAAAGAGTCCTAACCCCTCCCTCACTCTCTTACTATACCTCTCTCTCCCATCTAGCCTTTAAGGCGTTGAAAACCACCCCCCCTCCCCCCCCCCTCTACCCCAACTTGTCCCCTTTCCTCGCCCATCCCTAGCCAGTTCTTATCTCTTTCGGTCTCGCTGGAGAATGCCTTAATCGGCGGTACATCTAGCTGGCCTAATCGGGACTAACCCTTCTACTATTTTGTGCGTTTGTCTTTGCCCTTCGATATCGATGGGATAGACGCGAAGTTGTAATCTTCGTATATTGGTTAGGGATGCCATCGACGTCGATAGGTGGTCATTGCGGGCAGGGAGGTGGGGGGGTGAGGGAGGAGAAGCAGGGGGAGAGGAAACAGCCGCCTATTTTATGAGTATATCTACTTGTACTGTGTCACGGCACCAAAGGACGCAATGCGTAAACACTACAAAAAGTGGAACGTTGTGCAGTCAGGGTACTGCACCATAGTCCTTCTATCCCTTGTGGTGCAATAGCATGTACTTGAAGGCCTCTCTAAAGAGGCAGTCGGTTTAAATCCGCCGCGGGACAATAGTTTTTCGAAACTGGCCCCGGATCCACCCTGGAAAAGCGGGGTCTGGTTAGTGAGGTTTACTACCCCTTATATGCAGTTGTTGAAATTACAGCCCAGTTGCCCTGTAGCTACAGCACCTTTAGGTGCTGTAGCCTAGTTGATCTACTGCCCTGGGAGTGCTGCCGATTGCATTATGGCAAAGTGCAGTCACCACAACCACGGGGAGTTGTTATTGTGGTTCAGGGAGGCTGCCAAGCCCCCTGGACCCACTGGAACCGACGGGGAGTTCTGGGGGCCCCACCACCTGTAGGCTTGGACTACAGGGGTAGCCCCAGCACCATTATTACGTCAGCTCAGCCAACGTAAGCACCTTTCCTTCTGTAGTCTAGTCTTTCCTTGTGTGTTTTAGGGCCCTTACCCCCTATAAGATTGACTCACACCCACTAAGAGCCCTATAAAGAACCATTTCCCTTCCTGCGCCTTTGACACTCGATTCTTTTCCTTTCTTTTACCTTAAGCAAGATAATTTATATATAGCCTTCAGGTAACCTTTTGACCCCTATGATCTCTGTGCAAAGCCCACCGTAGTCACTCTATTACAGGGCATAGGCCCCTGTATTTCTGCTTGTTACAGCAGGCTGGTCTGCTGATCTTAGCTTTCTTTGACCCCGTCCCGGGCAGTCATCGTACCCGTAAAGCCTTCCGCTGCACTCGTTACAGGGGACTCATCCCCTGTAACCCCTTATACTGGACCTCACTGAGACTAGTCAGGTCACCCATTTTAACAGCAGTAATGCAACGTCTTTTACCAAGGTATTGGGCAGGTTTTTCTTACTAAAGCTAGTTAATTAAATAGCGTTTCCCATTACCATTACATCAGGCACAACCCAACTTATGTACGTAATAAGAGATAGTGCACTAGGGGGGCTGTATCACCTTAGCTTTCGATAGGAAAGCCCTGGTATATAGTATTAGGCAACTAAATCAAATCAGTTAAAGTAGTCCTTCTATATCTAGCTCCACAGGCAGGTAGCTGCCTTTTCTCTACAAAACAAGAGATAGAAAGAAAGAAACACATCTCCCACATCATGCCCCAAATCCTTCTCAAAACTTTCTTTCAGGTGACATCCCCGCCTGGGGGCGTCCACAACCGTTACAACTCTTTCCACAAATCCTAAAGTCAAATGCCTTCCGTCCAAGCATTCTGGTTTCGTAGTCCTTGGCTTCGCGTCGCCTGCCCACTGCCGAGTCAAGCAACTCATTGAACTCTTCTGGGCTAGCACCGCGGGTGGAATTTCACCTAGCGCGCTGAGAGCTGACTCGCGCCGCTCAATATAGGCTTCGTCTCCCTCACTGTCTTCTTGCCAGATATATTTCGCTGCCTCGCGTGTATCCACACTAACGAAGTCATCGTTTGACATGAAGTCCTAGTTCGAGATGAAGTTGTTGTCAGCGGCTGACGATGGAATGGGGCTTGAAGCTCTGTGGAAACCTGGGAGTATATCCCTCTGCTTCAGGTTTCTTTGGCACTGAGGGGCCCTAGACTAGATGCTTGGCACTGCCTGAAAGCCACTGAGCCTCAGCCACGGTGTTGACGAAACTGAATCCTACGGAGTGGTCCGTAAAGAAGGAGCTGCTGGCTGAAGCCAGAACCGCAAGAACAAGCAACTTTCTACACACAATACAATCAATCATTTGCAACCCTCATTATTTCCACCAAATCTAGAGTGCAGTGTTTCTGACAAGGCCCTTCGGTCCCAACATACAGCCTCGCTGGTGTTGTGGCAGTGTCAGGCCAGAACCCCTTTCTTTCTAACAATAAAGCAGCTGCAGACTAGTTCGGACTCCTGCAGACTAGTTCGGACTCCTGCAGACTAGTTCGGACTCCTGCAGACTAGTTCGGACTCCTGCAGCCTCGGCCATGCGGGCAGGTGACGCTAAACTGCTTCGGGCCGCAACGGCCCAAGTGTAACCCAAGGTCGTCACAAATCTAGACATGGCTTGCAGTAGTGAAGCTTGGCTGTATTTCTGTGTGGCATTTGGTTGGTGGGTTGTGCTGGGTAGGGTGTTTGGGCCCCAGAGGAAGACCCCGCTAAAAGCGGATCTGAGTCACTAAGAGTACTTGGGGTTGGATCCTCGATCCAACTGGCTTAAGTCGTGCCACTCCAGATGGCCGCCGGGCCGCCTATCTGCAGCAGCACTAATGGCCGCCCCAGACGAAAAAAAACACACTTCAGGTTTTTGGATTAGGCTGAAAGGTACCCCCCCCCTCGATCGTTCAGTCACAGCGTACCAATAATAAATCATGTTTAGCAAAATCCTGTAGAATACACTAATCCTTTGTTTTCTCCGTTTCCTCTCCGTTACCTGTACTGCTCGAAACGCAGTCGATACCTCAGTCAATACCCCAATGGCCACCTCTCCGATCACAACCTACCGAAGACGATGCGGCAGGGCCTCAACTAGCGCCCACAATTCCGCACCTATACATTCGCTCAGCATCTTCATAAGTCATTCGAGGAGAGACCACGGAAATCTGCAGCAACAGAGCTTACAAGCGAGCGAAGGAATCGACTTAAAGCCGTTGGATCTCGGAGCATCCGTTACACAAGCCAAAGAGCACCCAAAGGGAATCCATGACGAACAATCTTACCGACCGGGGCGAGGCACGTGTACGCTTGCGACGTTGGGCGCGTCTACGCAAGATCAGCGGTTGGGTCTCCCTACCTTGAATTCAGGAGGCTCTCTGTCAGCTTGCGAACTGCACTGGAGATGCCAGAGTCTTTCGCCCACAATGCGCATCGTGGCCGCCTACAAGACATCCGAGGTGTTGATGGGACATGGGAGGTGGAAGGAGGTGAGCTCGTTGCTGCGAGAGGCAGTTTCTCTGCTCGCGAGCAGCTTCACCATTATTGTCGGCCAGCAACAGCATCCAGAGTCGCTCAGATTCTTCTCCGAGGTGGCGTCGTTAGCCGCTGCGGCAACACTAAAGGCTGGACAGGACGATGTGCATATTTTGCAAGCCCTGGAGGCTGTCGAGGTTGGCCAGCGAGTTTTCTCGCGGCTACATCTTTCACCTACTCCACATCCAGAGTCTGAAAATTTTCAGGTGCTGGGTACTGTCGACAACGGGTGTCACAAAGAGATGGGTTTGGATGTATTCAATGCACCGCTGCTGCCTCCGGAACACGTGCTTCGTTCGCTTGCATTACGAGGGCCGATCGTCTTTGTCAATTCAACCCCTCTACGATGCGATGCAATTCTGATAACAGTTGACGGAATTTGGAATCTCAGTCTCCCGCGTCTCCATTACAACGAAGCGGTAGAGAAGGTCGCATCTCTAAAGTCCGTCCCAAAGAGCAATCCAATGGCAAGCAAATTACTGTCGTTGACTCTGGCGTGGCTTTGGGACGTGGTGGTAGGCCCGATACTAGACAAGCTTGGCTTCGGGAAAACACCTACTAGCCCCACGTGGCCGCGTGTTTGGTGGATTCCTACTGGTATTCTGAGGTCGTTGCCACTTCACGCCGCCGGGCGGCATCTCAATCCATCGCCTGTTGCGGCGGTCGACAGAGTCATCTCGTCATATACTTCATCTCTTACGGCACTACTCGATGCACGGGTAAGGAAAAATGGCAACTACGACCCTGCGCAAGCATCACTCCTCGTTTCAATGGCAAGAACGCCAGCCTGTCCAGATCTTCCATGGGCCAAGTTCGAGGTTGACGCAGTCGCCAGGGAGTTACCTAGTCACACACCAACGATAATATTGGAGACTCCGTGCAAAGGAGAAGTCCTGGCTAGCTTGAAGAACTGTAGCATCTTTCACTTTGCTGGCCACGGCACGTCGCCCCGGGTCTCTCCATCCAACGGCACCTTGCTGCTTAAGGACTGGCAGACTGAGCCGCTGACAGCTGAGGAACTAATCCACAACGCCCCACAGTCACCCCGTTTCCTGGCATATCTTTCGGCTTGCTCAACTGGGGAAATGAATCTGGCTGTAGACGCAGGTTGGCAAGGTGGGTCAACGAGTCTAGTGACAGCTTGCCAGCTGGCCGGGTTCCGCCATGTTGTGGGGGCAATGTGGGAGGTCTTTGACGGTTACTCGGTTGCTGCGGCTAGGATGTTCTACATAGCCCTCGGCGAGAGAGCGATCATTGATGATGACGCTGTCGCCTATGCGCTACATGAGGCTGTTCGATCTTTACGGGCTCATGCCACGGAGGAGGCGGTCTGTTACGACGAGGAAAGTTCGGAAGACTTTTGGAGTGACTACGATTCAGACAAGGACAGTGACCATAGCCATGACTGTGGTTCTAAATTCGCGGATCCCCTGATTTGGGCGCCGTATATTCACGTTGGAGTGTAGCTTACCTTGTCAATTGCTAAGGCCCCGTTATCTGCTAACACATTCCAGTTAATTAGGTTTAGTAGCAATAGAAATAGCAACGATGTCTATGGCACCATTGCACTCTTCCGCAATCACTTGACAATTGACATGTACTTATATAGCGACAGGTCTCCTAGGATTCCACCGCGGTGTGGGGATGCCTCTACTAAAGAGGTCCTTTATCCGGCCTCCTCTAGCAGCACTGTTTCGTCGGCCGGCTGGTTTAGGCTATTCATACCGGTAGTATATCAGAGATGGCGCTCCCGCTGGAATATACGTTAATATAGTAACTATACGTTTAGAGATGCCTACGGTTCGTTATTTACGAATTCTTAACTTAGCTCAATATATACTGGACAATCTCTAGCGACGATAGTGCTCGATCCATAAAAGCCAGGTGAGTCACCCTTATTAAGAAATGCCCTGTTTTATTACTATATCCGCCGTTTGCCGAAAGTTGGCGCGTTATCTCCACCTAACCCCCTCTAATTAAATTCTCTCTAAGAGTTTAAGTTATTCAGTTCTGCTGTAGCAGCTACCTGTCACGGTACCGTGATGCTGCCTGCCTGCGGCTAGCAGCTAGATGTAGAAGGACTACAGTGCAGTGCCCTGACTGCACAACGTCCCACTTTTTGTGGTGTTTACGCATTGCGTCCTTTGGTGCCGTGACACTCTACTTCTTTCTTCTTCACCTTGTAATTTTATATGATGATTGCTACGTTTCGATCCCACGATCGTTTTGGTGTCATCGCCATGACAATATATAGCCTTCAGGCAACTTTTTGACCACCGTGATCTCTATGTAAAGCCTACTGTAGCCACCTTATTACAGGGTATAAACCCCTATATTCACACTTATTACAGCAGGTTGGTCTGCTGATCTTAACTTTTTTTAACCCCGTCCCGGGCAGTCATCGTACCCCTAAAGCCTTTGCTATACTCGTTACAAGAGACTCACCCTATCACGGCACTAAACCAGCCCCTAACCGGGGCCAGCTTGGCCCGGGACCAGCAGCTATACGTGACCTCCCCAGCACCTAGTATATAGCCCGCTAAAGGGAGCCAGCTCCCTTTAGCTCCCTTCGTGTAATAATAAGTCTCTTCCCCAAACCTAAGGTCGGTACCGTAATAGTTTATTATACCTACTTCTTGGGAGTAGTAATTATTACTAGCCCTTTTCTATCCCAGATTACTCCTCTCTCCCGCTAAAACCTACTAAAAAATGGTACTAATTTATTATAAAACCGGAGCAGTAACCCAGAATATATACAAGACCAGATTATATTATAAATATGCCTTTAAGAACAATTTTAATAACTAAACGCCTAAAACCCGTTAAATTTCCAGCTATAAAATCCCCCTAACCCCTAATAAACCCTTAATTAGTAATAATTATAGTAATTATAGTAATTAATTACTAATAGATTTTACCAGGGTATATTAATACATTTTATCCAATTTTATAACTCGTACCCGGACCTGCCTAAAACCTACTATACCTTACCTAATATATATATTAATATTATATTATATTTACAATAGCTAAGTTTGGATTTGGGTTCCCTGGTTCCGATTTACTTAATTTTAAATCATTTAGTTTTAATTAAACTGAATCTAAATTAACTAGCCCCAACCCTAACTTAAAACCCTTTAATAAATAATTTTAAAAACTAGTAGATGTAAATATTATTTTTATGAATTAACTTTAATTCCAATACTTATTTAAAAATGTAAAGGACCCTTAAATTGGAACGTCCCTAAACTTAGTATTTTTTACTTACTATATCCTTAGCGAACCTAATAAATTAATTATTAATTATTTCGTTTTTTTTAATATTAAGTATAAAGCCGCCCTTTAACTTATTAATAAAAAATTGTCGGCGCTGCTACGAGGAAGAGACAAGCAGAACCGACCGAGGCGGACCGGCCCCGTAAGCCAAGGGGTCGCCCCCCGGCCTCCTCGGCCCCAGTACGAACTGACCACGGCTCCAGAGACATCTCACAGATGCTTACGGCCCTGGCGCGCCAATCAGTGGAAACAGCAATGGTCTTGGATGATGACTAGCCCCAGGAGATAGATACCAGCGAGGGCGTACCGCCCTCGCAGGAGGACCTCACCAATTGGCAGAACGGAAGTATACAAATCGATGACCAATGGCCAGCTCCCCCTAGGAAACCAGGGGCCAAGGCCTGATTAGGACTAGGGGGTTTTTGTACGTAGCACCAGTTGACAGGATACCTAGCAGCGCAGGAGCAGCGTTTTCTACCTAGGTAGTTATGGTAGAAGTTCCGCGTGGCCATTAGGGCTGGTGGGTGGCACTCACCCTATGCACGGCGTAAGACAATATATATATATATATATTATTAGGTTATTTTATATTATTAGGTTATTTTATATTATTAGGCTATATTTGTACTATATTACTTGTAAACTAGGCCGGGGGTCTTGGTTTAGTAGAGTTTTGATTGTAGAAGTTTTAGATATTATTATTATATTTATAAAGGTTTTCCGCTAATTCCCAGGTAGGTTAGTATAACGGTTACTTTACCTTATATTTTAACCCTTTAGTAATATTACGCTAGCTAAGGATTTTATTAACGTATTATTTATCCTTATCCTTTATTTTATTTTTATTTTAGGGGCTAGTTATTACTATTACACCTATAACGTAGCAGTTATATACTTTATTAATAACCTTTTATTCCTAAAGGCTGGTTTAATAATATTTAATAAAAAAGGTATAAAAGGTGGGAAAGAGCCTGGATTTTTTAAGTAGGTTTAAGGTTACTACTTAGGGTAGGTTAAAATGATTTTATATAGGCTTTACTACTTATTATTAAGTTTTTTTAAGGGGTGTTTAGTTTTAAGGTTCTTAGTATTAACCCAGATTAGGTCCCTTTCCTGGAATATTTTAGCGTTGGATTAGTATTTATCCGCGTAATCCGCGTAACGTTTTTAGGCTTTGGTTATAAAAGCGCGTACTTATTTGTAAATTTATTAAATTTGGTTTGTAACGTAAGTAGCGTTTAGAAATTTTTATTACTACTGGGGGGTTTTGGTAGTAATTGGGTTGTAGGTAGGTTTTATTTTTATAACAGGGTATTATTCGTAATTAGTAAAGAAAGAGGAGAGGTTAGTAATCTTGGAAATCTGGTTATTAGCGGTAAATTTAATAAGTAGTAGCCAACTAGCCTAGTTATTTTAGTAAAAGGAATAAAAGGATTTTAGGTATTATTTTAATTTTATATTAAAGATTTCCATTTAGTTATTGGTTTAGAAATAAAATACTATTAAGGCCTTTAAGGCGGTATTTATTTTTTAACTAAGTTTTTTCTAAAAAGTAGAAATAAATTATATACCTTTATTAAAGATTATAAATTATAATAGCATTAGACTCAGTGTCGCGGTTTCTACCTCCCGATTCAGCGGCATCTGCTGCAAAATTAGGCGGCTTTGACCGCTTACATGCCCCACCGCCCTTCTTTCGCTTACGATAGTGGTGTAAACGTAACGTATAAAGCCAGGGTAAATCTAACCCTCAGGGCTATTCAGAGGGACCTAAAACTCAGTATTTACAAGGGTAATAAAGGTGTATAAAATCAACAAAACTACAATTCGGAACCTACGCAATGGTAAACCTACACGACGCGATATTCCAGCTAACTTACGTAATCTTACGAATTTAGAGGAGGAAACGATTATTCGATATATAACTAAGCTCTATTCACATATATTCTACCCTCAGCTTTATTACGTGGAAGATATAGCCAATTAACTGTTATGTAAACGTAACGCACTCCTTATCAGCAAACGCTAAGCTTATAACTTTGTCAAACGTTAACCAGAGCTTTACACGCGTTTTACGCGTAAAATACGACTACTAAAAGGCTAAATGTGAAGATCTAAAGGTTATTAGTAAGTAGTTTACGCTTATATATAATATAAAGGCTAAATATAGTATCTTAAATAACTATACGTACAATTTCGACAAGACTGGCTTTATAATAAGTATTATCACTCTTATTATAGTAATTACTACCTTAAATAACTGTAATAAGGCTAAACAGGCTTAACCTAATAATTAAAAGTGGGTTATTGTTGGCTAGAATAGCTGGTGTAGTGGTTTGGCAGTGCTAAGCTACTAATCCACTAGTGAAATAACTAAGTGGAGCCTGAATAATTAGTGTGTGTTTTGGCAGATTCCAGAGGCTTCAAGGGCTGCAATATTACGTTATAGAAAAATAAGCTGGCCTAATAATTACTCTGAACTGGCCAATTATAATAATAAGCCTTCTCACCACCTCTTAGGTAGATAATGACGAATAATAAGTAACTTCAACCTCTTTTAATCACATGACCCTCACGTGACCTCGCAACACTTTTTGATCTCGCCACTGACTAAAACCACTATCACGGCGGCGTATTTGACAAATTGCTTGGTCTCTAGCTATTCAAGAAGCACATCAGACCATCGTGGAGTAGAAAGAGTGAAAAACTCAATCTGCTGCCGTTTCCATCAATACGCACTGTTAATTGAACTTCAATTAAGGGTGATTGTAAAATGCGCGTGGAGAAGAGAACCAGGCCATCGGAAACCAGGGTGGTTCAGTATAGTCTTGATATCACCATCATGGACCTGATGTGACAGACCCTCTCATGCTACCTTTCCTTGTAAGGCCATTTTTAGAGCTCTTCCGACTAGGCTGCTCTGCACGTTCACTTTATTGGGCGAAATGGTGCATCACGGGGGCTGCGGTGTCACCCGAACTTTGTGCGCCCAAAGGTGGGGGCCAGCTGAGATGAAGAGAAATCAGCAGTGTCGCAGTTGCCTAGGTACAACACAAGACACCGTCCTCTTCATCCGACAGTCAGTTCAATGGCGCCAAATTCAACTAACACACCCAGCACGCTGCATCTTTGCGCGTCCTGCACTGCACTTGGCCTGACCCGCGCAGACTTCGAGAGTCCGCCCTTTGAGCCCGAAGGTAGATACCACCGCATCGTCACAAGCGGGACCGTCGGTGACCTTCGTGCCCGCGAAACGTCATGCGGACTGTGCCGATTGCTCCTCCATGCCCTCACACTCGACTGCCAGTTACAGCAGCAGCCCGAGTTTCTGTCGCGATGGGACGCGGAATGGGAAGCCGAGTGGATGCAGAGCACCTGCGAGTATGACCCCAACACCGACAACACTGAGAATAAGTACGGCTCTGCGCTGTATCCCAAGTTCAAGGGAGCCCTCAGCCCTTCAAACTATGGTGTTCAGTTACTTGCTGGCGAGCCGTCTGCGGACACTCCACTCAGGGCGAGAGCGATTCCCGAAGAGGTCGAAGTGCAAATGGTCGCCAGCTGGATCGAAAAATGCAAGAAAGAGCACGGCCCAAACTGCAAGGACAGCTACCTCGCCATTGGAGACCATCCTTCCACCATACCAGGTTTTCTCGTCATCGACGTCGCTCAAAAGTGTCTCACACCGATCCCCGAGACAGATGCAGAGTACGTCACCTTGAGCTATGTTTGGGGAAAAACAAATCTCGTGACTACGGTTAAGTCGAATATCGAGTTCTTTCGCACTATCGGGGCGTTCAATCGCGTTCGTCTACCTCCTACGATACGTGACGCACTGGACATGACAGCTCGCTTGGGCTATCGCTTCCTTTGGGTTGACGCCCTGTGCATTATTCAGGATGATAAGATGACGAAGCCGCTTCTGATTGACAGCATGGATGCTGTTTACGGATGTGCTTCGTTGACGCTCGTCGCTGCGTCTGGTCAACACGCTGCCGCTGGCCTCCTGCGCAGCAACAGGACCAGAGTCAGTGATACAGAGCAATCCTCCCCCTTCCCCACAGCATGTATCTCTTCGGATTTATCCCTTGCAGTACTACCATTCTTCGGCGGTGAGCTCATGCGCTCTCCGCATGCACAGCGTGGGTGGACGTGAGTCACCATCCCCCCTCCAGGGCCAGTTTTCTATACTAACGTACCGGTAGGTACCAGGAAGGCTGCCTTTCGCCGCGATGTCTCGTCTTCCTCAATGGACTGGTCTATTTCGTCTGCCGCACAAGCGTATGGCGAGAAGACATAATGGTGGAGTCAGAAGACTTCTTGCCCTTTAAAGGAGCGAATGTCTTAGGTCGAACACAATCCGAATGGCCATTGGCGCGTTATGGAGACCACGTCAGAGCGTTTGCGTCGAGGAATCTGACGTACCAATCCGACGTCCTGAACGCTTTCTCCGGCATGGAACGAGCGCTGGCTAAAGACATGGGAAACACAAAGGTGTGGTTTGGCCTGCCAGGTGCAGCGTTTGACTGGGCCCTGCTGTGGAGTCCGCCACCTGGAAGAAGCCTAGAGCGACGTGACGGGTTTCCGTCCTGGTCTTGGGCTGGCTGGATTGGCGACATCAATATGGCGCTGTCTCACCGGAGCGCCTTTGACGAGAAGTGGTTGCGCCAGAGGACTTGGATCTCATGGTTTGTCAAAGCCTCAGGAGACAACACTGATGAGGATCTTGTTCCGGTTTGGGACCCCAAGGACTGCAACAAGTGTAAGTCTCGTGCTATTGAACCTGGAAACTGGTGTGACTGACCTGCCATACCAGCCGCCGAGGTGCCAACAGCCAGCAACTCTAATCAAGTCGACGAAACAGACGAACACGAATCATTCATGCCAAACTATGGCAGTGCTTCCCGTCATGCCGTCGCGGCCAATTTGAGCCAAAACTGCATTTCTGACCTAAATCACCATCGTGGATGGCTCGGGCTAGCAAGTGCCTCCAGAACTTGGGATGACTTCCAACGCTCGGAACCCGAGACGTTGCGTTTCTGCACATTTGTCATGCCGTGTTACCATATTGAACAGGATGCCACAGATCTCCAAACATTAAGAATCTTCAACAGTGAGAGTCCCGGGGATAGGCTGCTATTTGGGACCGCCCGCCTCGACAACCCCAGGGCCGATGCGAACAATTGCTATGTTGTGATACTGTCCTATGCAGCCCCTAGCAGCCTCCCGCCGGACACCGCCGCCGAGCTGCGGGAGGCTCATAAAAGGAGTCTGCCTAAATTTGATGACGGCGAAGACGTGCTTGGCATACGGCATGCTTGGGATTTGCTTAACGTCATGTTGGTCAGAACCCCAGATTTAAGTTATTATAGGCGCCGGTATGAGCGGCTGGGGCTGGGAGTGATTCACTGTGCAGCGCTACGACACGCAGGTGATGAAGTCCTGTGGGATTATGTTTCGTTAGCATAATAAATAAACATGCTGAAACACGTTGGGAGAGTTGTCTGCGACAAATCTAGGCACACGAAATTGTTCGTTATCCTCAGCTGGGGTGTGCTGGGGTAAGTTGAAGCCGATTTATTCAGTATCAATGATTGAAAGATTTGGCGTAATCTAAAGTCATCAGAAGAAACTTAATCGCTATCTTTAATACATATTTAGTAGCATATATTATCTCAGCAAGCTCAGCCCCTTTGTCATGGTGCTGACCTCAGGTCTGGGGAAAGAGACTTGTTATTGTACGAAGGGAGCCAAAGGGAACTAGCTCCCGAGAGGTAGGCTATATACTAGGTACTGGGGAGGTTACGTATAGTTGCTGGTTCCGGGCCGAACCGGCCCCAATTTGGTACCGTAATAGTACCCCGGGCTCCAAACGGCAATTACCCTTAACTGCCTCCAAAGTTCAGCCCGGCCCGGGATATTCCTACGCCGGGCCCTACTTTATTCTAATATAATTTATATACCTTTCGTTTCTAATTTGGGTTGCCCCGCGTAACGCTTTATTACGTACCTTTCTTAAATAGTAGCGGGTACTTTTGTAATCCCTGTGCCTTGTTTTGGGAAATTTCCTCTTTTAAACTTCCTTTAATTCTTTTACACTAATTTTTATTTTATACGTATACTTTTTATATTCCTGTTGAAATTACAGCCCAGTTGCCCTGTAGCTACAGCACCCTTGGGTGCTGTAGCCTAGTTGATCTACTACCCCGGGAGTGCTGCCGATTGCACTATGGCAAAGTGCAGTCACCACAACCACGGGGAGTTGGTGTTGTGGTTTAGGGGGGCTGCCAAGCCCCCTGGACCCACTGAAACCCACTAGAACCGACGGGGAGTTCCGAGGACCTACCACTTATAGGCTTGGCCTATAGGGGTAGACCTACTACTACTGTTACGTTAGTACAGCCAACTCGTTGCCCTAGAATCCTTTGGATTCCAGCGCCAACGTAAGTACTTTTCCCTCTGTAGTATAGGCTTTCCTTTTGTGTTTTAGGGCCCTTACCCCCTGTAAGGTTAACCCACACCTACTGAGGGCCTTATAAAGAACCATCTCCCCTTTTGTATTTCTGGTGTCTGATTTTTTTCTTTTCTTTTACCTTAAGTAAAATAATTTATATATAACCTTAGGGCAACCTTTTGACCTTCGTGATCTCTATGTAAAGCTTATTATAATTACTCTATTATAGGGTATAGACCTTTATATCTTTACTTATTATAATAGGTTGGTTTACTGATCTTAGCTTCCTTTAACCCCGTCCCAG
>Ga0247763_1000054_pt1 | contig 48674 bp, 40 predicted proteins | sample UWRJL141409B4_FD_179926 | JGI IMG/M metagenome (GOLD analysis project Ga0247763, IMG submission 179926) | Plant litter microbial communities from Arlington Agricultural Research Station in Wisconsin, United States - UWRJ-L141-409B-4 | ecosystem: Environmental > Terrestrial > Plant litter >... | reverse complement strand
CGAGGAGCGCGAGATCTTCGCGCTGATCTGCCAGCCTGGCTTCTCCACGGCGGCGAAGGTGACCGCGATGTCGGGGCGTGGCGTGGGCATGGACGTCGTCAAGCGCAACATCGTCTCGATGGGCGGCTCGCTCGACATCCGCTCCGAGTCAGGCAAGGGCACCTGCTTCGCGATGAAGCTGCCGCTGACGCTCGCGGTGATCGACGGCATGCTCGTACGCGCCGGCAAGGAGCGCTTCGTGATCCCGACGCTCTCGGTGGTGCGCCTGGTCGAGCCGCGCAGGGAGGACGTCGTCTCCGTGCTGGAGGCTCACGAGCTCTTGCAGGTCCAGGGCCAGTCGATCCCGCTCATGCGGTTGACGACGCTGTTCGCGATGGAGTCGACCGGGACCGACTGTCCGCTGGCCATCATCGCCGAGTCCGATGGGCAGCGCGTCGCGATCCTCGTCGACGAGCTGCTCGGCCAGCAGCAGGCGGTGATCAAGAGCATGGGGCACGGCATCGGCGAGACGCCCGGCATCTCTGGCTGCGCCATCCTTTCCGACGGCAGGGTGGGCCTCGTGCTCGATATTGCAGGGCTGCTCACACTGGCGCGGAGCGCGCCGCCGACGCCCCGCGCTGCGAACCTGCCCGAAAGCAGCCAGGACCATCCCACAGGAGCGTGGACCGCATGAAGCCCGCAGATACGAAGAACGGTCAGAAGGAAGGTAAGTATCTGACATTCAAGCTCGGCCGGGAGGAGTACGGCCTCGAGCTGGTGCGCGTGCGCGAGATCATCGCGCTGATGGACATCACGCCGGTGCCGCTCGCACCCGAGTACGTGCGTGGCGTGATGAACCTGCGCGGCCGCGTCATCCCGGTCGTCGACCTGCGCCGCAAGTTTGGCATGCAGCCGACGGAGGACCACGATCGCAAATGCATCATCGTGTGCGACGTACAGCGCAACGACCAGGCGATCCAGATGAGCATCCTGGTCGACGCGGTGTCCGAAGTGTTGCACATCAGCGCCGCCGACATCGAAGACGCTCCGAGCTTCAGCGCCGGCGTCGAGACCAGCTTCATCCACGGCATCGCCAAGGCCAAGAGCGGGGTCAAGATCCTGCTCGACATCGACATCGTGCTCTCAGCCAGAACCGTGGCACGTGAGCCCGTGCCCGTTCCCCCGCAACTCGAAACCTCTGCAGCATCGTGAGGAGAAGGTCACTCATGTCCGACGAAAAGAAACTGCCGGGGTTTGACCCGGCCTTCATCGATCATTTGCCGGTCGCGGCGTGTGCGGTGGATGCGAACGGCAAGGTCACGCTCTGGAACGCAGCCATGGTCGCGCTGACGGGTCGCAGTCCGGCGGCAGTGATCGGCAAGAAGGTATGGAACGGCCTGCTCAGCAGCCGGGGAAACACGCCGATCGACGAGGCCCTGTCGAGCGGCGAGTCCGTCGACGCGGAGTTCCAGCTCACCCAGGAGGGCGGGGCCGTGATGCAGGTGCTGATCCAGGCCAAGCCGGTGTTCGAGTCCGGCCAGGACGACCCCGTCGGAGTCGTGGCGAGCCTGACCACCGCCACGGTGAACGAAGATGCCGCGCGGCTGCACTCTGCGATCGAGGGCTCGTCAACGGCGGTGATGATGGTCGATCGCGACCTGACCATCACCTACGCCAACCCGGCGACCGTCGAACTCATTCGCAAGAACCAGAGCTCGTTCCGCACCGCTTACCCCTCCTTTGACCCGAACAAGCTGATCGGCACCTGCATCGACATCTTCCACCAGAACCCGGCGCACCAGCGCCGACTCCTCGCCGACCCCGCCAACCTCCCTCACAAGGCGACCATCCACGTCGCCGACTTGACGTTCGAGATCAACGTATCGGCCATGGTAGACGCCAGGGGCGGTTATATCGGCTCGTCACTGAACTGGTCTGACGTGACCATGGCGCGCGCCAAGGCGCTGGAAGCCGCGCGTTTGAGCTCGCAGATCGAGGGCTCGGCCGTCAACATCATGATCTGCGACCTGCAACGCGTGATCACCTACTGCAACCCGGCGGTGGTCAGCATGCTGCGCAAGTACGAGCAGCGCATGCGCAAGGTCTTTCCGCAGTTCAACCTCGACAAGATCGTCGGCACCTGCATCGACACGTTCCATAAAGACCCCCGGCACCAGGCGGCGCTCTTCACCGACTTCAACAGGCTGCCCTACCAGGCCGACATCCTCGTCGGTGACCTGGAGTTCGGCCTCAACCTGACAGCTCTGACAGACGACCAGGGCAAACACATCGGCAACGCGGTGGAGTGGCACGACAACAACGATCGCGCCGCCTACCGCAACGAGGTGAACCGCATCATCGCGCTCTGCAAGGAAGGCCAGCTCGGCGAGCGGGGCAAGCCCGAGCTCTTGTCGACCTTCTACGCGCCGATGATGAGCGGCATCAACGACGTGATCGACGCCCTGGTTCGTCCGGTGCAGGAGGCCTCCGACGTCCTCGGGCAGCTCGCCAATCAAGACCTGACGGCGCGTGTCATCGGCAATTACAAGGGTGACCACGCCATCATCAAAGACAATCTGAACGGCACGGCCGAGTCGCTCGAGGGCGCGATGGGCCAGGTGCTCCAGTCGGCGTCGCAGCTCAAGGCGGCGAGCTCTCAGATCAGCGCCGGCAGCCAGAGCCTCTCGCAGGCCACCAACGAGCAGGCGAGCTCGCTGGAGGAGGTGTCGAGCACCGTCGAGGAGCTGAGCTCGATGACGGATCAAAACGCCTCGAACGCGAACCAGGCCAAGGGCCTGTCCGACAACGCCAAGAAGAGCGCCAGCCGCGGCAAGGACTCGATGGATCAGCTGTCAAAGGCGATCGACAGGATCAAGGGCTCGGCAGACCAGACGGCGAAGATCGTCAAGACCATCGACGAGATCGCGTTCCAGACCAACCTGCTCGCGCTCAACGCCGCCGTCGAGGCGGCGCGCGCGGGCGACGCTGGCAAGGGCTTCGCGGTGGTCGCCGAGGAGGTGCGCAGCCTGGCGCAGCGCAGCGCCGAGGCCGCCAAGAGCACCGCCGAGCTCATCGAGGGCTCGGTGAAGAACGCCGAGGCCGGAGTAAGGCTGAGCGACGAGGTCGCCCGGCAGCTGCAGGATATCGTGGGCGGCTCGGAGAAGGTCAACGACATCGTGGCCGAGATCGCGGCCGCCTCGGCGGAGCAGGCCAAGGGCATCGGGCAGATCAACACGGCCATCAACCAGATCAACCAGATCACGCAGCAAAACGCCGCCAACTCCGAGCAGTCGGCGGCTGCCGCGGAGGAGCTCTCCGCGCAGGCGGGGCAGCTCGCCGACATGGTCGGGCGCTTCCGACTCGGCGGGCAAGAGTCGGCACCGCCGCTCACGAGCGCCCCCGGCAAGCACGCCTTGCAGAGCTCGTTTGGCCGAGCCCCGGCGGCAAAACCGGCGCCGGTCGCCAACGGCGGGCGGCACGCGGCCAAGGTCATCCCTCTGACTGAGGACGAGCTGCGCGACTTCTGAACCGCGACCGGCGACCCATGGCACCTTCGCAACAATCGGCGCCCTCTCCTGGCCTGGAGCTGGGCGCCGCGATGGGGCTCGACCGGGACACGTTCGAGCGGATCCGCGACATCGTGTACGCGCGCGCCGGCATCGTGCTCAAGGATGACAAGGCGACGCTCGTGGCCGGTCGCCTCGGGCGCCGCCTGCGCGAGCTCGGGCTCGCGACCCCGCGCGAGTATCTGGCGTTCCTCGAGCGAGACGCGAGCGGGGCCGAGCTCACCCACCTGCTCGACGCGATGAGCACCAACGTCACCTTCTTCTTCCGCGAGCCCGACCATTTCGACTTCGTCTCGCAGCTGCACGGTCGCTGGGCGGCGGCGGGCCAGCGGCGCTTTCGCTACTGGTGCGCCGCGGCCTCCTCTGGCGAGGAGCCGTACACCCTGGCCATGACGCTGCACGCCCTGGGGGGCGGCGACCTCGACCTGCGCATCCTGGCGACCGACATCTCCACGGCGATACTGGAGCGCGCCATCGCCGGAGAGTATCCCGAGAAGGCGGTGACCGAAATCCCGCGGCAGCTGCTCGCGCGCTACTTCACGCGAGAGGATCGCCCGAGCGGAGCGCATTACGTGGTCGGCGATGACCTGCGCCGCCTGCTCACGTTCCGGCACCTCAACCTGACGCACCTACCGTTCAAGCTGAGCGGACCGCTCGATCTGATCATGTGCCGCAACGTCATGATCTACTTCGATCACGAGCTGCGCAGCCGGCTCGTGAACGAGTTCACCCGGCTGCTCAAGCCTGGCGGCTGCCTGATCATCAGCCACTCGGAGAGCCTGGTGGGGATCGAGAGCAATCTCAAGATGGTGCGGCCTTCCCTCTACATCAAGCCCCCCCGCTCGACCCAGCCGAGCTGAGCCGAGCGCGCGAGGGCCCGAGACGTGATGGATCCCGGCGCCCTGCTCGCATTCCTGGATGAGGCGGATGAAGCGCTCTGTACTGTCGACGCCAAGTTCGTGCAGCTGGAGGTCGAGCCGCACAGCACGGGGGCGATAAACGCCAGCTTCCGAGCCATCCACAGCATCAAGGGCAACGCCCCGTTCTTCGGGCTTTCGCAGGTCAAGCGCCTGGCCCACCGCATGGAAGACCTGCTCGCGCTGCTGCGCGAGCAGCGGGCGCCAGCGGGGCGCGACGCCATCTCCAGCCTGCTCGCCGGGGTCGACCTCCTGAAGGCGATGCTGAGCCGCGTGCGCCAGGGTACCCCGGAGCTCGACGCCGCCTCCGAGGAAGCCCTCGACAGCGTGCTGGGGCGCCTCTCGAGCGCGCTCTGCGCGGGGCGCCCCGACGCCGCGTTGGTCTGGCAGAGCGTCTGGCAGCAGCTCGACGAGCTCATGCTGATGGGCGCAGGCGCCGAACAACAGATCGCGCTCGACACCCTGCGCGTCACGCTGCGCGGGCTGGCCCCGCCCGAGCTGCCGCCGTCGCCGCGCGCGGCCACCGCGAACGAGTCGGGGTCCGACTTCGTGCTGGACGAGCTCGAGCAGCTGCTCGAGCCGAGCTTCGACGAGGTGTTGCCCGCTGGAGAGGCCGCGCGGGTGCGCGAGCTGCTCGACGGCACGCTCTGGACGCTGACGGGCGAGGCGCGCCAGATCGCGGGGCGCGCCCTGGAGGAGCATGATGCGCTGGTCGCCGTGGCGGGCTTCGTGCCCCTGCTCCGCGAGACGCTGCTCGAGCGCATCCAGGAGATCCGGGCGGCGCTGCCCCCGGCGCCCCCGCGCCCGAGCCTCGCGGCCCCGCGCCCGAGCCTCTCGCCCGCGAGCCTCCTGCCCGCGCGCGAACGCGTCCCGCCCTCGAGCCTCGCCCAGCTCCCGCGCGCCAGCGCGGCGCTGCCGCCCCCATCGGGCTGGGCGCCAAGCCACCCGCCAGCGAGCAGCGTGAGCCACGACGGCAGTCGTACGATGCGGGTCGAGGAGCGCAAGATCGACGAGTTCCTCGATTACGTCGGTGAGCTCATCATCACGCGGGAGATGTTCGGCAATGTCGGCAAGCGGCTGCGCGCTCTCGCGGAGCACGCCAGCCTGTCGACCGAGTTCCAGCGCGCGATGGGGGCATTCACCGCGCTGTCGCACAACCTGCAGCGCAGCATCATGGAGGTGCGCAAGGTGCCGGTGAAGTTCGCGCTGCAGAAGGTTCCGCGCCTGGTCCGCGACATCGCGGAGAGCGACGGCAAGCAGGCGAGCGTGACGCTGATCGGCAGCGACATCTGCGTCGACAAGAGCCTCGCCGAGTCGTTCGAGACGCCGCTCATCCACATGGTGCGCAACGCCGTCGACCACGGCCTCGAGCTGCCCGAGGAGCGCCGGCGCCGCAACAAGCCGCCGATCGGGCGCATCGACGTGGTGGTGACCGAGAACTCCGCCGAGGTGATCTGCGCGATCCGCGATGACGGCGCGGGCATCGACAGCGACGCTCTGCGAGAAAAGGCGGTGCGCCTCGGGCTGCTCTCGCAGCGCGCCGCGGCCCAGCTGACTGGAGAAGAGACGCACCGGCTGGTGTTCGCCGCCGGCCTCAGCACGGCGCGCACCGTCACCGACGTGTCTGGACGCGGCGTCGGGATGGATGTGGTCAAGCGCAACATCGCGGAGCGCGGCGGGCGCATCGAGATCGTCAGCGAGCAGGGCGTGGGCTCCACGTTCACGATATATCTGCCCAAGACGGTGACGGTTCAGATCCTCGACGGTTTCCTCGTGCAGGTCGGGCGTGAGCGGCTGGTGCTGCCGCTGCGCGCGATCTGCGAGTCGTTTCGCCCAACGCCCGATCAGCTCCACACGGTCGCCGAGCGCGGCGAGTGCGTCAGCCGGCGCGGGCGCGTGTTCCCGCTCGTCCGCTTCAACCGCTTGCTCGCGCTCGACGCCGCCGACCGCTCGCCGAGCGAGGCCATCGTGGTATCGGTCGACGTCGCGGGGGGTCGCCCCGCGGGGTTACTGGTCGATCAGGTGCTTGGAGTGCAGCAGGTGGTCTTGCGCCAGGTCGCCGGCATCGACAGCGACCCGCAGGTGTTCTCGGGTGGTGCAGTGCTGGGCGACGGCCGGGTGGCGATGGTCGTAGACGTCGAGAAACTAGGTGCGTTGATGGCCCAAACGGTGCAAGCCTAGCTGGGAGAACGCAGGGGGACATGGATCAGCAGTTCTTGCTTCCGGGCGACAGCGTCACGACCCGAAAGCCCGCGCACCTGGCGACGCTGCTCGGCTCCTGCGTGAGTGTGTGCCTGAGCAACCCCACGCAGCGAACGGCGGGGATGAACCACTACATGCTGCCCGAGGCGGCGAGCGGCGCTGACCCGGGCCGGTACGGCGACACCTCCATCCGGCAGCTGGTGAGGACGCTGTTTGCACTCGACTCCGACCCGCGCCACTACCGCGCGCGGCTGTACGGCGGCGGCAAGGTGATCGGCCACCTCGGAGCGCTGGGCGACATCGGGTCGCGCAACATCGAGATCGCCCGGCGGATTCTCGCGGAGTACTCTATCGGGGTCCAGCACGAAGAGGTCGGCGGCACCAAGGGCCGCCGCATCGACTTCAACACGCAGACCGACGTGATCGAGTGTCGGGTCGTCGGTGGTGGCCGCACCTCGTCGGGCAGCACCATGGCGGCGGCGAGCGCGAGGGTGCTGATCGTGGACGACTCACCGGTGACGCGTCGGCTGCTGAAGATGGGCCTCGAGGGCTGCGACGGCATCAGCATCGTCGGTGAGGCTGGCAACGCTTTCGAGGCTCGCGACCAGGTGTTGTCGCTGGATCCCGATGTGCTCACGCTCGACATCGAGATGCCGCAAGTCGATGGCGTCACCTTCCTGCGGCAGCTGATGAAGCATATGCCGAAGCCGGTGATCGTGATGTCGTCGCTGGCGACCCCCGGCAGCGAGATCGAGGGCCGGGCGCGCGCGGCCGGCGCTTTCGAGGTGATCGACAAGAGCAAGCTGCAGCCGGCGCGGGGGTTGGAGGGCGTACGCACCGTGCTGGCGCCCGTGCTGCGGCGCGCCGCGAGAGCGCACGCAGCCAAATGACAGCCTTGGAGCGACGGCGACGAGGGAGGGATAATGATGAGGTCATTGGTGGTGGAAGACGAGTTCGTAGCTCGCTGCGTGCTACAGCGGTTCCTGGCGCGCTTCGGCGAATGTGACGTGGCGGTCGACGGCGACGAGGCGATCGCGGCGGTGACGAGCGCGATCGAGAGATCGGCGGCGTACGATCTCGTCTGCCTCGACATCGGGCTGCCCAAGCTCGACGGCCAGGGCGTGCTCGAGCGCATTCGCACGATCGAGCTTCGGCGCGGGATTCAGCTCGGGCAGGGCTGCCGCGTGATCATGACGACCGTTGCCGTCGCTTCCGATCAGGTGATGGGAGCGTTTCGAGGTGGGGCAGACGCCTATCTGAACAAGCCCATCAGCCTGGACGCGCTGACGCGCGAACTCGAGGCTCTGCGGCTGCTCGGCTAGCGCTGGGCGAGCCGTTGGCATGCCGCAGCGGCGACCAGGTCTCAGCCTTGGCGAGCCGCGAAGGTGGCGATCGCCTGCGCCATGCGATCGAGCGGCAACACCTGCTGCGCTCCGCCCTGATCTATCGCGGCCTTGGGCATGCCGAAGACGACGCTGCTCGCCTCGTCCTGCGCGATGGTGTGGGCGCCGCTCGCGCGCATCGTGACCATGCCGGACGCGCCGTCTTCGCCCATGCCCGTCAGCAGGATGCCGAGCGCGTTCTTGCCGGCTTGCTGTGCCACCGAGCGAAACAGTACGTCGACCGACGGCCGGTGGCGACCTACGGGCGGCTCGTCGTGGATCAACGCCGTGAAACGTGCACCCGATCGGCGCAGCTCGAGGTGGCGGCTGCCCGGCGCTATCACGATCTTGCCGGGCGAGATGACGTCTCCGTGCTCCGCCTCCTTGATCTCGAGGGGCGTTAACCCGTTCAGGCGCTCCGCGAACGCGCGCGTGAACTCGGCCGGCATGTGTTGCACGACCAGCGTTCCAGGAATGTTCACCGGCAGGGCGAGCACGATGTCTTCCAGAGCGCGCGTTCCCCCGGTCGACGCCCCGATCGCGACGATACGGTGGGTCATGTCGGCGGCGGAGAGCTGCACCACCTGTTGCCTGGCCGAGGCGGTGGCGACGACCCGCGCGTGCCTCACCGCCTTGATCTTCTCGATCAGCTCCGGCGCGAGATCACCCAGGGTATACGAGCCGCGCGGCTTCGAGACGACCTCCAGCGCGCCGGCGCGCAAGGCGGAGAGCGCTCGTTCGCTGCCCGCCGGCGTGATCGACGATACGATGATCACGGGCATGGGCCGGTATTGCATCAGCTTGCCGAGGAACGTGATGCCGTCCATGCGTGGCATCTCGACGTCGAGCAACAACACGTCGGGCCGCAGCTCGACGATCTTGTCGCGGCCGACGAACGGATCGGGTGCCGTGCCGACGACCTCGATCTCGGGGTCGCGCGACAAGACCTGTGTCAGTATCTTACGGACGACGGCCGAGTCATCGATCACCAGGACCCGTATGCTCATATTGTCACCCCTCTGGGGTGGCTCAGCCCCAGATTCCCCAGCGATTACAGCGGCCGGCGGCTCGTTAGCGATAAGCTAGACGGCTGATGAGAGGCCGACGATTGCCGTATTCTGTCGTGGGGATGCTGTGTGATGCCGGAGAATCCGGAGGAACGTCCGCGCCGAACGTCGGAGGTGCTTCGCGCCATCTGGGTGGGGGCGCTGCTCGGCGCCGTCGTTCCCGTGGCCGCGACCGCCGTGCATCTGTATTTCACCGGCGCGGATGACTGGACGGCGAGCAGCGCGCTCGTGGCGCACCGGTCTCGTCCCCTGCTCTGGCTGGTCGATGTCGTTCCGCTGGCGATGGCGGTGACCGCCGGTGTGTACGTGCGCTCTCGGCTCCGGCGCGCCGATGCCGAGGCGCGCGAGCGCCGCGTGGGCTTCGACGCGCTGATGCGCATGGCGCAGGAGGCCGTGGTGGTCGCCGACGAGCGCGACCGCATCGTGGAGTGGAGCCCGGGAGCGGAAGACCTGCTCGGGCACCACTCGGGTGACATCGTCGGCGCGCCCCTCACGTCCCTGATCGCGCTGCGCGACATCGTGACCTTCGAGGCGGAGATCGCTCGAGCCCGACGCACGCGAGGTCACGAGGGTCGCATCGTGCTCGCCGGCCTCACACGAGACGGAGGACAGCGCGCGATCGAGGTCTCGCTCGCGACGTGGCAGACGAGATCGGGCCAGATGCTCGGTGCGGTGCTGCACGATGTCTCGAAGCAGGTGCTGGCCGAGCGCCGGCTGGGGGAGGTCGAGAAGAACTGGCGCAACATCGCCATGAGCTCGTTCGACGCTCTGCTCCTGGTCGACCGGGTGGGGACGGTGGTCTTCGCCAACCGCGGCCCGCTCGACATGCCGGTCGACGAGGTGATAGGCCAGAACATTTCGGAGCTCGTGCCCGAGCTCGCGGACGTCTTTACTCGCGCGCTGGCGCAGGTGTTCGAGTCGGGTGAGCCCTATCAGCACGAGGCCCGCGTCACCGCGAAGGACGGCCGAGCCCACTGGTGGTGGTGCCGCCTGGCTCCTCAACGGGAGGACGGTGAGGTCGCCTGCGCCGTTCTCTCTATCAGCGAAATCGGCGACCGCATCGAGCGCGACCTCGCGGTGCGCCGCCTCGCCGGCATCGTCGAGCGCACGCGCGACGCGGTGTTCGCCACCGACGGGGAGGGCAGGATCCGGGTGTGGAACTCCGGGGCGGAGCTGCTCTGGGGCTGGGGCACGGAAGAGATCCTGGGCTTGCCGATGGCAACCTTGTTTCCTGACGACCTGCTGGAGGAGCAGGCGGCGACCTTCGCTCGTCTGCGCGACGGGCGCCACGTGAACCCCTATGACACCTTCGGCGTCGCCAAGAACCGGCGCCGCCTGCCCGTGTCGGTGTCCGCGACCGCCACCCGCGACCAGGCTGGGAGCTTCGAGGGCATCTCGGCGGTGGTTCGCGACACCACGCACCATCTGGAGCTACAGACCGCGCTCGAGCAGGCCAAGGGCGTGGCCGAGACGGCGAGCCAGCTGAAGAGCGAGTTTCTGGCCAACATGAGCCATGAGGTGCGTACGCCGCTGAACGGTGTTGTGGGCATGGCCGACTTGCTGCGAGCCACCGCTCTGACTGCCGAGCAGGAGGGATACGTGGCCACGCTGCTCGAAGCGACGCGTGCCCTGCGCGTGGTGGTCGACGACGTGCTCGACTTCTCGAAGATCGAGGCGGGGCGGCTCGAGCTCGACCGCGTCGAGTTCGACCTGCTCGCCTTGCTCAACAACGCCGTGGAGATGTTCCGCGCCGCCGCCCAGGAGAACGACACGGCGCTGCGGCTGACGCTGCCCGCACATGGCCCGCTGCGGGTGCTCGGTGACCCGAACCGCATTCGGCAGGTGCTCATCAACCTCGTGGGCAACGCGGTGAAGTTCACCAAGAGCGGCGGTGTCGACGTGCGGCTGACGCTCGGGGACGACGGGGGCCCGAGCGTCGCGGTCCGCGTCGAGGTGGAGGACACCGGTGTCGGTATCAGTCGCGAGGCCCAGTCGCTCATTTTCCAGCCCTTCGCGCAGGGCGATGGCTCGATCACTCGGCGTTTCGGGGGCACCGGGCTCGGCCTGTCGATCTGCCGCAAGCTGATGGAGCTGATGAACGGCAAGATCGGCTTCACCAGCGCCGTCGGCGCCGGCAGCCTGTTCTGGTTCGAGCTGACGCTCGACAAGGCCAAGAGCTCGGGTGCGCGGCGGCGCACCGCTCACCCAGCGGCAGCATCGAAGAGCCAGGTGGGCTGGCGGATCCTGGTGGCCGAGGACAACAGCATCAACCAGAAGGTGGTCTCGGCGATGCTGCGCGGGCTCGGCTACCACGCCGACATGGCCAACAACGGGCGCGAAGCGCTCGAGAGCTGGCAACGCGGCGGATACGATCTCATCCTGATGGATTGCCAGATGCCGGTCATGAGCGGATACGAGGCCACCGAGGCCATCCGCAAGCGAGAGCAGGGCGGCGACGCGCGCATCCCCATCCTCGCCATGACGGCGCAGGCCTACGCGCAGGATCGGGCGCGGTGCATGCAGGCCGGAATGGACGGGCACCTCGCCAAGCCCGTGACGGCGAGCGAGCTCGGCAGCGCGCTCAGCCAGTGGCTCCCGCTGGAAGGTCCCGTCGCTGGCGCGGTTTCATTGCCCTCCCCTGTCGTGCTGGTGGAGTCGCCCAGCGTCGACACCTCGAAGCTGGAGCGCCTCGAGGCCGATCTCGGCGAGGGCGGGCGAGAGATGCTCGTCGAGCTCATCGAGACTTTCATCACCGATTGCGAGCAGACGCTGGTGCGGCTCGAGGCGAGCGCCAAGGCCGCCGCCTGGAGCCAGGTGGCCCTGGACGCTCACCGGCTGCGGAGCGGCACGTCGAACCTCGCCGCGTTCGAGCTCACGCGCCTGTGCCACGCCATCGAGGAGCGTGCTCGCGGCACCGAGCCGGCCCGCGCCGAGGAGCTCATCTTGCGCCTGCAGGGCGAATTCCCGCGCGCGCGAGCCGCCCTCGTCGCGCACATCCGTCGCGAGTCGTCGCCGCGCCTGCGCGGACCGGGCGACCCCACGCTAGCCACAACACCGGAGGCGAACAGTGTGTCCAGCTAATGCCCCCAAACCGCAGCCCGAAGCCACGACGACCGACCTCGACCCGCGTCTGTCGCTCGAACGATTTCCGAAGCTCCACGCGCTGGTGAAGGGCCCCGACGGGCCGGAGATCCTGCTGGAGTTGCAGAAGCTCGTGCACCGCGAGCCGAGCCGGGCGACGCGCTACGAGCGCGACCTGTTCGCGCGCATTCACGTCGCGCCCGAAGAGCCGCCCGAGATCGCCGTGATCCGCGACCTGTCGCGCAGCGGCGCTCGGCTGGAGCTCAGCGTTTCGGCGCGACTGGACGTGATGCGGGCCCGGACGGTGTCGATCGAGATGCGACTTCCGGGGACACCGTTCGTCACACGTGAGGCGACCTTGGTTCGAGTGGTCGAGCGCCGCGACAACGGCGTGGAGCTCGCCTTCTCGTTTATCGACAGCGACGGGCATGACCCGGCCTTCGATACGCTGCTCGGGCGCCTCGCCTCGGCGAAAAGGACCGCGCGCTGAGGGTGACCGGTGAGCTCGAGTCGAAGGATCAGGGCGGAGGAAACAGGGGCCAGCGATCATGGGCGACGAATTCATGAGTGGAGCCGCGGAGAAGCAGAACAGAGCAGAGGCGATGCTGGCGGGAGGTGAGGCCCTCGCCGGCTGCGCTGGGTCGAGCCAGCGCAGCCGGCGCTGGGTACAGCGGGTGCAGCGGCTCGGCGCGGCCGGGTTTCTGTTCTTCCTCATCAAGGGGCTGCTCTGGCTGACAGTGCCGGCCTTGCTCGCCTACCTGGGGTACGGTTGAGCGATAACGACCGAACGCGACAGCTGAGCGATACCCTGCCGGCGCCCGCTTGGCAGCCTCGGGCCCGGCGGGCTAGCCTCGGCGCATGGACGCTACGTCGACCTCGCACCGCCGCCCGCTGCCGGAGTCGCTCGTGCCCTTCGCCTCGGAGGCGGGGCGGGCGCTGTTCCGCGAGGCGCTCGAGAGCGGGCACCTGGAGACGTTCTTCCCCCTGATCGAGCAGTTTCACACGCAGTCGGACCCGGCGTTCTGCGGCCTCGGGTCACTCGTGATGGTTCTGAACGCCCTCGGGGTCGACCCGGGGCGAGTGTGGCGCGGGCCCTGGCGCTGGTTCAGCGAAGAGCTGCTCGACTGCTGCACGCCGCTGTCGAAGGTGCGCGTGTCCGGCGTCACGATCGACGAGGTCGCCTGCCTCGCGCGCTGCAACGGCGCCGATGTAGCGCTCGGCTCGCCCGCTCGGCAGTCGCTGCCGGAGTTTCGCGCCGCCGTCGACGCCGCGACGCGCTCGCCCGACCAGGTGCTGATCGCCAGCTATTGTCGCAGCGCGCTCGGGCAGACGGGCGCCGGGCACTTCTCGCCCATCGGCGGCTATCATGCAGCCAGTGAAGCGCTGCTGGTGCTCGACGTCGCGCGCTTCAAGTACCCGCCCCACTGGGTGCCGCTGGCGATGATGTTCGAAGCCATGCGCGAGCTCGACCCGATCACGGGGCGCGCACGCGGCTGGCTCACCCTGAAGAAGCGCGCGGTCGCGAGCGCGGTGTCACGCTTCCTGGTCTGCACCGACGGCATCGCCACGCGCAGCGTGCTCGAGCGAGCCATCGAGCTGCAGAGCGCGGCGCTCCTCGCGCGGCACCCCACCAGCGTCGACGACCTCGCCGCGCTGTCAGCCGAGGCCCTGTCGGCGAGCGGCATCAGCGAGCGCGTGCGCCTGCGACCTCCCGAGACAGTGGACCAGCAGCGGGTGTTCCAGGATCTCGTGACCCTGATCGAGAGCCTGCCGCTGCACCGTCGCGCGTCGGAGCGCCTCGGGCCCGAGCTCGGCATGCGCGTCACCGCGTGGTGGCTGGTGGCGCCGGCCGCCGCGTGGCGGCACCTCCCTGCCCCGCTCCGGGAGGAGCTCAGCCCGCTGATCGACGTCGCCGCGCTGCCCTCGCCGATCGCCTCGGAGGTCGAGCTGCTGCGCAGCCAGGTCGACTTCCTGCTCGACGCCCTGCCGCCCGAAGTCGCCGCCTGACGGCCTGCCCCGGGCCGGGGCGACCTTGATGTTTCCTTGATGGGCCGGGACGCGGCTTTGACGACGTCCTGATTCCCGCACCGCTAGCCTTTACCGGTCAGTGAGCGAGCCCTCGCTCGCGGTGGCTCGCCCTCGCGTCTCATCTTGGGCTTCGGCCTCATCGGTCAGGTTCGGCGCGAAGGCGCGCACGCGCCAGCCTGCCGCGCAACTACCCCGACCCTGCGTGCGCGCACAGGAACACCATGGATATCGTCTATCTGGCCCTCGTTCTGCTGCTGTTTGCGGGCGCGTTCGGCATGATCGCGCTGTGCGACCGCGTGCGGGGGCCGTCGTGACCCTGCTCTACGTCATCGCCGCGGCCGTGGCGGCGGCTCTGCTCGGCTACCTGCTCGTCGCGCTGCTCGCACCGGAGAAGCTCTCATGACCGCCCCAGCGATCGTCCAGCTGCTCGTGTTCCTCGCCCTGATGCTGCTCCTCGTGAAGCCGCTCGGCTCGTACATGGCCCGCGTGTTCGAGGGTGAGCCGGTGTGGCTCTCGGTGCTGCTCGGGCCGCTCGAGCGCCTCTTCTACCGCGTGGCGGGGGTGAAGCCCGACGCCGAGATGGGCTGGAAGCAATACGCCTCGGCGGCGCTGCTGTTCAACCTGATCGGTGTGCTCGTGGTGTACCTGCTCTTGCGCCTGCAGGGCCAGCTGCCGCTCAACCCGCAGGGATTCGGCGCGACCACGCCCGACCTGGCGTTCGACACGGCCGTCAGCTTTGCGACAAACACCAACTGGCAGAGCTACGGCGGCGAGACCACCCTGAGCTATCTCACGCAGACGCTGGCGCTGACGGTGCAGAACTTCGTGTCTGCGGCCGCAGGCATCGCGGTGCTGATCGCCGTCGCGCGCGGCTTCACCCGGCGCTCGGCCACGGTCTCGACGGGCGGGGCGTCGGGCGAAGGCGGGTCAGGCGAAGGCGCGCTCGGCAACTTCTGGGTCGATCTGGTGCGCTGCACGCTCTACGTCCTCTTGCCGCTCTCTTTCGTCGTCGCTCTGGTGCTCGTGTCGCAGGGCGTGGTGCAGACGTTCGATGCCTATCGCGAGGTGCCGCTGCTATCGCCGCTGAAGGGCGCGGGGGGCCATGGCGTCGTGGGGCAACTGCTCGCAGTCGGCCCCGCCGCGTCGCAGGTGGCGATCAAGCACCTGGGCACCAACGGGGGCGGCTTCTTCAACACCAACTCGGCCCATCCGTTCGAGAACCCGACGGCGCTCTCGAACCTCGTGGTCGTGCTCTCGCAGGTCTCGATCGGCGCCTCCCTCTGCTACACTTTCGGCAAGCTGGTGAAAGACACGCGCCAGGGCTGGGCCTTGCTCGCGGCCATGCTCGTGATCTTCGTGCCGCTGGTCGTGCTGTGCTACTCGGCGGAGCAGGCGGGCAACCCGGCCCTCGGCGCGCTCGGGGCCGATCAGGCGACGAGCACGCTCTCGGCGGGCGGCAACATGGAAGGCAAGGAGGTGCGCTTCGGCATCGCCAGCTCCGCGCTGTTCGCGACCACCACCACGGCCGCGTCGTGCGGTGCCGTCAACGCCATGCACGACTCGTTCACGCCGCTCGGGGGGCTCGTGCCCACGTGGCTCATCGAGCTCGGCGAGATCGTGTTCGGCGGCGTCGGCTCGGGCCTGTACGGGATGCTGATGTTCGTCATCATCGCGGTGTTCGTGGCGGGGCTGATGGTGGGCCGCACCCCCGAATACCTGGGCAAGAAGATCGAGGCTCACGAGATGAAGATGGCGGCGCTCGTCATCCTGATCCCGGCCGCGGTGGTCCTGGTTTTCACCGCCATCGGCGTGCTCACCAGCGCGGGCAAGGCCGGCATGCTGAACCCTGGCGCGCACGGCTTCAGCGAGGTGCTGTATGCCTTCTCGTCGGCGGCGAACAACAACGGGAGCGCCTTCGCGGGGCTCGGCGCCAACACGCCCTTCTACAACACGCTGCTCGCGATCGCGATGTTCGCTGGCCGCTATCTGCTGATGGTCGCCGTGCTCGCCCTCGCCGGCTCGCTCGCCGCCAAGAAGCTCGTGCCCTCGAGCGCCGGTACGCTGCCCACGCACACGCCCCTCTTCGTCGGCTGGCTGTCGGCCACCATCGTGGTGGTCGGCGCCCTCACCTTCATCCCGGCGCTCGCCCTCGGGCCGATCGTCGAACACCTGATGCTTCCCTGAGCTCTAGCCATGACCACCGCCACCTCCTCTCCTCGCGCGTCCTCCTCTCCCCGAGCGGCATCACAGCCGCCCGGCGACGCATCACAGCCGCCCGGCGACGCATCCCTCGGCGACCCTGCCGCGGCTGAGCCCATGCCGCCGCCCGCGGCCTTCGGCAAGGGCAAGGCTCGGCCCCTCTTCGAGCGAGCCATCGTGGCGCGCGCGCTCGTCGATGCCCTGCGCAAACTCGACCCGCGCCACCAGCTGAAGAACCCCGTCATGTTCGTGGTCGAGGTCGGCAGCGCATTCACCCTCGGGCTCTTCGTCGCCGCACTCGCTGGCGTGCTGCGCGAGAGCGCGGGGTTCATCCTGGCCGTCAGCCTCTGGCTGTGGTTCTCCGTGCTCTTCGCCAACTTCGCCGAGGCCATGGCAGAAGGCCGCGGCAAGGCCCAGGCCGACGCGCTGCGCGCGACCCGCAAAGACGTGCAGGCCAAGCGCCTCGCCGCCCGCGAGCGCGACGCCCCCGTGACGCTCGTCGCCGCTGGCGCGCTGCGCAAGGGAGACGTGGTGCTGGTCGAAGCCGGCGATCCGATCCCGGGCGACGGCGAGGTGGTGCTAGGCGCCGCGTCCGTGAACGAGAGCGCCATCACGGGCGAGAGCGCCCCCGTCATCCGCGAGAGCGGCGGCGACCGCAGCGCCGTGACGGGTGGAACGACGGTGCTCTCGGACTGGCTCGTGGTGGAGATCCGCACCAACCCCGGCGAGACGTTCCTCGACCGGATGATCGCGATGGTCGAGGGTGCGAGGCGCCAGAAGACTCCGAACGAGATCGCGCTCGACATCCTGCTCGCGTTCCTCACCATCGTATTCCTGCTCTCCACGGTGACGCTCCTGCCGTATTCGCTGTTCAGCGTGCAGGCGGCGGGCGCCGGGAGCCCGATCACCATCACCGTGCTGGTGGCGCTGCTCGTCTGCCTCATCCCGACGACCATCGGTGGCCTGCTCTCCGCCATCGGCATCGCTGGCATGGATCGCATGATCCAGGCCAACGTGATCGCGATGTCGGGCCGCGCGGTGGAGGCGGCGGGAGACGTGGACGTGCTCTTGCTCGACAAGACGGGCACGATCACGCTCGGCAACCGCCAGGCCACGCGCTTCATCCCGGTCGGCAGCGCTCCCGGCGGCGAGCTGTCCGACCGCGGTGTGTCTGTCGAGGCGCTCGCCGACGCGGCCCAGCTTGCGTCGCTCGCCGACGAGACGCCGGAGGGCCGCAGCATCGTCGTGCTCGCCAAGGAGCGTCACGGCCTGCGCGAGCGCGACGTGCGCGCGCTCGGGGCGACCTTCGTCCCGTTCACCGCCCAGACGCGCATGAGCGGCGTCGATCTGCCAGACCGCCAGATCCGCAAGGGCTCGGCCGACGCCATCGAGGCCTACGTGCAGACGCTGGGCGGCTCGTTTCCGCGCGAAGTGAAGGACAGCGTGGAGTCGATCGCCAGGCAGGGTGGCACGCCGCTCGTCGTCGCCGAAGGGCCGCGCGTGCTCGGCGTCGTGGCGCTGAAGGACATCGTCAAGGGCGGCATCAAAGAGCGCTTCGCCGAACTGCGCCGCATGGGCATCGAGACGATCATGATCACCGGTGACAACCCGCTGACCGCAGCCTCGATCGCGGCCGAAGCCGGCGTCGACGACTTCCTCGCGCAGGCGACGCCCGAGAACAAGCTGAACCTGATCCGCGAGCACCAGGCGGGCGGGCGCCTGGTGGCGATGACGGGTGACGGTACCAACGACGCCCCCGCGCTCGCGCAGGCGGACGTGGCCGTCGCCATGAACACCGGCACGCAGGCCGCCAAGGAGGCCGGCAACATGGTCGACCTCGACTCGAACCCGACCAAGCTGATCGAGATCGTGCAGATCGGCAAGCAGCTGCTCATCACGCGAGGAGCGCTCACCACGTTCAGCATCGCCAACGACATCGCCAAATATTTTGCGATCATCCCGGCGGCGTTCGCCACGACCTACCCGGCGCTCGACGCGTTGAACGTGATGCGCCTGGGCTCGCCCTCGAGCGCCATCCTCTCGGCGGTGATCTTCAACGCCCTGATCATCGTCTTCCTGATCCCGCTAGCGCTGCGCGGCGTGCGCTACGAGGCCCTCAGCGCCGCGCGGCTGCTTCAGCGCAACCTGCTCGTGTACGGCCTCGGCGGCGTCGCGCTGCCGTTCGTCGGGATCAAGCTCATCGACGTCGTCCTGGTAGCGTTCGGGCTCGCCTGAGGGCGGCCCCATTCCCGAAAGGTCTCGATCATGAAAAGCCTGCTGCGCCCCGCGCTCGCCCTGTTCGCCCTGCTCACCGTGCTCACGGGGGGCGTCTATCCGCTGCTCGTCACCGCCGTCGCCCAGGCTGCCTTCCCCCGGCAAGCGAACGGCAGCCTGATCGAGCGCGACGGTAAGGTGGTCGGCTCGGCGCTGATCGGGCAGCCCTTCGAGGATCCACGCTACTTCTGGGGCCGCCCCTCCGCTACGACGCCTGCCTACAACGGCGCCGCCTCCTCCGGCTCGAACCTCGGCCCGCTGAACCCGGCGCTGCTCGACGCCGTGAGAGGCCGGATCGAGGCGCTGCGCGCCGCGGATCCGGAGACAACCGCGCCGGCTCCGATCGATCTGGTGACGGCCTCGGGCAGCGGCCTCGACCCACACCTCTCACCCGCAGCAGCACGCTATCAGGTGCACCGGGTCGCGGCCCGCCGCGGCCTGCCCGATGCGGCGCTCGAACGACTCGTTCAGCAGCACACCGAAGGTCGCCTGCTGGGTGTTCTGGGCGAGCCCATGGTGAACGTGCTGGAGCTGAATCTGGCGCTCGACGATCTGAAATGATCTAAGCTCGTCGCGATTCATCCGGACAGCCCGCTAGCAACAAACGGGAGTCGCCGATCGACATGACACAAGGCCGCCCCGACCCCGACGAGCTCCTGCGCCGCGTCGAGGCGGAAGAGCAGCGCGCGCGGCGCGGCAAGCTCACCCTCTTCTTCGGCGCCGCGCCGGGCGTGGGAAAGACGTATGCGATGCTGCAGGCGGCGCGCGAGGCGCTCGCCGAGCAGCGCGCCGTCGTCGTCGGGCTGGTGGAGACGCACGGGCGCTTCGAGACGGCAGCTCTGCTCGGCGGGCTCGAGATCTTGCCGCGCCTGCGCTTTGCGTATCGCGACATCGAGCTCGAAGAGTTCGACCTCGACGCCGCGCTCGCGCGCCGGCCCGACGTGATCTTGGTAGACGAGCTCGCGCACACCAACGCCGACGGCGCGCGCCATCCCAAGCGCTGGCAAGACGTCGACGAGCTGCTCGGCGCCGGCATCGACGTGATGTCGACCATGAACGTGCAGCACGTCGAGAGCCTCAACGACGTCATCGCCAAGGTCACCGGCGTGGTCGTGCAGGAGACGGTGCCCGACTCGGTGCTGGAGCAGGCGCACGCGATCAAGCTCGTCGACCTGCCCCCCGACGATCTGCTCGAGCGCCTGCGCGACGGCAAGGTCTACGTGCCGGCGCAGGCAGAGCGCGCGATCCAGAACTTCTTCCGCAAGGGCAACCTGATCGCGCTGAGGGAGCTCGCGCTGCGACAGACCGCCGAGCGGGTCGACGCGCAGATGCAGGCGTATCGCCGTGAGCAAGGCATCGAGCAGACCTGGGCGGTGGCCGAGCAGATCATCGTGGCCGTGAGCCCGAGCCCGTATTCGGCGCGCCTCGTGCGCGCGGCGCGGCGCATGGCCGCGGCGCTGCACGCGCGCTGGTTCGCCGTCTACGTCGAGCCGCAGAGCGGGCGCGCGCTGCCCGCGGCCGACGCGGCGCGGCTGGAGCAGAACCTGCGGCTCGCCGCGCAGCTCGGCGCGGAGGTGGTCACGCTCGGTGGTGAAGACGCGACGCTCGCGATACTGAGCTTCTCGCGCCAGCGCAACATCACCAAGATCATCGTCGGCAAGCCCGTGGTCACGCGCCTCCGCGATCGCTTCCGCGTCTCGCTGGTCGATCGCATGGTGCGGCAGAGCGGCGATATCGACGTCTATGTCACCGCCGGCGATGTCGCTGAAGACGCGCCGCTGCCCACGAAGGCGCTGCGACGTCCGCCGCACCTTCCGAGCCTGGCGGCGGCGGCGCTGGTCACCGCGCTGGCCACGTCGGGTGCGTGGCTGCTGTTCGGCCCGGAGCAGCTCGCCGACGTGGTGATGATCTACCTGCTCGGCATCATGTGGGTGTCGAGCCGCTTCGGGCTCTGGCCCTCGGTGTTCGCCGCGTTTCTGGCGGTCGCGGCGTTCGACTTCTTCTTCATTCCACCGCTCCTGACCTTTGCCGCAGCCGATTTCAGCCATACCATCACGTTCGTCGTCATGTTCCTGGTCGCCATCGTCATCAGCGGGCTCACCGAGCGCGTGCGCAACCAGGCCGAGGCGGCGCGCCGCCGCGAGCAGCAAGCGCGCGCGCTCTACGAGCTGTCGCGTGAGCTCACAGGCGCGCAGGGCGGCCGCCGCGTGCTCGAGCTCGGAGCGGCGCAGCTCGAGCAGGCCTTCGACGCGCGGGTAAGCATCTTCGCGCCCGACGCCGGCGGGCAGCTTCGGCTCGTGCACGCGAGCGCGGAGCAGGGCGCTGCCGTCGAGCGCGACGCGAGCGTCGCCCATTGGGTATGGCTCAACCGCAGAGAGGCTGGGCTCGGCACCACCACGCTGCCGAGCAGCCCTACGCTGTATCTTCCGCTCGTCGCCTCGGGTGGCATCGTCGGTGTGCTGGGCCTGCGCTTCGCCGCCGGCGCACGCCGCGAGTCGATCGAATGGCGTCGGCAGCTCGACGCCTTCGCCGTGCAGCTAGCGCTCGCGATGGAGCGGGCGTGGCTCGCCGAGCAGACGGAGCGCGCGCGGCGCGAGGTCGAGGCCGAGCAGCTGCGGAGCTCGCTGCTCAGCTCGGTGTCGCACGATCTGAGGACACCGCTGGCGGTGATCACCGGCGCCGCGAGCACGCTGCTCGAGAGCGCACCCCGCCTCGACGAGCCCACCCGTCGTGACCTGACGCAGAACATCCTCGACGAGGCCGATCGCCTGAACCGCCTGATCCGCAATTTGCTCGACATGACGCGGCTCCAGTCGGGCGCCGTCGCCGTGCGGAAAGAGTGGCAGCCGCTCGAAGAGGTGGTCGGCTCGGCTCTCGGTCGGCTCGAGCCGCGGCTGATCGGGCGCAGCGTTCACCTCGATGTGCCGGCGAGCCTGCCGCTCGTCCCCTTTGACGCGGTGCTGATCGAGCAAGTGCTCATCAACCTGATCGAAAACTCCGCGAAATACGGCGCAGGCCAGATCGACGTCGCGGCCCGCGCCCTGCCGCACGAGGTGCAAGTCGAGGTCGCCGATCGCGGTCCGGGCATCCCCTCGGGCCATGAGGCGCGCATCTTCGAGATGTTTCAGCGCGCGGTGCGCGACGGCAGCACGGACGGAGTGGGGCTGGGCCTCACGATCTGTCGCGCCATCGTCGCCGCGCACGGCGGTCGCATCTGGGCGCAGAACCGCGACGGTGGCGGCGCCGCCTTTCGCTTCGCGCTGCCGCTCTCGGGCGCCGCACCCGAGCTCTCCGGCGACGTCGTACCAGCTGGCGATGCACCGAGGCCCTCCGCATGAGCCAATCATCTCCCGTGGTCCTCGTGATCGACGACGAGACCGCGATGCGCCGCTTCTTGAAGGCGTCGCTGACCAGCAACGGATACCAGCTGATCGAGGCAGCGACGGCGGAGGAGGGCATCGCTCACGCCGCCGCCTACACGCCCGACCTGATCCTGCTCGACCTCGGCCTGCCCGATCTCGACGGGCTCGTCGTCACCCAGCGCCTGCGCGAGTGGTCAAAGACGCCCATCATCGTGCTGTCGGCGCGCGGGCAGGAGCAGGACAAGATCCAGGCGCTCGACGCCGGCGCCGACGACTACTTGACGAAGCCGTTCGGGGTGGGCGAGCTGCTCGCGCGGCTGCGGGTGGCCCTGCGCCACGCCGCCGCGGCGCCCGGCGGTGAGCCCCAGCTCGCCGTGGGCGAGCTCAGGATCGATCTGTCCCGGCGCCAGGTGTTCGTGGCCGAGCGGGAGATTCACCTCACGCCCATCGAGTACAAGCTGCTGGCGACCCTCGTGAAGCACGCGGGGCGGGTGCTCACCCATCGCCAGCTGCTGAACGAGGTGTGGGGGCCCAACGCCTCCGAGCAAGTGCAGTACCTGCGCGTCTACATGGCGCAGCTGCGGCAGAAGCTCGAGCAGACGCCGGCGCGCCCGCGCTACCTCATCACGGAGCCCGGCGTGGGGTACCGTCTGCGCGTCGACGAGTAGCGCGATCCCGCTCGCGAGTGCGCTCCCGCCGGCGCCGAGCCTCAGTCGGTCGCCCCGACGCCGGCCCCGTTCTCCGCGCCCTTCACGAAGCGCACCAGCTCATCGATCCGCGCGTCGGCGTCACGCCGACCGCACTCGACGAGCTGCTCGGTGTAGGCGGAGTCGAACAGCAGTGTGGACAGGAGGTCTGTCGAGTTCTCGTCGCGCGTGCCGAGGCCGCGCGTCAGGTACCGGAGCGCGCGCGGCAACTTGTGCTCGTAGCGCGCCGCGACCTCGCCAAGGTCGACCGACGGGCGAATCAAGAACAGCTCCACGGGCCTGAAGCTGGCGGCGCGAGCATCGGGGTTCGCGCGCACCAGATCGGTGATGCGCCGCAGCTGCTCGGCGTCGAACTCGGTGTGCCCGTAGAGCAACGAGTTGAGGGTGACCCCGACGATGCGGGCGAGCGATGGGTAGGGATCTTCCCGCCTGCTCTCCGGCGGGTGATCCATCGGCTCGCGCACCGTCGAGATCACGAGCAGGCGCCGAGCCCCGAGCCGCAGCGCGGGAGAGAGCGGCGCCGCCTGTCGCACGCTGCCATCACCGTGCCAGCTGTTGCCGATCTTCACAGCCGGAAACAGCAGCGGAATGGCCGCTGACGCCATCACGTGGTCGACGCTGATGGTGGCGGAGCAACCCATGCGATATGGTCGCTCCCAGAACACGCGCGGCTGGTCAGCGGCGTGCTGGGCGAACGTCATCGCCTGCCCCGTCGCGTAGCTCGTCGTGGTGACGGCGAAGGCCTTGAGCCGTCGCCGCTCGAGGTTGTCACGCACGCCCGACAGCTCCCCCTGCTCGTCGCAGAGCACTCGCGTGAGCAGCGCGCGGAGCGGAGCGGTGTCGAGCAGGCCGCGCACCCTCGGCAGCGTCTCCAGCCCGCCCGACAGCAGCTGCACGCCCCAGCGCGTCACGTTGCGTGCCAGCTCGAGGGGCGCGCCGCGCAGAACCTCCTCGGTGCTGAGCTGGTTCCAGAGCCCCGCCAGCTCGTGCGAAGCCTGGCCCCACGGGCCGCGGTGATTGGCGAGGAACGCCGCGTTGATGGCTCCCGCTGACACACCCGTGACGATGCCGAACTCCAGCTCACCGACGGCCTCGCCCAGCCGCTGCAACACGCCCGCTTGATAGGCGCCCCGCGCACCTCCCCCCGTCAGGGTCAGAGCCAGGCCGCTGGTCGCGCCACTCGGCATCGTGCTCGCCCTAGCACACCCTGCCATTGGTATCGCGCCCCCCGAGGCAGATGGCCCCGCCCCGGGGATGACTCTGCACGAGTGGCGTGCGGGCACGATGCCCGCCGCGTGCGAAAGTGTGTCGCCGGCCTTGCTGCGCGGCTCAGAATTGGGACCCAAGACATGACTATCCTTACATAATTTGGCCGCGATCAAAAAAATCGCAAGCCTGCCTGGCCAGGGTCGTGAGCGGGAACTAAGTCGGCAGTTGTCACGTTCGCCTCGTGCCTCCGGCGCTCTCCGGCAGCTGCCCGGAACGGGCCGGCGAGGAGCGGACCACTCACCCCTACCGACCCGATAGGTATGACAGACACTCCTGCCGACGAGCCGTTGACCAGACTCTTGATGGTGGAGGACGACGAGCGGCTCGCGCAGCTCACGGCGCGCTACCTCGAACAATACGGCATCATGGTGACCCGTGTCGCCGACGGCAAGGAAGCGATCCGCGTCGCGATGCAGGGCTGTTTCGACCTGGTGCTGCTCGATCTGATGCTGCCCGGCTGTGATGGCATCGAGGTCTGTCGCGCTCTGCGCTCGAAGATCGACGTTCCGATCATCATCGTGACGGCCCGCGCCGACGAGGCCGATCGGGTGCTCGGCCTCGAAATCGGCGCCGATGACTATGTGTCGAAGCCGTTCTCGTCGCGCGAGCTCCTGGCGCGCGTGCGCGCGCAGGTGCGGCGCGCGCGGGGCCGGGCGGGCCCGCGGTCGCAGCCTCTGCGCGCCGGGCGCATCGAGGTCGATCCGGGCGGCCTTCGTGCGAGCATCGACGGCAAGCCGCTGCAGCTCACGGGCTACGAGTTCACTCTGCTGCGCGCGCTGGTCGAGCGCGCTGGGCGCGTGCTCACGCGCGACCAGCTGCTCGCGATGGCCAACCGCGAAGCCGACGCCGTGTTCGATCGTTCGATCGACGGTCACATCTCGCGCCTGCGCCAGAAGCTGGGCGACGATCCGCGGCGTCCCAGCATGCTGAAGACGATCCGTGGCGCGGGCTACATGCTGGCAACCGGCAGCGACGGATGAAGCCCTCGCGCCTCGTCGTCAGCATCTACCTCGTCGCCCTGGTCCAGCTGCTCACTGCCTGGCTCGGGTTTTCGATCTGGCGCACCTACCTCGTCGAGTCTCCAGGGCGCCTGGGCATGGGCGGCTTCGAGACCTTCGCCGCTCAGCACGTCGCGTTCGACCGCAACAACCCGCCGGCGCTTCGCGAGACCATGGAGTGGTTGAGGGTCGAGCTCGGTATCGGCGTCACCCTGTTTCAGCCCGACGGCACGGTGATCGCGACCACCCACGAGCAGACACCGGCGCCGCTGCCTCGCTCGCAGACCGAGCACCTGCCGTTGCACGGCTTCTTGCCGGGGCCGCGTCCGGAGACTTACGCCGTCGGCGTGTACGAGTCAGGGCGGCTGGTCGCGTATGCCATTACCGACAAGTTCGAGTTCCGGCGGCCGATGTCGGGTACCTTCTTGCTGCTGGCGGTGGTGCTGGCCGTGATGCTGCTCGCCTCGGTGATTTTCGCGCGGTCGCTGGCGATTCCCCTGGCCCACCTGGCTCGCGTCGCGCGCGAGTTCGGCAGCGGCAAGCTCAACGTGCGCGCGCGCCTCGAGCGGCGCGACGAGGTCGGAGAGGTCGCCCAGTCGTTCGATCAGATGGCAGATCGCATCACCGCGCTGCTGCAGGGTCAGCGCGAACTGCTCGCGAACGTGTCGCACGAGCTGCGCACGCCGCTCGCGCGCATCCGCGTGGCGCTCGACCTCGCCGCCGATGGCGACGCCGAGGCCGCGCGCGACGCCCTCGCCAACATCAGCACCGACTGGGGCGATCTCGATCGGCTGGTCGAAGACGTGCTCGCTGCGGCTCGGCTCGACCTCGGCTCCGCCGAACCAGGCGGCTTCCCGCTGCGGCGTGACCAGGTCAACTTGGCCGACCTGGGCGAGGCCGCCTCGGCGCGGGCGCAGGTGGTCTACCCCGGAGAGCCGTTCGTGCTCGACGTCGCCAGCGATCTGCCGCCGATCGAGGGCGATGGCGCGCTGCTCCGCCGCGTGCTCGACAACCTGGTCGACAACGCGCGCAAGTACTCCGACCCGCAGAGCCCGATCACCCTGCGCATGCGGCGCGATGGGGACGGCATCTCGATCGCCATCATCGATCGCGGGATGGGCATCGAGGCGGCTGATTTGCCGCACATCTTCACACCATTCTTCCGCGCCGACCGCAGCCGCACGCGCAAGACGGGCGGCGTGGGCCTGGGCCTCACCCTGGTGCGGCGCATCGTCACGGCCCACGGTGGCAGCGTCGACGTGAAGAGCAAGGTTGGCCAAGGTACGGAGATGTACGTGCGGCTACCCAGCGTGAGCCCGCGCTCGGCGAGCAACGAACCGCGCGCACAGTTCCGAACATCGAAGAAAGACTCGCCGCAAACCAATGCTGCATAAAAAGAGGGTGACCCGGAGCTGCGATGCCGCGAGCCCTCTCCATGACGCGGCGCCGACGCACGCGCGGCTCCCGAACGGGACCGCTCTCGCGCCAGTCGGGCGCAGCAGTAGGGTCACCCCAAGCATCGCGCGGCATAAAATGACGCATTCGCTGCGTCGCCTGTCCAACGCCGAGCGCGCCGTCTTCGCCCCACCAGGGGCTTCAGGCCCCTTGGAATCGACGCACTAACAGTCCTCCTCCACTCGGTCTCGTCGGTTCCAAGGGGCGCTCTGCTTCGCTTCATCACCTCCCCTCGAAGAGGAGCCCCCGCATGACCCGAGCAGCACAAACCGAAATCCGACGTCTGACGCGCCTGCACCAAGGCACCGAGCTAGAGCTCATGCTGCTGACAGACCGCAGCGTCCTCACGGCGGCCGACGAAGCCAAGCTTCGTGGTCTCGAGCAGCGCAAGCTGCAGATCCAGGATCGCATCGCCTGGTTCGAGGCGCTCCTGAACGATCATGAGGCCGCTGCCGCCGAGTGATGCAGGCTGGCGCCGCCGAGTGATGCGGGCCGCTACCGAGTGATGCGCGCCCCCGCCGCGCGATGCTGTGCGCTAATCGCCGCGCGATGCGGGCAGCTGCCGCCGCGCGATCGGGGCCTGAAAGCAAAGTGACCGCAGAGCGCGGCGCCACGGTGTTTCACCGTGCGCCGCCGAGGCGCTCCATCGCGCGCCGCTCGCCGCGACCCCGGGTGGGCTTAGGCCCGGTCGGGCCGCATCCCCGCGCCACCTTCGTCGAGCGCAAAAACCACCGAATTTTCGAGGTGCTCGCGTCAGATCACGAGCGTGGCCCGAGCGCTCGTCGTATCGTTTCGGGTCAGAGGATGTAAGCAAGGGTGGTTGACAAGCGCTGTCGCTTCATGCAATCGAATCTGCGAATCAATTGCATTAAGACGGCTGGCGCCGGACTGAACCGATGCGCTGGAGTGCCTCGCAGGTGCCGCCGAACGAACGGCGCCGGGCCCGCGTGAGCCCGGCTTTGCCGAGGCTCGCCCGGTGCAGCCGGTGTCACCACCGGCAAGGAGGCACACCCCCGCTGCGCACGAGCAGTGGCCCCGCCCGCCGTCTGCGCAGCGAGTGGAGTACTTCGAGTGAATCGTCAGTTGGGGCGCGGCATGGCGCTGGTTGCTTTCGTCGCGCTGCTCTCGGCGCCTTCGTTCGCGCAAAACACGAGCCCGCCGCCGGCGTCCCCGCCGCAGGCACCCCCGCCCGCTGCTGCGCCCCGCCCTCCGGCGCCGCCGGCGGGTGCAGCTCCGCCAGCTGCTAGCTCGCCGCCGCCCCGCCGCGATGGGAAGCCAGCGCCGGCGCCTGCTCCGCCACCCGGTGCTGCGCCTGCTCCACCACCCGGTGCTGCGCCTGCTCCGCCACCCGGTGCTGCGCCTGCTCCGCCGCCACCCGGTGCTGCGCCTGCTCCGCCGCCACCCGGTGCTGCGCCTGCTCCGCCACCGGCCGCGCCGCAACGTCCTCCCGCTGTCGCCGCGCCTGCTCAGCCCCCCGCAACACCCGCTCCGACGCCTCCCCCAGCAGCGCCTGCTCCGCCGCCCTCCGCGCCGCCACGGCCCCCGGCTGGAGCGGGTCCGACGGCGCCGCCGCCTGCGCTTCCACCTCCGCCGCCGGGTGCAGGGCCCGCTCCGGCAGCCCCGCAGCCCCCCACGGGTGCTGCGCCCGTTGCGCCAGGAGTACCGGGACCTCCGCCCGCCGGGGGCGCGCCCGCTCCACCACCGGCGCAGCCGCAGCCTCCCGCGGCAGCCCCCGCCGCTCCGCTTGCTCCCGGCGCGGGTGCCCCGGGCGCGGTCACGCCCGGCGTGGTCGCACCCGGCGTGGTCGCACCCGGCGTGGTCGCACCCGGCGTGGTCGCACCCGGCGTGGACCCTGGCGCCGCTGCGCCAGAGGCTGCCTCCGCCGAGCCCACCCTCGAAGAGATGCAACAGCTCCTCACCGACGACTACGAGCCGCCGCTCTCCGACGGTGACCTCGCCGAGGTCACCGTGAAGATCAGCCGCAGCGAGGCCAAGCGCCTGCAGCAGTCCGCCGAAGCGGTGAACGTGATCGACACGCGCCCCGCGCAGCGCCAGACCGCCGATCTCGGCGAGGTGCTCGCCCGCACGCAGGGCATCGCGATCCGACGCAGCGGCGGCCTCGGCAGCGACGCGCGCTTCTCGCTCAACGGGCTTTACGACGACCAGATCCGCTTCTTTCTCGACGGGGTGCCGCTCGACCTCGCGGGCTTCCCCTTCGGGCTCGTCAACGTGCCCGTGAACCTGATCGATCGCGTCGAGGTGTACCGCGGCGTCGTCCCGGTGCGTTTCGGCGCCGACGCGCTGGGCGGCGCCGTCAACCTCGTCACCGATCAGAGCTACGAGACGCACCTCGGCGTGAGCTACCAGATCGGTTCGTTTGGCACGCACCGCGCGACCGTCGATGGGCGCTGGCGCCACGAGCCCACGGGCTTCATCGTCGGCGCCGCCGCCTTCCTCGACGTGGCCGAGAACGACTACGAGATCGATGTCGAGGTCGCGGACGCCCAGGGGCGGCTCTCACCGGCGACGGTGCGCCGCTTCAACGACGGCTACCTGAGCTACGGCGGCACGCTCGAGCTCGGCGTCGTCGACCAGCCCTGGGCGCGCCGCCTCACCGTTCAAGCGTTCGCCTCCACCTACGACAAGGAGCTCCAGCACAACCAGGTGATGACCGTGCCGTACGGTGAGGTCGAGTACGGCGAGAGCGTTTACGGCGTCACCGGGCGCTACGATGTCGAGCTCGGCCCCGTCTTCGAGCTCGAGCTGGTCGCCAACTACGCCCGCCGCACGATCGACTTCGTCGACAAGGGCCAGTGGGTGTACGACTGGTACGGCCAGCGCATCCGCGAGCGCCGTGTCGCCGGCGAGATCGAGAGCGACCCCACCGATCAGACCGTCTGGCAAGACGGCGCCTTCGGGCGGGCCACGCTCACCGCGAAGCTGGCGCCAGAGCACATCCTGCGGCTCTCCATCTCGCCCAACTACGCGACGCGCACGGGCGACGAGCGCATCCAGGCCGACCCCAACGCGCGCGACCCGCTCACGGCGGAGCGCGACCTCACGACGGTCGTGAGCGGGCTCGAGTACGAGCTGAACGCTTTCGACGAGCGCCTCTCGAACATCGTGTTCGTGAAGAACTACGTGTACACGGCGACGAGCGAGGAGGTGCTGCCTGGCAACATCTTCCGCGAGCGCGAGGAAGACAGCCTCAGCTTCGGCGTCGGCGACTCCTTCCGGTTCCAGGTGCTGCCCTGGCTCTACGCCAAGGCCTCCTACGAATACGCCACCCGCCTGCCCCGCCCCGACGAGGTCTTCGGTGACGGCGTGCTCGTCCTCGCCAACCTCGAGCTCGAGCCCGAGGTCAGCCACAACGCCAACATTGGGCCGCGCATCGAGTACCGTGACGACGTGACCGGTGACTGGTCGCTCGACATCAACGGCTTCCTGCGCGAGAGCGATCGGCTCGTCGTGCTGCTCGGCAACGACCGCTTTCAGTCTTACCAGAACGTCTACAAGGCGCGCAGCCTCGGCATCGAGAACGCCGGCGGTTGGACGTCGCCCGGGCGCTACGTCGGCATCGACGGCACCCTCACCTGGCAAGACGTGCGCAACGCCTCCGACTCCGGCACGTTCGGCGACTTCGAGGGCGACCGCATTCCGAACCGTCCCTATCTCTTCGGGAGCTGGGGCGCTCGCCTTCGCTTCGCCGACTTGCCCGGGGCGCAGGACACGCTCGAGCCCTTCTACGCCGGTCGCTACGTGAAGGGCTTTTACCGGGGGTGGGAGAGCCAAGGCTTGCGCGAGTTCAAGCAGGTCGTCGACACCCAGGTGACGCACGCCGCCGGCATCACATGGAACGTGGACCATTACCCTTGGCGGGGCAGCGCCACGCTCGAGATCGACAACTTCACCGACGCGAAGGTGTTCGACAACTTCGGCGTGCAGCGCCCGGGGCGCGCGTTCTACCTGAAGGTCACCGGCGAATTGTGATGACCGGGAGTAACGTCGGCTCCGGCTGCGAGTGGCAATCGAGGCAGAAGTCGGGCCGGGCCTCGTCGAAGACGTAAGCCGGCACCTCGCGGTGGTTCTCTAGCTCGCTCTCCGCGGCGTGGGCCTCGCCGTCGTGGCAGCCGGTGCAGTTGGTGTTTCCGTCGAGCGTCGTGCCGCGCGTGGTGTCATGGCATGCCTGGCACTCGTAGTTGTGGGGCTCGGTCGTGATCGGGAAGGCGTCCTCGGGGTGCGGGATGTCCTTCCCGAAGCCGCGGCCCCCGGCATGGCAGGGCATGCACCAGGGCGCCTCGCCAGGGATGTAGCCTTCGAGCTCGAACGAGGGGATGGCGAGGTGGCGGCGCGCCGCGACCTCCGGGCTGTGGGCGCCGTCGTGGCAGCCGACGCAGTCGGTGTCGGCGCCGTCCTCGCTGCTCTCGCCGCGCGCGAGGTTGTGGCAGTCGAGGCAGGCGTAGTCGTGCGAGGTTCCCTTCGTCACGAACTCGTCCTCGGGGTGCGGCCCCTTCAGCGCGGGTGACCAGCTCTCGACCGCGTGGCAGTCCACGCAGTCTCGATGATAGAGCTCGGGCTCGGCGCGGTGCGCGGGCTCGTCGGTGGCGTCATAGTCAGCCTGGTGACAGGTGACGCACGTCTCGCGGACGACGGGCGGGGTATCGTGGGAGCCATTGCAGGTGGCGCCTGCGCTGCCGGCGGCGAGCCCGATGAGCGCGACGCTGACGAGGTTGCGTTTCAAGGGCATGGATAAACGGATCCCACGTGTCTCTCGGGGCAACACGCGGCGGGCGAAGCTGGGGGCGAGTTTCATCGAGCTCTGTGCGGGTCGCTTTCGATGCGCGTTCGGAAGTGTGCGGGCTCAGGCCTCGCCATACTTGGTCACCATCTGAATGCCGAAGCTCTTGAGCAGCTGCGCCGGCGGCGTGCCCCCTGCCTGGACGATCACCGCGTCGTTTGGCACCTCGATGACGCGCTTCTGCTCGTCGCTCAAGGTGACGCTCTGCTCCTGGATGGTGAGCAGCTGGGTCGACAGCAGGGCGCGCACGGCGCCGCCCGCGATGCACTCGTGGATGCGGCGCTTGTTCTCGCTGCGGCAGCGCGCGAACTCGCGCTTCCGATAGCTCAGCGACACAGACGCGCATCCGCGAAAGTCGGCGAGCGCGAGCGCGCTCTCGACGGCGCTGTTGCCTCCGCCGACCACCATCACGTGCTTGCCACGAAATTCGTCGGGCTCGAGCAGGCGATAGCAGACCTTGGCGCTCTCCTCACCCGGCACGTCGAGCTTGCGCGGCGAGCCACGTCCGCCGAGCGCCAGGATGACGTTGGCGGCGTGCCAGACGGCGTGCTCGGCCTGGACCTCGATCATCCCGTCGCCCCGCACCGACAGGCCGGTGACGAGGTGCCCGGTGACGAGCGGCGGCCTCATCTTCGCGTTGATGTCGTGCCAGAGGCCCATCAGCTGCTCCTTGCTCAGCTGCCGCCCGCGCACCGAGCCGTAGACGGGCAGGTCGAGCGTGCCCGTCATCACCACCTTGGCGCGCGGGTAGTGCAGGATGGTGCCGCCGAAGCCCTCGCGGTCGAGCATGAGCACGCGCAGCCCCGCGTGCATGAGCTGCAGCGTCGCGCTGATGCCGGCCGGGCCCGCGCCGATCACGAGCGCGTCGACCGCGCCGTTCTGTCCGCGCCGGGGGGCCTTGGCGCGCGCGGCGTCGCCGGCGATGATGTGGTCGGCGGCCAGCCGCCCCTGGCGGATGGCGTTCCGGATCAGGCCCATGCCGCCGAGCTCGCCCGCGATGTACACTCCGGGCTGGTTGGTCTGAAAATGTTCGTCGACCACCGGCAGCTCGACGCCCTGGGTGGAGGTGCCGTAAACGAGGCGGATCGCCTCGACCGGGCAGGCCTTGGCGCAAGCGCCGTGCCCGATGCACCCGAGCGGGTTGACGAGCTGGGCCCGCCCGCCGACGAGCGCTATCACGTTCGACTCCGGGCACGCCGACACACACGCTCCCGAGCCGATGCAGAGCGCCGGATCGATGCGCGGGCTGAGGCTCTGAGCGACGACGTCGCCCATGGCCTGCACGTCGGCCGCGATACGCTCGGCGACGTTCTCTCTCTGCCGATCGGAGCGTTCCCAGAGCCAGTAGATCAGGAAGGCGACCGCGATCAGCGCACAAAAAGTCAGCGTACTCGTCACGCTCTGGGCATTGTCCCCACGAGCGCTCGAATCAGGCAGCGCAGCGCGCTTTCATGCCGAACCACGCCGAACGCACGCCAGACGGACCGCTCGACCAGAGCTTTCGGGACGCGAACAAAAGATCACCTTTTCTTCTGCCTGATCCGCCCGGTGCGGGGAACTAGCTGTTCCAGTCATGGTTCAGTCCAGTTTTCCGGTGCAACAGCTGACCCACTCGCCCGCCGACTCGGGCACCTATCCGCGATTTGACACAGAACACGCACGATCACGAACGAACACCGAACGCGAACATTCGCGCATAAGGCAGCTGGACTGGTTGCTGTTCGCGCTGTTCATACTCGGAACGGGAGCATTGCTCATCCGCGGCTGGCAATTCTACACGCTCACCGTCGGGCAGCGCGTGGATCACCCCGACTTCCGCGTGCTGGGCCCGAGCACGAGCCTGGGCAGGGCCTACGGGATCGCCGGCACCTGCATGATCCTCACCAACCTCCTGTACCTGCTGCGGCGTCGCTTCGCGCGCTTGCCGTTCGGGTCGCTCCGGGCGTGGCTCGACGTGCACACGTTCACGGGCCTGTTCGGCGGCCTGCTCGTGGTGTTCCACTCGGCGTTCCAGGTGCGCAGCACCATCGCCGTCATCACCATCGGCAGCCTGTTCGCGGTCCTGCTGACCGGGATCATCGGTCGTTCGATCTACACCCTGACGCCCAAGCCCGATCGGCTGCGGCTCGAGCGGAACCTGCAATGGCTCGATCGGATCGGCCCCGGCATGGGTGAGGTGCTGCGGCGCCGGGTGGGACAGGTCGCCCGTACGCACGTGCCAGCGGGTGCTTCGCTGATCCGAGTGCTCGGTGCGCTGCCGTCGTTCTCGCGCGAGATCCGCGATCGGCGCGCCGTGCTGCGGAGCACGCTGAACGAATACGGCCAATATTGCGAGCATGAGGTGCGCGCGAGCGCGCGAGCGATCGCCGAGTGCAATCAGATCTATCGCACCGAGGTGCGCGCGGCCGCCGCCGACGCGGTGCTGCGCTCGTGGCGGGGGCTGCATCGGCTCTCCGCCTTGCTGATGGTGTCGCTCGTGGTGCTGCACATCGCGATCGCCTGGTATTATGGCTTCGTATGGGCGATGGCCAGCTGAGCCACACGCGTCTCCTGCGCGCAGCCCTCCTCGTCGTCACCCTCGGCTGGATCTTCTGGCCCGAGCCGCTGCACGCTCAGTTCTTCTCTCCGGGTGAGCTCTCGAAGAGCCACGCGAGCCTGGAGGGTGACGCACACTGCAACGATTGCCACTCGGCAGGTCGCGGGGTCTCGAACGATAAATGCATGAGCTGCCACGCCGACGTAGCGCGCACGCTGCGCCAGAAGACGGGCCTGCACGGCCGCCAGTACGCCGGGCGCGAGTGCGCGAGCTGCCACGTCGATCACCGCGGCAGGAACCAGGATTTGACGCGCTGGGAGCCCTCGACGTTCGACCACGCCCTGACGGGCTGGGCGCTGAGCTCGTCTCATCGGAAGCCGGCGTGCAACACCTGCCACACGGGAAAGAACACTCGCGGCGACCCGACCTTCATCGGCCTCTCGCGAGACTGCGCGAGCTGCCACAAAGATCCGCACGCCGGGCGCTTCGGCAACCGCTGCCAGACGTGCCACGACGACGTGGCCTGGAAGAACCTCGACCTCGACCCCTTCGATCACGACCTCACGCGCTTCGAGCTCGTGGGCAAGCACGCCCGCGTCGACTGCGCGAAGTGCCATGGCGCGCCGGCAAAATACAAGCCGCTCGCCTTCGACGCCTGCGGCGACTGCCATAAAGACCCGCACCGCGGCAAGTTCGGCGCGACGTGCGAGAGCTGCCACTCCGAAGACAGCTGGAAGAAGCTGCACATGGAACGCAGCAACCACCCCGGCGTGAGCCTGGCTGCCGGGCACCAGCGCGTGGCCTGCGCGACCTGTCACGATCGCGGCAACATGCAGAGCCCCTCCAAGGGCGATCGCTGCGTCTCGTGCCACAAGCCCGTGCACCAGGCGAAGTTCGGCACCGATTGCAAGGATTGCCACGGCGCGATCCGGTGGCTCGGGCTGCCCGACGAGCTCGGGCGCCGCGTGCACACCGACACGCGCTATCCGCTCACCGGCAAGCACGCGAGCACGGCGTGTGACTCGTGCCATTCGCCGGCGCTGCCGCCCGCGCGCCGCTTTCGCAAGCTCTCCTTCGACGACTGCCTCGACTGCCACGAGGACTCGCACAAGGGGCAATTCCGCGATCGAGACAAGGGCGCTTGCGAGCCCTGCCACACGACGGCGGGCTTCACGCCCACTCTGTTTGGCGTCGCGGCGCACGCGACCACCCGCTTCGAGCTGACGGGCGCGCACGAGGCCGCCCCCTGCGCCACCTGTCACACAATCCCGAGCCCGCGCCTCCACTGGCAAGTGCCTCGGCAGGCCTGCGCCGATTGCCACGAGAACCCGCACGGCACGCGCTTCGCCGCCGAGATGAAACGAGACGGCTGCGCCACCTGCCACTCCAACGTCGCCTGGGACATGCCTGAGTTCGCGCACGACTCCTGGCCGCTCACGGGCAAGCACCAGGCCGTGCGCTGCGACGGCTGCCACACGCCGACCGAGGCCGATCGCAAGGCGGGCCACGGCGAGAGCTACCGCGACGCGCCCCGCGAGTGCGAGGGCTGCCACGATGACGTGCACCTCGGGCAGTTCCGCCTCAGCGAGCCGCACAAGGCGTGCGCCGCCTGCCACGACACGGCCACGTTCCGGCTGCCCGAGTTCGACCACCGCGCGAGCACGGGCTACGCGCTGGTCGGCAAGCACGCGAACGTGAAGTGCGCCGCTTGCCACGCCATGAGCGAGCTCACGGACGGCCAGCGCACGACGCTGTGGCGGCTGCCGTACGATGAGTGCCGCGACTGTCACAGGAACCCCCACGTGGACGCGCGCGAGTGAAAAAGAGACCCGTCGCGTCGCTGTTGTTCGTCGTCACGCTGGCCGTCGCCTCGGCGCTCGGGCTCGCCTCGGCGCGCCGGGGTGTCGCGGCCCCAGAGGCGGCTCCGAAAAAGGCCGCGGCGAACGGAGCGGCCGAGAAGAGGACCGCGCGAGAGCAAGCGGGCTCGGCGGCGACGGCGAGCCCGGCGGCGACGGCGAGCCCGGCGGCGACGGCGCCCCCGAAGAAGCCCTCGCTGCAGCGAACGTCGAGGGCGGCGCGCCACCTTTCGGTCACCGAGGGCATGGACTGCAGCGCGTGCCACACGCCCGATAGCTGGAAGAGCTTGACGGCCGCGTCCGACGGCGCGGGCTTCGATCACTCGACGACCGGGTTTCCGCTCACGGCGCGCCACCGCGAGGTGACTTGCGCGGGTTGTCATGGCGGGGAAAAGCAGGTCACGCGGCAGTGCGTGGGCTGCCACCAGGACGCTCATGCGGGCCAGCTCGGCGCCGCCTGCGACGGCTGTCACTCCTCGGCGAGCTGGCAGTCCACGAACGCCTTCGCGCGCCACCGCCAGACGCGGCTGCCGCTCACGGGCATGCACGCGCTGATCGACTGTCGCGACTGTCACCAGCGCACGAACGATCGCACCTGGACGAGCGTCGCCGCCGACTGCTTCTCCTGTCACGAGGCCGAGTATCGCCGGCCCGACCTGCACCCGCTCCACGTGGGCATCGCGGGCGACCCGAACACGCCGCCGCTGTCGCGCGACTGCTCGCAGTGCCACCGCGCGATCGGCTGGAGCCCCGCGTTCGTGTCGAACCCGCTGGTGACCGGCGGCCTCGCCGCGGGACTGGCAGCGCTGCGCTCCGGTGACGCGCACGATCGGGTATTCCCGCTCTCGTTCGGCCCCCACCGTGGCGCCGAGTGCGCGGGCTGTCACACGTCGCCTGCCTTGCCGCGCGCCGTGCGCTGCACGGGTTGTCACGCCCACGACGAGGCCAGGCTCAGGTTGCAGCACCAGAAGGTCGCCGCGTTTCAGCCCAATTGCCTGTCGTGCCACCCCGGAGGGCGCGCGCGATGAGCTCCGTTCGACACTGCGCGGGCCGAGGCCAGAGGGGTCAGGGGTCAGGGGTCAGGGGTCAGGGGTCAGAGCGCCACGGGCGCGAGTGGTTGCTCTGGCTCGTGACGGTGCTGGTCGCCGTGGGGCTGTGCGCAGCCCCCGCGCGCGCCGAGACCCAGCGCGAACGGCTCGAGCTGCGCGTCGTCGAGGTGGCGGGAGGACGCGCCTACCTCTCGCCGGGCCCAGGGCGCGGCGTGAGCATCGACGACCACGTGAACGTGGGGCGACGGCGCTATCGGGTGGCGGCGTCGACCTCGAAGCACGTCGTCGTCGAGCTCGGCGAGCAGCCGCTCGCGCGGGGTCAACGAGCCTTCATCTGGGCGAGTCCGCGCGAGGTGCGCACGTTCGCGACGCGCCCCACGCCGCCCACCCCCGCCGCCTTCGAAGAGAAATGGCGCGCCCCCGCGCGCCCGGCAGACAGCCAGCGACCGAAGTTCGTGCCGCTCGGGACGCCCGAAGACCGGCGGCGCAACCGGGCCGCGTTCGTGCTCGACCACTCGCGCATCGAGCCCCTGTCCGGGCCGGCGCTGGCGATCTCGCGCACCCGGCTGCGCGCCGTACTGCACGCCGAGCTCACGCGCGCGCTCAGCGTCGACGCGGACGCCGCCGTCGAGCTGTGGCAAGCCGACGACCTCGCGCTCCGACGCGGCGATGCCTCGCGACCCTTGCTCAGCGTGCGCCAGCTCGAGCTGAGCTACCGCGGCGAGAGCCTGCAGGCGGCGATCGGGCGGCTGCGCTACGCGGCCACGACCGTGGGCATGCTCGACGGCGGGCGCGCCTCGGCCGCCATCGGGGAGAGCTGGGCCATCGCTGCCTTCGGCGGCACCCTCGCCGACCCGCTCGACACGAGCCCCGAGACCGACGCCGCACGCTTCGGTGCCGAGCTCCTCTACACCGGAGAGATCGCCCGTGCGCCGTCGCGGGCGAGCCTCACGCTACAGGGCTCGCGCTTCGGCGGCCGCCTCGATGAACGGCGGCTGACGGCGATGCTCGAGTCGTATCCGGAGTTCGGTCGGCTGGGCCTGCGCGCCGAAGGGTCGCTGTTCGACGCCGAGAACCCCTGGGGCGCCGATCCCGCCGAGCTCACGGTGCTCGGCGGCGACGCCTCGTTCCGCATCGGCGCTCTTCGGCTCGGGGTCGCGCTCGAGACGCGCCGCCCGGAGCGCTCGTACTGGCTCGCGAGCTTCTTGCCCACCGGCTACTTCTGCGTGTCCGAAACGACCGCCGGCAGCCCGACGAGCGAGCCTTGCCCGGGCGGCGACATGCGCTCGATGGCAGCGCTCACGGCGGCCTGGGACGCCGACAGCTGGACGCTCGATGCAGGGGCCACGGCGGTGACGACGCGCATGGCGCCCGCGGAGCAAGCCAGCGCGTTCATCCACTTCCAGCGCCGCGACCTGTTCGGTGCGCTGCGCTTCGACGCCGGCAGCAGCGTGTCGAGCGGTTCGCTGCTGGAGAGCGCGGCGCTCGACGTCGGGCTCGGCGTGGCGCTGCTGCGCGACGCGCTCGACGCTTCCGTCTACTATCGCCCGAACGTGCTACGCTACAAGGCCGACTCGCAGCAGCTGCTCGAGCACGGCAGCGGCGCGCGCCTGTGGTGGGCCGTGTTCGACGGCTTCGACACCAGCCTGTCAGCCGATCTGCTCACGGGGCCCGACGTCGACGTGCTGTTCATTCAGGCCGCGTTGGCCTGGCGACCCCGCTTCTGAGCCCGCTTCCCAGCCAGGAAAACCCACGATGAAGTTCATCCACCTCGTCCCCGTCCTCGGCCTCGCCGGAGCGTTCGGCGCCGCGCACGCGCTGCCGGCCAGTTCGAGCCATGCGCTCGTCCGGCAGCCATCTCGAGCCTCCGTGGTTCCGCCGTGGCTCGTGGATGCGGATGAAGCGGCTGCGACAGAGCCCGCGGCCAAGGGCATCCATGCCGCAACGACCGATCTGCCGGTGGGGTACGACGACCACGCAGAGCATGCCGTCCATGTCCACGCGGATCACGACGTCCACGTCCACGCGGATCACGACGTCCACGCGGATCACGCGGCGGATCCTCACGGGGCAGACCCGCACGCTGGCGTCTATCCGACGATCGAGCCCGAGCCCGGGCTCGACGACGAGGATCCTTACCAGCGCGTCGGGCTCGAGCCTGCCCCGGAGCTGACCGTGCCTGAGGTCGAGCGCTCCCGCGCCCCCAACGGGCATCGCGTCGCTGACGTCTACTCTTCGCGGCAGAAGCTCGCGGGGCAGACGCTGCGCGTGCGCGGCACGGTCGTGAAGCTCAACGAAGGCATCCTCGGCCAGACCTACCTGCACCTGCGCGACGGGAGCGGCAGCGCCGACCGCGGCGACGACGACCTGACGGTGACCACGACCGAGCCCTTTCAGCTGGGAGAGACCGTCGAGGTCGCCGGGGAGCTCGCGATAGATGTCGACGTCGGCGCGGGCTACACCTACGCGGCGCTGCTCACGAAGGCCACCCGCGTGACCCCGTGAGCGCGCGACGCTCGCCGCCCGTCGCCTCCCCTTCAGGGTAGCGCGCAGAGGCGTGCCTGCTCGGCGCAGTCGAACGGGTTCTGCAGGTCTGCCAGGCACTCGACCAGGTCGAGCGTGCAGTCGACCAGCTCTTCGGGCTGGGGCACCGCCAGCGGGTCGATGATGTCGTTCACGTCGTCGACCGTCTCGCCGACGATGGCGTCGATGCCATCGACGCAGGCACCGAGCAGGTCGCTGCAGGCGCTGATGTCGCCCAGGCTCACCGCGCCCGCGAGACAGTCGCGCGCGTCGCCTCGGCAGGCGTCGGTAGCGGCCACGATCCCGCTGCCGCTCGGTCCCGGCAGCGGGTCTACGATGGGATCGATCACGTCGACCACGCCGTCGACGCAGACGTCGAGCGAGTCGGCACAGGTGCCAATGTCGAGATCGCTGACGGCTCCATCGAGACAGGTGACCACCTCGTCGCGGCAGATCTTCACGCCGGAGAGCGCCGCCGCCGGCAGCGCCGCCGACACGTCGACGAGCCCGCGCAGCGTGCGCACTCCCGTCACCAGCACGCGAGACACGAGCGGCCTCACCAGGGGGAAGAACCCTCGCGGGTCGCTCCGCACGTCATCGGCGCACTCGACGAGCCCGTCGCCGCAGGCGCCGATGTCGGTGGGGTTCAGCGCCGCGTCGAGGCAATCGTCGGCCGTCGCGCGACACTCCGCGACCAGCTGCCCTTGCCCGACGTTGCCTTGCGTGGCCTGGCTGAAGCAGCTCTCGAAGTCGAGCGTGCACTGATCGGAGCCTGTGACTCCGCCCGTCGCCGACAGGCAGCCGCTCAGGTCTTGCCGGCAGTCGGCGACCGAGAGGCCCTGCTCGCTCGACGCGAGCGGTTCGCCCTCTCGCTCCGGTGGCATCGGATATGAGCTCGGCTCGGGCCCGGCCTGACACGCGGCGAGCGCTGCGACGAGCGCGGGCATGAGCGACGCCAGCAGCGGCGCACCGGAGCGCGAAGCCCGTCGCTCGGGCTCGCGCCGAGGCCGGAGGAGCAGTGGGGGGCGGCGGTTCATCTCGGCGCTGGGCGCGATGGTGTGCTTCATCAATTCCTCTCGTGGACGGGGGACGTCGGCGCGACGTTCAGCGGTGGGCGCTGGGGGGGAGTGCCCCGCTCGGGCGTCGGCGGAGCGCATACCGGCGCTCATTGAAGTCAGTGGTCGGCGCCAGCGCCCAGGTTGCACATACCGTGATAGCTCGTGATCCATCGATGCAATATTCACGGCTCGGCAAGCTGCGCGGATTCACCCCGCTCGGGGCACTTCACCCGACCAGGAACGATCTCGCTCCGACACGGTACGAAGGTCCACGCGCAGACCGCTCGGCGACATCACGCGCGAGCCCCGCCTGTCGCCCTGAACGAGAGCTCGAGGGCGAGTGCGGGCAGCTGCGACGCCACCCGCGCGAAGTTCAAGCACGACCATCACCGGCGCGTGCTGCAGCTGCGGCGGTGTCAACGAGAAGTTCGCGCGCTCGGCCTCCCACGCGAACGTCTAGCTCTGTCAGTAGTCCGAGCCGGGGCAGGCCATCCGGCGTCAGGAGTTGCCGCGTCGGTGTGATAACGGCGCCTTATCGAGAGCGGCTCGACCGGCGTATGACCGTGTATGCGGGGACCATCGATCTGTCTCAACATGATCATCAAGAACGAGGCGCATGTCATCGCGCGCTGCCTCGAGTCGGTGAAACCCTTCATCGATCACTGGGTTATCGTCGACACGGGCTCCACCGACGACACCCGCGAGCGGGTGCGCCAGCTGATGGCCGGCATCCCGGGTGAGCTCCACGAGCGGCCGTGGAAAAACTTCGGCCATAACCGCAATGAGGCGCTGGGGCTCGCCGCGCCCCACGGCGACTACCTGTTCTTCATCGACGCCGACGAGCGGCTCGAGCTGCCCGAGGGCTATCGGAGGCCCGTTCTCACCGCCGACGGCTACCACTTGAGCGTCAAATACGCGGGCATCTCCTACGCCCGCTGCGCGCTGGTCGCCTCGCGGCTGCCGTGGCGCTGGGAGGGGGTGGTGCACGAGTTCCTGGCTTGCGGAGCGCCCTTCAAGCTGGAGACGCTGCAGGGTCCGACCGTCATCGTGGCGCACGACGGGGCGCGCAGCCGCGACCCCGACACCTACCGGAAAGACGCGGCGCTGCTCGAAGAATCGCTGCGCAAGAACCCGGACAGCACGCGCGACACCTTCTACCTGGCGCAGAGCTACCGCGACGCTGGCGACCTCACCAAGGCACGCGACATCTACCGCCGCCGCGCGGAAATGAAGGGCTGGGAGGAGGAGGGCTGGTTTGCGCAGTACCAGGCGGCGATCATGGACGAGCGGCTGGGCACCGCCCCGGAGGTCGTCAGCTTCGGCTACCTGTCAGCCTATCAACGCCGACCGACGCGCGCGGAGCCCCTCGTGCGGCTCGCCCGGTACCATCGCCTGCGCAAGGAGTTCCACCTGGCGCTCCTGTATGCGCGGCGCGCGGCCACCCTGTCCAAGCCGGCGGATCTGCTGTTCCTCGATGACGCCGCGTACTCGTGGAGCGCGCTCGACGAGCTGGCCGTGGCCGCCTACTACGTGGACGCGAGCGACGCCAAGGCCGAAGGCCGCGACGCCGTGAAGCGGCTCCTGGCCGAGAACCGCTTTCCCGAAAGCGAACGGCCCCGGATGCTCAAGAACGCCGAATTCTACGGCATCGCCTGAGCGGGCGTGAGCTGAGCTGAGCCGAGTGAGCTGAGCTGAGCTGAGCTGAATGAAGCAGCGGCGCGACCAGACCCGCCGGCTCGACGTGGCGCTCACCGGCGTGGAGCCATTGCCTGAATGCCACGCTGCCGGCCCTGGTCTTCTGCGAAGCTGGGCCTTAGGTGCCCAGCTTGGCGAAGATCCTCATGATCGCAGGTGGGGCGCTGCTTCTCGCTGGAGCGTTGCTGTTCCTGGGACAGCGGCTCGGGCTGGGGCGCCTGCCGGGTGACTTTACCTGGCAAGGGAGGAATTTCTCCTTTCATTTCCCGCTCGCCACGAGCCTGCTGGTCAGCCTCGTCCTCACGTTGCTCATCAACCTCTGGCTCGGTCGCTCGCGCTAGCGCGGCGAAGGCGGGCCGGCCGCGTTCCGTGCTGACTCGTCTCGCAACGCGGGCCCCTCGAGCTCGGCGCCCCGACTCGGCGTTCCTCCGCCGTCGTGGCTCATCACGGAGCGCAGGGTTGCGCTTGGCCAGCGACGCGTTACATTGCGCCACGGCTTCGGTTTCGCCCGTTTGTTCGAGAGCCTGCTGGTAGAGCCGGAAGGTTCGGCGGACAACGCAAAGGCAACCGAGCCCCGGCCTTTCGAGGAAAATGGGCTCTTACGAGCCTGATTCCTGTGCCGTCTGGTGTCCGTGACCGCAGCCAGGGCTGCCGAATCTGGCCATCGCGGGCGCTCCCGAGCGCTCGAGGCCGACGCAGCCCATCTGGCCACCACCGCCGGTTCGAGCGCGCTCTCCGGCAAGATTCTCGACCGACCTCTTGGTTTTCATGCCCATGGCACTTCAACCCATCAAACGCACCACCAACGGGAATAGTCGGCTGAGCGCGCCGCCGCAGCCGGTCCAGGCCGGGTCGTACGTGTCGCGCATCAGCCCCGCAGACGAGTTGCAGCTGGCTTGCCGCCTCGCCGAGTGCCGCCGCGAGCTCTGCGCCATCGCCCTGCTCGATTCCGAAACGGCTGCGGAGCTCCAGCGCGTGGCCACCGAGCTCGGCACGGGAGCTCGCCGGATCGGCGACGTGATCGAGAGCGGGGCGGCCTCGGCCGCCGATGCCGACCACGTTTTTCATCAGTTCCGGGAGCGAGCGCTCACCCTGCAGCGCGAGGCCGCCCTCGTGCTGCGAGCCGCCCACGGGCATTCCGCCTTCGGCGCGCTGGAAGACGACGGGATCGAATGCGTTTCGCAGCGAACGCTCGAGCTCGTCAAATCCGTGCCCCTCGCGGCAGACCTGACCGATCGCCTGCTCCAGGCGAGCTGGGCGACCCGGCACACCACCAGCGGGGGCTTCGCGATGCCGCGCTCGTTGAGCGCGAAGGTGCGGCGGCTCGAGTCCGAGATCGAGACCATTCGCAGCCGATTCATCCACGCGAACCAGGGCCTCGTCGCCTACGTGGTGCAGCGCTACCGCGGCATGGGCCTGCGCCGCGATGATCTGATGCAAGAGGGCAACATCGGCCTCCTGCGAGCGATCGAGAAGTTCGACCATCGGCGTGGCACCCGGTTCAGCGTCTATGCCGTGTGGTGGATCCGCCAGGCCGTGCGCCGGGCGCTGGCCAACCAGTCGCGCACCATCCGCATCCCGGTGCACGCGCTCGCCGTGCGCTACGCCATCGACCAGGCGTCGAAGCGCCTGGCGCTAGAGCTCGGTCGCGAGCCGTCGGAGCAGGAGCTGTCGAGCGCTACCGGCGTCGTCCCCAACGGGGTGGCCCAGGTGCTCGGCATGGTCAAGGAGCCGCTCAGCCTCGACGCACCGCGCGGGCCGGACAGCGAGGCCAGCCTGGGCGAGTCGGTCGCAGACCGGGCGAGCATCAGCCCCAACGAGCACGCCGCGCGCAAAGAGCGCGCCGATCGCCTGCACGGCTTGCTCGACGCGCTTTCTGCGCGCGAGCGCGAGATGTTGCGCATGCGCTTCGGCCTCGACGGCGCCGACGAGTGCACGCTGGAGCAGATCGGCCAGAGCTTCGCGCTCACGCGCGAGCGCGTGAGGCAGATCGTCACGGCCGCGCTCGACAAACTGCACCACCAGACGCAAATTCGTCGTCTCGAGCTGGAGCCGACACCGGATTGAGGTCCGCCAGAAACGCTGAACGGTGCCCCACGCGGCGGTCGTGGGGCGCTGTCGCTGCGTGGCATGCATCCTGCTCTCTTCCGGATCGTCACACCCTCGAGATCCGGAGAGCACTATGGTCCCCTTCCGCAAGATCCTCGTCCCGACAGACTTTTCCAAGCACTCGACCGAGGCCGTCAGCGCGGCGGCCGATCTCTCGCGGCGCTATGAGGCGTCGGTCACGCTCGCGTATGTCTTCGAGCCCGTGACGTACGCCTTGCCCGAAGGGCACGTCATGCAGTCGCCGCCGCAGCTCGAAGAGATGCGCTCGGCGTTCGAGCAGCGCCTGGTCCAGGCGACCAGCGAGGCCAGGGCCGCCGGGGCGCTCGACGTGCAGTCCAAGCTGCTCACCGGCCCCGTCGCGAATGAAATCGCCGATTTTGCCCAGCAGGGTCAGTTCGACCTGATCGTGATGGGCACCCACGGCCGCACGGGTCTGCGGCATCTGGTGCTGGGCTCGGTGGCAGAGCGAGTCGTACGCACAGCGCCCTGCGCCGTGCTCACCGTGCGCGTCCGGGAGCCCGCTCAATGAACGAACCCGCATCGAGCCTCGTCCGTGCCTGCGGCCACTGTGGCCAGAACAACCGCGTTCCCGCGCGCCATCTGGCGCACAGCGGCCGCTGCGGAGCCTGCAAGCGCGAGCTGCCGCCGCTGGCGGAGCCGATCGAGCTCGATGCGCCGCTGCTGGAGGCGATCGGCGGCGCGGGTGTCCCGCTGCTGGTCGACTTCTGGGCGGCCTGGTGCGCTCCCTGCCGAATGATGGCGCCCGAGCTCGAGAAGCTCGCTGCCTCGTACGCCGGCCGCCTCGTCATCGGTAAGGTCGACACCGAACGGCACCCCGAGCTCGCTGGACGGCACGGCATCGAGGCCCTGCCCACGCTCATCCTGTTCCGGGATGGCCAGCCCCGCCAGCGACTCGCCGGTGCCCGCTCGGCCGCCGCCATCGCGCGTGAGCTCGCGCTCTGACGCAGCGTCACGACCACCTTCGCGCGAAAGCGTCCTCGCGGCGGAAGTCCGCTGGACAGGTCGTGCCGGAGAACACAAGTTTTCCTCTCGGAGCCCCCTCGCCCGCCCCTCGAGCTCACCGTGGCCTACAAAGACTATTACCAGGTGCTGGAGATACCGCGCACGGCGTCGGAGGACGACGTCAAGCAGGCTTACCGCAAGCTGGCGCGCAAGTATCACCCCGACGTCAGTAAAGAGACGGATGCGGAGCAGCGCTTCAAAGACCTCAACGAGGCGCACGACGTCCTGAAAGACGCAACGAAGCGCGCCCTCTACGACCAGTACGGCGAGCACTGGAAGGCCGCCGCCGAAGGCCGCGCTCCGAGCCCCGACGCCGAGCGCGCCCGCGACGACTTCCGCGCCCAAGGCTTCGACTTCGACCCCAGCGAGTTCAACGGGGGAGACTTCGGCTCCATCTTCGAACAGTTCTTCGGGGGACAGGCGCGCGGCGGGCGCCGCGGCGGCGGCCGTTACGCCGAAGAATGGCCGGACATCGGCGCGGATCGCGAAGCCACCATTGAGCTGCCTGTCGAAGAGGCGTTTCGCGGTGGCGAGCGCGGCATCTCCTTGATGGACCCGACCAGCGGCGAGCAGCGCAGCTATAACGTCCGAATCCCCGCGGGGGTCCGCTCCGGCCAGCGCGTCCGCCTCGCCGGGCAGGGCGGACGCGGCGGCGACGGCGCGGGCGACCTCTACCTCCGCGTCCAGCTGCGCCCGAGCGACCAGTTCCGCCTCGACGGCGATGACGTCTACACTCCCCTGCCCGTCACGCCCTGGGAGGCGGCACTGGGCGCCACCGTCACCCTGCCCACCCTCGACGGCAGCGTGCGCCTGAAAGTCCCGGCGGGTTCGTCGAGCGGACGCCGGATCCGCCTCAAGGGCAAGGGCTACTCGGACGGCGCGGGCGGCCGTGGCGACCTCTACGCCGAGCTGCGCGTCGAGCTGCCCGCCACCCTCAGCCCCGAAGAACGCGAGCTGCTCGAGCGCTGGGCAGCCCTCTCCCAGTTCAACCCTCGCGCGGAGGCACGCCCATGACCCAGCTCGACGCCCTCTACAGCGTGCACGACATCGCAGTCCGCTGCGGTGTCGACGTCGCCTTCGTCGACCGCCTCGTCCAGCTCGGTGTCATCAGCACGTATCCGGGTCGCGAGCGACGGTTCGCCTGCGAGGTGACCCTGCGCGTCGGCAAATTCGTGCGCCTGCAGCGGGATCTCGGGGTCAACGTCGAGGGTGCGGCGCTCGTGGTCGAGCTGCTCGACCGCATCGAGCAGCTCGAGTCGAGGCTCCGGCACTACGAACGGCTCTGAAGCGCGACGGACGCCGCCGTCTCGGCCATTCACCCTCGCCACCAGCCCGTTCGCCCAAAATGGATCGCAGCGCGCGGCCCGTCACGGATAGCTGTGGCGTACGGCGCTCGCGATAGATGCGGCGCCGAGCTGGAGGAGAACGATGCGGCTATCGAGCTGGGGTGGAGTGCTGTTGCTGGCGTGGGCGGGGATGCTGGCTCTGGTGGGGACGACCCGGGCCGAGGAGGGGACCTGCAGGCGCATACGCGCGGAGATCGACCTCACGGACGGGACGATTGCGGGCAACTTCGGTCTGAACGGGACCGCGGTGTTCGTGAGTGATGGGCAGGGGACGGCGCCGCCGACCGCGCCGGCTGGGTCGAGCGTGTTCAGCGGGGTGTTGACGATCAGCACGGAGCGCGGCGCGCTGACGCTGCGGGAGACGGGGATGTTCTCCAGCAGGGCGGACAATCCAGAGGGTGCCGTGCTGGCCTCGTGGGGGGACTCGCCGACCGGGACGGGGGTGTTCGAGGGAGTCACGGGCGACTTGTTCTTTGCTGGGCGGGTCGTGGAGGGGCTTTTCCTCGTGCAGGTGTCGGGCAGGCTCTGCCGGCCCTGAACTGGGAGAGGGTACACGGGTCCCGCTCGTCACGGAGCGGGGCCCGTGTCGGCGTGGGCCGTGTCGGTATAGAGTGAGGGCCCTGGGGCGTCCATGGCCACTACCTCGATCCGTCGTTCTCTCGTCCGGATACTGGTGATCTGGACGCTGTTTGGTCTGTTCTTCTCGCTGCAGGCGTATCTCGCGCGAGCCTATCTCGGCGGGGGGATTCCGCTGAGCACCGCGCTGCTGCGCTGGCTCTCGTGCGCCTATGCCTGGGCGATCTTGACGCCGCTGGTGATGTGGCTGAGCCGCCGCGTTCCTCTCGGTATGAACAGGCCGGCGCGCGCGCTCGCCGTTCATGCGGTGGCGGCGTTCGCGTTCTCTGTCGCTGGCATGTTGCTCTACACGATCGGCGAGCAGGCGCTCGACCCAGGTGGGGACTTCTTCACGCGAGAGGCGTTCGCGAGCCTGTTTGTTGGCGGCCTGCACATCGACCTGTTGATCTACGCGATGTTGGTGGGCGTGCTGCATGCGCTGGAGCACCAGCGCCGCCACCGCGAGCGAGAGCTCAACGCCGCGCAGCTGGAGGCGGCGCTGGCGCGGGCGGAGCTGAGCGCGCTGCGCCAGCAGCTCAACCCGCACTTTCTCTTCAACACTCTCAACTCGATCGGCGTACTGATGGAGGAGGACGCGCGCGCTGCCCGCAAGATGCTCGTTCACCTGAGCGAACTGCTCCGGATGATGCTGCGGAGCGATCGCGCGCAAGAGGTCTCGGTGAAAGACGAGATCGAGCTCTTGGAGAGCTACCTGGAGATCGAGCGCGTACGCTTCCAGGACCGCCTCGAAATACTGCTCGACGTGGACCCGGAGGCGCTGGATGCGCGCGTGCCGGATCTGGTGTTGCAGCCGCTGGTCGAGAACGCCATCAAGCACGGCGTGGTGCCGCGGCCGAGCGGGGGTCGCGTGACGGTGAGCGTGCGCAAGCGGAAGGATCAGCTTCGCCTCGAGGTGAGCGATGATGGCCCCGGTCTCGGCTCGGGAGGTTCCGCTCGCGGGGCGGGGCTCGGTCTGCGCAATACGCAGGTGCGGCTCGAGAAGCTCTACGGTGACGGGCACCGGTTCGAGCTCACGCGGGCGAAGCCGAGCGGTCTGTGTGTGGTGCTCACCCTGCCCTTCGCCCTGGGCCCCGCGACGGCGCTCGCCGTGTCGGGGCCACGAGGTGAGACATGAACCATGGCTCGATCCGCGTGGTGACGGTCGACGACGAGCCGCTCGCCCGCCTCGGACTGCGGCGCGCGGTCGAGCGTGATCCCGACTTCACGCTCGTGGCCGAGTGCGCGCACGGGCTGGAGGCGGTCGCTGCGGTACGCTCGACGCGCCCGGATCTGCTCATCTTGGATCTGCAGCTGCCCGGTCTGGACGGCTTCGGTGTGGTGGAGGCCGTCGCTGCCGAGGCCCTCGCTTCCGAGCAGATGCCGGCGCTGATCTTCGCGACCGCCTTCGACGAGCACGCGCTGCGTGCGTTCGACGCCCAGGCGCTCGACTATGTGCTCAAGCCGTTCGATGGCGATCGTCTGCAGCGAGCGCTCGATCGCGCCAAGACGCTGGTTCGGCTGCGGCAACTCGATCGGCTCGGCGGGAGCCAGCGCGGCGCGCGCGAGGCGGCGCAGCGCCC
>Ga0247763_1000051_pt1 | contig 49237 bp, 36 predicted proteins | sample UWRJL141409B4_FD_179926 | JGI IMG/M metagenome (GOLD analysis project Ga0247763, IMG submission 179926) | Plant litter microbial communities from Arlington Agricultural Research Station in Wisconsin, United States - UWRJ-L141-409B-4 | ecosystem: Environmental > Terrestrial > Plant litter >... | reverse complement strand
CTCCGCCGCGAAATGCGTACTGGTCTGCGCTTGCCATCGGCGCACTCCTCGCGGCCGCGCGCTCGCGACGATCTAGCGTTAGATCGCGCGGCCGCGCGCAGCGTCGAGCGGCGCTTGCCCGATGCCATCGATTGGTACCGCGTTGCCCTGCAGACGAACATGCGGAGCGTCTACGAGACGCAGCGGGCGCATCAGCGGCTCGGGGTGGCGCGGCCGCTACAGGCCGATGGTGGTCATCAGGTCCGCTTTGGTCTGAGGCACGGCTGCGGCGTGCACCGCCAGGTAGCGGTCGAAGTCGAGCCCGGAATCCCGCACGTATTCGGCCAGGCTGATGACGAACGGGTTGGCGGTCGCTCCGGCCTGGGGAAGCGTGAAGTCAGCTTGAAACAAGGTCCGCTGCGCCGGCAGGAACGCGACCAACATGCCGTCGGTATGACCATTGGGGACGTGTCGCAGCTCGAGGCGCATGCTCGCATCCTCCAGAACGAGCAGATCACCTGCCGCTTCAAACTGAGGGCTGAGCGTCTCCTCCCCCAGCAGGGTGCGCGGAGTGCTCAAGCCCATTTGCAGGAAGGCGACGTTGCTCTCGTGCGTCACGATGGTGACCCCTCGCCGGACGAAGGGCACGAGACCCGCCGTGTGATCGGAGTGCGGGTGGGAGTTGATCACATACCGAATGGGCTTGGCTGGGATGGCAGCTTCAACCAGATCGATGATGGCCTGTCCACGGACCTCGGATTGGCCGGCTTCGAACACGGCGACGTAATCCTGAAGCTCGACTGCCAGGCTCACATAGCCACCCGTGACGAGGTGAACGCCCTCTGCGAGCTGTTCCACCTGCTCGACGGGCGGCGCAGCCCCTCCGCCGGGCGCGTTGCCCGCGGGCGCCTGCGGCGGAGTCAGCAGCTCCGCTAGGTTGGTGGGGTTGACCGTCGCGTCCTCCACCTCCACCCCGAACACGCCGCCTCCGGCCCGCTGCTGTTCGATGGTGCGCGGCACCATCACACCGTCCAGCTCGGCGTAGTTGCTGAAGAGCGCGGCCACATGAAGATCGCCCATGAAGGCGTCTTCCGTCCAAGTCTCCACACGCGCCACCAGGTTCTGCTGGTCGATGTAGCCCTTCACCGTGTAAGGAATCCCCGATGGCGCCGCCTGGGCAGCGGGGGATTTCCAGGTGACGACGGAGTATCGATCGCCGTCGATCGTCTCCGAGCTCTCTTCGGCGCCGTTGGTGCGTGCCCCGCGGAGGAAACCCCAGGGGGTCAACCAGATCTCCAGCTGCTGCGCCCACAGGGTCTGCTCCGCGGGGATGTTCTGGAGGTACACTCCGGCCACGGCCGGGGCGAAGAACAGGTTCTGAGCGAACGTATCGCCCGTCGCTAGCGAGGCGGGTTGCTCGAGATCTAGCGCCCGTCGATAGTTGGTGATGTCATCCCGAAGCAGCCAGGGCGGGCTGGCATTGGGCGTCTGTCGGAAGGAGTTCCTGATCCTCCAGGCGCTGCCCGAGTAGGTGATCGACTCCACGCTCTGCGCGCCCAGGGCCGCCACGGCCGCATCCACCGCCGAGGCGGCGCCTCTCGCGCTCGATGTCTCCTGCGATACGGGAGCTGGCTCGTCGCTCGAGCAGCCCACCGCGGAGGTCGCCGACACGCCCGCCAGGAACAGATTGCGAAACTTTCGCTGCACCTTGGTAACCCACCTTCCAGCGTTGCTCGTCAACGGCACCACGCCGCTGTTGCTTTGCTCGCCGAGAGGCGCGCATCCTCGCCGAAGGTCGACAGCCAGAGAAGAGCAATGCTGCGACAACGCGGGCATGCGCGGGCTCGTGCTGGCCAGCCGTGCGCATGCAGCCGCGTAGCTTCAATTCTCCTTCCTCAACCGACGCCGTCTTCCCGATGTGTCGGGCATGAAGCGGTAGACCGCTTCGGAGATCGAGCTGCGCGGTAGCCCAGGCTTCTGGGGCCCGCTGACGCTACCGCGCGCTCGGCACAGAGGTTCCGCCCCGATGGGGAGGCGTGTTCAGGGTTCCTCGTCGAGCTCGCCCTCGCTGACCTGGCTGACCTGCACGCCGTCGAACGCAGCGGGCGACAGCAGCGGGTTGTTCACCAGGGTCAGGCTGTCGACGCGCTCGAGCGCGCCGAGGTCAACGCTCTCGAGCGCCGGGTTATCGGCGATGAAGAGCTCATTCATGCTCTCCACGTCGGAGAATGCGATGGTCTTCAGCGCGGCGTTCGAGGCGATCTCCACCACGCTGGCGGCCGTCAGTGCTCGCGGGATCGCGATCGCCTCCAGCGCAGGATTCAGGCTGACTCGCACCTGGTCCACGTCAAGCCAGAACGGGGGCGGGGGCGTGAACTCGGACATCCTCTCGAAGGACTCGAGGATGCCGGGGAATGCCGGCAGGTTCCTGAGCGCGGAGTTGGCCACGACCTGGAGGGATGTCAGGCCCTGGACGCGCGGGAAATCGGGCAGGGTCTCCAGCGCGAAGTTGCCGTTCACGTTCAGATCCAGGTTGCCGCTCAGCCCGTCGAGGCCGCCGACATCGACGAGCTCGGGGTTGCCGCCGATGACCACGCTGTCGGCACTTGCCAGGCTGGAGAGGCCATCGAGGTTGGTGAGGGCCGTACCGCCCAGCGAGAGATAGCCGACGCGCGACGCGTCGAATGCCCCCAGGTCCGTGAGCGGAGCGCCGATGGCGAGGGTCCCCATGACGTCCGGAAAGTCAAAGCCGCGCAGGCTCTCCAGAGTTTCGCAGAAGACGATGAGCTCGACGACGCCCGCCAGGTTCTCGAGACCCGTGAGGTCGCGCAGCGCCGTGCAGCCGTTGATCTCGAGCAGGCCCCCGTCGGTCAGCGCGCGCAGGTTCGAGAGCGACTCGAGGCTGGAGACGCCGAGGCCGTTCACGCGCAAGTTCCCGATCTGCTCGAGCGCCTCGAACCCTTCGAGGGAGTCGAGCCATCCCGACGCGAGGAGCCGGGTCAGCTCGTCACTGAACGCATCCAACTCGTCACCATCGGCGATGTCGTCCGGCAGGTTAAACTGGCCGAGCTCGGCCTCGCCCTCGATGCGAACCAGCGAGCCGAGCGGGGTGAAGTCTGGGTTCTCGAAGGGCACGACGAACAGGTTTGGCAGCGTGGTGCAGCCGGCGAGGCGATCGACGTCGGCCTGATTGAAGACGATCACGCTGTTCCCGGAATCGGTGGGAATGTCGCAGCTCGGGCTGGTTGCGGTTGCGGTCAGCGGGCCCCTGTTGTTGCCGAGATCGATGGTGTCTCCCGAGCAGGCGGCAGCGAGCGGAGCGATGGCGCACAGGGCGAACGAAGCGTGCGTGCGGCGCCAGGCGCGTGTTTCACGGTGTTTGGGCATGTTGGCCTCCTTTGACACCTGGAGTGTACGGGGCTCCACTGTTTGTTGACGGGCTCGCGTCGATCGCTCCGCAGTCGCGCGCGACGCGCTCCGCGTACACGCTCGTCGGGTAGTCGCGCTCGAAGCCCGTGCGCAGGGAAGCCGCCGCGCTCGCGTCGCCGCCCGCCTGGCAGCGCGCCATCAGCTCGATCGCGCGGCGCTCCTCGTGCAGCAGCGAGCGCGGGAAGCGCTGGGTCAGCTCGGCGATCAAGGCCGTGGCGAGCGCCGGGTTGTGGTTGCGCAGCGCTCGCTCCGCGCGCTCCAGGAGCAGCAGCTCTTCCGGCGCAGGGCTGCGCTCGATGCGCGCGCGCGACCTCTCGCGGCCCTCGATCGGGGAGCGCCCGGCGCGAGCCGGGCGGCGCTCGCGCACCGCGGAGAGATCGTCTGCAGCTGCAAGAGGGCCCCGCGCCGCGCGCGAGTCGCTATCGAGCGGCGCTGGCGGCTCTGCCGTGACGGGTTCGGCGGGGATGGGCGGGGCCGAGATGGGCGGGGCCGAGATGGGCGGGGCCGAGATGGGTGCGGCCGCGAGCGGTACAGGCGCCGCGATCGCGCTGGCCGCGACCGGCGCCGGCGCGCTCGGGCTCGAGCGGTAGCCGGCGAAGAACCCGGCGCCCAGCAGCAGCACGCCGACGCTCGCGCCGACGCCGCCGCTCGAAAGCAGCGCTTGCCAGCGCCGGGCGAGGGCACGCCCGAGCGATGCGGGCGCGCTCGGCGCCGCCTCGGGGCTTGCGGCGCCTCCGTCCGCGCCGAGGCCACCAACGCCGACGCCGCTCGCCGCCAGGCGTGCGCGCACGCGCGCACGCGCGTCGCTCGGCGCTGCCAGTGCGTCCCAGCCCGTCGCGAGCTGGGCGTCGAAGGCGTCATCGGGCTCGTTCAGCATCCGACCTCATATTCTGCCAGGAACGCCCTGCACGCCTCGCGCACGCTGCGGAGGCGGGAGTACATCGTGAACAGCGGCACGCCCAGCGACTCGGCGAGCTCGCGCGGCGGCACGCGCTCGAGCAGGCCCAGCACGAACAGCGCGCGCCGCTCCTCGTCCAGGCTGGTGGCGAACGCCTGGATCAGGCGGGCCGTGCGCGCCGCGTCTGCGTGGGCATCGGGCCCCGCGTCGGGCGCGGCCAGCGGCTCTTCCAGCGGCTCCAGGCGGTCGAGCTTGCGACGCCGCACGCGCCGATGGTTGGCCGCCACGCGCTGCGCGATGCCGAAGATCCAGGTCTTGACCGACGACTTGCCCTCGAAGCTCGAGAGCCGCTGCGCGACGATGCCGAACACGTCCTGCGCCCGATCTTCCAGCGCGTCTGGCTCGACGCCGAGCAAGCGCAGAGAACGGTAAGCAAAGTCGAAGTACTGGCTGTAGATCGCTTCGAAATCGAGCGCCTCGACGCCGAGCGCGGGCGCGTCAGCCACCGTTCCGTCTGGCCGGAAAGCGTTCACTGACGCCGTCAAATCTCTGACATCCGAGTGCACCCGAGCCCTTCGTGTACGGGGCCTCGAGTTTTGTCATGCCGAACGTGGTGCCCCTTTCGCAAAAGAAGCGTGCGGCGCGCCGGCCCGGGTTCGAGTCGTCCGGCGGGCGCGACCGGTGCCCGTTCAGTCGAGCTCGAGCGCGAGGCCCAGGCCGACGCGCGCCACGATCGGGGCGGGACGATGCACCACCTCGTCGACGATGCGGAATTCGTGGCGTTCGAGCGGCAGCAGCCCGCTCAGCGTGAGCTCCACGCCGAGCCCGTTCGGCCCGAGGCCATAGCGGCCCGCGAGGTCCAGGCGCGCCGCCGACCAGAGCGCGCCGCGGCTCTCCGGTGCGTCCACGCCGACGCCGCTGCCCGCGATCCAGCCGAGCTCCGCGCCGGCGCACGCGCCGAACTCGAGCTGGGAGCCCACGAACGGGCCGGCGAGGTGCGGCACGCAAGCGAGCAGCGCACCCGTGACGAGGCCGACGTCGGCGCCCGCCGAGCCGTCCGTCGACGGATCGATGGATGCTTCGCGCGCGGGTAGCCAGGTGGCGATGGCACGCGCTTCGAAGCGGTCGCCCCCGATCGCTGCAGCCAGCGCCGGCCCGATGCCGAGCGCGGGCAGGGTTCCGGCGTCGAGCACCAGCGCTGCGGCGAGCGCCGTGTGCAGCTCGGCGCCCGCGCCGGGGGGCGCGCCCGTGCGAACCTCCGTCGCCCCGCGGTCTGTCGAGCGAGCGTCGCTCGGGGCTGTCGCGCCGTCGCCGCTGGGGCTCACCGCTGGCGGGCTTCCGCTCATGCCGCCCCCCGCTTCCGAGCTCGCGTCTTCCGCGGCGCCGAGCGCCAGCACGACGGCGAGCGCCAGCGTGTCGGTCAGCTCGTCGCAGGTCGGGGCGCGGAAGGAGCGCAACCGCGCGGGCCGCCCTGGGCTCTCGATCTCGAGCCGCGCCGAGAGCGAGCCCTGGTCATGCACGATATGGACCGTGCAACGGGCGGGGCCCGCCTCTGACAGCGGCCGCCCGAGCGCGCGCGCCGCGCGAAATGACAGCTCATCTCCGATGGCGCAGGCGGAGGGCCGCCCGAGGCTCAGCTCGGCGCCCCGCGCCGGGGAGGTGACGCACAGAGCCGCGAGGATGAGGGCGGTCACGATACACAGCGCGGCGAGAACGCCGGACGCTGCCACGAAGGACGCTGCGTCGGAGAGCAGCCGCTGCACTGGAGAACGCACCTGGCGGTTGTGACAGCATCGATTCGCGCATGCAACGCACAGCCCGCGCTGCCCGTGAGATCGGCAGGTTTCGCGTCTTTCCCGGGGCGCCGTTTTCCCATGACGCCGTGTTCCCATGACGCCGTGTTCCCATGACGCCGTGTCACCGATGCCCAGTCTGCGGCGTATCGGGGGGAGATCGAACGCGACGGGAGAACGAATGCCTGAGGGTTTCTACGGAGCCGAACGCCAGCAGTTCCAGGCCATCGCAGAGCGATGCGGCGCGAGCCTTCGGCCATTCAATCAGGACGAATACCTGGTGCAGCAGATGATCGGCAGACTGGGCTCCTGCACGAACTTCGTCCTGATGTGGCTCAAGGCGCAACGACATCACGGCGACTTCTTCGCCGACCTCGCGACAGATGCCGCGCGCACGGAGTTCGTCGAGTTGCTCGACCAGCACATTCGGGGCGACTCGTATCATCGCGACTATCTCGGACAGTTCGGGTTCATACGCCCGGGTGGCGCAAAACAGCTGGATCGCCACCTATCACTCGATCGCTGGGCTGCCGTGATGACGCCGAGCTCCGGCTACTACGTCCTGTGCGTCTCGAACACGAATCGGTGCGGGGTGTGCACCGATCCCGAGTCGAACGCGATGGCCCACGCCATCGGGATCGAGACCTACGGCAACAGGCTCTTCGATCCCAACTGCGGTGAGCTCACGTTTGAGAGCATGGACCAGCTGCACGAGTGCCTCGCGTCGATCTTCCGCGCCTTCTACGGCTCGCTCCACGCGAGCGCGCTGCTCGAGCGTTTCCTCTAACGCTTCCTCCTCATCCTCCCGCTGCTCCGGCTGCTGCTGCAGAAATGGCGGATTGTGATACGCACGGTAGATCGGTGGACCGCCCGTGCAGCGGGCTGAACATGTGCCCGGAAAAGTGACGGCGCGGCGCGTTCGGGGCTTGGGCTCGAGCTCGAAATGAGGGTCAATGCGGCCATGCACGAAGCGCGTCCGCGGCGAAGACCAGCGGTGAAGGGTGCGTGCGGCGTTCTGTCGCTGCTCGTGGCGTCGTCAGGCTGCGGTGGGGGAGAGGGCGCAACGGGCGGTGTCGGCGGAGAGCCGGCTGGAGGGGCCCCGCCCGCGGCCCCCGCGATGGAGGCGCCGGACCCGGAGGCTGCGTCGCCAAACGGGGCTGCGTCGCCAAACGGGGCTGCGTCGCCGAACGAGGCGCCGCTCGGTGAGTCGACGCCGCTCGACGAGTCGACCGCTGCGGGAGCGCCCGCGAGTGAAGGGGCGCCGCCAGAGCAGCCGGCGGCAGCGCCTCCGGCGGGGCCGAGGCTCGGAGAAGACGTCAGCGACGGCTGGCCCGTGCCCAGCCTCGAGTGGGCGCCGTGCGGCAACGGCTTCGAGTGTGCCGAGGCGCTGGTCCCGCGCGATTACGCCGACCCGCTCGGAGACCAGTATCGCGTCGCCGTCACCCGACGCCCCGCCCTCGAGCCCGAGCAGCGCCTGGGCTCCTTGTTCTTCAACTTTGGCGGGCCCGGTAGCAGCGCGGTCTCTGGTTTGCTGGGGTCGGCGAACGGGCGCTATGGCAGCTTGAACGAGCGCTTCGATCTGGTCGCGTTCGATCCGCGCGGCACGGGCGCGAGCGAGGGCGCGATCGATTGCGGGGTCAACCAGGAGACGGCCGGGCTCTACGCGCAGCCGTTCCTCTCGCCCGAGAGCCTCGACGTGGACGCCTGGACGGCGCGCGCGGAGCGCTATGTCGAGGCCTGCGTCGAGAACGACGCGGGAGCGAGCGCGGTCGCCGCCACCGCCAACGTGGCGCGCGACATGGAGCTGCTCCGCCGGGCGCTGGGGGATGAGCCGCTCTCGTACCTCGGCTACTCCTACGGGACGTTCCTCGGCGCTACCTACGCCGCGCTCTTCCCGCACCGCTATCGCGCGCTGGTGCTGGACGGTGCCGTCGACCCCGACCTGTACATCAATCACCCGACAGAGGGCCTGCGCGTGCAGAGCGCCGGCTTCGAGGTGGCGCTCCAGCGCTTCCTCGATGCGTGCACCGCAGACCCGGTTGCGTGTCGAGGTTTCGGCGCAGGCGACGCCTCGCGCCGGTATGACGAGCTCGTGCTGGAGGCCACGCTCTCGCCGCTGCCCGTGCCCGGCACCCAGCGCCTGCTCGACGGTGACGACATCCTGTTCACGACGACGCTGCTGCTCTACTCCAAGGGCAGCTGGAACACGCTGGCCGCGGCGCTCGCTGCGCTGGAGGGGGGTGACCCCGCGCCGCTGCGGCAGCTCACCGACGCGGCCTACGGACGAAACGCCGACGGCACGTACGATCGCTCCGCCGACGCGTACTTCGTGCTGGGCGCGACGGAGCAGGCGTTCGAGGCGGATCGCGAGCTGTTGCGCGCGGCGGGTGAGGCCGCGTTCGCCGAGTTTGATCACTTCTACTCCAACGTGGGCTACTCCGAGCTGCCTTACGCACTCTTCCCCGTCCGCTCGACGGGCGTCTTCCGAGGCCCCTTCGCGACGAGCGCAGACGCAGCGCCGGTCCTGGTCGTGGGCACCACGTTCGACCCGGCGACGCCCTACTCCGGCGCCCTGGCGCTGGTCGAGCAGCTCGGTAGCGCGCGCCTCTTGACGATGCAGGGTGACGGGCACGGCGCCTACGGCGGCAACTCGTCCTGCCTCGACGCCAGCGTCGAGGCCTACCTCATCGAGGGGACGCTGCCCGCGCTCGGCGCCGAGTGCGCGCAACAGGTGCCCTTCGGCGCCCCGCAGAACGCGGCCTTCATCGCCGCCGAGCCGCAGCGGCCTGCGCGCGACCTCGCCGCGCCCGTCGCTCCGTCGTCCGGTGCGATATTGTATCGCGGCCGCTGGCTCGAGCTCTGAGCGAGCTCGCTCGAACGCAGGCGAGCCGCGCGCCGACGCCGCTTCCGTCGCGCGCGTGGCCCCCCTTGCACGGCGGGATCAGGACAGCGCCAGCGCGACGATGCCCACCGTGATGCAGAGCGCGCCGACGACGCGCTGGACCACGTTCTCTTCGCGGAGCAACCTGCCGCCGAGCAAGGCCGCGAACAAGGTCGACACCTCGCGCGCGGGGGCCACGTGCGAGAGCGGGGCGAGGCGCACCGCGTAGAGCACGAGCACGTAGGCGACGGGCGAGAGGAAGGCGACGACCAGCGCGGGGCGAAAGCGTTCCGACCAGTAGCTCCAGAGCTTGACGCCGTCGCTCGGGGCAAAGAACGCGAACAGCACCAGCGTGAAGGGGAGGCGCGCGACGTTGCCGAGGTAGTCGACCGACACCGGCGACATGCCGGCTTGCTTGACCGCATAACCATCGACGACGCTGTAGGCTGCGATGAACGCGCCGGTCAGAAGGCCATAGCCGATACCCTGTCGCAGCCGAGCGGAGGCCTCGGCGCTGCCCGCGCCCGAGCGCAGGCGCTGCCAGGTGTCGCGCCCACCGGCGATCGTGACGATGCCGACGGCCACGGCGGCCACCCCGAACGTGCCCTGCCAGCCCAGCGCCTCACCGAGCCACACGCTCGCGAGCACGGCCGTGATCACCGGGCCAGTGCCCCTCGCCAGGGGATAGACGACCGACAGGTCGCCCCGGCTGTAGCCCCGCAGCAGCGCGAGGAAGTAGGCCATGTGCAGGACGCCGCTGGCCGTGATCAGGCCCCATTGCTCGAGCCCGAAGCGCGGCACCTCCGACCAGGCGAACCACAAACCGACTGGCGACCAGAGCGTGACCGCGATGAGCTGCAGCAACAGCACGTAGCGCAGATCGCCGCCGGCGCGCTTGGTCACCAGGTTCCAGGTCGCGTGGATCACCGCGGCAACGAGCACCAGGGTGAGAGCGAGCGCCGACATCGACGCCCCGGCGTAGCGCAGTGTGTACTCTGTGTACACGCTTTCTGCGTCCGCCGATTCGACTCCGCTCAAAACCCTGCCAGATTGACTCCAGTGAGCGCCATCCCCCAACCGAACGTGTACAGCTATTCGGACTACCGGCGCTTCCTGGCAGACCACTACGCCTATGCCAAAGCGGAGCACTCGTTCTCGTTCCGGGCCTTCTCGCAGCGCGCGGGCATTCGATCGAGCAACTATCTGAGGCTCGTGATCGACGGGGAGCGGAACCTGAGCGCGGCCATGGCGGCGCGCTTCGCGAAGGGCTGCGGGCTGACGGGCGACCGCGCCGAGTTCTTCTGCGAGCTCGTGGCCTATTGCCAGGCGACGAGCGTGGCCGAGCGCAATCGGGGCTACGAGCGGCTCTACCGCTTCCGGCCGTTCCGCGCGGTGCACCAGCTCGCGAAGGAGCAGGCCGCCTATCACAGCCAGTGGTACGTGCCGGCGATCCGCGAGCTCGTGCGGCGCCCCGATTTCCAGGACGACCCGGCGTGGATCGCGCTCCAGCTCGAGCCGAAGATCTCGCCCGCGCAGGCCGAGAAGGCGCTGGCGACCTTGCTGAAGCTCGGGCTCCTGCGGCGGCGTCCGGCGAAGGAAGGCGGCGGCCTGGAGCAGACGAGCGAGCTGGTGACCACCGGGTCCGGGCCGCTCGGGCACCACATCTACAGCTTCCACCACATGATGCTGGAGCGCGCGGGCTACGCGCTCGACCACAGCCCCCGCGACGAGCGAGACATCTCGTGCGTGACCCTGTGCGTGAGCGACGCCAAGCTGCAGGAGCTGAAGCAGCGGGTGCGCGCGTTCCGGCAAGAGCTCTTGCAAGCCGCCGAGGTAGACAACTCCCCCGAGCGCGTCGTGCAGGTGAATTTTCAGGTGTTTGCGCTCTCCGCCGCCGTCGCCGACTCCGGCGGAGCCAAGCCGAGCCTTCAGGCCTCGGACGAGGACGAGGACGAGGAATCCCATGAAGAATAAGCTTGATCGTTCCGTGTCCACGCTGGCGAGCGTCCTGTGTTGCACGCTGGGCTCGGGGCTGGTCATCGTGTCGTGCCTGGGCACGGAGACAGACAACCCCGTCGCGGGCGGCGACGTGTTCGATGGCACATCGCCGGAGAACTTGGGTCCGCAGCCCGGCGGCATCCCACCGTGCATTCCGACAACGCCCGAGGAAGAGCCGATGGCGCCGCGCCGGCTGACGCGGAGCGTGGTCGTGCCGAGCGCGAGCGGCCGCGTGATCGCGACGGGCGGCGATGCTGCGGGCCTCAGCCTGGTCGACGTCTCCGATCCGGAGAACCCGGTCGAGCTCAGCCGCGGCGTGGTGCGCGGCGAGATCCATCAGTTGCTCGTGGCCTCGTCGGGCGAGCTGTGGGTGCTCGCGACGGAGCCGCCTGCTCCGGCGGGCAACGCAGTGCCGAGCCCGACGTCGCTCGACCCGGTGCTGCGGCTCGTGCGAGTGGACGTGACCGACCCGGCGGCGCCCGCGCGCATCGCCGAAGCGAGCCTCGAGGGCGACAGGTGGGAGCTGCGTGAGCGGAACGGCGAGGCCTGGGTGCTGAGCGCGCGTCGCCACGAGACCGAGCGCGGCTGCGCTGCGCAAGAGAACTCGTGCGGCTACCGTTCTTACGAGGCGCTGTTGCTCCACGGCTTCCGCCCGAATGGCGCGGCGCTCGAGCCGATCGGCCAAGCCGAGCTGCCGTTCGAGCAGCGCGCCTGGTGGGGGACCGACGGCGTGGTGACGGCGCTCGCCGACGGCACGCTCAACGCGGTGGGTTGGGCGGGCTCGGGTGCGTTGCGCAGTGTGCTCCAGGTGCAGAGCCCGGGCAGCGAGGTCTATCCGGGGCCCGCTCAGGTGGTGGGCGGCGAGCTCTCGGTCGTGCGCGTGGCGGCGGGACAAGCTCGCATTGACGTGTACGGTCTCGACTCCGATGCGACCGCGCCGCTGCGGTCGCTCCCGCTCGGCCCGCGTGCAGAGCGCGCGGCCATCACCTCACTGTTCGCCGAACGGCACCTGTGGCTGCAGGCGCTCGAGCAGCCGGGCAACGCCGAGCTGTGGGATCTGACGGGGACGACGCCGGTGCGCGTCGTGCTGCCGCAGGCCTTCCACACGGTCCTGCCCATCGAGGGCGCGTCGCGCGAGGGGCAGCCCGACGAGATCCTCGCCCTCGGGGCCTCGCGAGACGAATCGACCGGCAGCGAGGCGGTGACCTTGCTGTCGATCCAGGGCGGCGTGGCGAGCGTGCTCGAGGCCCCCGAGCCCGATGCGACGTTGAACGACGCCCTCCCGGCGCCCGCCGGTATCACGGGCGCGGGTGAAGCGCAGGAGTGGGTCTTCGTCGCGCGAGGCCCTGGCTCCGCGATGAGCATCGAGCCGGTGCTCACGACCGCGCCCCCGTACCCCACCGTCACGATGGCGTTCGTCGGCGTCGCCGCGGGCGGGCGCGCGCCGGGTGAGTCGATCGCGAGCGAAGCCATCACCGGCGTCGCGCTGGTGGAGGCCTACGAGGCGGGGGGCCGCGGCGCGTTCACCGCGCTCGAGCTCTCCGGCGCGACGCCAAGCCGACGCATCGAGCTCTCGCCGCTGATGCGCGCGCTCGCCCCGACCGCGACGGGCGTGGCGACGGTGGCGATGGCACCTGCCTCCGAGTGCAACCAGGTGGGCGTCGACTGTAGCGGGTACGCGCCGGGCGTGAGCGTGTTCGATCTGACGGGCGAGCCCACCCTGGTCGCGAGCCTGCCGTTCCCCGAGCTGCCCCTGCCGCCCATCGACGACCCGAACCGCCTGTCGGTACGCTGGGAGCTGTATGACCCGCTGACCGAGGAACAGCCGGCGGCACTCCGGCTCGGTAACAATGAGCTCGCGTTCGTGGCCAGCGTCGATCTGAGCTGCGACAACCAGGCCGACTGCGACGCGCTCGAGCTCACGGCCGTGCCGATCCGCGAAGCGAACGTCGCCGTCGGCACGCCCGTGGAGTGCCCTCCGGGGAGCCCGCCCGGCTGCAACGCGACGCCGCCGCCAGACCCCACCGTCTACGGTACGAGCCTGCGCCAGTACTTCTACGTGCTCGATCTCGACGCCGCCGGCGGCCCCGCCTTCGAGGCCTGGGGCGTGAGCCGCCTCGCCGCCACCGCCGCGCGCACCGATCGCGAGTCGCGCTTCGCCTTTCCGCTCGCGACCGACGGTATCCTGGCCGCCACGCGCCTCGAGCGGCGCCGCAGCGCCACCGATCTGAACGATCGAGGGGCGACCCGCTTCTTCCTCGACCGGTTCGAGCGCGCCGCCTCGGGCGAGATCGTCGCTCTTCCGGCGGTGAACGTGCCCGGCTACCCCGTGGCTCGCGTCGGCGGCGACGCCGCCATGGAGCGCTGGTTCAGCGTCGAGGCCCTGCCGGGCGAGACGGGCGCCGGCCGCCTGCATCGCATGAACGTGCAGAGCGACGGCGCGCGCATCGAGCAGAGCCTCGACCTCGGCGGGCGCTTCGCCGGCTTCCGAGTGCTCGCTTCGGGCGAAGCCCAGCTCGGCCTGGTGCTGAGCACGCCCGACGACGGCTGCGGCACGAGCCAGCTCTGGAGCATCCCGCTCGGCTCGGACGTCGCGAACGCGAGCGAGCCGCTCGCCATCGCGAGCACGCTCGAGCTGCCCTCCGACGACTGGGCGATCGCCGCTACTGATGGCGACCTGGCGCTGCTCCAGCGCGACTTCGTCTACGTGCTCGTGCGGGTCGCCCCCGACGGCACGCTCGCCGTGGTCTCGTCGAGCACGCTCGACGTGCCGCTTGGAGACGAGCAGCTGCTCGGCACGAGCGTGTTCGGAGCCGCCGGTCAGTTCGGGCCTCGCATCCTCGATCTCCAGCCCTGAACGCTCGCGCTGCACGGGCGGCGCACGACGGGCTACAATCGCCGCCCATGCTGCTCGAGACCCCCCGCCTCTTCCTGCGCGAGTTCGCGGAGGAGGACGCCGCCGCCACGAACGTGTACGAGCGCGACCCCGAAGTGTGCGCTACCAGTCGTTCGGTCCGCGCACCCTCGCCGAGAGCCTCGACTACATCGTGAGCAGCCGAGCTTCGGCGCAAGAGGTGCCTCGCCGCATCTTCGATCTCGCCGTGGTGCTGCGCGACGAGCACACTCTCGTGGGGCGCTGCGGCCTGAAGGTGGCCGACGTCGAGCAGCGCGAGGGCGCGCTCTGGTACATCCTGAACCCCGCCTACTGGGGTCGCGGCATCATTCCCGAGGCGGCGCGGGCGCTGCTCGGGTTCGGGTTTGGTGAGCTCGGGCTGCACCGCATCATCGTCGACTGCGACCCGGCGAACACGGCATCGATCCGCGTCGCCGAGAAGCTGGGCATGCGCCGCGAGGCGCACTTCGTCGAGAATGCCTGGCTGAAGGGGGCCTGGGTCGACTCGCTCATCTTCGCGCTGCTCGATCGCGAATGGGCGGCAGGGCCTCTGGCAAACGGTCCTCGCTGAGAGCGTGTTGCCGGCAGGGCTCCGTTGGGATGCCCTCTCGAGACGGTCGCGACCCGCTCGGCCCAAACGGCGCGTCGCGACGGCACCCGCCCAACGCCGCCACGTCACGGCCCGCTCGCCCAGCGGCAGGCTGACGCCTCCCCGGTGAAAGTCGCCGCCGCCTTCGGCCGTAATGAAGGCATGCCCCCCTCCGTGAGCGTCTCGCGCGTCGTCTTCTATGGCGGACTGGCGGCGCTGCTCGGGGGGGCCGTCGCCTACTCCACGCTCATGCCCGGCACCTCGCACGCGGGACCACTGCCGGCGCCGTCCGAAGCGGTGCTGGCGGTCGCTCGCGAGCTCCACCTGCACGTGTCGACCCTCGCGGGCGCGATCGGCGAGCGCAACACCGCCGAGCCGCACAACCTCGAGCGCGCGCGCGATTACATCGCCCAGCAGCTGCGCGACGTGAGCGGCGCCGGCGCCTCGCTCTCGCTCGAGTCGCTCGGGCCCGAGGGGCTCGACGCCGAGAACGTGATCCTGGATCTCCCCGGGGCGTCGCCGGAGATCGTGGTGGTGGGAGCGCACTATGACAGCGCGCCCGGCACACCGGGTGCCAACGACAACGCCTCGGGCGTCGCGGTGGGGCTGGCGCTCGTGAAGCGGGCGGTGGCGCACAGGTATCGCTACAGCCTGCGCTTCGCATTCTTTGCCAACGAAGAGCCGCACTACTTCCAGAACCCCGGCATGGGCTCGCTCGTCCACGCGAGGGCTTGCCGCAAGCGCGGCGAACGCGTGCGCGCGATGCTGTCGCTCGAGTCGCTCGGTCATTATTCGGACGAGCCCGAGAGCCAGCGCTACCCGTGGCCGATCGGGCTGCTCTATCCCGACCAGGGCAACTTCGTCGCCTTTGTCGGAAATTTCGGCTCGCGCTGGCTGGTGCGCGAGAGCATCGACAGCTTTCGCGCGACCACCGCGTTTCCGTCGGAGGGCGCCGCGCTGCCCGGGTGGATCCCGGGCGTCGGTTGGTCTGATCACTGGTCGTTCTGGGAATACGGCTATTCGGCGATCATGGTCACCGATACGGCCGTCTACCGCGACCCGAACTACCACGAGCCCACCGATGTCGTCGAGAACCCGAGCTACGAGCCGATGGCGCGCGTCGCGCTCGGGTTGCTCGACGTGATCGCAGAGCTCGCCGAGACCGAGCGCTGAGCGCTGCGCGCGCGGGTGCGCCGTCGCGCGCGACTTCCGGTGGTCTGGTGAGATATTGCTCCAGACATTGCCGCGAAATACCTCGCGCTCACCCTCGACCATTTCTATCTGGGCGGTGTACACCACGGCTCACGAGGCGCGCACGGGCGGGGCGCGCGAGCGAGGAGACTTCATGCGCTGGCGAATCGGTAGTTCATTGGGTCTGATGGTCCTTTCGGCGACGGCGACGGTCATGACGACGACGGCGCTGGCGCACGCTGACGTCATCGACGAGCTCGCGTCGATCCCGGGCCTGACGGTGGTGGAAGAGCGGCCCGAGCCCGCGCCGGGCTTTCGCTTCTTCGTCCTGTCGTACACGCAGCCCGTGAACCACCTCGACCCGAGCCGCGGCAGCTTCCAGCAACGCCTCACGCTGCTGCATCGCTCCGAGAGCGCGCCGACGGTCGCCTTCACCACCGGCTACGACCTGCCCATCGCGCCCTTCCGCAGCGAGCCCACGGCGGTGGTCGACGGCAACCAGGTCGGCATCGAAGAGCGCTTCTTCACGCCCTCGCGCCCGGAGCCGGCTGACTTCGGAGATCTCGACATCTACCAGGCCGCGGCCGATCACCATCGCGTCATCGAGGCGCTGCGCCCTCTCTACACAGGCCGCTGGCTCTCCACCGGCTCGAGCAAGGGCGGCATGGCCACCGTCTACCACCGGCGCTTCTTCGAGGGCGACATCGACGGCAGCGTCGTCTACGTCGCCCCGAACGACGTGGTCGACACGGAAGACCAGCGCTACGTCGACTTCCTCGATCAGGTCGGCAACGCCGAGTGCCGCGATCGCCTGCGCGCCGTGCAGCGCGCCGCCCTCGAGCGCCGCGACCAGATCGTGCCGGTGCTCGAGCAGGTCGCCGCGGAGGTGGGCCTGACCTTCGACCTGATCGGCTCCGCCGATCGCGCCTTCGAGGTCAGCATCATCGAGCTCTGCTGGACGTTCTGGCAATACGGGCTCGAGCGCGACTGCGAGCTCGTCCCCGCTGCCGACGCCTCGCTGGGCGAGCTGATCGAGTTCGTGGGAGACGTGATTGGGCTCACCGGCAACTCGGATGACAACCTGCTGCCCTACCTGCCATTCTTCTATCAGGCGGGCACCGAGCTCGGTTACCCGGACATCGACCAGCTCTCCGCGCACCTCGCCGACCTCCGGCGCTACCCGGGCCTCGACACCCCGCGCAACTTCGTGCCGCTCGAGATCCCGATGGAGTTCGACCCACTCGCCATGGTCGATATCGACGGCTGGGTGAAAGAGCAGGGCGACAAGCTGCTCTTCATCTACGGCCAGAACGACCCGTGGACGGCCGAGCCCTTCGAGCCCGGCCCCGGCACGACCGACTCCTTCTGGTACGTGGCGCCAGGCGCCAACCACGGCGCCCGCATCACCACCCTCGTCGCGAGCGAGCAGGTCGAGGCCGTCGACACCGTGCGCGGCTGGGCGGGCCTCGAGCCGCTGGCGAGCGAGCCATCGTTCGCGGCGAGCATCGAGTCGAGCATCGACGCCGTCGACCGCATCGACGCGCTCGTGCACGCGACGCCGCTCGACGACTTCGACGTGTTCGAGTCTCGACCGAGGCTCTGAGGGCGCTCACCCCTGCGCCCGCCGGCTCCGAGCGCGCGCTGCTCGTACCGGCGGCAGGGTGCGGCGTGCCGCGCCAGTCTATTCCTCGAGACGACGAGCAACCGAACGCGTGCTCATGGCCGCATGGCGCGCCTCGAGCGCCGTGGATGGTCGCTCCTGGCGAATCGCTCGCGGTAGTCAGTGGGAGCGACTTTCACGATGCGACGGAAGGAACGCCTCATCGAATCCGCGCTGCCAAACCCGCAGCTGTTGGCGATCGCCTCGAGGGGTTCATTCGTCGCCTCGAGACGACGCCGTGCCGCTTCGACCCGCAGCTTTTCCACGAATGCCGCGGGTGTTTGGCCAACTTCACTGCGGAACACCCGGGAAAAATTGCGGAGACTCATGTGAACGCGTTCGGACATCGCCTCGACAGACAGTTCACTGGACGGGTTGGCGACAGCCCAAGCAATCAGATCGTTGATGGAGCTTCGTTCGGCGTGCTGTGATTCCAGCGTGGTACTGAATTGAGACTGGCCACCAGGGCGACGCATGAACACGACGAGGTGCCGGGCACACGCTAGCGCCAGCGCTCGCCCCACATCTTCTTCGACGAGCGCTAGCGCCAGGTCGATGCCCGCGGTGACGCCAGCCGACGTATAGACATTTCCATCCTTCACGAAGATTGAATCGGCTTCGACAATCACGCTGGGAAAACGCGCAGACAGATCAGCCGTTCCACGCCAGTGAGTCGTTGCCCTGTTGCCCTCCAACAGCCCGGCGGCTGCGAGAAGATACGCCCCGCCGCAGATCGACACGATGCGACGCGACTTCGCGGCCAACCGGCGCAGCACGGACAATGACCTGGCCGACGGCTGAGTTGCCGCAGCGGCCGGCACGATCAGCGTGTCGATGGCACCGCGGCAGTCTGCCGACGTTCGGTGACTGACCATCGAGATGCCTTCGCCGGTGATGATGGCCGCGGAGTCGTTACCGCTCACCAGCTCCAGTTCATAGGGTGGCACCTCGTCGTCGGTCAGCGTATTCGCCAGGGAAAACACCTCCCACGGACCGGTCAAATCGAGCAGGACCGTCTGCGGAAATGCGAGAAACACGACACGTCGTGTCTTGCTCGAAGCGTGAAGCTTGCGGCGCCCCACCATGGCGGTTCCCTTGGGTGTCAGTTCCGGCACATGGCCGGATCTGTCTGAGTGTTGTCCTTTACGCCACTCGCGCCGTCAATCAGATTCCTGTGCGTCGCGTCGAGTGTTCGGCTCTGCGCGGCTCGCGTGTTTGACGACCAGGAGGAAGCAAGATGAAGACGATTGAGCTCGACGGCAAGAAGGTGCAGGTCGGCGATTTGCTGATGCCGCCCATGCATCACGGGCGGAAGCCTGAAGTTGCCATGCTCCTCTGGCCCGGCGTGACGCTTCTGGATCTGCTCGGTCCGCAGACGGTCCTGGCCCCGTCGTGTAACGTCCACGTGGTCTGGAAGAACACCGACCTGCTCGAGACGGACAGTGGCATCCGCATGCAGGCGTCGTCTACGTTCGATGACTGTCCCAAGGACTTGGACGTGTTGTTCGTCCCCGGCGGGTCGCCCGAGATCATGGAGGACGCCGAGGTCCTGCGGTTCCTGGCCGACCGAGGGTCACGGGCAAAGTGGGTTACGAGCGTCTGCGGCGGGTCGGTCGTGCTCGGCGCGGCGGGCCTGATGCAGGGATACAAGGCGACCTCCCACTGGGGGCTGCGGGCGGGCTTGCCCCACTTCGGGGCGATACCGGTCAACGCGCGAGTCGTGACCGACCGCAACCGAGTGTCTGGCGGCGGGGTGACGGCGGGGATCGACTTTGGCCTCGTGCTGCTGGCCAAGCTGCTCGGCGAGGACATCGCGAAGGTGACGCAGCTGTTGCTGGAGTACGACCCAGACCCGCCGTTCGACGCCGGCACGCCGGAGAAGGCCGGCGCGGCGGTCATGAAGAAAATGAATGAGTGGCTCGGAGCGGCGTTTGACGAGTTCACCGTTCCGATGTGCGCCGCCGCCGGCAAGAAGATGCACGACTACACGCCGGCCCCGGCCAGCGTGTGACGAACTCACCGTCTCGTCCCCCCCGTCGCGCTCGAGCGCCCGTCCATGTGCGACGACGTTCGGTCATGCGTTTCGTTCGCCTTTTGCGATAGGTATGGCTCCGCCATGTCCAAGCTGTTCTCCGGATATCGAATCAAGGGCGTGTCGCTCAGGAACCGCATCGTCGTCTCGCCCATGTGCCAGTATTCGGCGGATGAAGGGGTTCCGAACGACTGGCATCTGGTTCATCTGGGCGCTCGCGCCGTCGGTGGAGCGGCCCTGGTGATCGCGGAAGCGACGGCGGTCGCGCCCGAGGGGCGCATCTCTCCCGGCTGCACGGGGCTTTGGAGCGACACTCAGGCAGAGGCCTGGGCGCCGATCGTGAGGTTCGTCAAAGGCCAGGGCGCCGTGCCTGGGATTCAAATCGCGCACGCTGGTCGCAAGGCATCTGCCAACCGCCCGTGGGAAGGGGACGATCACATGCCGCCGAGCGACCCGCGAGCTTGGACCCCACTGGGGCCATCGCCCGTCGCCTTCGGCGGTGATCTGGCGCGGGTCCCGCACGAGCTGACGAAGGCTGAAATCGTGCGAGTGCAGGGTGACTTCGTAGCGGCCGCCCAGCGTGCGCTCGACGCTGGATTCGAGTGGCTGGAGCTGCACTTCGCCCATGGTTACCTGGCGCAAAGCTTCTTCTCGCCCATTGCGAACCAGCGCACCGACGAATACGGCGGCAGCTTTGAAAACCGCTCGCGTTTTCTCGTCGACACGCTGAAGGCCGTGCGCGCGATCTGGCCGGAAGACTTGCCGCTGACGATCCGGCTCGGCGTGAGCGACTTCATTCCAGCGAGCCAGCCGCTCGAAGAGTCCATCCAGCTCGTGAAGGAGTTCGAGCAGCACGGGCTCGATTTGATCGATGTGAGCCTGGGGTTCAACTCGCCCGATGTGTCGGGCGTGCCGTGGGGGCCGGGCTTCATGGTACCCATCGCTCAGCGCATCAAGGCGGAAACCGCTCTTCCCACAGCCGTGGGCTGGTTTATCGAAGAGCCCGAGCAGGCCGAGGCCATCATCGTGAGTGAGCAGGCGGACCTCGTGGTGCTCGCGCGGAGGGAGCTCGACGATCCGCATTTTCCCTACCATGCGGCGAAGGCGCTCGGAGTTGTCGAGCCGCAGAACGTGCTGCCACTCCAATATGCGCACTGGCTAAAGCGCAGCTGAGCACGGCTGTGTGAAAGGAATTATAGTGGGCTGATGGTGGCGCTCCCGACAGGCCTCTCGCTCGGCAACCCTGTCTCCGTTGGATCGCGCCGCTGTCATGGCCAGGGCCGGAGCGTGAAGCTCGGACGCAGGTACCGCCTCGCCTGCGTGGGTATGGCGCTGTGGGCGGCACCTGTCGACGCGGGAGCGCAAAGCCCCTCGCAGGAGCCGAAGTGTGCGCCGATGGCGCCGAACACCGCGGGGCCCGGGGCGGCGCAGGGCGGGCCGGTCCCGAAAGGTCGTATTCGCGGCCCGGTGCCTCGCATCGACATCGACGTCACGAGGCAAGGGGCACGCTGGGCGGCTACCTTGACGGCGCGCTACCCCGAGGGAGGCACGGGTACGCGCCACCTCCAGGCAGCGACCTGCGCGGAGCTCCAGCGCGCGATCGCCGTCTCGCTCTCATTGCTCGATGCTTCCGAGGCGTCGTCGACAGGCTCGCCGAGCACGGCCGCCGTAGCGGGTGATGCAACGGTGGAGGGCGGTGCAGCGGCCTCGTCGGACGATGTTGCTGCAGCCCCGAGCGGCGGCGATGTGGCTCCCCCTGGGGCTGCGCGGCCTCCGAGCGTGTCCCTGGATGCGCCCTCGGAGACCTCTGCGCTAGCGAGCAGCGCGGCGGCGCCGGATGCGCCTGCGGGTATGGAGCACGCGCTCGGAGATCGTTCACGCGCCGCCCCGACGGTCTTCATGCGTGGTGGCGGGCTGGTGGCCACCGCCGGCGGGCAGTTTGTCGAGCTGGGCGTGGCGCTCTCCGGCGGGATGTGGCTCGGCTCCTGGGGGGCCCGCTTCGAGCTGAGCGCGCGCGAATCGGTGTCGGCCATCTCTGCCGAGGGGGAGGTCGGGGTCGAGATCCAGCGTTTGACGGCGGAGCTCGACCTGTGCACCCGCGCATCTCGGGGGGTCGAGTGGGGCGTCTGCGGGGGGCCGCGCCTGGAGCTCGTGACGGGGCTCCCGTCTCGGGTGATGGATCCGGCGCCCGACGTGGTCTGGCTGCCGGGCGTGGGCACTGGAGTCTGGATGCGCTGGCCGATCGGCTCGGACTGGGCGCTGTGGAGTGAGCTCCAGGGCAATGTCTCACCCTGGGGCGGCGACTATGATCTGCCGCTTCTCGGAGCGAGCCTGCTCGCCGGCGTCGAGTGGGCGACTCAATGAGCGCTCCGTTCCGGAACGCCGCCCCCGGCGGCTGCCTTGGGACACGCTGCCCTGGGACGGATCAGCGAGCCCCGAGCCGCGAAGTTCATTTTCATGTGCCGCCCGGGACATTGCCGGCCACTCACTAAGGAAGGGAGCTCCTTTCTTGCTAACGGCCCTTGCCTCCCGCCCTGTGCCCGTGGCGAACCCGGCAGCTAGTGTGACAGAGCTCGAAGCGCAGTATGCGGAGACGATCGACCTTCTATGGCGCAACTTCCGGCGTTTGGGGGTGCCCGATGCGGTCCTGCCCGACGCCGTGCAGGACGCCCTCCTGGTCGTGCACCGGCGCCGAGCGGACTTTCGCGGTGAGGCCACGTTCCTTACCTGGGTGTATGGCGTCTTGCTGCGCGTGGCGAGCGGCTATCGGCGCTCGGCGTCTCGCGCGGCCGCGGTGTTCGACCGGCGAGAACCGCTGGCGATCGATAGCGCCACCAGCCCTTCGCCCGATCCGTTCGAACAGCTCGAGCAACACGCGGCGACCGAGCTGTTGCACCGCCTGCTCGACGAGCTTCCCGACGAGGCGCGTGCCGTGTTCGTCCTGGTGGAGCTCGAGGAGCTCACGATCGAGGCGGCCGCGCGGGCGCTCGGCCTGCGTGTCACGACCTGCAAGAGCCGATTGCGCAGCGCACGGCGCGCCTTTGACGCGGCCTGTGCGCGCGAGCGCGCACGCCACGAGCGCCTGGAAGTGAAATGAAGCCGCCGCCCGACGCTCTGTCCAAAGATGCCCGCGCGTTGTTGCGTGCGGCGCGCGGCGGCGATGACGTGTCGGCGGCGGAGCGTCAACGCTTGCTGGAGGCGTTTCAACGGCGCGTGCACGCCGACGAGCGCTCCCGGTTGCGAGCTCCGCCCCGGCGTATGGCGTGGGCGCTGGCCGCGCTGGTCACGACGGGGAGCGTCGCCGCGCTCGCGCAGCAGGGTGCATTCGAGCGGCTCTCGTCCCTGATCGAGCGAGCGCTCGGCGTGCCCGAAAGCGGGCCTTCGACACAGCCCGTGGCGCCTCCTGGCGTGCATCGCGCGGCCGAGCGGCAGCCTGAACCCCCACCCGAGCCGTCAGCACTGCAGCCCGAGGTCGCGGTGCCCGAACGGCTTCCGTCAGCTCGGGTGATCGACGATCGGGACGCGGGGCAGGAGACGACCCCGGCGCGTTCCGCGGCCGCCGTCCCCAGAGCGCGCTCGGCGGCGCGCAGCGCAGCGTCTACCGGATCTGCGGCTTCTCTCGACCACGCGGCGGGTGATCGCAAAACGCGCCGCGACGGCGTCGCGTCGGAGGAGCTGGATCTCATCATCGCGGCCCGCGATGCGCTGGTGAACGGGAAGCACGCGGCGGCGCGAGCGGCAGTCAGCCGCCACGAGCAGAGGTTCGCTGACGGCGCGTTCAGCGAGGAGCGCGAGGCGATCCTCGCGCTCTGTGATTGCCGCGAGCGTCACGCGCCCGAGCGCGGTCGCGCGTTCGTCGAGCGTCGACCAGACTCTTTGTTTGCCGAGCGCATTCGTCAGGATTGCAGCCTCGAGACGAATTTAGTGCCCGCAGGCGGGGCCGCGGCCACTCACTGAAGAGAGCCCCCGATGTCGGGGGCGCCGCACTCCACGTCGGCTGCGCCCGCGCTCGCCGCGCTCGCCTCGCGGGCACGCGTGGAACCACGCCCAGCATCATCCCGTAGAGAACGTGTCTGCCCAGCGTGACCGCTAGGCGAGCCGAAGTCCGCGCCTGACCCCACCGTTCCGGCTCGGTTCGGCGCTCATTACTCATGCTCGCGAGCCTATTGACCTCGAGAGAAAGGAACAACGTGTCGATGCATCAACAGTCGTCGTGTATCACCGCCCGGTCCACGGCCGCGCGTGTGAAACCCCCGCCGTGGCAACTCAGGCGCCAAGCTTCCGCGGGTCGTCAGCGCGCCCTCGATTTCCGGCATCGGTGGGCACCGTGCCCCAGATGGTTCGCCGCTGCTGTGGCCCCCGCTGCGCTGGCGTTTGCCGTCGCGTGGGCTCTGCCCGCGCAGGCGAAGCCGGTGGCTCCGCGGGAGTTCTGCCGTATCTACCCGGAGACGGCGCTGTGCGCCTCGGGGCCGGCGCCGTGTACGACGTGTCACACGACTCCCCCGGTTCGGAACGCCTTCGGAGTCCAGGTAGAGAGTGCGCTATTGCCGGGCACGCCCCGCCCGCTGAGTGATGAGCAGTATCTGGGTGGGCTCCCCGCTGCACTGCAAGCCGCCGAGTCCCTCGACGCCGACGGTGATGGCACGAGCAACCTGGAGGAGTTCCAGGCCGGCACGCTGCATGTCGATGCTAACAGCCTGCCCAGCCGCGTCTTTGCTTGCGATCCGGAGCAGCGCGCGCTGGCTTCGGCGCAGCCCTGGAATACTTGCGCCTATGACCCTGCCTACGCGTTCAAACGGATAGGGTTAGACTTCTGTGGCCAATCACCCACGCGGGGCGAGCTCGAGGCAGTTCGAGCGAGCAATGACTGGCAGATGCTGCTCGATCAAAAGCTCAGCAGCTGCCTGGACAGCGCCTTCTGGCAGGGCCAGGACGGCGTGCTCTGGAACCTCGCCAATTCGAAGATTATACCCGAATCGTCGTTGAAGAGCGGCGACGGCGCAGCCGACATCACCCTCGCCGACTACGAGGACGACTACAATCTCTTCGTGTACATCAACACGGACGACCGAGATGTGCGCGATCTCCTGACGGCCAAATACCATGCCGTTCGCCAGCCCGACGGTGCCCTCGTTCGCGTCGATCGGACCCCCGGCGAGGACATCCTGGCGCGCGAATCTGAAGACAACGAAGACGTCGCACAGCTGGTTCCACAGGATCGGCGCGCGGGAATGCTCACGACACGCTGGTTCCTGACGAAGAACACGATGTTCACGCCGGTCCCGCGCACGACGGCGGCGCAGGCGTACCGCGCATACCTCGGCTACGACATCGCGAAGCTGGAGGGCCTGCAGCCCGTCGCTGGCGAGCCCGTCGATTTCGACCGCAAAGGAGTAACGGCAGATCTGTGTGCCGTCTGCCACAGCACCCTCGACCCCCTGAGCTACCCGTTCAGCCGGTATGACGGAATTGGCGGCGGCGATGAAGGCATTGAAGAAGCCGATTCATTCAATGGAGAAGCCGGTGAAGGCGATGGAGAGGAGCTCTCGGATCCGGAGGACGAGATCAACCCTGACGGCACGGTCAATGGCACGTTCGCGAATTACGTACCCGCGCGCCTGGAGCGCTTCGTGCAAGAGGCGGGGCCGCAGATCGTCGAAACGCCAGAGGCTGGCCTGCTCTTCGGGCAGCCCGTCGCAAACCTGGTGGAGTGGGCCGAGGTCGCGGCAAATAGCGAGCCCTTCGCTCGCAAGGTCGTTCTCGACTACTGGCGGCTGCTGGTCGGCGAAGACCCACAGCCCGGCGAAGCCGAGTTCGAGACGCTCGTGCAGCGCCTGTCATCGGAGCATGAATATCGCGTCGAGCGCATGCTTCGCGATCTGATCGCCACGGAGGCATACGGTGCACCCTGAACGAAACTCAGCCGTCCTGATCGTCACCTTCTCGTTCCTGACAGCGGCCAGTGCCTGCTCGAGCGAGTCGAAAAACAAAGTTGCCAGCGATCCGGCACCGACGGCTCCGACCGAACAGGTCGCTGCCTCGCGCCAGGAACGCGTGAAGTACAAGAGCGGCGCTCGCTACGCGAATGACCTGGCAGCGGCACTCGACCTCGAGCGGGATGCCGTCTGCCGCGAGCTAGGACGTTACGATTGCGTCGACGAGGTGCACCGCATCGTTCTCGGAGGTGTCGAACCCTACACACTGGGCGTGCGGGAGCCGCTGCCATCGCTTGGCGTGACGGCGCCCATCGCCCAGGACCGCGTCGCCTTGGCCGCCTGCACGGAGCGCATCGAGCGTGACCTCGCAGCAGTTTACAAGGTGCCGCTGGACGCGGCTGCGGAGCCGGTGTTCTTGACGGCGGTAGACGTCGACGCGCCGACACCCGCAGAGCTGAAGGCGACGGCCGGGCGCTTTTACGACCGCATCCTCAGTCGGGCTGCGACGCCCGACGAGGTCAGCGCCTTGGCGCAATTTCATTCGACGGTGAGCGATGAACCGGGTGAGAGCGGCGCCCCCGCGACCCGGGACTGGGCGATCCTTTCCTGCTTCATGGTCGCCACGACGCTCGAGAGCATCTTTTACTGAGGAGTCCGCAGTGAGTAACCCAACCAAACCATTGAAGTCATTAGGCCGTCGGTCGTTCCTCGGCAGGGTAGCGCAGATAGCCGCCGCCGGGACATCGCTCAGCGTCGGCGGTCTCGGGGTGCTCGGCCTCGGGCGACACGCTCGAGCGCAGGACGCGGAGGCGGAGGCCCTCGCGCGCTCCGCAGACCCGCGCTTGCTGATCGTGCTCACGACCACTGGAGGAGCCTCGATGCTCGACGCGATGCTGGCCATTCGAGCGTCGGAGAGCGCCAACGCCGCAACCCTCAACTGCTTTCCAGATTCCGCCGTTCGCACGGTGGGTTCCTTTCGTGCGGTGGACATCGACGTGCCCTATCTGGGCGCCATCCCGATACCGGTGAAGGGGCGCCAAGGCGCGGTAGTAGAGGCGCACCAGGCCGACATGATGGTGGCGACCTGGCAACGGACGAGCGTGAACCACCTCGTCGGGCAGCGTCGCGCGGTGACCGGCAACAACGCCTGGTACGGCCGGACGCTGCAAGAAGCCGTCGCGCTCACCTATGGCGCGGGGTTTGCTCTGCCGAACGTGCATCTCACGGCGGGCACCGGCTACACCGAGCGTGGCCAGGATGCAGCGCTACCCGCACACTGCTACGGGGAATTCGTCGCTGACCCAAGGCTCTGGCCGCTATCCCTCCACGGGAGTCAGGGCATCGTCGGGGCACCGAGCCACGCCTTGCTCGAGCAGGCACGCAACCTGCGCAACACCCGTCTCGACCCCCAGTCGCGCTTTGGTCGTGTGTTCGCCGAAAGCTCGCGCCTGAAACATTGGGCGCATCTCCGCGGCAGCCCTCAGCAGGCGCTCGAGGCCCAGGACCTCATCAACAAATTGATGATCTCCCCGGAGAGCGCGGAGTTTCCACTGGCCGCTCATGGGCTCGGCAGCTCAGCGGATGGAGCCCTGGTTCGAGCCGCCTTTCCAGACTTCGCGCGTGACCCGCTCGAGGCCCAGGCGGCGCTGGCATTTCTTCTCTTGAAGTATCGCTTGAGTGTGACCGTGACGTTAGGGCCCAGCTCGAACGCCGTGATCAACGCTGAGGGCGCCGAGAATGTGGGAGATGCAGACGACCCGGGCAAAGACGACCAGGGCACAGACGACGACGACGACTTCGGGAGCGGCGCTGGGTTACCGGAGGGAAGCATCGCCAACCCGCCACTGTCATTCGACTTCTCTCATGGGGCGCACCGCGGCGTGCAAGCCCTGATGTGGACTCGCGTGCTGGGGGTCGCCGATCGGTTGATCGGGCTCTTGAAAGGCGAAGAGTGGGGCAACGGTCAGAGCCTCTGGGATCGCACGATGATCTATGTCGCGAACGATTTTGGTCGTTCCAAGAACCGACCAGCGGATTCCGAGCAGTTTGGGACCGGGCACGACTTGAACGACGGCGCCCTGATCCTATCGCCTCTGGCCAATGGTGGCCGTCTCCTCGGCGGCATCGACCCCGACACCGGCATCACCTACGGGTTCGACCCCCAGACGGGCGCCCCGGATCGTGGCCGTCAGATGAGCGAGGCCGAGATCTACGCAGGCATGGCTCAGTCGCTCGGTGTGTCTCTGGACGGCGTCACGCTGCCGGACATGCGCGCGATGCGTCGGAGCGCCTGAGGCCAAAACCCGCAGCGTTGGCACGGGGCTGCGACCGCACCCGAGCAGCCCCCACACTCGCTCGCCCGCCTCGACACCTTGCACAGCATTGACGCATGCCTTCGCGCCGCTTCGCGTTCGCCATCGCCATCGCCATCGCCGTGCTGATCGGCAGCCGCTCCGCCGCCGCGCTCGGGCCGGCGGGCAGCGCGATCGATACGTCCGACTACACCATCGATCTGCACCAGGGTCCCCTCACGGCGAGCTCCCGGGTCATCGGTCTGGCGGGAACCACGGCGCCCATCACCGAAGGCGTGGACGGTTTCGCCGTCAATCCAGCATCGGTGGCGATGCGCGTGCCATGGAGCCGGACCTGGGTCGACGGGGAGCTCGATTTCGGCTTCACGCTCCCCTCGAGCATCACTCGCTCGGATTTCGACAATAACGGCGACGACGGTTTCGCCAACGACGCCGCGGCTTTCATGAATGCCGCCGCCGGCCTGCAGCTCGGCGCTTGGGGGATCGGGCTGCGCATGGACGTGGGTCAATACCGGGTCCAGGCGCGCGACCCCGCCACTTCCGTCACCACCAGCGAGCTCTCGGTGAGCCTCGTGCGCAGCAACATCGTCGCTGGGTACTCCTTCGGGCACGGCGAGCTGGTGCTCGGATGCGGGATCGCGCTCTCTTCCGTCGAGCTCGATCTGCCGGCAGTCGACGGCTCCGAGACGGAGCTCGAGGCGATGGTCGAGGGTTTCGCCATGCAACTCGGCGCCGTCTGGGCACCTCACCATCTGCCCCTCCGAGCGGGGGTCGGCATGCGCTTTCCAGTGACCGACACGGAGACGCCGCCGGAGGGGGTCGTGCCCGACGACCAGGGTGACTATGTGGCGCAGGGTTACTACTTCCCGCGCGAAATCCGGATTCCCGCCGAGCTGCATATGGCGCTGGCCGTTCAGTGGTTTCGGCCGCTGAACGTGGCCTGGTACGATCCCGACGATGCTCGAGCGCCGCTCGACCCGAGCCAGAAGGCCCGCCGCGCGCGCGAGAACAAGCTGCTGATCGCGGCGGCGCTCACCGTCACGGGTCCGGTGAAGAACGGGGTCGGAGTCGAGTCTTTCTTCAGCCAGGCGGTGGAGCGTAGCGGCCAGCGAACGTCCTGGTCGCCGCGCCTCGGTGTCGAAGGCGAGCCGCTCGCCGGTGGCCTGCTGCTGCGGGCGGGAAGCTACCTCGAGCCGACCCGGTTCGACACCAGCTCACCACGACCTCACGCAACCGCCGGCTTCGACGTCCACGTTCCCGTGGCGTGGAGCGTCTTCGGTTTGTTCGACGATGACACCACGTTTCGTGTCGGCGGCGCGCTGGATTCGGCCGAGCGCTATTTCGCCTGGACGGCGAGCCTCGGCGTTTGGCGCTGAGCGTTCTGCATGCCCTGGTGAGCGGTTCCACGAACGACGCTCACGGCGCGTCGCGTGAGGCCTCGTCGCGTCCGGCTTCGTCGCGTGTGGCCTCGTCGCGTCCGGCTTCGTCGCGGCCGGCTTCGTCGCGGAAATGCTGCCAGGACGCGAGCGTCCGCTCGGTCATGTCGTCGATGGTGGCTCGGATTCTCGGGCCGTAGTCGCGCAGCATGTCGCGGACCGCGCGGCGGAGCTGGTCGTCGAAGGGCGTCGCGAACTGGCGGATGTGCCCGCGGCCGAGCTGGAGGCCGACCTGGTAGGCGATCTCGTCGAGCTCGTTCGCCGAGGTGAGGTCGCGCGCGGCGTCGAGCTCGCGGTAGTCGGGCTGCCAGGACTGCACCCAAAATGGCGGATCGTCAGGGGTCTCCTCGCGTCCACGAGGAACGAGCGCGAGGAATGGGTCGTCGTTGCCGCCGAGGCGGGCGCGGCCGACGATGGTGCGGAACCGCCCACCGAGGAGGCTCGCCTGCACGCAGGGGACCGAGCTCAGATCGCGGAGCTCCTTCGCCTCGAGGACCACGTCGTCGCCCGGCGCGGGCGTGGGACCCTCGATCCGGATCAAGGCGCGCTCGTCGAGCGCGCTTCCTACGCCGCCGCGGAGCCGGCCGTATCGCTTCGCCTCGAAGAAGGCTCGGCCGAGCTCGGGGTTCTGCTCGAGCATCACCTCCACGTAGCGTTTCAAGCCGGCGTCGGCCTCAGCGTGCTCGCCGGGGAGCAGCGGTTCCATGAGCGAGTCGCAGCGCGCGAGGAAGGCGTCTCGATCGCGCACGAAGCTCTGCCGTGCGCGATCGACGAAGGCGGGAACGGGGGCCTCGGTCGCAGGGTCTTCGAGCGCCGCCTGGTAGCCCGCGGAGAAGCGCTCGAGCGCCCCGTCCGCGGTCCAGCCGCGTTCGCCGGCGGCGATCTCGAGGCTCACGCCGAAGCGCACCAGATCGATCACGGCAGGGCCGCCGACCGCGTCGTCGAAGTCGACCAGACCGAAGCTCGCGTCGGTCACCGCGAACTGTTCGAGGTGGGCGTCGCCGTGCAGGTTCACGGCGGGCAAGGCGGGGAGGATGTCCTCGAAGGCCGCGCAGATCGCGGCGGCGAAGCCGGGGTTCGTGAAGCGAAAGTACTGAAAGGGGCTCGCGGCGATGCGCTGAAGCAGGTCGGGGCGGGTCGCGAAGTCGTAGTGATCGAGTGACCGGTGGAGCGCGGACGGGTCGTGTGCGAGCCTGGCCTTGGCCTCGGCAGGCGCTGGTCGGGCTCGGGCGACGGGCGGACGCTCAGCGGGGCAGCCCATCGATGCGGCGGCGGCGAGGAGCAGGGCTGCGAGGAACAGGGCTGCACGGCGGCGAAGTGGTACGGACCGCATGACTCGACACCCGAGGAACACTCATTCGTAGCATGGATCGAGCAGCAGCACGAAGTGCTCACCCGTGAATCGCCAGCTCTCGGATGGCGCGCCCCGCATCGCGCTCACGCCCGCGCCCGCCGGCTCCCAGTGGCACGCGGGGCTCGCCCCGGCGGCAGGGGGGCGGCCTCGCGCGCCGCGCCGGGTGATTCACTCTCGCCCAGGTCGAGCATCTGCACCAGACTCAGCACCACGCGCTCCACCGGCTGCGACTGCGCGATGATGGTGCGCACCTGGTTGAAGTAAGCCTTCTGCAGCTCGCGCAGCCGCTCCAGATCGCGGGCGGAGACGCCGCACAGCGTGTACATCGTGCCGCGCAGCCCTTGCTCCGTGCGCGCGGCGGCGACGTGCCCCCAGAAGCCGCGCAGCCGCGCCGCGGCCTCCGGATCCTTGCGCACGTCGAGCGCCATCGCCTCCACCAGCTCCCAGCGCTGGCCCGCCTTGCGGATCTGGCCCGCGCGAGCGAGCAGCTCGAGGCTGCGCTGCTCTTCCGCGATGTCGATGCCGATACGCCGCGCGATCCAGCCCGGGGCTGGCTGCGAGAGCCGCCGGTACTCTTCGAGCTCGAGCGCGCGCAGCACCGCCTGCGTCCACGGGGCGTCGTACGCCAGCCGCCGCGCCACCACCATGCTCTGCCAGCGCCCGCGGATCGACGGCATCTGCTCGGGATCCACCAGCGCCTCGATCCAGTCCACCAGGCGCAGCGACGAGCACTCCACCAGCTGAAAGAACTCGTTCAGGCGCGGCTCCGACTCCGCCTTCAGCCAGCGCGAGATCGCGAACCGCGTCTTGTCGCTCGAGCGCGCGAGCTCGACCAGGGTCGTCTTCCCGCGCAGGTCGCGCAGCAACGCGGCGACGCCCTCCGCGGTCGCCACGTCCGTCTGTTCCAGCCAGGGAGGCGCCACCACGTAGAAGCGCTGCAACGCCGCCTCCAGATCGACCCCCACCTTGCGCGCCACCCACAGCGCCTGCGCCGCCGTCGGAAAGCCGCGACCCGACTCCCACGTGTAGGCGACGTTGCTCTTGTAGCCCAGACGCCGACAGAAGGCCGCCTGCGAGCGCTTGCCGCGCAGCGCCCGCAGAAACTCCGAGGCGACCCGATCGAAGTCCATCTCTGTGAGGTTTGCACATCCGGGGGCAGATTGAAGGGACAATATGTGCAGTCCGGCACTGGACACCCCCGACCCGCCCCGACATAGTGATGGGCATGCACGTCGGCCGCCGATCGGGTGGGCCCGCGTCCCGGCGCGCTTTGCAGCGCGTCCCGGGCGCGCTCGCTTTCCTCCTCACTGTCGGCAGCTGCAATTCCTCGGCGCCTTCCGAAGGTGCCGAAGGCGGCGCGCCCGGAGCCACCGACGCGGCAGACGCCGAGTTGCTCGAGCTCAATCGCGAGCGCGAGGTGCTCGAGTTCCTCGGCGGCCAGACGGGTGACGGCACCGGAGCCCTCGACGACGATCTCGACGAGCGCGAGTCCCTCGACGACAGCCCGTGCGCCGAGGCCAGCACCAGCGAGCCCCTCGCGCAGAGCGACGTCGTCGCCGAGCTCGGCTTCTCCGCAGACGACGTGCTCGCCTGGGCGAGCGCCGGCGTCAGCTCGTCGCTCAGCTGGGCTCCCGGCGGCGCGCTCGTCACCGCGCCAGAGACGGGCAGCGGCAGTCTCAGCCTGCGCTTCGAGTATGAGGGCGGCAGCATCCGCCGCCACACCTCCGCCTTGCGCGCCACGTTCGAAGGCCGCCCCACCTGCAACCCCTGGATCGAAGTCGACGTCAGCGCCACCCTCAGCACACCCGGCGGCGCGCTCGACGAGCGCTTCCCCGCGACCCTGCGCACCGCTCGCGCGCGAGTCGTCGGCTTCATCGGCAGCATACCCGCAGGCGAGCTCGCCGGTTCGCTCGAGCTCAGCCCTTCACCCGATCAGACTGGGTCACCCGATCAGACTGGGCAGACTGGGTCACCCGAATTGACGGAGTCGCTCGACGGCGCCGAGCTCGAGAGCCTCGAGATCGTCGGCACCCGGATCGACCAGGGCAGCTACGGATCCATCCTCGCGAGCTACCGCTTCCCCGTCATGGGCGATCCGCCCGGGTTGCTCGAGCGCCTCCGGGTCGCCGCGTGGCCCGCCGTGAGCGAGTGCCCGCTCGGTTCTCCTGGCGGCGCGCTGCCCCTCGGCGACGACGTGACCGTCATCGATCGTCCCGTCTCCGACTGGAAGCGAGCCTTCGCCGACGTCGGCGTCATCCCCCTGCGCTGGAGCGACGGCGCCGAGACGCGCGTCGCCCTCGACATCCAGGCCGCCTCACCCGCGTGCTTCTCCACGAAATGGTCCCTGCGCGACGAGCGCCTCCACTACAGCGTCCAGATCAGCGCCCTCAGCGGCGATGGCCGCTGGGACGCCGGCTACCTCGGCCTCGCGCTGGCGCAAGCCACCGACATCCCGCCCGCAACCCGCGGCGCGGTGCGCGTGAAGGCAAACATCCCGCCCGATCGAGCGCCGAGCCTCGGCCTCGCGCTGGCTGACGCTCCCGACGCCGAGTCACTCGAGCTCGATCTCCAGCTGGGGCGCGACCTGAGCGCGAGCGACAGCGAGCTGGGAGGCGGCCTGCGCGTCACGGCCACCCGAGCGCTCGACTGCTCGAGCCTTCCCCCGAGCGAGACCGATGCCTGCCTTGCCGAAAGCACGCTCGAGCTCGCTGGCGCCCAGCTCGGCGAAAGTCGACCATAAAGCCCCGTACGACGGAGCACTCGAACGAAGGGGCTGCGCGCTGCACGCTCTTTCTGCCGCCAGCAGCCTGACGTCAAAGGCCGCCGTCTTGCGGCTGGTGAAGGTCACGTTGACAGGTCTGTGGCTCTCCCGTTGACCCTGTCGTGAACACTCGACTCGTAGCCTGCGCCTCGAAGCGCTTCGATCAATTGCAGAGTGGTCGCTTTGGCGTCGTGCTCGATGACGGCCGTACCGGACCGTAGCTGGACATCTACCTTTGAAACGCCGGGCACTGCAGCGAGGGCTGCGGTGACGTGGCGGACGCAAGAGCCGCAGCTCATGCCCAGTACATTCAGAACGGTGTTTCGTTGAGCCATATAGGTGTCTCCTTACGGGCCTTATCTCAGGTCCCGCCTGACTGGAGACGGAGAGGCCCAGGCGGCATTACAGCTTCGCCTCGGGTCCCCTGACTACGGGCTGCACGTAATCGCCGCCGCCAGCGCGCGTCTGTCTGGCGTACGCCCGAGAGGAGATGGTGGTGACGAAAGAATTGGCGATTTCGGCTGAGAACGAGACGTGCGAACTCGACATTCGCGGAATGACATGCGCCAGCTGTGTGCGCCGCGTGGAACGAGCTCTGGGGGCCGTTGCTGGCGTCGCGGAGGCGACCGTGAACCTGGTCACCGAGCGCGCCACGGTTCGTTTCGACCCGGCACGCACGGCCACCGCGGAGCTGTCGCGCGCGATCACCCGAGCCGGCTACGAAGTATCCGCGGTTCGCTCGTCGCCCCGAGCGGCGGCGCCGAACCATACCGCCGCTGGCCGGGAGCCGCTGCGGGATCGGGAGCTCCACGAGGGGCGGGCCTTACGGCGGGACCTTCTGGTGGGTGCGGCGCTCAACGTGCCGTTGCTCATCATCGGCATGTCGCATGGCGCGATCCCCGGCACGGACGGAGCGTTCGGCCGCTGGCTACAGCTCTGCTTGGCAACCGCTGTCGTGCTCGGGCCCGGCTGGCGATTCGTGAAACTGGGCTGGAAGGGCCTGCGTCACGGGGCGCCCGACATGAACACCCTCGTCACGGTGGGCGCGCTGTCGGCATGGGCGTATTCGACCGTCGCGGTCATCGCACCGACGTTGTTCCCGCACGGGGCCCACGGCAGCGCACCGCACCTCTACTTCGAGGCGACAGGCGCGATCATGGGTTTCGTCCTTCTCGGGAAATGGCTGGAGACCCGCGCGCGCAGGCGGCTGTCCGACGCCGTGCGAGGTCTCGTTGCACTCGTTCCGAGACAAGCCACTCGACTGCTCGAGGACGGCACCGAGGAGCCAGTTCCGGTCGAACTTCTCAGCCCTGGCCAGATCGTCCTCGTCCGCCCCGGCACGCGGGTTCCAACGGATGGTGAGGTTCTCGAGGGCAATTCGGCCGTGGACGAATCGATGCTCACGGGCGAGAGCCTGCCCGTCGACAAGGCGCCCGGGGCAAGGGTCTTTGCAGGCACGTTGAATCAGAGCGGCAGCCTACGGTTGGAAGTCCAGAGCACCGGAGCGCAGACCGCTCTGGCTCGCATCGTAGAGGCGGTTGAACAGGCGCAAGGGTCGCGTTCTCCGATCGCACGTCTCGCGGACGTCGTGAGCGGCTACTTCGTTCCCATCGTCATGGGGCTGGCGGTTCTGACACTCATCACTTGGTGGTGGCTAGATCCGTCGAGTGGCGGCTTTGCCGTCGCGGTCGAACGCATGGTGGCGGTCCTCGTCATCGCCTGCCCGTGCGCCTTGGGCTTGGCGACCCCGGCTGCAGTGGCGGTGGGAACGGGCCGCGGCGCCGAACTCGGAATCCTCATCAAGGGCGGAGCCGCGCTCGAGGCAGCGAGCCGCATCACGAGCGTGCTGCTCGACAAGACCGGGACGGTCACGAGAGGCCGGCCGCAGCTTACCGAGTACGAGAATCGGTCGGGCCTGGAAGACTCCGAGTGGCTGTCACTTCTCGCTGCAGTGGAGGCCGAAAGTGAGCACCCGCTAGCCCGGGCGATCGTCGACGGAGCCTCGAACCGCGGCGCTCGTCCACTGCGCGTCAGCGCCTTCCGAAATGAACCGGGCTACGGCATCGAGGGTCAGGTGGATGGAAGAGCGGTCCGCATCGGAACCGGGTCCTGGTTGGCTCTGGCTGGGGTCGACACGAGCGAGCTCGAGCCGCTTGCCGAAGAACTGGGCGCGCTCGGCCGCACCCCCTCCTTCGTCGCCATCGATGGACGGTCGAGTGGCCTCGTCGCCGTCGCCGATACGCCTACGGACGAAGCGAAGGCGGCAGTACGCGCCCTCGGCGACGCAGGGATTTCGGTCGCCCTCCTGAGCGGCGATCGGGGAACGACGGCCCGAGCCGTCGCGAGCGAAATCGGTGTTGCGAGAGTGTTCGCGGAGGTGAGCCCCAGCGGCAAAGCAGAGACGGTGGCGGCAGAGCGCGCCAAAGGCGAGATCGTGGCCATGGTGGGCGACGGCATCAATGATGCCCCGGCGCTCGCGAGCGCCGACGTCGGAGTCGCCATCGGCACGGGGACCGACATCGCCCTTGCGGCCGCCGACATCGGCTTGCTCCGCGGCGGGATCGCGGGGCTCCCGGTTGCGCTGCGCTTGGCCCGGGCGACGTTGCGAACGATCCGGCAGAACCTGTTCTGGGCCTTCGTTTACAACGTGATCGGCATCCCCATCGCCGCGGGCGTCTTGTACCCGCTTACCGGGTGGTCGCTGTCGCCGGTGCTCGCCAGCGCGGCTATGTCTCTGTCCAGCGTGTCGGTGTTGGTGAACTCGTTGCGGCTCCGCCGGTTCGAACGTTGCCGACCCTCTGCAGTCGTCAGCGATGCCGACCGGAGCGGCGCTCTCAGGCTCGCGGGCCGCTAGTGCTTGATCGAGTGTAATGGCGCGCAGGCGACTGCGTCTGCCTGATTATCATGCACGAACCGCTGTCTTCGGAGCGATGCAGGGAGGAACGGCACGAGCAAGCAGGTCGTGCCACTCCGCCCTTCAAGGGATTGGAAGCGCTGAAGGATGGATCAGTTGAGGGAAACTCAGTCGATCCGGGCGAGCGCCCAACCGCCGACGTCGTCCGAACCCTCGTGGCCAACCATCGCCAGTTCTTGGCCTTTCTGGTGAGCCGTGTGAAGAGCCGCGCGTTGGCGGAGGACATCCTTCAAGACGCCTTCGTCAAGGGCGTGAAGAAGCTCGACACCTTACGGTCCGATGAGTCTGCCATCGCGTGGTTCTATCGCGTGCTTCGGAATGCGATCATCGATCACCGCCGACGCATGGGAGCCGCCGAGCGCAAGTTGGCGGCTTTCGGCCAGGAGGTGGAGGACCGCCTGGAACCGGACGACGAAATGGGTGGTGCTATCTGCCCATGCGTCGGGGCGCTCGCCGCGACGCTCCAGGCTGACTACGCGGAAGCCCTGCGAACCGTCGAAGTCGAGGGATTTGCCGTCAAGGACTACGCGGAGCGAGCCGGCATCTCGGCCAGCAACGCCGGTGTGCGCGTGTTCCGAGCGCGAGCGGCGCTTCGCAAGCAGGTGGCTCGGAGCTGCGGAACGTGTGCGGACGACGGCTGTCTCGACTGCACCTGCGCCCCGTCATGAGCAAATCCACGGCGGCGGTCCGACCGCCCCGCATCGAGGAGACGAAGCATGGTTACCCGACGTGAAGCACTACTGACGAGCGTGCTGGCTGGCAGCACGGCATTACTCGCCTCTCGCCGAGCGCAGTCTGCCCAGAGCCCCCGCACGATCCGTGCCTGGGACGGCTCCTATAGCGGAGGCAACGCCCGGTCGAGCGAGCGCCCCGGGCAACCGGGCGCCGACTATCGCTCCGTGGTCACCCCCAACGGCGCGACGCTTCCTTTCAAGGTGGTCGACGGCGTCAAGGTCTTTCACCTGATCGCAGAAGAGGTCGAGCACGAGTTCGCCCCGGGCCTGCGGGCATCCTGCTGGGGTTATAACGGCCGCGTTCACGGCCCCACCATCGAGGCTGTCGAAGGCGACCGCGTCAGGATTTACGTGACGAACCGCCTCGCCGCGCCGACCTCCGTGCACTGGCACGCAGTGTTTCTTCCCAACGGGATGGATGGCGTTGCCGGTCTAAACCAGCGCGCGATCAAGAGAGGCGAGACGTTCAAGTACGAGTTCACGCTCCGCCAGCACGGCACCTTCATGTACCACGCGCACCATGACGAGATGACCCAGATGGCCATGGGCATGATGGGCATGATCGTGGTGCATCCGCGCCAGCCGTCAGACGACTATCGAGTCGATCGTGACTTCGTCATCATGCTGAGCGAATGGCGGATCGAGCCGGGGACGTCGCGCCCGGACCCCAACGCGATGAGCGACTTCAACGTGCTCACGATGAACGCGCGGGCCTTCCCTGGAACCGAGCCGCTGGTGGTGAAGACCGGCGAGCGCGTTCGCATACGCTTCGGCAATCTGAGCGCGATGGATCACCACCCGATCCACCTGCACGGCCACTACTTCAAGGTGACGGCGACGGACGGCGGCACCATCCCCGTCTCCGCGCAGTGGCCCGAGACGACGGTGCTCGTTCCCGTCGGCAGCACCCGCGACATCGAGCTCGTGGCGGATGCGCCTGGAGATTGGGCCATGCACTGCCACATGACCCATCACGTGATGAACCAGATGGGGCACGACATTCCGAACATGATCGGCGTAAAGCATGCGCCCCTCGACAAGGCCGTTCGGCCCTTGCTGCCGGGCTACATGACGATGGGGCAGGACGGCATGGGGGATATGGGCGACATGGGAATGGCGGTTCCAAAGAACAGCATCCCCATGGTCGGCGCCCAGGGCCCTCACGACTACATCACCATGGGCGGCATGTTCACGCTGCTCAAGGTGCGCGACGAGCTCGCAAACTACGAAGACCCCGGTTGGTATTCCCAGCCGCCAGACACCACGGCGCAGGCCGCTTCCCTCGTCGACATCGCGCGCGACGGCATCGTCGTGCCGGGTTGACCCATCAGCCCCGAAAGGAACGAGATCCATGACGAACGTTCGAAGTGCTTCCAGCAACATCCTCCGCTTCTGTTCCGCGATCGCCCTCTCGGCGTCGATCTACGGCACTGCCGAAGCGGCCAGTCTATCGAGCACCCAGGGGCGCGCCGCGGTGAGCGACGACGCCGGACGACATGGCGCAGAAGACGGCCGGGTACAGGACTCCGTACCCCATGCGGAAGCCGTGCGGTACACCTGCCCGATGCACCCGGAGGTCGTCGCTGACAGCCCCGGCCGATGCCCGCACTGCGGCATGAAGCTGGTCGAGCAGGAGCGACGCCCGGAGATGGCGGAGGGATCGTGAGCCGCCGTGCCGTCGACCCAGCGGTCGCGCCCGAAACGGGTCGGGGTAAGCTGAGTCTGTTGTGGTTCGCCCCCGTCGCGCTGGCTGTTGCCTGCGTGCCACAGAACGCCGGCTACGAGGACGTCCGGACCATGGTCGCGACGACCGGCCACGACGTGCGGTGGAATCACGTCGACGCCCGGGACACGACAAAGGAAGTACGCGCGATACTCTCCGAACCGCTCACCGCTGATGGTGCCGTGAAGGTCGCGCTGCTCAACAACGCCGATCTGCAGGCGACGTTCGAAGAGCTCGGCATCGCGCGCGGCGAGCTGATCCGCGCCTTGCGCCTTCCAAACCCCACGGCAGAGGGCGGCTTGCAGTATGCCGAGGGCGAGTCGCCGGACATCGAGCTCTCAATCTCGCAGGACCTCTCGGAGCTGATCTTGTTGCCGCTGCGGAGCGACGCGGCCGAGGCCGAGTTCGCGGCAGCAAAGCTGGACGTGGCCGGCCGCGTCATGGACCTCGTGCTGGAGGTCCGGAAGGGGTTCTACGACTACATCGCGGACCAGCAGATTCTGGAGTTGAGAAAGACGGTACTCGAAGCGCTGCGAGCTTCCGCTGTTGCCGCCGAACAAATTCACGCCGCCGGCAACATGACGGACCTCGACTTGGCGAGCCAGCAGGTGCTCTACGAGGAAGCGCGCGTGAGCTTCTCCAGCGCCGAGGCGGCGCTGGCCACCTCGCGTGAGCGCCTCAATGCGCTACTCGGTCTCTGGGGTCCGGCAACGCGCTGGCAGGCCACTGGGCGCCTCCCCGACCCAGTGGAAGAATCGATGGAGAGCCCCGAGGCGAGGGCTGTTTCGCGCAGCGTGGAGCTCGCGACGCTGCGTCAGCGATTCATCGCGGCTTCGGAACGGGCCACGCTCGCCCGCACGCGCGGGTTGCTGCCGGAATTGAAGGCCGGCGTCGCCTTTGAGCGAGAGGGCGACGAGTGGAGCAGGGGACCCATCGCGGAGATCGAGCTCCCCATCTTCTATCAGGGCCAGGGCGAGGTCGCGCGGGCCCAAGCGGAGATGCGACGTGAGCAGCAGCGCCTGGGGGCAACCGCGGTTCGGGTTCGAGCGGCTCTGCGGGCCGTCCACGTCCGCGCCACGACAGCCCGCCAGCGCGCCCAGTATTTCAAAGACGTGCTGCTTCCCATGCGTGAGCGCATCGTCAATGACACCCAGCTTCAGTTCAACGCGATGAACACGTCCGTCTTTCAGCTCCTCATCGCACGCCGGGATCAGATCGAAGCCGGTCGCGCCTACATCGACGCCCTTCGCGAGTACTGGCTCGCCAAAGCCGACCTCGAGCAACTGCTCGCCGGGCGCATCCCAGGCGGTGCGATGGCTGGTCCGACGACCTCCGTCGCCACCGCCGGGACGGCCGAGCGCGGGGGGCACTGACCCTCAGCCGGGATCCCCCCGGCGGGCGCACGCGGCCTCCCCCGTGGCGCGCGCAGGCTGCCGCGCGCAGGCTCGCGCGCAGGCCGCGCCGAGGGGGACGGGAAAGCAGGGGCGTGCGGCGGCCGAGCACGAGCGAGCCCGGCGCCGAGCCCGACGCCGGGGGGAGGCGGGCCGCGTGCGGCCGCGGAGGGGCTCTCGTCGCGATGGCTGCGCGGCGGCCGCGCGTGGCCGGTGGGGGCATCACTTGGGCGCGCGTGTCGCGACGGTGCAGCGCCCGGTGTATGGGTCGAAGGAGGGGCAGGGGCCTTCGGCTGCCGAGCTCTGCTTCTCCAGCGGCGCTGCGCTCGCGTTGCTCGGCGGTGGCGCTCGATGCGATGCCGGCGCTGCTGGATTCACAGCGGCTGCGTGCGGGGCAGGCGCTGCGGGCAGCGGCGCCGTGACGGGGGGCTTCGCGGCTGGCGGGGTCGCGGCTGGCGGGGTCGCGATTGGCGGGGTCGCGATTGGCCGCGCCGTGACGGGCGCTGGCGACGTTGCGGCAGGCGGAGCGGGAAGGGCTGGTTGGGCGTGTGAAGGTGGAGGTTCGCTCGCGGTCGCCGGAGGCGCGACCTGTCGTGCAGGGCGCGGCGCGACCGGCGGAGCGACGACCGCGGGGTCTGGCTTCACATCGTGTCGAGGCGCGGGCTCGAGCGCCTCGATCGCCACGCGCGGAGCCACGGGCGCCTCTCCCGCAGCGCTGCCGCCCGGTGACACGGGCGCTTCGCGCTCGGGCTCGCGCCCCGCGATGCGGGTGACCCCCCAGGTCACCCCGGCGGCGACCGATGCCGTGAGCAGCAGCGCCCCGCTCAGTCGAAGCCCCGCCGCTCGCCTCGTTCGCGGTGCCTCGCGGGCTCGGCCATCGTCGGACGCGACGGGGGGCACCGACGTGACGGAGCCGCCGCTCGAGACGACCGGCAGCTCGTAGCGCGCGGTCACGCGCGAGCCGTAGCGGCCGCCGAGCAATCGGCGCACGGGGTCGGCGCTCTCGCCCCGGAGCGGGCCTTCGAGGGCGCGCTCGAGCGCGGCGACGGCAGCGCCGGCAGAGGCGTAGCGCTGGAGGGGCTTGCGCTCGAGGCAGGTGAGCAGCCAGGCGTCGAACGCGGCGGGCACCCGCCAGACGATGCCGTGGTCGCGCAGGCGATCGCTCGGGCGCGGCAAGGGCAGCGTGAGGATCTGCGCGAACAGCGCCTCGGTGCTGGGCACGGCCTTGCTCGGCGCTGACCAGTAGCTCTGCCCCGTGAGCATGAAGTAGGCGACCAGCCCGAGCGCCCAGACGTCGGTCTGTGGAGAGACGGCTTCGCCGGCGACTTGCTCGAAGGCCATGTAGAGCGGCGTGCCGCGCACCTCGCGGCTCACCCCCGTCGCTTCGCTGAGCACCTTGGCGATGCCAAAGTCGACGATCTTGACCAGCGACGAGCCGTCGGTGCGGCGAACGAGGAACAGGTTCTCGGGTTTGAGGTCGCGATGCACGATCGGCTGGGAGGTGCCGTCGGCCGTGCGATAGCCGTGCGCGGCATCGAGGCCGCGGCCGACCTGGCGAAGCAGCTCGAGGGCGCTCGGCGCGGCGAGGGGGCCATCGTGCCGGACGCGCGCGGCGAGCGTTTCTCCGCTCAGGAGCTCCATCGCGAGGTAGGGCGTCTCTCCGTCGACGCCGGCGTCGAGGACGCGGACGATGTGCTCGCAGTTGACGCGCGCGGAGACCTTGGCCTCGAGCTCGAAGCGGCGGCGAGCCGCCGCCAGCTGCAGCATCTGCGGCAGCAGCACCTTGAGCGCGACGCGCTGTTCGGTCGCGACGTGCTCGGCCTCGTAGACGGCGCCCATTCCGCCGTTCGCGATGTGCCGAACCACTCGGTAGCGGCCGGCGACGAGATGGTTGGGTTGCAGCACGGCGTCAGCTTCGCAATTGCCGGCAATGACCAGCGGGGAATGATACCATGATGGTCTCGCGGCACCAGGCCCGCCGATGACACGCCCGCGACGCGCGCACTGGCTCCTTCATTGCGACGCTTTCATTGCGACCATCCGAGAGTCGACTCGTCGCTCATCGAGTGACACTTCGCGTGCGAGTCCAGGGCGGCATATCGGAAACCAGCGCGCCCGCGGCGCGCTCGCGAAACATCGTGGCGCTCGTGGCGCTCGTCCTGCTCGTCGCTTCCGGTCTTCGAGCGGAAGAGCCGGCGAGCGTTTCACCGCCCTCGAGGGCGCAAGAGCTGTTCGATCAGGCTCTGGTGCAGCGCGAGGCCGGCGCGGAGCGCGAGGCCTGTGAGCTCTTCGAGGCGAGCGTCGCGGCGGGGCCGACGCCGCACGGGTGGTTGCAGGTCGGGCGCTGCCGCGAGCCGGTCGACATCGCTGGGGCGCTCGAGGCCTACGAGGCGGCCCGCGCGCTGGCGGGGCAGGTCACCGATGACATGCGCCGCGACGCTTATCTGAGCGCGGCCGGCGAGCGCATCGGGGCGCTTTTGCAGCGCGTGCCGACCATCACGTTCAGAGCGTCGCCGACGCCCGCGCTCGTCGCCGAGGTGACGCAGGTCGGGCGCGAGGTGCCGAGCCCGGTCGATCGCTTTGACACGGCCTTGCGTTTCAACCCCGGGCGCTACCAGGTGCGCGCCTGGGCGAAGGGGTTCTCGTCGTACACGCTGGAGCTCGAGCTGGGCGAAGGCGAGCGTCGCGTCGTGGCGCTGCCGGAGTTGCAATCGTCGCTCGAGGGGGTGCCCGCAATGGCGCCGTCCGCGTTGTCGCAGTCTCCGGCATCGTCAGCGCTCGAGCCCGAGGGCGGCGAGCCCTTCGCGCTGCCGGCGCCCGAGGCGCCGCCCAGGGTCGATGCTTCGAGCGGGCTCGTCATCAACCCGCTGCCGGTCGTGCTGTCGGGCGGTGGCCTGGCGCTGGTGCTGTCGGGCATCGTCGTGGGCCAGCTCTCGTCGAGCGAGCGGCACCAGCTCGAGCGTGAATGCGGCGGCGCAGATCCCGCCACGGGACAGCGCCGATGCGAGAGCGCGCTCGCCGGCACACGGCAGCGCATGTCCAACCTGGCGCTCGCTTCCGACGTGCTGTGGATCGGCGGCGCGTTGCTGGCCGCGACGGGGGTCGGGGTGTTCATCCACGATCAACGGGATCGAGCTCCCGACGAGTCGGCTCGGGTGGTGGCGGGGTGCGGGCCCTCGCACTGTGGTCTGTCTGCGATGGGGCGTTTCTAGATGGCGAATTTGATTCGATGGCTGTTCGCGTCGTTCGCGATCGCCGCCATCGCAGGCTGCACCGCCATCAACGACGCCGACGACTTCGTCATCGATCCACCGGCGATGGAGAGAGACGAGCTCACGCCCGACTGCCGAGGCTCCGGCGTCGCCAGCCAGTGCGTCGAAGGCAACGTGCGGCAGCTCTGCTCGGGCACGGGCGCGTGGGAGAACGCGGGTCCTGCCTGCACGCTCGGCTGCGCCGAAGGGGCCTGCTACGATTGCACGCCGGGAACGGGCCTCTGCGCCGGCAGCGGGCGGAACCGGCTCCGCTGTTCGGAGGCGGGGCGCTGGGTGAACGTCGAGCCCTGCGCCGTCGACGCGCCCCATTGTGTCGAGGGCGAGTGCTTCGCCTGCTCCGCGCTCGAGCGCACCTGCCGCGACGGCATCCCCCAGGGCTGCGGCCCCGACGGGCGCTGGCGCCCCGAGCCGGCATGCCCCGAGGGCCAGGGCTGCGTGCCGGAGACGGGCGAGTGCCGCGCCTGTGCGCTCGGCGAGCTGCGCGCCTGTCGAAACGCTCTCGGCAACTGCGCCGCCGGCGTATCGACGTGCGAGCCCGACGGTAGCTGGTCGGCCTGCAACGTCACCCCGCAGGAAGACCGGTGCGACCTCCCGGGCGACGACGGCGACTGCGACGGCACGCCCAACTCGCCGGTCGGCGGCTGCGACATCGCCTGCAGCGCCGACGTGAGATGTGGCCCCGCGGCAGACGTCGGCATCTGCCGCACGGGCATCAGCCGCTGCGTCGACGGCGTGCTCGGGCAGTGCGAAGGCGCGATCGGTCCCCAGCCGCGCGACTGCACCTCGCGGGAAGACAACGACTGCAACGCCGTCCCCGACTACCTCGACGAGACCTGCGCCTGCGACCCGAGCGACGCGGCGCCGAAGCCTTGCCCGAGCTCGCCCTATGACGATGCGGGGATCTGCGAGAGCCAGGTGCGCACGTGTCGGCTGGCGCCCGGAGGCACCACCAGCTACTGGAGCGAATGCAGCGGCGGCGTCGGGCCGCAGGCGCGCGATTGCCGCTCGCACGACGACAACGACTGCGACGGCATCCCCGACGACGAGAGCCCGAGCTGCGAATGCGCGCCGGGCACGAGCCGGCCGTGCAGCGCGGGGGGCTGCGACGACGGCGTCCAGCGCTGCGTCACGAGCGAGGGCGGTGAGGCCACCTACTGGAGCGAGTGCGAGCTCTCGACGCGGTGGCTGTTCACGGCGCCCGAGCTCCTGAGCGGGCTCGAGCTCTCGGGCGACCTGTGGGGCCCCGCCGTGTTGCCCGACGGGAGTCGTCTGCTGCTGTCGGCGAGCGACCCCGAGCACATCTACATCGCCGATCACCTCGACGGCGCCTCCTACGGCCCCGCCGCGTTGCTCGCCGGCGTCAACGGGTCGACCACGGAGGGTACTCCGTTCGTCACCGCCAGCGGGCGGGCGCTCTACTTCGACTCCCGGCGGCGCGCGGGCAACGGGCGCGACATCTGGCGGGCGGCCGCGACCGCGACGGGGTGGGGCAGCGCCGAGCTGGTGCCCAGCGTCAACAGCTCGGCGCACGACCAGAACGCCTGGGTCTCCCCCGACGAGCGCCTGATCGTGTTCAACTCCGATCGCGGCGGCGACATGGATCTGTGGGCCGCCGTCTGGAGCGGGAGCGGGCTCGGGGCACCGCTGCCGCTCGACGAGCTGAACTCCGGCGCCGCCGACGAGGGCCCGACCCTCACCCGCGACGGCCTCGCCGTGTTCTTCGCGTCGAATCGCTCGGGCGGAAGCGGCGGCCTCGACATCTGGGTGGCGACCCGGCGCAGCGTGGAAGACCCCTTCTCGAGCCCGATCAGTCTGGGCGGCGTCAACAGCGACGCCGACGAGCTCGACCCCGCGCTCGGCCCCGACGGGCGCGAGCTGTTCTTTTCGTCGTCGCGCGGCGGCTCCTATCAGCTATACCGAGCCTTGCGGAGTTGTGACCCCACGGCAGCCTTCAGTAACGCCGACGAGGCCGCGCAATGAGCCGACGAGGGGCAGCTCTCTCGAGCGACGGTTGGGGTCAATCCGGGGCGACGGTGCGGCAACTGTAGGCGAGGGTAGACGACGAGCCGTGGCGCCGAGGCGTGAACCAGAGCGGGAGTGAGAGGGTGGCGTCATGAGTCAGACCAGGGTTGCGGTGGTGAAGAGCACGCTCGGCGACGCGCTCGTGCTGACGGCGATGCGCGGCCGCGAAGAGCTCGGCCGACCCTTTCGCTACGAGCTCGACCTGGCCGCGGCCGACCCCGACGTCGACTTCGGGGCGGTGCTCGGCCAGACGATGACGGTCGAGCTCGAGCTGCACGACGGCAGCATTCGCGAGTTCACCGGCCACGTCACGGAGTTTTCGCTCGCGGGCGGAGTGGGGCGCAAGGTGCTGTATCGGGCGGTGCTCAGCCCCTGGCTGCTCCTGATGGACTACCACAGGAACTGCCGAATCTTTCAGGGCACCAGCGTGCCCGACGTCATCAAGAGTCTGTTTCGCGAGGCCGGCTTCAGCGATTTCGAGGATCGGCTGAGCGAGAGCTACCGCACGTGGGACTACATCGTCCAGTATCGCGAGTCAGACTTCGCGTTCGTCAGCCGCCTGATGGAGCAAGAGGGCATCTACTACTACGTCAAGCACGGCGGCGGCCTGCACGTGGTGGTGCTCGGCGATTCGCGCGTCGCGCACGACCCGATCGCGGGTGACGATTCGCTCCCGTATTTTCCCCCCGAAGAGCAGCGCCGCGATCGCGAGCACGTCGACCACTGGCACGTGAGCCGCCGCATCAAGCCGGGCGCCGTGGCGGCATCCGATTTCGACTTCAAGCGCCCGCGCATGAGCCTGCTCGCGAAGCGCGTGGAGCCGGAGGAGAAGGTCGGCGCCCCCTACGAGGACTACGACTACCCCGGCGAATACGTCGAGTCTGCCGAGGGTGACAAGGAGGTGCGCGTGCGGCTCGACGCGCACCACGCCGAGCAGGAGATCGCCCAGGGCCGCGCCGACGCGCGAACCTTGGCCGTCGGCAAGACCTTTCGCCTCGCGGCCTTTCCTCGCGACGACCAGAACAAGGCCTACCTCGTCGTGCAGGCCAGCTACGAGATCCACCCGAACCTCGAAGAGTCGAGCGGGCTCGACGCCGGCCCGGCCTTTCGCGTCGCGTTCGACGCGATCGCCGCCGAGCGGCCCTTTCGCGCCGCGCGCACCACGCGCAAGCCCGTCGTCGAGGGGCCACAGACGGCGATCGTCGTCGGGCCCGCGGGCGAGGAGATCTTCACGGACGAGTTCGGGCGCGTCAAAGTCAAGTTTCACTGGGACCGGCTGAGCAAGAGCGACGAGAACAGCTCGTGCTGGGTGCGCGTCTCTCAGCTCTGGGCCGGCACCCACTTCGGCGGTATCCACATCCCCCGCATCGGGCAGGAGGTCATCGTGGACTTTCTGGAGGGCAACCCCGATCGCCCCATCATCACCGGCCGAGTCTACAACTTCGACAACCAGGTGCCCTACGCGCTGCCCGCGAACCAGACCCAGTCCGGCATCAAGAGCCAGAGCAGCAAGGGCGGCGCCACCAGCAACTTCAACGAGCTCCGCTTCGAAGACAAGCTCGGCAGCGAGCACGTCTTCATGCAGGCCGAGAAAGACCTGATCGCCCTCGTCAAGAACGAGGAGCAACGCGACGTGGGCGCGAGCCGCACCACCAGCATCGGCACCGACGAGACCTTGAGCGTCGGCAACAACCGCACCGCCAGCATCGGCGCGGAAGACTCGGAGACGGTCGGCGCGTCACAGGCCGTCACCATCGGCGCCAACCAGACCATCCTCGTCACCGTGGCCCGCACGGTCACCTCGGCTACCGAGGATATCATCACCGGCGTGCGCACCAAGACCGTCGCCAAGAACGAGACGACCACCATCGGCTCCTCCCGCAGCGAGACGGTCGGCAAGAGCGAGAGCGTCTCGATCGGCAAGGATCAGATCGTCACCATCGGCGGCAAGCAGGCCGTCTCCGTCGACAAAGACGCCTCGCTCAGCGTGGCCGGCAAGCGCGATCAGAACATCGGCAAAGACGACCAGCTCCACGTCGGCAAGCGGCTCTCGATCGACGCCGCCGACGAGATCGTGCTGCGCACCGGCAGCGCCACCCTGAGCATGAAGAAGAACGGTGACATCGTGCTCAAGGGCAAGAACATCACCCTCGAGGGGTCGGGCAAGATCAACGTCAAGGCGAGCTCTGACGTGATCATCAAGGGCAGCAAGGTGACGAACAACTGAGCGCGGGCGGCGCGCTCCGACGGCCCGCGTTCGAGGCGCGATGTCACGCGGCGTGTCGCCATGCCGAGGCGGCCCGACGCATCGAGGCCGCAGCTCCCGCGCCGCGGCCCCGCCGGCTGTCGCGGACGCCGTCGCGGTGTCGCGCCACGCACCTCGTCACCCGCGGGTTCGGCGCCTAAATCTCGGTCATGTCAGGCTGCCGTCGCGTCGGGCCAGGGTTATCGCGAGCGGCCGGGCTCGGGCTCTCGCTGCTCGTTGCGGCGTGTGGGGGAGGGCAGCGCGCGCCGAGCGACGCGGGGGCCCTCGCGCTGGCCGATCCGTTCGCTGCGGCGAGAGCCGTCGCGCCCGAGGGCGAGCAGCTCGCGTTCGGCATGCGCGACGGCGCCATCCGCAACTATTTCGTGCGGCAGGGCCCCGTCGCCGTGCACCTGCTCGCGCGCTCCGGCACCGAGCCGCGCGTGATCGCGGCGTTCCCCGCCGGAAACCAGGGCATCGGCATCTGGTTCTCGCCGGCGGAGAGCGCCGAGCTGTCAGCGGGGGCCGAGCCCGCGAGCGACCCGAGCCCCAGCGGCGGCGAGCTCGTGCCCGTCGTTCTCGCGCGGGGCGAGCGCGACGCGCGCGGCGCGCGGGCGACCCTGAAGACCAGCGCGACGCGGCTATCGACCTCGCTGGTGCTGCTCGGGAGCGTGCGCACCCTGCGCGACTACGGCTACGGCAGCTGCCTGGAGGACGCCGCCGAGTTCCCCGCTCTCCGCAACGAGACCATCGCCGCCGGCCCGGGCGAAAACACGCTCCGCATCCGGCGCGAGCCGATCGGCGGCGGCTGCTCGATGGAGCTCTGGCTGGCGGGGCGCTCGGGCACCACCCTCACGCTGCGCGAGCGCGCGTCAGCGGCGCGTGCTGCCTGTCCGCTCGGAAGCGCGGGCGGGCAACCCGTCATCGACATCGCGGGAGAGGGCGGCATCGAGCTCGAGCTCATCCTGCTCACCGACGATGAGCCGCTCACGCCCATCGCCGCCGACGACCTGCTCGCGCCTGCGCGGGGCGAGCCCGGCGACGCCTCCGGCAGCGAGCTCCTCGAGCGCTCCGCGCTCGCCTTCCTCAGCTACGACGAGAAGCTCCTGGCCGGGTCGTGGCGCTTCCTCACCTACTTCGGCCGCGACACGTTGCTCTCGCTCTGGCTGCTGATGCCCGCGCTCGACGAGCGCGTGGTGCGGGCCGCCATCGGTGCCGTGCTCGAGCGCGTCCAGCTCGAGTCGGGCGTGCCCGCGCCCGAGGGCGGCGTGGTCGCGCGCGGCGACGTCGCGCACGAGGAAGAGATCGGCGACTTTGCGGCCTGGAAGAACAACCAGCTCCCGTCGCCGCCCGCCGACCTGGGCCAGGCCCGGTACGACTACAAGATGGTCGACGATGACTTCTTGCTGCCACCGTTGCTGCTCGCGCTCGCCCAGCAGCTCGACGGCCCCAGCGCGCCGAGCGAAACGTTCCCCGCCTTCCTCGCCCGCCAGCGCACCGACGGCAAGACCTTCGAAGACGCAGCCCTCGCCAACCTCGAGCTCGTGCTGAGCCGCGCTCGCCCCTTCGCCGACGACCCGCGCCCGCCGCCCGAGAAGCCATCGGCCCTCGTGGCGCTGCACGACAACCTCTCGGTCGGACAGTGGCGCGACTCCGAGATGGGCCTCGCCTTCGGCCGCTACCCCTTCGACGTGAACGCCGCGCTCGTGCCAGCAGCGCTCGACGCCGCCGCCGCACTCTACGAGCGGCTCGGTCGCGCCGATCAGGCCAGCGAGGCGCGCCGTTTACGCGAGGCGT